>JAESGK010000022.1_pt1 | contig 313341 bp, 332 predicted proteins | sample 9269681 | NCBI WGS metagenome assembly JAESGK01 (sample SAMN14515347, study PRJNA621673) | algae metagenome | isolation source: Timaviella obliquedivisa GSE-PSE-MK23-08B and co-occurring heterotrophs from... | place: USA: Grand Staircase Escalante National Monument, Utah | collected 2006-08-15
CTGTTCGGGCTCAAACCAACGGTGCGGACGGGGCCTCTGCTGGACAGCGGTCTCGACAGACTCCGGGATGACACAGGCTCCCGTCCGCACCTAACCTCGCTCAATCCCGCGAAGTCAGCCACAGACAGGGATGACGCTATGTTTCCACGCAAATTACCAAGCTCCAGCTCATGAGCGCTTCAGCCGAACCCGCCGCACCGATCAGCTTCGACGATTTCCTCAAGGTCGATATCCGCGTCGGCACCATCGTCGAGGCCGCTCCCTATCCGGAAGCGCGCAAGCCGGCGATCAAGCTCACGATCGATTTCGGCGGCACGATCGGGCGGAAGAAATCCTCCGCCCAGATTACCAAGCATTACCGGCCGGAGGATCTTCCCGGCCGGCAGGTGCTGGCGGTGGTGAATTTCCCGCCGCGCCAGATCGGCAAGTTCATGTCCGAGGTGCTGACGCTGGGGGTGCCGGATGCGGACGGCGAGGTCGTGCTGATCTCGCCGGGGATTGCCGTGCCGGATGGCGGGCGGATGTTTTGAGGCCGCCGGTTGGCGCGTGAGGCTTTCAACCTTCCGTTCAGCAGCGGTCGGACAATCTGTTGCGCGGCGCTGCGCCAGCCTCCTACTCTCGCCAAGGTTGAAATGCGAGGACTTCGATTGTCATGAGACGAGTGCGTGCTTAACGCGACGGGGCGATATTTCGGCACGCTCGCCGGTGCGCTGCTCGTCATCGTCTTCGGCGTCAGCGCGTGCTGGAACCAGGTCTATCCGACCAACAGCTTCCGTTATCGGCTGACTGTCGAGGTCGACACGCCCGAGGGCTTGAAATCAGGCTCCAGCGTCATCGAGGTCACGCGACGTCAAGGGCCGAAGTTCGGAGACTCGGGAGGTGGAGGACTATCGATAAACGGCGAGGCGGTTACCGTTGACCTTGGAGCGCGCGGTCTGCTTTTCATCCTGCTCAAAGGCACTCCAGAGAACGAACATCGGTCGTCAGCAGACGGCATCGTCTACAGCGTATTTCCCACCGCTGGTGGCGGCGGTGAGGCGTTACCGGAGAATTTGCGGCGCTATCGGGAGCAGATTCTTTCGGCTCGGCTGCGACCAGACCAACTGCCGTTGATTGTCCGGTTTCGTGATCCGAAAGATTCGCGGAGCGTTGAGCGCGTCTTTCCGAGCAATCTCGCCGCGAGTTTCGGGGTCGGCGCGCGACTCCGCGATGTCACGCTCAGCACGACACGCGATCCGGTGACGCGGATTATCGACCAGCATCTTCCGTCGTTCGGGCGTGATTCTGGATTCGCAGCTTGGCGTCGAGACCTATCGTATGGTGATCCAAGAGCTATCGATCTATCAGACTTCAAAAGAGAGACATAAATTCCGGCTGCGCGTGCCCAAGTATGAAGCTGTTCTGATTTTCCAATACGGTCAGGCCGCCGAGCGCGCCAGCGGCGCGACGTCGATCTCCACCTCCCGCGCCCGCACACTGGCGAGATCGAAAGCCATCTGCATCCTGAGCCAGAGATCGGCGCGGCTGCCGATGCCCTTTTCCAGCCGCAGGGCCATTTCGGGGCTGACCGCGCTCTGTCCCTTGATCACCTTGTGCAACTGCTGGCGCGTGACCCCGAGACCCGTGGCCGCCTGGGCTACGGTCAGGCCGCGATCGAGCAGTTCCTCCTGAAGCAGCAGGCCCGGATGGGGCGGTTTCAGCATCGCCATGTCACAGCCCTCGTCAGTGATAATCGACCAGATCGACATCGAAGACGTTCGCGTCCTCGAAACGGAAGATGATGCGCCAGTTGGCGCGAACTGTGACCGACCAGAATCCTCTCAGATCGCCGGTCAGCGGATGCAGCCGAAAGCTCGGAGCATCGATTTCCTCGATCGTCTTCGCCACGTCGAGCACGCCCAGGATGAGAGCAATCTTGCCGGCATGCTGTGGGTTCAAGCCGCGCGGGTCGTCGCTTTCATAGAGGCGCTTGAGACCCTTGTGGCGAAAGCCGGCGATCATGATCGATCTGTAGTCTGTTAATTTACAGTTGTCAACCTTCTGTCGGTCAATGTGTAGGGCTCACACCGGCAGCCGCACCGTCGCCCGCAAACCCCCCAGCGGCGACTCCCCCAGCATGATATCCCCGCCATGGGCGCGCGCCACGTCGCGGGCGATGGCCAGTCCCAGGCCGGTGCCGCCGGAATCGACATTTCGCGCCTCGTCGAGCCGCACGAACGGGCGAAAGACCTCCTCGCGCTGCTCGGGCGGGATGCCCGGCCCGTCATCGTCGACCATGACGATCAGGTAGCGCGCGTCATGGGTGGCGCGGATGGCGATGCGGTCGCCGAAGCGGGCGGCGTTGGAGACGAGGTTGGTGAGGAGTCGGCGGAAGGCGTCGGGCCGGATCACCACCAGCGGGTCGCCGATCACGGTGAGTTCGGTCTGGTGGCCCTGCCGCTCGGCGTCGGCCTTGAGTTCCTCCAGCGAGGAGCGGATGTCGGTCTCGACCGGCGCCTCGCCGGCGTCGCCGCGTGCGAAGGCGAGATAATCCTCCAGCATGCGGCTCATCTCGTCGACGTCCTTCTCCAGCGCGTCGATCTCCGAGGAGCGCTCCAGCAGCGCCAGCGAGAGCTTGAAGCGGGTCAGGATGGTGCGCAGGTCGTGGCTGACGCCGTTCAGCATGGTGGTGCGCTCGCCGATCGAGCGCTCGACGCGGCGCTTCATCTCGATGAAGGCGTTGCCAGCGCGGCGGACCTCGCGCGCCCCGCGCGGGCGGAAATCGGCGTCGCGGCCCTTGCCGAAGGCCTCGGCCGCATCGGCCAGCCGCAGGATCGGGCGGATCTGATTGCGCAGGAACAGCACCGCGATCGTCAGGAGGATCAGCGAGGTGCCGATCATCCAGAGCAGGAAGATATGGCTGTTGGAGGCGTAAGCCGAGTTGCGCCGCGTCAGCACGCGCATCACGTCCTTGCCGAGCTTGATCCGGATCTCGATCAGGCTGGAGCGGCCGACCGTGTCGAGCCAGAAGGGCCGAGCCACCTGCTGCGAGAGCTCGGTCGAGAGCGCCGAATCGAGCAGCGAGAAGAAGGGGCGGGGGCCCGGCGCGGGCAGGTCGGCGTCGGGGATGATGTCGACGTCCATGCCGAAGCGGTCCTGCGCGATGCGGGCCAGCGTCGCGGCCTGCGCGTCCTGCGGGTAGCGCTCATAGACGTCGATGATCATGGCGATGTCGGCCGAGACGGCCGAGGACAGGCGCTGCGTCACGAGCTGCCAGTGCCGCTCCATGAAGACATAGGCGATGACCGATTGCAGCAGCACGACCGGCGCGATGACGATGACGAGCGCGCGCGGATAGAGCCCCTTGGGCATCCAGCGCCCGGTGAAGCGCAGCGGCCGGTCGGCGAGCTTCAGCGCCGGCCTGAGCGCGCGGCCCAGCTTGCGGCCGGCGCGCGCGAGCGCCGTCCCCAGCCGGCCGAGCAGTGCGCCCGCGCCCTGGAGCAGTCGCGCGCGCAGCGCCTGCGCCGCCATCCGCGTCAGGCCCTGTCCGTGACGAGGCGGTAGCCGACGCCGCGCACGGTCTGCAGATAGAGCGGATCGGCCGGGTCGCGCTCGATCTTGCGGCGCAGGCGGTTCATCTGGACATCGACCGTGCGGTCGTTGGCGCCCGCTCCCTGCGCCGCCAGCTGCTCGCGCGGCATCACCTCGCTCGGGCGCTCGGCGAGCGCAGTCAGGATCTCGCGCTCGCGCTCGGTCAGGCGGATCGTCTCCTCGCCCTTGCGTAATTCGCCGCGCGCCAGCCCGTAGATGAAGGGGCCGAAACGGACGAACTCCGGCCGCGTCGCAGACTGGCCTGGATCGGGCGTCTGCGTGCGTTTGAGGATGTTGCCGAGGCGCAGCAGCAGTTCGCGCGGCTCGAACGGCTTGGACAGGTAATCGTCGACGCCGAGCTCCAGCCCGCTGATGCGGTCCTTGGAATCGGCGCGCGCGGTCAGCATCAGGATCGGCAGGTCGGAGCCGCCGCGCAGGCGGCGGGCGAAGTCGAAGCCGTTCTCGCCGGGCATCATGATGTCGAGCACCATCGCGTCGAAGACGAGCTGCGACAGGCGATTGTCGGCCTCGGCGGCGTTGGCGGCGGTGGTGACGCGGTAGCCATGGTCGCCGAGGAAGCGCGCCAGCAGGTCGCGCAGGCGGCGGTCGTCATCGACCACGAGGATGTGGGGCGCCTCGTCTGGAAGCGGTTTGCGCACTGCCTGCGGAGCCATGTCGCGCCGGTCTCCTCGCTGTGGCGCGGGCTGCGCCGTTCTCCGGGATCAGGACCTTGATAGCACAGCCATCGGCAAGCCGGGACGCACGATCGCTCACGCCCGCGGCGCGAGGAAGCCCAGCACCTTGCGGCGCTCGGCCGGGTCGATCAGTCCAGCGAGATAGGTCGCCACGGTCTCGACGCCGCCCGGTTCCAGGCCGACAAGCGCGGCGTTGATGCGCCTGGCCTGCAACTGCGCCAGCCGCGTCGCCAGATCCTGGCCCGCCGGCGTGGTGTGGAGCTTGCGCTGGCGCTTGTCCTGCGTGCCGGTGCGCTGCTCGACGAAGCCGGTCTCGACCAACTCCTTGAGCACGCGGTTGAGGCTCTGCTTGGTGATGCCGAGGATGTCGAGCAGTTCGGCGATGGTCAGCCCCGGCCGGCGCTGGACGAAATGCAGCACGCGGTGATGGGCCCGGCCGAAACCGTAATCGGCGAGGATGCGGTCGGGGTCGCCGACGAAGTCGCGATAGGCGAAGAACAGCAGTTCGATCAGGTCATAGGGCACCTCTGCCGCGTCAGCGGCGGCCTTCGGAATGCCTTTGGGTGAAGCCTGCGTCTCCGGCACGAATGGCGATCCAGATTTTATGTCAGTGATGTTGACATATCTCAGACGCAAGATTACCGGTCAAGCACGGATGACGATCGATTATGTCGCGATCGGGCGTCGCCGCGTCATTTTCGGTCAAGGCTTGCACGTCGCAGAGCGCTGTGGCGGAGTTGCGGGCAAGAAGGCGTTCAGGAGGAACATCCCATGTCAGTCATTCCCTTCGACCAGCGCGACGGCGTGATCTGGTTCGACGGCAAGCTCGTGCCTTGGAAGCAGGCGACCGTGCATGTGTTGACCCATGGGCTGCATTACGGCTCCTGCGTGTTCGAGGGCGAGCGCGCCTATGACGGCGTGATCTACAAGGGCACCGAGCACTCCAGGCGCTTCCACAAATCGGCCGAGATCATGGATTTCACGATCCCGTGGTCGGTCGCCGAACTCGACGCCGCCAAGGAGCTCTGCCTGAAGGAAAACGGGCTGAAGGACGCCTATATCCGCCCGGTCGCCTGGCGCGGTTCGGAGATGATGGCGGTTTCGGGCATCAACAACACGATCCATACCGCGATCGCGGTCTGGGAGTGGCCAAGCATGTTCGACATGGCGCAGAAGCTGAAGGGCGTACGGCTCGACGTTGCCGAGTATCGCCGGCCCGACCCCGCCTGCGCGCCGGTCCACGCCAAGGCGGCCGGGCTCTACATGATCTGCTCGCTCTCCAAGCACAAGGCCGAGCGCGGCGGCTATGCCGATGCGATGATGCTCGACTGGGAAGGCAATGTCGCCGAATGCACCGGCGCCAACATCTTCTTCATCAAGGACGGCGTGGTCCACACCCCGCTGGCCGACCGCTTCCTCAACGGCCTGACCCGGCAGGCGGTGATCGATCTGTGCAAGCAGCGCGGCTTCGAGGTGGTGGAGCGGCGCATCAGGCCCGAGGAACTGGAGACGTTCAACGAGTGCTTCATCACGGGTTCGGCCGCCGAGGTGACGCTGGTCTCCGAGATCGGGCCCTACTCCTTCATCACCGGCAATATGGGCAAGGTGATCATGGAGGATTACTCCGACGCAGTGCGGCCGGGGAAGAAGGCGGCGTGAGAGTGCCGATCCTGCTTCAACCGTGATGCTCGCCCTTGTGGCGAGCATCCACGTCTCGGGCGTAAAGCACGAGGCGCAAAGGCGTGGATGGTCGGGACGAGCCCGACCATGACGGTGAAGGCATTGCGCGCGCCTACCTCGCCACCTTCACCTCGCTCCTGAACAGCGTGATCCAGTCGTCGCCGCTGATGCCCTTGCACTCGTCCATGGCCTGGAAGGCGGTCATGGCGAAGGCCGAGCCCGTCCAGGCGTAGTTGCCGCTCGCGCCGCAATCGCCGATGCCGCGGCCCTTGTTGTAGAACGAGACCTGTCCGCTCGCGGGGTCGTAATCGGCGTTGACCAGCATGTTGTCGTTCTTGCCGTCGAACTGCGGAAACAGCGCCTTGCGCGCCTTCGATGCATCGGTTCCCGGCACGATCCAGAAACCGGTCGAGACGTTGTAGGCCCCGCGCGAGCAGAACAGGCCGATGAGCCGCGCGCCGCCGGCGAGCGGCCATACGGCGTCGGCGACATCCTCGGGCGCGTCCTCACAGAGATCGGGATCGAGCCGCTTCAAATGCCTGCGCAGCGCGGTGCTCATCGCTCTGGCGCTCTTCTCGGGGATGGCGGGCGCAGCCGTGCCCTTCGCCGTGATCACCGGCAAAGCAGGGGCGGCCGGGACTGCGGTCGCCGGCCCCCGTCTGATCAGGGCCGAGGTTGTGCCAAGCCGAGCCTGCTGCTCGTCGATCCAGAGCAGCGCGGCGACGGAGCCGGCGAGCGACACGTCGAGGAGTTTGCCGGGGATCGCCACCGTCAGCTTCGTCGCCTTGCGCGCGGCCGCGATCAGCGCCTCGGCATCGCCGGCCGAGAGGGTGATCTCGGCGATCTGGTCATCGACGCTGGTGGTGGGCCAGCGCCGGCCCGGAGCCGGGAAGGGCGCGCCGTCCATCTCGAGCGTGATCGCCAGCGGAGAGGGCAGCTTTTCGGCCCTGATCTTGACCGAGATGCGGGGAAGGCCATCGGGTCCAGCCCCCCGTTCGAGCTTGAGGAAGACGATGTCGTCGGCGATCTCGCCCGGCAGCGACATCGCCGTGCAGCTCTTCAGATTGTCGCAGCCGGCGATCCAGTCGCGAAAGGTTTTGCTGGCGGGAGCGGCAGAGGCCGGACCGGGCAGCCATGGCGCGATGACCAGCGCCACGGCCCATAAGCGGAATGCCCGTCCCATTGCGCTACCCCCAGCGTTGCGCGGCGTCGTCGTCGGCTTCCTTGGCCTCGACCCAATCGCCCGTCGTGCCATCGCGCAGATGCTCGCGCTTCCAGAATGGCGCGCGGGTCTTGAGGTAGTCCATCAGGAATTCGGCCGCCTCGAACGCGGCGCGACGATGGGCGGAGGCCGCGATCACAAGCACGATCTGCTCGCCCGGTTTCACCAGGCCATGACGATGGATGGCGACGAGGCCGTGCAACGGCCAGCGCCGTGCCGCCTCCTGCGCGGCGCGGCCGATCTCGGCCTCGGCCATGCCCGGGTAATGTTCAAGCTCCAGCGCGGCGAGCCTGCCGCCCTCGTCGCGGCACAGGCCTGCGAAGGTTACGACCGCGCCGATATCGCTTCTGCCTTTGGCGAGCGCGGCGACCTCGTCGGCGACGTCGAAATCCTCGCTCTGGATGCGGATGAGGGGGGTCATGGAGCGTCTGTCATTCCGGGGCTTTGCGCAGCAAAGAACCCGGAACCCACGACGGGGCAATCACGGATCGGTTTGCGCATCTGCCACTCAGCCGGTCGTGGGTTCCGGGTTCCGCGCTGTGCGCGGCCCCGGAATGACAGTGGGTGGGGGCCATGCCTCACCCCCCCGTCATCGGCGGGAAGAAGGCGATCTCGCTTGCGCCGGCGATCGGGGCATCGGGCCTGACATGCTCGTGGTCGATCGCGGCCCGCACGATCGCCTCGTTGGCGAAGGCGGCCTCATAGCCCTCGTCGCGGCCCTTCAGCCAGCGGACGAGGTCGGCGATCGTGGCGGTGCCGGCGGGCAGCGTCACCGTCTCCTGCGCCAGCCCGACGCGCTCGCGCACCCAGGCGAAATAGACCAGTTTTATCGTGCGCGTGCCGGTTATCGTATCGCTCATGGCTGGCGCTCGTCCTCCTCGACGAGATGGCGGATGCCGGCGTTGAAATAATCCCAGCCGGTGTAGATCGTCAGCCCCGCCGCGATCCAGAGCATGACGATGCCGATCAGCGTGTTGCCGGGCAGCACCTTGTCGCCGGCCGGCCCCGCGACGAGGAAGCCGAGCGCCAGCAACTGCGCCGTCGTCTTCCATTTCGCGACCCTGGAGACCGGCACGGAGACCTTCAGCTCGGCCAGGAACTCGCGCAGGCCCGAAACGAGGATCTCGCGGCACAGGATGACGATGGCGGCCCAGATCGCCCAGCCCTTGATCGTCTCGGTGTGGACCAGCATCAAGAGCAGCGCGCAGACGAGCAGCTTGTCGGCGATCGGGTCGAGCATGCGGCCGATCGCCGATTGCTGGCTCCAGGCCCGCGCGATCCAGCCATCGAGATAATCTGTCACGGCGGCGACGACATAGACGGCTAGCGCGATCCAGCGCACCCAGTCGTCCTTGGGCCAGAACAGCAGGCCGACCAGGGCCGGAATCGCGAGAATCCGTCCGTAGGTCAGGAGGTTCGGCAACGACCACGGGCCGCGCCTGCGAATGGCATCTGTCAGACTCGTCACAGGCTCACCAAAGCAGTGCGTTTGCGACAGCGTCAACACGCAATGCGGTGACGGATGCAAATACGATCACCCCTCGTGGAAATGATCGTGCACGGCCTTCGCCGTCGCAGCATTGACGCCGGGCGTTCGCATCAAATCCTCCAGCCGCGCCCGCTGGATCGCCTTCACGGTGCCGAAATGCAGGAGCAGCGCGCGCTTGCGCGAGGGGCCGATGCCGGCGATCTCGTCGAGCGGGTTCTTCATCGTGTCCTTCTTGCGCCGCGCCCGGTGCGTGCCGATGGCGAAGCGATGCGCCTCGTCGCGCAGCCGCTGGATGAAATAAAGCGCCGGGTCGCGCGGCTGCAGCTTGAAGGGCTCGCGGCCCGCCATGTGGAAGGTCTCGCGCATGGCGTTGCGGTCGGCCCCCTTGGCGATGGCGACGAGGGGGATATCGCCCGCGCCGCACCCGGCCATGATCCTGCGCGCCGCCTCGAACTGGCCCTTGCCGCCGTCGACGATGACGAGGTCGGGGCGGGAGGGGAAGGCTGAGTCGTCGGGGTCTTCGCTTAGTGAGTTCAGCTCCTCTCTCTCCTCTTGTGGGGGAGAGATGGAGAGGGGGGTGGTTCCGCTTGGTGAGCGATCACCAGGCGGAACCACCCCCACCCCTAACCCCTCCCCACAAGGGGGAGGGGAAGAGCCAGGTTCAGCGAGCGCGGTGCTCGCGCCACCCTCCTTCGCCAGCCGCGAAAACCGCCTTTGCAGCACCTCCCGCATCATGCCGAAATCGTCGCCGGCGATGGTCTCAGTGGAGATGTTGAAGGTGCGGTAATGGCTCTTCATGAAGCCGTCGCGCCCTGCGACGACCATGCCGCCGACGGCGTTCGTGCCCATGATGTGAGAGTTGTCGTAGACCTCGACGCGGCGTGGCGGCCTATCCATGCCGAAAGCCGCGCCCAAAGCCGCCAGCAGTGATTGCTGGCCGGCATTGTCGGCGAGCTTTCGCGACAGCGCCTCTTTGGCGTTCTTCCGCGCATGCTCGACGAGATCGGCTTTCTCGCCGCGCCTCGGGTTCGCGACCTCGACCTTGCGGCCGGCGCGCGCCGACAGCGCGGCTGCGATCAGTTCGATCTCCTCGACCGCGTGCGAGAGCAGCACGAGGCGCGGCGGCGGCTTGTCGTCGTAGAACTGCGCCACGACCGAGGCCAGCACTTCGGCCGGCGTCAGCGAGCGGTCGGCGCGTGGAAACAGCGCCCGGTTGCCCCAGTTCTGGTGGTTGCGGAAAAAGAACACCTGGACGCAGAACTGCCCGGCCTGCTCGTCGATGGCGAAGACGTCGGCTTCCTCGACGCCTTGCGTGTTGATGTCCTGACCGGCCGAGACGGCCGAGAGCGCCGCGAGCCGATCACGATAGCGCGCCGCCTTCTCGAATTCGAGTTCCTCCGCTGCCGCCTGCATGCGGGCCGAGAGCAATTGCTTCACCCCCGAGGCCCGCCCGGCGAGGAAGTCGCGCGCCTGGCCGGCCAGCGCCTGATAGTCGGGAATCGAGATTTCGCCTGTGCAGGGGCCGGCGCAGCGTTTGATCTGGAAAAGCAGGCAGGGCCGTGTCCGGTTCTCGTAGAACGAGTCGGTGCAGGAGCGCAGCAGGAAGGCTTTCTGCAGCGCGTCGATCGTCCGCTTCACCGCCCAGACCGAGGCGAAGGGGCCGTAATAGTCGCCCTTGCGCTGGCGCGAGCCGCGATGCTTGGCGATCTGCGGGGCCTCGTGGTCGCCGCTGAGCAGGATATAGGGGAAGGATTTGTCGTCGCGCAGCAGCACATTGTAGCGCGGCCTGAGCTGCTTGATCAGGTTGGATTCGAGCAGCAGAGCCTCGGTCTCGGTGCCGGTGGTGACGAACTCCATATTCGCCGTCTCGGCGATCATCCGGGCGACGGCGTTGGTGTGGGCCATGCCGCGCGCATAGGCCGTGACCCGGTTCTTCAGGTTCTTGGCCTTGCCGACATAGAGCACCTCGCCCGCACGATCGAACATGCGATAGACGCCGGGCTTGTTTGGCAGGTGCTTCGCGAAGCTGGCGATGACCTCGATGCCGGCCTTCAGCGCGCCGGGCGCGGCCTCGGTCAGGTCCGCAGCCGGGGCGGGGAGGGCGTCCTCCTCGTCGTCGAGATCGTCTTCGGTAGGGGCGTCTGCCTGGTGGAGCAGCTTCTGGCGTTCGCGAGTCATGGCCTGCATGTAGGATGAGAGACGCGCTTCGTCATGTCAGGAAAGAGAATGGGGTGGGCTGTTATGCTGCCCAAGGGTCGATGACGGGCAGTCCGGCAGCTATAAAGGGACTCGTATCGCGGGACGCCACGGTCATGCCGTTGGCGAGCGCGATGGCTGCGATGTAGCCATCGACGATGGGGATTCCCCGTCCAAGCCGCCTTGCGCGCGCGCGCAACTCCGCATGCGCCGACGCTGCTGCGGCATCGAATGGCAGAACGCGGCCCTTGAACACCGTCAGAACACGCTGTTCGAGCTGCGTCTCAAGTTCGCGCTTACGTCTACCCTCCGGGAGCGTGGCGACGCCGAACATGAGTTCGGAGAGGCCGATCGTGGGCAGATACAGCGCCTCGATGTTCTGTGCGTCGAGCCACCGCAAGACGGCCGCATCAGGCTGTGGTTTCAGCGGCTCGGAGACGACGTTGGTATCGAGCAGGATCACTCGAAACGGACCGGCTCGCCAATGGTCTTGTCGCGCGTGATGTCGAGTTCGACGCCACCGACGCTGCGCCCGATCTCGGCCAAAAGCGAACCGAGCCTGATACGCTCCGGCGGATTGACCGCGGCATCGAGGATGTGGCGAATTTCCGCCTCCGTGCTGCGGCCGTGACGCGTGGCTCTCAGCTTGAGAGCCCGATGCGTCTCGTCGGACAGTTTTCGAACGGTCACTGATGGCATGGCGCTTCGGCCCTCTTCATCGATCTGCTATCAGATTAACATGAATGCCATCAAATTCAATCGCGGTCGCACGCCACCACTTGACCCCGCTACCCTCGAACGCCCATCACCATCCGCCCGCCACCGGACCTCGCCCATGCCCGTCTTCGTCCTCCCGTTCCCCATCATCGATCCGGTCGCGCTCTCGCTTGGGCCGCTATCGGTGAAGTGGTATGGGCTGGCCTATGTCGCAGGCCTGATCGGCGGCTGGTGGTACGCGCGCAAGCTGGTTGCGGCGGATGGCCTCTGGGGCGGGCGGGCAAGGCCCAAGCCCGAAGAGCTCGACGACATGCTGCTTTACGTCGCGCTCGGCGTCGTGCTCGGCGGGCGGCTCGGCTTCGTGCTGTTTTATGACCTCGCGCGCTATCTGGCGCGGCCGCAGGACATCGTTGCGATCTGGCAGGGCGGCATGTCGTTCCATGGCGGGCTCGTCGGCGCGGCGCTCGCCCTGTGGCTGTTCGCGCGCCGGCGCGGGTATCCGGCGCTGAGCGTGTTCGACATCGCGGCGACGGTTGTGCCGATCGGGCTGTTCCTTGGCCGCATCGCCAATTTCATCAATGCCGAACTCTGGGGCCGGCCCGCGCCGGACGTGCCCTGGGCGATGGTCTTTCCCAATGCCGGGCCGCTGCCGCGCCATCCGAGCCAACTCTACGAGGCGCTGGGCGAAGGGCTGATCCTGTTCGTCCTGCTGGCGCTGCTGGTCCGGGCCGGCGGCTTCAGGAAGCCGGGCCTCGTCGCCGGCGTGTTCGGCATGGGCTATGCCGTGGCGCGCATCGTCTGCGAGTTCTTCCGCGAGCCCGATCCGCAGCTCGGCTTCCTGTTCGGAACGAGTGTCGATGGGCTGTCGGGCGGCATCACCATGGGCATGGTGCTGTCGCTGCCGCTGTTCGCGGCCGGGCTCGTCCTGTTCCTGCGCGCCCGGCGGGCGATGCGTTGAGCGCGCTCAGGGCGGAACTTGTCGCGCTGATCCGCGACGAAGGGCCGTTGACGATCTCGCGCTACATGGCGCTCTGCCTCGGCCATCCGCGCCATGGCTACTACATGACCCGCGACCCTTTCGGGGCGGACGGCGACTTCACCACCGCGCCCGAAATCAGCCAGATGTTTGGCGAGTTGATCGGGCTCTGGGCGGCGAATGTCTGGCAGGCGATGGGCGCCCCCGGCTCTGTCAGGCTGGTCGAACTCGGGCCAGGGCGCGGCACATTGATGGCCGATATGCTGCGCGCGGCGAAGATCCTGCCGGGTTTTCGCGATGCGCTGTCGGTCCATCTCGTCGAGACCAGTCCCGTATTGCGCGTGGTGCAGGAACGGACGCTTGCCGGCAAGGCCGAGCCGGTCTGGCACGACACGGTTCAGACCGCGCTCGACGGCCCGGTGATCCTGGTCGCCAACGAGTTCCTCGATGCCTTGCCGCTCGACCAGTTCGTGATGACCTCGGACGGGTGGCGCGAGCGGCTGGTGGGGCTGGATGCGCAGGGTGGGCTGGCTTTCGGAGTGGCTGGTGAGGCGCTGGCCGCCCCCTCTCCCCTTGCGGGAGAGGGCTGGGGTGAGGGGTCGGGCTGCGCTGTCAACGCTAGCTCACGCAAATCCTCTGACGATTCAGCTCAGCCCGACCCCTCACCCGTCCCGGCTTCGCCGAGCCACCTTCTCCCGCAAGGGGAGAAGGTAAGCGCGCCCATGGGTTCTGTCTTCGAGCAGCCTCATGCAGCACTCGACATTGTCTCGACCATCTCCAGTCACATCGTCCAGACTGACGGAGCGGCGCTCTTCATCGACTACGGCTCCACCCAATCCGGCTTCGGCGACACGCTGCAGGCGGTGCGCCAGCACGTCTTCGTCTCCCCGCTCGCAGACCCCGGCGAGGCCGACCTCACCGTCCATGTCGACTTTGCCCTGATGGCGCAGGCCGGGCTCGATGCCGACGCGGCCTGCCATGGCCCGGTGATGCAACGCGATTTTCTGCTGGCGCTGGGGTTGGCGGAGCGTGCGCAGGCTCTCCGGGCCAAGGCGACGCCCGAGCAGGCTGCTTCCATCGCCGCCGCAGCCTTCCGCCTGACCGAGCCGACCGCGACCGGCATGGGCCATTTGTTCAAGGTTCTGGCGCTATCCCATCCCGGCCTGCCGCCGCTGCCCGGATTTGACCTTCATCGGCTGCCAGAGCAGGGCTGAGTTTCGCAAACGGACCATTTCCATGTTCATCGAGTCGCCAGACCTCGCCGCCGAGCCCGGCATCCGCCACGCCTTCTTCACGCGCGAGGGCGGCGTCTCTACCGGCATCTATGCCTCGCTGAATGGCGGGCTGGGCTCGTCGGACGACCAAGCGGCCATTGCCGAGAATCGCGCCCGCATGGCGCGGCATCTTGCCGTCGAGCCTGCGAACCTGATCAGCCTGTATCAGGTGCATTCGCCGGATGTGGAGGTCGTCACCGGCCCCTGGCCCGGCGAGCGCCCCAAGGCCGACGCGATGGTCACGACGGCCTCGGGGATGGCGCTTTGCGCCTCCAGCGCCGATTGCGGTCCAATCCTGTTCTCCGACAGCGAGGCGCGGGTGATCGGAGCCGCCCATTCCGGCTGGAAGGGCGCGGTCTCCGGCGTCGTCGCCTCGACCGTGACCGCGATGGAGAAGCTGGGCGCAAGGCGCGAGCGGATTCTGGCGGTGCTGGGGCCGACGATCAGCGCGGCCGCCTATGAGGTCGGGCCGGAATTCGTCGAGCGCTTCAAGTCCGAGAATCCGACATTCGCGCGCTTCTTCACGGCCTCGGAACGGGCTGCGCATGCGATGTTCGACCTGCCGGCCTTCATCGCCTTCAGGGCTCAGGAGGCGGGCATCGGCCGCTTCGTCGATCTCGGCCTTTGCACCTATGGCGACGAGCAGCGCTTCTTCAGCTATCGCCGCACGACCCATCGCGGCGAGGCGGATTACGGCCGGCTGATCTCGGTGATCGTGCTGGAGTGAGAGGGCGTCAAGTCAAGTGGCGGCTGGCATCCATGCTCTGGTGGAGGATGCGGATAATCTCGATTCGTTCCGTCGCGGTACGATAAAAGATGGTGTGAGACCCGATACCGAACTTGCGATGACGCGGCTTTACGTCGTCGCATGCGACGCCAAGGCCGGGCGTCAGCGCCAGACGGTAGATCGCCTGCCGGATGCTCTGGAGATAGATATTGGCTCTCTTTCGTCCCCATTCCTGTGCCGAGCAGCTCGAAATTTCGCGCAGATCGGCGCTGGCGAGGCGACTCAGGATATAGCGCTTCAAGGGTTCGGCTCAGGCTTGCGAGCTTCCTCTTCGATAAAGGCATCGAGGTCGAAATCCTCGTCGAAGCCGCTTGCCTCTCCTTCGTCGAGAGCGGCGCGCAGAGCCGACAGCCGCGCTTCATGCTCTTCCAGCAGCCGCAACCCAGCGCGCACTACATCGCTTGCCGAACCGTAGCGTCCCTTCTCGACCTCTGTGTCGATGAACGCCACGAAATGATCGCTGAGGCTGATCGAGGTGTTCTTTCCCATGCTTACGTCCTCTGTTACCAAGAATTGGTATAAAGAGGCGCCGCTCATTTGTCATGCTGCGATTGGCACCGCCGACGGCAAGACCGCGTGCGTGACATCGGCTATGCTGTGACACTGCAACGCGCCGAGCCTTCCCACATGCCCCGCCAGATCGACTACTATTTCACCCTGCTCTCGCCCTGGACCTATCTCGGCCATCCCACCTTCGTGGAGACCGCGAAGCGCCATGGCTGCACGGTATCCTACAAGCCCACCCCGCTGCGCATGGTGTTCGACGAAACCGGCGGTCTGCCCTTGCCCAAGCGCCATCCGGTGCGGCAGCGCTACCGCATCTTCGAACTGCAGCGCTGGCGGGCGAAGCGCGGCCTGCCGCTGGTGATCCATCCGCAGCATTTCCCCTTCGACGTCTCGCTGGCCGACCGCGCCGTGCTGGCGATCAATGCGGCGGGCGGCGATCCGTCGGGCTTCGTCGGCGATGTGCTGGCCGGCGTCTGGGCGCGCGACGAGGATCTGTCGCAGCCGGAGCTGATCGCCGGGATCGCCGGCCGCGCCGGGTTTGACGGCTCGGCTCTTATGGACGCAGCCGGGAGCGATGCGATCGTCGAGCGCTACGCCGCCACGATCAACGAGGCGATCGCGGCCGGCGTCTTCGGGGCGCCGAGCTATGTGCTCGATGGCGAGGTGTTCTGGGGGCAGGACCGTCTCGAACTGCTCGACGATGCGCTCGCAAGCGGGCGCGCAGCCTACCGCAACGACGCGGCGGTCTGAGCCCGGCTCACCCGACGATATCTGGCGTGCGCCAGCCGAGATGCTGGCCGGCATCGACCGCGATCATCTGGCCCGTGACCGAGTGCGCCCGCGCCAGATAGAGCACCGCTTCGGCGATCTCGGCTGTATCGACCTTGCGGCCGAGCAGCGTGCCTGCGGCCTCCGCCTCCATCAGGCTGGCCCCGTCATGGGGGTTCGGCAGGGTCGGGCCGGGACCGACCGCGTTGACCCGGATGCGGGGAGCCAGCGCCTGCGCCATGGTCTGCGTCGCGGTCAGCAGGGCCGCCTTGGTCAGGGTGTAAGAGTAATATTGAGGGGTCAGCTTCCAGACGCGCTGGTCGATGATGTTGACGATCGCGCCGTCGCGTCCCTCTGGCAGCCGGTTGGCCATCGCGCCGGCCAGCACCGAGGGCGCGCGCAGGTTGATCGAGAACTGCCGGTTCCAGCGCGCCACGTCGATGTTGCGGATGTCGTCGAGCAGGAAGCTGGAGGCATTGTTGACCAGCAGAGTGACAGGCCCCAGCGCCGTCTCTGCGGCGGGAATCAGCCCCGCGACGGCGACCGGGTCGGCGAGGTCGGCTTCGACCACTGCGCAGCGAGCGCCTTGCGTCGTCAGCGCCTTAGCCAGCGCCTGCGCGTCTTCCCGCGACTGGCTGCAATGGATCGCGACCGCATAGCCCGCCTCGGCAAGCCTCGAGACGATCGCGGCTCCGATCCGGCGCGCGCCGCCGGTGACGAGCGCCACCTCAGTCATCGCGGCGCTCTGCCGGCTTTGCCGCACCGCGACGCTGCAGGCGTCGCTCCCAATGCTTGGCGACGCGCAGATAGCGGTAGAAGGCGTAGTTCATCGCGGTCATGAAGCCGTAGGCGCCGCGCAGGGCATGGCGACGGCCGATATAGGCCTTGACGAAGTTGGCCGGGAACTCGGCCACGAGCCTGAACACGGAGAGCGTCGCGCCGCGCTGGTCGAGATCGTCGGCCTGCGCGTCGCTATAGCCGTTGAGCTTGTCCATCTGTTCTCCGAGCGAGCGCACGGAGTAGTGATGCACGGTGCCCTTGAGCCTTGCGACGCGGGCTTCGGGGGCGAGATCGACGCGGTCATGCACCGGGGAGGGCGAATAGCGCCCCTTGTCCTTGCGGTAGAGCCTGACCGGCGTCAGGGCATAGGCAAAACGGTGCGGGGCAGGCTCGCCCGGAAAGATCTCGGCGATGCGCAGGCGATAGGCGTCGGCCGAAGGCTCCCCTGCCGCGAAAAGGGCAGCGATCTCGTCGGCGAGGTCTTCGGGCACCACCTCGTCGGCATCCAGATTGAGCAGCCAGGGATGGCGGCACTGATCCTCGGCAAAGCGCTTCTGCGGCCCGTAGCCCGGCCAGCCATTCGAGATCACGCGCGCGCCAAGTCCTGCAGCGAGCGCCTGCGTGCCGTCATCGGAGCCCGAATCGACCACCACGATGTCGTCGCTCAGGTTTGAGACCGCCTCGATCGTCCGGGCGATCCGGTCCGCCTCGTTGCGCGTGATGATGAAGATCGAAAGAGGCGGCACGCGCTTCAGGTCTCGCTATCGGCCGGAGGGCCGAACGGCTTAAGCACGGGGCCGTTTGGCTCGCAAGCCGGAGCCTCCGGCGGGCCTGAAAACCGTGTGGGAACCTTACGACACTCCGCGCGTTTCATGCTGCGTAGCCCGATATGGTTCCATCTCTTCTTAGTATTCGATTCACCATTAGGCGTCCTTTAACAATCATTAACCCAACTCAATCATTTCGCCATAGTCATCCCAATTCGTGCCGCATTTCCGCCGTGGTCCGCATGGCAGATGTGCTGCTAACGCAACAGACAAAGAGCGGGGTTGCTCTTATACCAACCTCATCGACATCAACCGCCGGATCCAATTCGGCGTCAGCGACGACTAAGGAGTTTCACATGAAGAAGTATCTGCTTGCGAGCGTTGCCGCGCTCGGCCTCGTCGCCGCCGGCGCCGCCACCGCCGCCGATCTGCCGTCCCGCAAGGGCCCGGTCCTGGCGCCGATCGCCTACGCCCCCGTCTTCACCTGGACCGGCTTCTATGTCGGCGTCAACGCCGGCTATGGCTGGGGCACGGTCGACTCGACCAATCTCGGCATCCTGCCGACCTTCAGCGATCCCGATGGCTTCATCGGCGGTGGCCAGATCGGCTACAACTACCAGATGGGCCAGATCGTTCTCGGCGTCGAGGCCGACTTCCAGGGCGCCGACCTCAAGGCCAGCGTCACCGGCGGCGGCTTCACGGCCCGCAACGAGCTGAACTATTTCGGCACCGTCCGCGCCCGCGTCGGTTACGCTGTCGACCGGTTCCTGCCCTACGTCACCGGTGGTTTCGCCTACGCCAACGTCAAGACCGCGATCACCGGTCCGGGCATCGGGTTCAGCGACGACAGCACCCAGTACGGCTACGCTATCGGCGCCGGCCTGGAGTATGCCTTCACCAACAACCTGACCGCCAAGATCGAATATCTCTACGTCGATCTGGAGCGCGAGCGCATCAATACCGTGTTCGGCACCACCGGCGCCAAGGTCGGCACCGACTTCTCCGTCGTCCGCGCCGGCCTGAACTACAAGTTCTAGTCTTCACATCTCCCTTTGGGGATGGTGCGAACCCGGTGGCCTCGGCCACCGGGTTTTTTCGTAGCCCCGTCACTTCGACTGGATCCGCCGACAATGGGGGTTTAGCATCTCCAGATGCTCGATTCCCTTGTCGCTCGCGGCTATCAAATTGAATTTCATAGTCATGCTCGATCGATTCTCGCTGGCGAGTTTCCTGGGGCGATCGCGGAACTGGAGCAGGTACTCCTGAACGCTTCGATCCCCATCGAGGAGATTATCGGTTCTGGAGGAGGCGAGACAAAGGGCACTCAACGCTTGCGGCGTGGGCTGAAGGCGCAAGGGTGGGAGACCGTCACCTTCACGATCGAGAAGGTCATCAACGGCCAGAAGCGGGAGAGCGTCAGCCACAAGATGGACCATGTTCGCTCACTCGTTGGCGATGGAGGTGGTGTCTATACGATTGCGATGGAGATCGAGTGGAACAATAAGGACCCGTTCTACGACCGCGATCTCGAAAATTTCAAAAGACTCCATGCGGATGGAGCCATCTCGATTGGAATCATCGTGACGCGCGGACGTTCTCTGCAAGAGAACATGCGCGATCTCGTTCGCCGCTTCTGCGATGATCGTCAGATCCAGTCGCTCGACGATCTGGAGCCTTGGGGCTACAATCCGACGCCGAAGCAGCGCAAAGCCATCCTAGGCAGGGTAAGTCGGGACAAGAACCCGCTGACATTTCGTGAAGCGTTCGTCGATAAGTTCGTCGCAGACAAGTTCGGCGAGGCCACCACACATTGGCGCAAACTCGAGGATCGGGTCAGACGCGGCGTCGGAAATCCATGTCCTCTCGTCCTGATCGGTATGCCCGATAGCATTGTGACGTTCGGCGAAAACCGGCAGGATGTTCTGGCCTTGATCGAAGAGGGCAGTGCGGACGTAGACTCGCGCGACGTCTGACTATTCGGCTGCTATACGCGATACAGCCGAATTATGCGCGTATGTCGCCCAGGAAGGCTCGTATTTTTCGTCAGCCTGGTTACCCCAAGTGGCCCAGCCCTTGCGAAGGCCTCGTCCAAACATTTCGAGGTACGGTCCCGGCGAGCAACTTTCGATAAGCTCATATTGCTCGTCAGGTTTGCGCGAATGTTCGCGCTTACGTGTTCCGATCAGGTTCACCTGTGTTCGGCCCGGGTCCAGCGTGCGAGCATTCTTGCCGCGCGTTCCGAACAAGATCAATTCGGTCACGTTTCTAAAGTAAAAGCCAACGCCTCGTCCATCGCTGCCGCCATCTTTCCTGATCTTGTGCCAAACGATATTCGACTTGTAGGTAAACCCCCAAGCCTTCATCACCTCAAGACCTTCCGGAAGAAGTGCATTTGGAACCCAGAGATAGAGATGCGCGGTTGGAGCCGCCGCACTTGCAACCGGCAGAGCGATGATCTCAGGTAGAGTCATCGTTCCATAGCGATTTAACCGCTTGTGTTCGGGGGCTATCTTACCCGTCCTGTTCATGAACTGCCACGGAGGATCAGCCATGATTGTACTGAAAGCGCGCTTTCCTACAAACCTGCCGAAATCGGCGACAGGTTCTGGTGTTTTTTCAGGTCGAGCGAGCATGGGTTTCTTCCGAAAGAGGGCCTATAGCATGGACCGATTCTGACATGGATTTAAAGCAGAACCGATTCAGGCGCGGTCACAGGGCAGGGAAACCCAATTGGCAAACTCCTGCGATATCTTGAGAACAAAATAGAAACATAGTTGGGTGCGATGGTCAAGCAGTCACGCGAGAACGCCTTGACGCGAAGCGCTCTTCTGTTCGCTTACCCCTTGAAGCGCGTGGCCTCGAAGGCGGGCACTTTTGCCTCAAACGCATCGAGCCAGGCGCCGAGCGCCGGATGGTCGGCCCGCCATTTGCCCTCGAAGCGAAGATCGAGATAGCCGAGCGCGCAGGCGAGTGCGATCTCGCCGATCCGGGGCGTGTCGCCGAGCGTCGGCGGCGAGATTTCCAGGGCGGTCAAGGCACGTGCGACTTTTCCCGCCTGATTGGCGACCCAGGCCGAATCGCGGTTGGCCTCCGGCCGGAAGCGGACCTCGTAGACCTGCAGCAGAGCGGCGTCGCAGAGGCCGTCGGCCAGCGCCATCAGCCTGAGCTGGGCGAAGCGCTCCTCGCCAGCCGGAATGATTTTGCCGCCGCCGGCGAGATGGTCGAGATATTCGACTATGACGCGCGAATCGAACAGCGTCGTGCCGTCCCTCAGAACCAGCGTCGGGATCTTGCCGAGCGGGTTCTGCTGGCGCAGCGGCTCGGACGGGTCGTTGGTGTCGGCTGCGACGATCTCGATCTTGTCGCTCAGGCCGAGTACCGCGGCGGCGATCTTGACCTTGCGGCCGAAGGGCGAGGCGGGGGAGGATCGCAGGATGAGCATCGGCGTAAACCTTGAGGCGGGAGGGCAGGCGGAGAGGAAGGCCAGGCGATGTCAGCCATCCGGACGGATCGGCTCGCAAAAGTAGCGCGGATTTGGCCCTTGGGCGAGGCGTTCGGTCAGCGCCGGCAGCAGGATGCGGGCCTCGTCGGCGAGCGTCCAGGGCGGGTTGACGATCAGCAGTCCGGTGGCGCTCAGGCCCCCGGCGGCTTCCGGACGGTCAACGTCGATCTCCAGCCGCAGCAGCTTGCCGATATCGGCCGCCATGACGCCCGAGAGCAGGTTCTCGACGGCGAGGCGATCCTTGACCGGATACCAGAGCACGTAGATGCCGGTCGGCCATTTGCGGTGGGCGGCGATGAATTCCGCTTCCAGTGTTGCGAACTCGTCCTTTTCCTCGAAGGGCGGATCGATCAGCACGAGGCCGCGCCGCTCTTTTGGCGGGACATTGCCGCGCAACGCGTTCCAGCCGTCGATCGCAAGCGCCTTGCAGCGCTGATCGCGACCGAGGACGGCGGCGAGTTTTTTGTGCGTCTGGGGGTGGAGTTCGGCCGCTATCAGCCGGTCGTCCGCCCGCATCGCCTGCCGGCAGAGCCAGGGCGAGCCGGGATAGGCGTCGGCTCCAAACAGCGCGCGTGCGCCGGACAGCGCGTCGCGCCAGGGTTTCAGGATCGTCTCGACGGCGGGCGCCAGCGGCGAGCGGTCGATCCGCGCGACCCCGTCCTTCCATTCATGGGTGCGGAGCGCCTCCTCGGAGCCGAGGTCGTAGCGCCCGGCTCCCGCATGGGTGTCGACGATACGATAGGGGGCGTCCTTGGCGTTGAGATGCGTCAGGATGCGCGTCAGCACCGCATGCTTCAGGACGTCGGCGAAGTTTCCGGCATGGAAGCCGTGGCGGTAGTTCATCGACCGCTCTTACGCGGCTTGGCGTGCGCTGTCAGCGTGGCGCGTTCACGGTGATGTCGCGGGTGCGGCAGCCGGAGCGGTCGACCTCCTCGCAGGTCCGGAAATTCCGCAGGTCCTTGGTGAAACAGATCCGCACCTCCTGCAGCACGCCGCGGCGGCAGGCGACCGACATCATGTCGGTCCGCAGGCCGGGATTGGCGGCCACAAAAGCGCGTTCGAGGTCGATCGCGGTCCAGTTCTGGTCGCGCTCCACTGTGGCGAGCTGCGGCGGCACGACGATCTTCTCGCGGGCGCGGCGGGTGTCGGCGAAATAGTCGCTCGGGCTCGATCCCGAACAGGTTCCGTGCTTGCGCCATTGGTGGCGGGCGAGCCCCTCGCTGGGGAACAGCCCCTGCGCCTGCTCCATCGCGATGCGCGAGGGCGTGCGTCCGGCGGGGCCGCAATCGGAGGGAAAGCCGCGCTCGTTCTGCGGCCAGAGCCCATGCACGACGAAGCGTAGATTCGCGCCTTCCCCGCATTGCTCGCGGTTTCGCTCGCGGCCACCGTCGAGTTCGCAGAAGCCCGGCGACCATGACAGGGCGAGCACATAGAAATCGAACTCGCCGGGCGAAGCGCCGCGTTCGTTGCGCTGGGCCTGCGCCGTGCCGGCAAATCCAAGCGCCAGCAGCAGGATGGCGGCGCGCGCGAGCATGGTCATGCCGCTCAGGGCCGGGCCATCTTGCAGTCGGGAGCATAGGTGCGGTGGCGATCGAGGCCCGAGACGCACCAGTTGACGTTCCAGGTCAGTCCGAACAGGCCGAGATTCTCGCGCACCGAATAGTCGACGCGGTGAAGCGTTCCGTCGTTCAGCGCCATGCGCGCGGTGCAGAAGCGGCGCGGGATGAAATCGTCGCCGAGCGGACGGAAGCCGATCGGCCGCACCTTGTCATAGGCGACCGCCTGCAGCGGGCCCCAGAACTTGGCCTCGCGCGAGTTGAACCAGCTCGTGATTTCGCCCAGCACGGCCGGGTCCTCGCAGGCTGGCAGATTGCCATACATCGGGATGATGCGGTTCTCGGCGCGGTCGGCGGGGTGGACCTGCCGGGCCGAATAGACCTCGCGGCGGTGGTCCGCCATGGCGGGCGCGGCCAAGCCGAGGCCAGCGAGAGCAAGGAGGGCGGTTCGCAGCAAAGCGCGGCGCATGGGGAAGCCTCGTGCGGGATCGGCGAGTGATTGCGGCACGATGGCTGGCCGGGGAGTCGGGGTCAAGGCTGTGGGGCCCCGCCGGGACAGGCGGGCCCCAGCTGTTGCATTTCGATCCTGTGTCGCCTCAACCCTTGGCGGCGCGCCGTTCCATCACGATCAGCGCCAGACCTGCCGCGACGATCAGCCCCGCGCCGGCCAGCATCTGCGGCGTCGGCCAGTCGGCGAAGACGAGCCAGCCGAAGACCAGCGCCCAGACGATCAGCGTGTACTGATAGGGCACGACGACGGAGGCCTCCGCCAGTTTGAGCGAGCGGGTGACGCACAGATGCGCCACCATGGCGACGATGCCGAGCAGCGCGAGCAGGCCGGTGTCGATCAGCGTCGGCGTGACCCAGCCGAAAGGGACCAAAGCCGCGCCGAGCAGGAGCGTGCCGAATGTTTGCCAGCCGACGAGGGTGACGTCCGGCGTGCCGCGTAACGAGCGTCCCGCGATCATCAGCATGGCGAAGAGCACGCTGCCGAGAAGCGCGACCAGCGCCGGCATCGACAGGCTCGCGCCCGATGGGGCGAGCGTCACCACCACGCCGACGAAGCCCGCCAGCACGGCGAGCCAGCGGCCGGCCGAGACCTTTTCGCCGAGGATCAGCGCCGCCAGAACCACCACCCAGACCGGCGCCGCCATCCAGATCGTCATCGTGTCGGCGAGCGGCAGATAGGACACCGCGAGGTAGAACAGCCCGGACTCGATCGAACCGAGCACGGCGCGGATCAGTTGCAGCCTCGGCCGCTCGGGCTTCAGTGTCCGCATGACGCCCTGTTTCACGACGAAGGGCGCAAGCACCGCGAGCGCCGCCGCGCTGCGGATCAGCAGCAATTGCCCGACCGTATAGGTCGCGACCAGCCATTTCCCCATCACGTCGTTGAGCGAGAACAGCAGGATGCCGAGCAGCATCATGCCGATTCCGGCGAGGGTGGCGTTGCGGCTGGGCATGGGCGGACGGCGGACTTTCGTGAAGCGGCTGTTCGCTTCGCCGATTGTGGGGGTTCAAGCAAGGGCGACGGCCGGACCCTGTGGCGTCGGAGCCTCAGACTTTAAGTCTCAGAACAACCCTGAGACGAGATTCACGGTCATGCCAAGTACCGTCATATTAAAGAAAAAGCCGTAGACGCTATGCAGTAATGCCGTCGCTCTTATCGAGCGCGATGTTATATCGATATCGGATGTTGAACCAGTGAGGCCGATCACAAAAGAAAAATACAGGAAATCGGTCAGCTCCAATTGTTGCGGGTCGCCAGGAAAGCGAAGGCAGGCGGTCCCACAAGATGTCGCACCATCGGCGTCGCCATTGAAATACTGGTTGGCGTAGTGGACCGCGAACTTGAAATGAACGAAAGCCCATGTCGTCAGCACGGTCGTGATCGTCAGGGCGATATGCTCTGGCAGCAGGACGCCGCTGTCCTGTTTGACGAGCATCAGTTCCCACAGGATCGCGCCGAGGCTGATCGCGGCTGCGATGACGGAGGCGACCAAAGTCAGAAGCCGGCCCTGGTCGCTGACCGAGACGAGTTTGCTCAGCGGGTAGCGCGGCCGCATCGACAAGGCGAGCGTGCAGGCCATGAACAGGAACGCCGCCGCATTCCAGCCGATCAGCGCGCGGGTCTGGAGCCGCAAGGTCTCCGGCAGCAGGACGTAGACCACCACGCCGGCGAGAATGCACAGGGCGATCCGCGCATGCGGTCCGGGATGCCTGCGCTCGTGCCGGGCAAAGCCCGCTACGCTCCCTGCCGATGAGGTGATCTCGGTCATTCCGGCTGCGCTCTCGTGGTGATCTCCGGCTTCGAGCATGCAGGATCGCCGGTATATGGGACGTTTCGGCCGTGCCTGGAATTTCGCGACAGGGTTAAGAAGCGGCAGGCGGTCTGTGCCATGCGAGACCGCCCCGCAGTCTCCTGGCGCATTGGCGAGAGCATACGACTGGCGTAATCGCGAAGGCGATCGTTATTTTGATGTTGATTTAATTAAGTGATGCGCTAATTATCTCGCTATGGATCGCTTCCTCGCCCTCTCCGACCCGACCCGCCGCCGCATCGTCGAGATGCTGGGGAGCGGGGCCTTGGCCGCAGGCGAGATCACGGCGCGGTTCAGCGTGAGCGCGCCGGCGATTTCGCAGCATCTCAAGGTGCTGCGCGAGGCGGGGCTGGTCACGGTCGAGGTCGCAGGCCAGCGCCGGATCTACCGGCTCGATCCGGCCGGACTCGACGAGTTCGACGCCTGGGTCCGCAAGGTGCGCGGCTTCTGGACCCCGCATCTCGACCTGCTGGAAGAGCAACTGGCGAAAGCTGCAGCAGGCGACAACGAAGCCGCCGCAACCGAAGACGAAACCGATGGAGCGAGTGATGACAGTGGCGACAGGTGAGTATGGCGTGGTTCTGGAAAGCGGCGCAGTGCGTTTCGAGCGGCTGCTTCCGGGGCCGATCGAGCGGGTCTGGGCCTATCTGGTCGAGGGCGACAAGCGTGCGACCTGGTTCTGCGGCGGCGAGACCGAAGGCCGCATCGGGGGCAAAATCGACCTGTTCTTCAAGCATTCGCAGATCACAGAAGAGCCGCCGCCCGAAAGTCATCGCAAGATGAACGACGAGGGCGCGCTGATGAGCGGCGCCGTCACGGCGTTCGAGCCGCCGCACCGGCTGAGCTTCAACTGGGTTGGCATGGGCGACCCCGATTCCGATGTCGAGATCGAATTGGCCCAGGCTGGAGACAAGGTAAAGCTCGTGCTGACCCATCGCAGGCTCGCCACCAAGGCTCGCATGGCCAACGTCTCCAGCGGCTGGCACCTGCATCTGGGCTTGCTCGAGGACCAGCTCGCGGGACGGGAGCCCGGCGCGTTCTGGTCGCGGCATGAGGGGCTGATGGCGGAGTATGTCGAGAAGCAAAGGGGATAGGGAGGCGTTTCGACGTTTCCTCAGCCCGGATGCTGTTTGCGCATCAAGGCTGAAGCCGCTGCAGAACTCCGCTTTCGCTGTGGCGAACCCTTCCCGCGCCTTACGTCTTCCGGGCGATGATCTCGACAGGCGCAATCAGCCCGCTGGCCAGTGCGGCGACCATGTTGCGAACCTGGTCCTGTCTCCGGTCTCCCATGAGCAGATGCAGCCCAAGGGGAGGCGCAGGTCCGGACGCCCTTGCTCGCTGATCGGCGAAATATGCCATCGCGAAGTCTTTTCTATCGCGCTCACCGACGATCTCAAACCCGGCCGAGCGGAGGGCGCTGCGATACGTGACAGGGGTTGCGACGGCATTTGATCTCGGAGACGTCGCCCAAGGCAGAGGAAATGTGAGGTCGCCCTCCGCCATGCGCATGACGTCATACACGCCGAATAGTGCGCCGGCTTGAAGCACACGGCCAATCTCCAGAAACAACCTGGCCTTGTCGGGGATGTTCATGCCGACATGAAGCATTGATGCGGCACTGAAGCCTGCATCAGGGAAAGGCATGGCCAAAGCGCTTGCGACCTGCAGCGAAACCCGACGATCGAGCCCGAGCCACTGACACAGGATCGCTCCGGTGGCGACGTATTCTGCCGTCAGATCTATTCCCGTCACCTGACATCCGGCGTGGGAGGCGATGAAGCGCGCGGTTCCGCCGATGCCGCTGCCCACGTCCAGAACGTGCGAAGCGCTCGATAATCCGAGTTTTTCGACCAGGTCCTTGGTCGCCGCACGGCCGCCGATATGGAACTCGTCAACGGCTGCGAGGTCGGCGGCGGTGACAGTCTGCACCGTCTTCCCAAGCCGTCGGACACCCTCATGGATCGCGGAGATCAGATCGGGGCGCGCATAGTGTTCCGCGACAGCGGAGGAATCGACTGGCAGTGACAAGGTGTGCTCCAGCGTTTTGCAGGCGTCATGCCCGAAGACCGGCCTCTTTTATGACCCGTTCCCATTTGGTGATCTCGGCGGCGATATGGGAGGAGCATTGCTCGGCAGTGCTGCCGACCGGATCATAGCCAAGCGAAGCCATGCGCTCACCGACTGCCGGCGCCTTCAGGATCGCCGCGATTTCCATCTGCAGACGTTCGGTAATCGCGCGGGGTGTTCCTGCGGGGACAAGCACGGCGGTCCAGATGTCAGCTGCTATGTTCGGATAGCCTGCCTCGGCGCTCGTCGGAACATCAGGAAGCGCGCGAGACCGCGCCAGGCTTGTGACCGCCAGCGCCCGCAGTTTTCCCTCTTTCACATGCTGAACTGCCGGCGGCATGGCGCCAAACGAGATCGGAGTATGCCCCGCCACGGTCGAGCCGATGGCGGCTCCGCCGCTGTTGAAAGGAACATGCGGCAGATCGAGCTGCAGCGAGAGCCGAAACAACTCGCCCAGAAGATGTGGCGGCGTGCCGACTCCCGGGGAGGCGAAACTGAACTTTCCGGGATTGCCCTTGATCGTATCGACCAGCGCGCCGATCGACCTGGCCTCGACTGTCGGGTTGACGGTGAGAAGCGTCGGAGCGCTCGCCGCAAGGGTCACGGCGTCGAAGCTCTTGTAAGGATCGTAGGGAACCGACGCGAACAAGGTCGGGTTGGCCGCGTAGCTTGGAGCGACGACGAGAACGGTATAGCCGTCAGGGGCTGCTCGCGCCGCCTGGCCGGCGCCGATGTTGCCGCCCGCCCCGCCGATATTCTCGACGAAGAACTGTTGCCCAAGCCGATCCGACAACCCTTGCGCCATTATGCGAGCCGCCAGGTCATTGGGGCCGCCCGCAGCAAAGGGCACGATGACCTTGACCGGCCGCGAGGGATAAGCCTGGGCCCGAACCGTGGTGACAGGCAGCCCTGCGGCCAAGATCGCGCCGAACGAGGTGAGAAAGCGACGTCGGCTTTGTTTCATGACACGTCTCCTCTGATGGGGCAGGACTGACAAAGCGACCGGCAAACATGCATCGCGAAGTCTGCAAGGTCTTGAAATCCGTGGTCATGCTTGGAGCAGCGCATATCGAATAGACCTTGGCATCCCATCGAGCCATAATATGCTACGCCCTAAATCCATATCTCCGGGATATGCCGATGGAACTGCGCCACCTTCGGTATTTCGTTGCTGTCGCCGAGGAGAAGCACATCACGCGGGCGGCCGAACGCCTCGGCATGCAGCAACCCCCACTTAGCCAGCAGATCAAGCAGCTTGAGCGCGAACTCGCGGTTCAACTGTTGCGGCGTCTCCCTCGCGGAGTTGCACTCACCGATGCCGGACTTGCTTTCCTTGAGGAAGCGCGCGCTATCCTGGCTCAACTCGATCGGGCGGTGGATGTCACGAGACGGGCGGCGCGCGGCGAACGTGGACGGCTTTGCGTCGGCGTGACATCAACTGCGCCATTTCATCCGCTGGTAGCGCAGGGCATCCGCGCATTTCGCCACGCTTGTCCGAAAGTGGCGCTGCAACTGGAGGAGTGTCTGAGTAACGAGGCGATCGACCGGCTTCGCGCCGGACATCTGGACGTGGCGTTCATTCGCACTTCGATTGGCGATCACGATGCGCTTGTGATCGACCTCCTGGATGACGAGCCTATGGTTGTCGCGCTGCCAGGCGGCCATCCCTTGGCGAACGCCGACAGTGCGGAAGGCCTTGCCTTTCGCAGTCTGGCCGCCGAGACGTTCATTCTTTACGGACCGCCTGGAACAGGAATGTATGACGCAACCATCGCAGCGTGCCATGCGGCCGGCTTCAATCCGCGTGTCGATAACCTGGGCGTTTCCAACCAGCAGGCGCCCCGGATAGCTTCTACGTTGAGCCTTGTCGCGGCAGGGCTCGGCATTTCACTGGTACCGAAATCACTGCAGCAAATGAATTTGTACGGCGTCGTATATCGCGCTCTGGATGGCAGGTCCCAGCCCAAAGCGCTGCTCAATCTCGCGTCGCGTCGCGGCGAATTGTCGGCTGTGGTCAAGCAATTCCTGATGTTGGTGAGGACGCTGTCGCGTCTGGCTCCCGCGCACCGCCCGATCGCCGATGGGCAAGTTGGTGTCGTCACTGACGCGCCAACGTGACGGCGCCGACCAATCTCACCTGCGTGACCTTGTCCCGCTCCGCCCAACCAGGCGCGCGCGACCGGCCGCGTCGCTACAGGCTCGCCGCAGCCCGTGCCGCCTGATCGTACTGGCCCGAAAGCGAGCGCATCGCGGCGGCGATTTCGGAGAGGCGGGCGGGGTCCATGCCGGTTCCCAGCACCGGCCTGACCAGCAGTTGTTCGCGGATCTGGGCGTAGCGCAGGCAGGCCTCCTCGCCGGCTTGCGTCACTGCGACGGTCTTCTCCTTGCCCTTGCGGCCGGCCCTGAGCAGCTTCAGCCGCTCCAGCTTCTTCAGGGCGTAGTTGACCAGATGCGTGTCCTCGATGTTGAGGACGAGGCAGATGTCGGCCAGCCGCTTGGGTTTTCCGCGGTGGTTGACGTTATGCAACACCAGCACGTCGAGCGCCGAGAGGTCGGGATGGCCCGCCGCCGCCATGCAGCGCACCATCCAGCGCTGGAAGGCGTGGACGGTCATGTTCATGGCGAACTCGAACTCCGACAGCGCCGGCATCGCGCCCGAGGCGAGATGGCCGGAGGAGACGATCGGGCCGAGGTCGGGGGGGGGAGAAGGCATTTACGGTGGCCGATGGAAGCGCTGGAGGAACCCCTCTCCTGTAAGGAGAGGGGCAGGGGTGAGGTGACGGACGCTGGACCAGTGAGGCGAAGCATCGAAGCGAGGCAGCGGTGAGGTCACGGCAGCGGCGTTAAAGGGCCGACCCCTCACCCTGCCCTCTCCCTACGGGAGAGGGTTCCTCGCGCCTTATCTTCCTAGCTTGATGGTGGAGCTCACATCTTCTTGTAGGCATCCACGATCGCCTGCCCGTCGGCGCCGGCCTTCTTCAGCCAGTCGGCGGTCAGGGTTTCGCCGGCCTTCTGGAAGCCGGTCTTCAGCGCCGGCGAGGGGGCGAGCACCTTGAGCCCCTTGGCCTTGAGCTGGTCGAGATACCAGTTGGTCTTGTCCTCCCAGGCCTTCCAGCCGCGTGCTTCGGCCGTTTCGGCCGCCTTGAGCACGGCGTCCTGGGTCGCCTTGTCGAGGGCCGCGAAAGCAGCCTTGTTGACCATGGTGGCGTTCTTCGGGATCCAGGCCTGCACGTCGTAGAAATGCGTCAGCGACTCCCAGACCTTGCTGTCATAGCCGGTGCCACCCGAGGACATGAAGGAGTTGACCACGCCGGTCGCCAGCGCCTGCGGCAGTTCCGCGGCCTGGATCGTGACCGACTGCATGCCGAGCAACTCGCCCAGCCGCGCCGTGCCGACATTGTAGGAGCGCCACTTCATGCCCTTCATGTCGTCGATCGTGGCGAGGTCCTTCTTGGTGTAGACGCCCTGCGGGGCCCACGGCACCATGAACAGCAGCTTGACGCCCTGCGCATCGAGCTTCTTCTCCACGGCGGCTTTTGACGCCTTGTAGAGCTTCATCGCGTCGGGGAACGAGGTCGCCAGGAACGGCACCACGTCGATGCCGAAGATCGGGTCCTCGTTCTCGTGGATCGAGATCAGGACCTCGCCCATCTGGGCCTGGCCGCTCTGGACGGCGCGCTTGATCTCCGGGGCCTTGAACAGCGAGGCGCCGGGATGGACGGTGATCGCGAGCTTGCCGCCGGTCGCGGCCTCGACGTCCTTGGCGAAGGCGGTCAGGTTCTCGCTGTGGGGATTGTCGGCCGGGTAGGCGGCCGGCAGGTTCCATTTGGTCTGCGCGGCGGCCGGGGCGGCGAGCGCCAGCGTGCTGATGCCGAAGGCGAGCGCGGCGGCGGTCAGATGTCTGCGGTTGATCATGACGCGTAATCCCTCTGTTGTTGGCAGGCTTCGTTTTTGCAGTCTTGGCCTTGGCGGTTTCGTTTTGCGGGCTTCGGGTTCAGTCCGGAAAGGCGAGCTTGGGCAGATAGAGCACGATCTGCGGAAAGGCAGTGATGATGAATACGGCGATGTTAAGCAGAATGAAGAACGGAAACGCCGCCTTCGCAACCGTCCAGGTGTCTTTCCCGCTCATGTTCTGCAGCACGAACAGGTTGAAGCCGACCGGCGGGGTGATCTGCGCCATCTCGACATGGATGACGAGGTAGACGCCGAACCAGACCAGGTCGATGCCGGCTTCCTTGACCATGGGCAGAACGATCACCGCCGTCAGGACGATCATCGAGATGCCGTCGATCAGGCAGCCGAGAATGATGTACATGCAGGTCAGGGCCAGCACGAGGGCGTGGGTCGAGAGCGACTGGCCCTTGACCCATTCCGCCAGCGCGGCGGGAATGCCGGTATAGGCCATGGCCGCCGTCATGAAGGCGGCGCCCGCCAGGATCAGCATGATCATGCAGGTCAGGCGCGTTGCGCTCATGATGCTTTCAAACAGCGTCGCCCAGGTCAGCGTGCCGCTCCACCAGGCCAGGAACAGCGCTCCGGTGACGCCCCAGGCGGCGCATTCGGTCGCGGTGGCGAAGCCGAGCACCAGCGACAGGAAGACGCCGGCGATCAGCAGCAGGCAGGGCGCGAGCTTGGCCGACTGTTTCAGCTTTTCCATGAAGGGCAGGACGGGGTCGCGCGGCGGCGTCTTGCCGGGGTTCAGCAGCGACCAGATGATGACGTAGCCCATATAGAGCGCCATCACGAGCAGGCCGGGCAGGAAACCGCCGAGGAAGACCTGCAGCACCGAGACGTTGGCCGTGACCGCGTAAACCACCATCGGGATCGAGGGCGGGATCAGAAGCCCGAGCGTGCCTGAGCCCGCCAGCGTGCCGAGGCTCAACTGCTCGTCGTAACCGCGCTTCTTGAGTTCGGGCAGTGCGATCTTTCCGATCGTCGCGCAGGTCGCCGCCGAAGAGCCCGAGACGGCCGCGAAGATGCCGCAGCCGACGATGTTGGTGTGGATCAGCCGGCCGGGCAGCCATTGCAGCCAGGGCGAGAGTCCCTGGAACATCTGCTCGGAGAGCCGCGTGCGGAACAGGATCTCGCCCATCCAGATGAAGAGCGGCAGGGCGGCCAGAGTCCAGGAGGCCGACGCGCTCCAGACCGATGTCGCCAGCACCTGGCCGATCGGAATGTCGGTGACGAGCACCATGGCGAGCAGGCCGACCAGGCCAAGCCCGATCGCGATCCAGACGCCGCTGGCGAGGATCAGCACCATGAAGCCGAGCAGGCAGATGGAGAGGAGGGGGAGGCTCATGGCGTCAGACTCCCCCGCCCTGTGCAATGCGCTCGATCAGTTCCTCAGCCGATTTCGGGGGGTCGGGCTCGTAGGTCGGCTTGCCGCCGCTCGCCACGATGACCAGTTCGTCCACGACCGCGATCAGCAGGATGGCGAGGCCGACGACCATGCCCATCTGCGGCATCCAGAGCGGGACCGAGACCACGCCCGTCGACATGTCGAAGAAGCGCCAGGAATCATAGGCGAGCTTGCCGGACTGGAAGGTGAAATAGCTCAGGAACGCCGCCGCGACCGTCAGCGAGATCAGTTCGGCGATACGCCTGGCCGGGCCGCGCAGCCGCTCGACCAGCAGGCCGACGCGGATCATCTCGCCCTTCTTGAAGGTGTGCGCCGTGCCCAGGAACGCCGTGGCGACCATCGCCCAAGCGGCGAAGTCGTCGCCCGAAGGCACGTTGAAATTGATCTCGCGCCCGACCGAGAGCAGCATCATCAGGACGAAGATGGTGACGAGGCCGAGGCCAGCGGCGTAGCCGGCGAACAGATAGAGCGCGTCGAGCGAGCGGCGGATCATCGGCCGCGCGCTCCATGGCAGGTTCGCCATGCGTCGATTGCCAGGAGTGGTCCCGTCATCGCATCCTCCACTGTCGTGAGCCGGCCCGGCCCCTCAGCCATGTTCCGGTCACAATCTCGATCCTAGCCGGCGAAATCGGCTTGTCAACGTTTCATCGACGATTTATCGATGAAACGTCAGCGGACAATTGCCAGCCTGTCCGGCACGGCGGGGGAGCATTCACATGACGACGGGTCGCTGGGACTTCTGGATCGACCGTGGCGGCACCTTCACCGACGTGATCGGCCGCGATCCTGCTGGCAAGCTCCATGCCAGAAAGCTCCTGTCGGAGAATCCGGGCGCCTATCGCGACGCCGCCGTGCAGGGAATCCGCGACCATCTCGGGCTGAAAGCCGGCGACCCCATCCCCTCAGGTCTCGTCGACGAGGTTCGCATGGGCACGACGGTTGCCACCAACGCTCTGCTGGAGCGCAAGGGCGACCGCACGCTGCTGGTCATCACCAAGGGCTACCGCGACGCGCTGCGGATCGGCTATCAGGCGCGACCCGACATCTTCGCCAAGGAGATCGTCAAGCCCGAGCAGCTCTACGACGCCGTGGTCGAGGTCGAGGAGCGTGTGCTGGCCGATGGCGCGGTCGAGCGCACGCCGGACGAGGGGGCGATCCGGGCCGATCTGCAGGCGCAGTACGACGCCGGGTTCCGCGCGGTCGCGATCGTCTTCATGCACGCCTATCGCTATCCGGGTCATGAGCAGGTGGCGGCGAGGATCGCCCGCGAAATCGGCTTTCCGCAGGTTTCGGTCAGCCATGAGGTGTCGCCGCTGATCAAGCTGGTCGGGCGCGGCGATACGGCGGTGGTGGATGCCTATCTCTCGCCGATCCTCGGGCGGTATGTGGCGCAGGTGTCCGAGGAGTTGGGGATTTGCGCCAAGGTTGCCGAACTGCGCGACACTCTCCCCCCTTGTGGGGGAGAGATGGAGAGGGGGGTCGCGCCGCTTGGTGAGCGCTCCCCGAGCGGCGGCTCCGTCTTCGTCGATCGCTCACCAAGCCGCGCCACCCCCACCCCAACCCCACCCCACAAGGGGGAGGGGCTTAACGTCGATGATGTCGCCGACGTCGATCCCATCCGCCTGATGTTCATGATGTCGTCGGGCGGACTCACTGCAGCCGAACTGTTCCAGGGCAAGGACGCCATTCTCTCCGGCCCTGCAGGCGGCGTCGTCGGGCTGGCCGAGACCGGCCGCTCGGCCGGGTTCGACAAGGTCATCGGCTTCGACATGGGTGGGACGTCCACCGACGTCGCCCATTTCGACGGCGAATATGAGCGCGCCTTCGAGACCGAGGTGGCCGGCGTCAGGATGCGCGCGCCGATGATGCTGATTCATACCGTTGCCGCAGGTGGCGGCTCGATCCTGCATTACGACGGCGCGCGCTTCCGTGTCGGGCCCGATTCCGCCGGGGCCAATCCGGGACCGGCGGCCTATCGCCGGGGCGGCCCGCTCGCGGTCACCGACGCCAACGTCATGGTCGGCAAGCTGATCCCCGATTACTTCCCGCCGATTTTCGGCGAGAATCGCGACCAGCGGCTCGATGTCGAGACCGTGCGGGAGAAATTCGCCGCGCTTGCAGCCGAGGTCGGCGACGGGCGCTCGGCGGAAGAGGTCGCCGATGGCTTCATCCAGATCGCGGTCGCCAACATGGCCGAGGCGATCAAGAAGATCTCGGTGCAGCGCGGCTACGACATCACGCGCTATGCGCTGAACTCGTTCGGCGGCGCGGGCGGCCAGCATGCCTGCCTCGTGGCCGACGCGCTCGGCATCAAGACCGTGCTGCTGCACCCGTTCTCAGGGTTGCTCTCGGCCTATGGCATGGGGCTCGCCGAAATCCGCTCGACCCGAACGGCTGCACTCGATGCGGCGCTCGATAGCGATGCGAAGGCCGCAATCGCAGGCGTCGCGGGCAAGCTTGCGGCCGAGACCCGCGCGGAGTTGACCGGGCAGGGCGTGCCCTCGTCAGAGATCGCGATCCTGACCCGCGCCCATATCCGCTATGCCGGCACCGACACCGCGATTGCGGTCGCGGCCGGCGAAGAGGCCGCGATGCGTGACGCCTTCCAGGCCGCGCACAAGGCGCGCTTTGGTTTCATGGATGCGGCCAAGGCGCTGGTCGTCGAGGCGGTCGAGGTCGAGGCGATCGGCGGTGGAGCAAAATTCGAGGAGCCGTCATCGGCCGAGGTCGCCGGCGAGCCGGCGATCGCCGAGCGCACGCGCCTGTTCTCCAAGGGCCGGTGGCACGAGGCTGCGGTGGTGCGGCGCGAGGCGATGTCGCCCGGCCAGCAGGTCGCAGGCCCGGCGATCATCATCGAGGCCAACCAGACCGTCGTGGTCGAGGATGGCTGGTCGGCGAAGCTCACGGCCAAGGACCATCTCGTGTTGAGCAGGGTCGAGGCGCTGGTCCAGAGTGCGGCGATCGGCACCAAGGCCGATCCCGTCATGCTCGAGATCTTCAACAACCTGTTCATGTCGATCGCCGAGCAGATGGGCGTGACGCTGCAGAACACCGCCTATTCGGTGAACATCAAGGAGCGGCTCGACTTCTCCTGCGCCGTGTTCGACCAGACCGCCGCGCTGGTGGCGAATGCGCCGCACATGCCGGTGCATCTCGGCTCGATGGACAAGTCGGTCGAGACCGTCATCGCCAACAACCCGGTGATCAAGCCGGGCGACGTCTATTGCCTGAACGCGCCCTATAATGGCGGCACGCATCTGCCCGACATCACGGTCTGCACGCCGGTCTTCGATGAGGCGGAGAAGGAGATCCTGTTCTGGGTGGCGAGCCGTGGCCACCATGCCGATGTCGGCGGCACCGCGCCGGGCTCGATGTCGCCGTTGGCGACCGTGATCGAGGAGGAGGGGGTCTATATCGACAATTTCAAGATCGTCGATCAGGGCCGCTTCCGCGAGGAGGAGCTTGTCGCGCTGCTGAAGGGCGCGCGCTATCCGGTGCGCAACGTCGTCCAGAACGTCAACGATCTGAAGGCGCAGATCGCCGCCAACGAGAAGGGCGTCGCGGAACTGCGCAAGATGATCGCCTCCTTCGGGCTCGACGTGGTGCAGGCCTATATGGGCCATGTTCAGGACAACGCCGCCGAGAGCGTGGCGCGGCTCCTGACCAAGCTTCACGATGCCGAGTTCACCTATCCGATGGACCAGGGCTGCGCGATCAGGGTGAAGATCACCATCGACCGCGAGACGCGCGAGGCGACCGTCGATTTCACCGGCACCTCGCCGCAGCGTCCGGACAACTTCAACGCGCCAGCCCCGGTGACGCGGGCGGCCGTACTCTACGTCTTCCGTGTGATGGTCGATGACGCGATCCCGATGAATGCCGGGTGTCTCAGGCCGATCAGAATCATCGTGCCGGAAGGCTCGATGCTCTCGCCGCGCTATCCGGCCGCCGTCGTCGCCGGCAATGTCGAGGTGTCGCAGGCGGTGACCAACACGCTGTTCGGCGCGCTGGAGGCGATGTCGTGCTCGCAGGGCACGATGAACAACCTCACCTTCGGCAATGACGAGTACCAGTACTACGAGACGATCTGCTCGGGCTCGCCGGCCGGTCCGGGCTTTCACGGCACGTCGGGCGTGCATGTCCACATGACCAATTCGCGCCTGACCGATCCGGAAATCCTCGAGACGCGCTTTCCCGTCGTGCTGGAGGATTTCCACATCCGGCCGGGTTCGGGCGGGCGCGGCGAATGGAACGCCGGCGACGGCACTTCGCGCACCATCAGGTTCCTCAAGACGATGGACTGCGCCATCCTCTCGGCCCATCGCAAGGTGCGTCCCTTCGGCATGAAGGGCGGCGAGCCGGGGCAACTCGGCCGGACGACGGTGCGCAGGCTCTCGGGCGCGGTCGAGGAGCTGAAGCCGAGCGACCAGACGCTGCTGCAGGCCGGCGAGGCGGTGACGGTGATCACGCCGACGGCGGGGGGGTATGGCAAGGCGCGGGAATAGACCTTTTCCCCGTCATTGCGAGCGCAGCGAAGCAATCCAGCGCTCGCGCAAACATCTGGTTGCGTCGCTGCGCTCGCAATGACGGTCGAGGACGCTCAAGCTAAATCGGTCTGAGTGAAGTCGTTGCCCTTGTAGAGCAGCGCCGCACCGTTTTCCTTGGCGCAGGCATAGGCGAAGCAATCGCCGAAATTCAGCGCGGCCGGGCTGCCGACGGCCCTGCCATAGCGCTTGGCGGCCTCGGTCGCGGCCTGACCGATGGCGGGGGTGATCGCGACCTCCTTGGCGCCGATCTCGGACAGGAATTGCGCGACGCTGACCTGCGCCGCCGCGATCAGGCCAGCATCCAGGACCTTGCCCGTGTCGCGCGCCTTCTTCGACGCCAGGGAGATAACAGCCTCGAAAAGGCCGGGCGGCGACACGAGAAATGGGCGCGTTGAAGCTCCTAGCCGCTCCAGCATGTTTTCACGGTCGTTCTCTCGCCCGAGGATCGCGACGATGACCGATGCGTCGAGATAGGTCATATCTCCCACATCTCGTCGGTGAACGCCTTCATGTCGAAATCGCTTTCCCCTGTTCCCATGGCATCGGCGAGGGCCATGCTTTTGGCGATCACTTCCTCAAGCGGCCGAGAGGCCTCAAGTCGGCTGATTTCGTGTTCGAGCGCCTGGCGCACGACCTGGGTCTTGGTTGCCGTTCCGGTCAGATGCTGGAGCCTGGTCGCCAATTCGTCGACCCGATCGTCACGGATATAGAGGGGCATGGCCGAACTCCAGTGTGAATATTCATATGGAGCCGTTTGGATATTCACACAAGATGCAAAGCAGTTATGTCTGTCCATGCGTGACACGGATGCGTGCGCGGCCGTTCCCGTCTACCGGGGCGCATCCTAGATTATGGTTCTGACAGGAGACCTCGCCATGCCCCAGACCTGGATGATCACCGGCGCCAATCGCGGCATCGGGCTTGCGCTGACGATCGAGCTTTTGCGGCGCGGCGATCATGTCGTGGCGGCTGCGCGCAACCCCTGGGGCGGGGCGCTGGCGGAACTCGCGGCCGAGCATACCGGCGCGCTGACGCCGCTCGAACTCGACGTCACCTCGGATTCGAGCGTCGCGGCGGCCAAGGTCGCGCTCGGCAAAAAACCGCTCGACGTGCTGCTGAACAATGCCGGCGTGCTCGGCGTGCGGGGGGAAGAGAGCGCGCTCAACATGGATTTCGCGATGTGGCGCGAGGTCTTCGAGGTCAATGTCTACGCGCCGCTGCGCGTGGCGCAGGCCTTCCTGCCGAATGTCGAGGCCGGAAAGGGACGCAAGATCGCCACGATCTCAAGCCGCATGGGCTCGATCGGGGCCAACCCGTCTGGCTCGCTCGCCTATCGCTCATCGAAGGCGGCGGTGAACATGACCATGGTCGTGTTCGGCAACGCCGTGCGCGAGCGCAACATCGCTTCGCTGCTGTTCCATCCCGGCTGGGTCCGCACCGATATGGGCGGCGGCGGGGCCGACATCGCGCCTCATGAGAGCGCCGCCGGGCTCATCGCCACGATCGACGCCTCGGGCATGGCTGAGACGAACAGCTTCCGGAACTGGACGGGCGAGACGATCGCGTGGTGAGCATGGACCTCGGAGCGGCGTCGGCCTAATCCTCGCGGCCCCACATCGGCAGGAACCCCACCATGATCCGCATCACGCTCGCCGGCTGCACCGGCTGGGTCGGCAAGGCGCTCGTCGCCGCGATCTCGACCGCGCCCGATCTCGAACTCGTCGCCGGCGTTTCGCGCAAGGCGGCGGGGCGCGATCTCGGCGAGGCTGCGGGGCTCGCCGCCAACGGCCTGCCGGTGTTCCCGACCATGGCGGAGGCGTTGTTCGTGCCATCGGATGTCGTGATCGACTACACCAAGCCCGACAGCGTGAAGGCCAATGTGCTGGCCGCGATCTCGGGCGGGCGGCACGTCGTCGTCGGCGCGTCGGGCATGACGGGCGAGGACTATGCCGAGATCGAAGCGGCTGCGCTGGCTGCCGGCGTCGGCGTGCTGGCGGCCGGCAATTTCTCGATCACGGCGACGCTGCTCAGGCGCTTCGCCCGCGAGGCGGTGAAGTATGTCCCCGATGTCGAGATCATCGACTACGCCTCGCCGGGCAAGCCCGACACGCCGTCCGGAACCGGGCGGGAACTGGGCGAGACGCTGGCCGCCGAGCGGATGGCCGCCACGTCGAAGCCCGTTGCCGAGCTCGGCGGCGTGCGCGAGACGCGCGGCGGCGCGATCGGGACGCCCCATCCCGTGCAGGTGCATTCGCTGCGGATGCCGGGCTTCGTGCTCTCTTGCGAGGCGGTGTTTGGGCTGTCCGACGAGCGGCTGGCGATTCGCCATGACGCCGGGACGTCGGCCGCGCCTTATGTCGGCGGGACGCTTCTGGCGGCGCGGCGCGTAGCCGAACAGGCGGGGCTAAGGCGTGGACTCGACAGCCTGATGGGCTGAAGCGGCATGTTGCGCCGCCAGTTAATCTGGCCGGCATGAGAATTCCGGCAGGTCATTATTCGGCTAATGTGTTGAAATGGATGAATATTTTTCCTTCGCGTTAACCCGCTGTTCGTTCGCGCCTGCGAAACCGGATCACATTGGACGGCGACGGCGGCGACGATGCAAAAACTGGGTTTGACGGCCAAGATCAGTCTGCTTTTCGTTCTGCTCGGTCTGGCGACAGGGCTTGGATTGTTCAGCGCTGTGCGCGGGATCGACGAAATCCGCGAGATCGACCGTCAGGCTCTTGCCGACCTCGCCTTGGCCAACAAGGCGGCCCTCCTCGCCAACCGGGTCGCGCAGACCTCGTTGCTGAGCCGGTTCGATGACACGGCTGGCGATCACGCCGTGGCGACGGCGCTTGACCAGATCGACGCAGCGGTTGAACTCACCGATTCGGCGCGCGCCAGCCTGATCGCGGCCCTTCCCAAAAAGATGAAAGACGACAATCCGACGCTCGATCCCGGTATTAAGACCTTTATCGCCTTCCAGCGCGATATCGTCACCATGGGCCGCGAAATCTCGCCCAAGGCCGCACTGGTCGAGGCCGCTGCCGACGCCGCGCGCCAGAACGTCCGCGACATCATCGCGACGACCGCGAAGCTGACGGACGAGTTGAACCGGGGCGCGCAACTCAGCGCGGCGCAATCCGACGCGCTTGCGGGGGCGTTGCGGCTGCGGGTCATTGTCACCGCGCTGTGCCTGCCGCTCGTCGGCGCGCTGTTCGTGATCTATCTGCTGCGCACCCGCCTGACCCGGCCCTTGCGCGAACTGATGGCGGCGATCGATCAGGCCAGTTCGTCGAGCCGGGTCATCGAGGTGCCGCATCAAACGCGGGGCGACGAGATCGGGCAACTGGCACGCACCGTGCGGAGTCTGAGCGAGGTGCGCGCCACCCTGATGACACGCGAGGCCGAGGCCGATCTCGCCGGTGCGCATCAGCGCTTGCGTACGCGGGAACTGACGCGGATCGCCGACGAATTCGAGGCGCGGATCGGTGCGCTGCTTGGCCAGATCGCAGGATCCAGCGACGTGCTGCAGCGAGCCTTGCAGGATTCGGCCGTGCGGGCCCAGCAGGTCTCGCAGAGCACCGAGACGGCGGCCGCGGCCGTCGGCGGCGCCGCGGCGGGCGCCAATCGCAGCGCGGATGCGTCGCTACGATTGGAACAGGTGATCGGACAGATCAATATGGAGGTGCGCCGCGCCTCGTTGATGGCGACGGCCGCCACGCAGAAAGCGGCCGGCACGCGCGATCTGGTCGAGCGGCTGACCGAAAACGCCGGCCAGATCCGTGATGTCGTCGGCATCATCGAGGCGATCGCCCGGCAGACCAACCTGCTGGCGCTCAATGCGACGATCGAGGCGGCGCGAGCGGGGACGCATGGGCGGGGCTTCGCCGTCGTCGCCAATGAGGTGAAGGCTCTGGCCGGTCAGACCGCCGCCGCTACGGCGCGCATCGTGAGGCGCATCGGTGCGGTCGACGACGCGTTGTCGCAGGCGGCCGAAGCGATCCCCGCCATCGTGACGAGCCTGACAGCGCTGGAGCAGACCAGCACGGAAATCTCGACCATGGTCGGTTCCCATACCGAGCAACTCGGCTCGCTCGGCGACACGGTCTCGCGCATTTCCGACGTCATCGGCACTGCGGGCGAGGCGATGACGGAGATCGCCGACGCCAACAGCGAAGCGGTCAAGCAGGCCGATCGCGGCGCCGACGGGGCGCGCGATCTCGACCAGCGGATTGCCGCCCTGCAAAGCGAGGCGCTCGAATTCGCCCGGCGGTTGCGGGCCGCCTAGGCTCCGCCATCCCCGGGAAGGGCTTGCCAGTCGAGCACGACTCGGCCCCATTGCGGCATGGATTTTCAGATCGCCCGGCTTTGATGAACTGGTCGCCGCAGCAGGACGCCGCGCTGAGCGAGGTCGCGCGCTGGCTGCAGGCGGGCTCACCGCAGCTCTTCCGGCTGTTCGGCTATGCCGGCACCGGCAAGACCACGCTGGCGCGCCATATCGCGGAAGCCGTGGATGGCGATGTCGTCTTCGCCGCCTTCACCGGCAAGGCGGCGCTGGTGCTGCGCAACAAGGGCTGCGCGGGCGCGCAGACGATCCATTCGCTGATCTACCGCTCGCGCGGGGTCGACGAGGAGAGCCCGGTCTTCACGCTCAACCGCGAGAGCCTTGCCGCCAAGGCCAAGCTGATCATCATCGACGAATGCTCGATGGTCGACGAGGATCTCGGCAAGGATCTGCTCTCCTTCGGCACGCCCGTGCTGGTTCTGGGCGACCCGGCGCAGTTGCCGCCGGTCAAGGGCGGCGGCTACTTCACCGAGGTTCAGCCCGACATCATGCTGACCGAGGTGCATCGCCAGGCGGCCGACAACCCGATCGTGCGGATGTCGATGATCGTGCGCGAGGGCGGGCGACTCGAGGTCGGCGACTATGGCCCAAGCCGCGTGATCCGGCGCGCCGAGGTCAATCCGGAGATGGTGCTGTCCTGCGACCAGGTGCTGGTCGGCATGAACAGGACGCGCCGCAACTACAACGCCCGCATCCGGCAATTGATGGGCCGCACCGAAACCGTGCCGGTCGCGGGCGAAAAACTCGTCTGCCTGCGCAACGACAAGAGCAAGGGGCTGCTCAATGGCGGCTCATGGATCGTGCAGGAGCTGAAGACCTCGAAGAAGGGCCTCGTCACCATGCGCGTGACGCCCGAGGACGACACATCCGGAAAGCCGGTCAAGGTTTCGGTGCTGCCGAACTTCTTCGACGGCACCGAGGATGAGGTCGCCTGGGAGCTGCGCCGCCACACCGACGAGTTCACCTTCGGCTACGCGCTGACCGTGCATAAGGCGCAAGGCTCGCAGTGGAACGACATCGTCCTGTTCAACGAGGATTTCGCGTTTCGCGAGCATCGGGCAAGGTGGCTTTATACCGGGCTGACGCGCGCGGCGGAGACGATCACGGTGGTGGTGTGATAGGTTAGGGTTTCACGCCGGGGGTGATGATGCCGGAACCTGATGAAGACGCCGGGGAAGAACCGCTCGATCTCGATCTTGGCGAAATCGACGACCTCTCGTACTTGCTGGCCGTGGAACCACTATTTGGCGAATGGACCAGCGCCGCCGATGCGGCAGCCTATGATGGACTCGCGGATCAAAGCCAGCCCTTGCGAACACACGCCGTCATCCCGGGCTTGACCCGGGATCCATCATAGAGCGCCGTCGGTCCTCTATGATGGATCCCGGATCTGCGGCGCTTCGCGCCTTGTCCGGGATGACGCTGTTTTTGGTGTGAAACCCCTCATAAAGCCTGCGCTGTGTTCCCCTTCGCCACGATCGGCCCGGTGGGCCGTCCCGTCGGCGAGCCTGTCGCGGGTTCGATCGTGATCTCGAAGAGCTGGTCGCGGCCCAGCGGAAGCTGGTCGAGCCGCAGCGGCGTCGTGCGGGCGCGGTCGATCAGGCCGACCGAGCGGGGGCCGACCGAGCGGTCCCAGAGCGTCCAGATTTCGAGCGCCATGCCCGGCGGAACCGCGATGTTCTGCAGCGGCACCATCTCGACGCGGCGGTCGGGATAGGTGTTGACGACGGCGGTCGCGATGCCGGCTTCGGTCAGCAGAACCGCGACATAGACCGGCTGGCGCTGCGCCCGGTCGAGCGCCGCAAACAGGCCGACCGCCAGCAGCAGGCTCGCCAGCGCGCCGGCGAGCGCCGCGCCGCGCCAGACGAAGAGACTGTTCCACCAGTCGGCGAGGCGGCTGCCGGCAGAGGGCGTCGCCGGCGCGGGGCGCGCCGCCGTTTGCGCCGTCATGCGCAGATCGGCCTCGATGCGCGGCCACAGGCCGGGCGGCGGTGCGATCGGCCTTACGCCTGCGTCGATCGGATGGAGATGGGCGCGCCAGCGCTCGACGGAATCCGCCAGAGCCCGGTCGCTGTCGAGCCGGCGCGCGAAGGCTACGAGCTCGGCGCCCTCCAGCAGCCCCAGCACATATTCGCCGGCCAGCGCATCGCGCTCGGGCGGGGTCAGGATCGTGTCTGCCGAGGCGCTCATCCGAGGCATTCCTTGAGCGACATCAGCGAGCGCCTGATCCAGGACTTCACGGTGCCGATCGGCATGCTCAATTTGCCGGCGATCTCGCCATGTGTCAGGCCCTGGACGAAGGCGAGCAGCACGATGCCGCGCCGCTGCGGAGGCAGCGTCTCGAGGCAGGCGCGCAGGGCCTTGGCGTCGGAGAGTTTCGACATGACCGTTTCGGGATCGTCCTCTTCGCTCGCCAGATCCTCGGCGACAGGGTTTTCGCTGGTCTCGGTCCGCTTCTCGTCCCGCAGGATCGACAGCGACCGGTTGCGCAGGATCGCGTAGATCCAGGTCAGGCCGCTGCCGCGCTCGGGGTCGAAACGCGCCGCATGACGCCAGATGAGAACAAAAGCGTCCTGCACCGCCTCCTCGGCAAGCGCCCGACGCTTCAGCAAACGCTGGGCAACTCCAAGCATACGCCCCGACTCGACGTCATAGATGCGCTTGAGCGCTAATTTATCTCCGGATGCGCAGGCCCTGAGCGCGGATTCGATCTCGCTCGCCTTGCCCGACGACGTGGCGTCGCTCGCCATCCCTGTCTCCCTCACTGGCGGATCTTGCTTGCGGGGGTCAGCCGAAGGATTTTCCGCCAGCCCGTTGTTACACGCCTGCATCGCATTCGGATGCCCGTCGATTTTTTATTTTTTTCGGGCGCATCCGCAACCGCCGGTCGGCGTTATCCCTCACATCGCTGCAGCGGATACCCGTCACTGACCCCAAGACCACGAGTCATCAAGACCACAAGTCACAAGGATCACGTCATGAACCGGACCACCCGCCACGCCCTCCTCGCCACGACGCTGCTTTGCGCGGCTGCGAGCGCGTCCCATTCCGCCCAGGCCGGCATGCTCGCCGCGCTGTCGGGCGACAACACGCTGACCATGATCGACACGGCCACCATGAAGGCCGGCGCGACGATGAAGGTGACCGGCATCACCGGCAAGATCGCCGGCATCGATGTCCGTCCCGCCGACGGCATGCTCTACGCGCTCGCCGCCGACGGCACGATCTACACCGTCGACAAGGCCGGCAAGGCCACCATGAAGTCCAGGATGGACACCGTGCTCGACGCCAAGGCGATGGCGACGGTCGACTTCAACCCCGCCGCCGATCGCCTGCGCGTCATCGGCTCCGACGGCACGAACCTTCGCGTCAATGTCGAGGACGGCAAGACCACCGTCGACGGAAAGCTCAAGTTTGCAGAGACCGACGCCAACAAGGGCGCGCCGATGATCCTGGCAGGCGCCTACACCAATTCGGTGAAGGGCACGAAGGAGACCGCGCTCTACGACATCGACGCCACGACCGGCACGTTGCTCAAGCAGGCGCCGCCGAATGACGGCGTTCTCGGCGCGGTCGGCAAGCTCGGCGTCACGTCGAAGGCGATCGCCTTCGATATCGAAACCGACGCCTCGGGTGGCAACACCGGCTGGCTGCTCGCCGACGGCGCGCTGCACAAGGTCGATCTCGCCACCGGCAAGGCCTCGATGGTTGGAAAGGTTACCGGGCTGAGCGCGTCTGTGCGTGATGTCGCGGCGCTTCCGGCGTCGTAAAGCCTGAGAAGACCTGACCGATCATTCGGGAGCGCCGCCGTCTCGCAAGAGGCGGCGGCGCTTTTTTCGTTATAAGTCGTCGCTAAAGCGGGCTTTACGGATGCCCGGGCGCGTTCAAGCCCACTCCCTCTGCGCCAGCTTGGCCTCGAAAGCCTCGATCTTCGGGGCCTTCTCCATCGTCAGCCCGATATCGTCGAGCCCGTTCATCAGGCAGTGCTTGCGGAAGGGGTCGATCTCGAAGGTGACCTTGCCGCCATCGGGGCCGGTGATCTCCTGCTTGGCCAGATCGACCGTCAGCGTCGCGTTGGAGCCGCGATCGGCGTCGTCGAAGAGCTTTTCCAGATCCTCGGGCTTCACCACGATCGGCAAGATGCCGTTCTTGAAGCAGTTGTTGTAGAAAATATCGGCGAACGAAGTCGAAATCACGCAGCGTATGCCGAAATCCAGCAGGGCCCACGGCGCGTGCTCGCGCGAGGAGCCGCAGCCGAAATTGTCGCCTGCGACCAGGATCTCCGATTTGCGATAGGCCGGCTGGTTCAGCACGAAATCGGGGTTTTCCGAGCCGTCCTCGCGGTAACGCATCTCCGAGAACAGCGCGGTCCCTAAGCCCGTGCGCTTGATCGTCTTGAGATACTGCTTGGGGATGATCATGTCTGTGTCGACATTGATAACCTTCAGCGGCGCGGGGGTGGAGGTCAGCGTGGTGAAGGGCTGCATGGCGTTCGGCTCCTGATCGCAGCGTGTTTAGCCGACCTGCCGGCCGGCGCAAAGTTCGCAATTGGCATGTCGTCATTGCGAGCGAAGCGAAGCAATCCAGCGCCTTGCCCTACGCCCTCCTGGATTGCTTCGCTGCGCTCGCAACGACGGTAAGGCCGTCAGATATACGCGATATATCGCCCCGCCGCCGCGACGCCGAGCCAGACCACCAGCGAGATGGCGGCCGGCCCCCGCGCCGAGCGCGCCGTCATGCCCGGATAGCCGCGCCTCAGCGCCCGTTCCAGCCAGATGACATTCAGGAGCCCGATCGCGATCAGGGCCAGCTTGATCTGGAAGGAAGGGTTTTTGACGATCGCGCTCGCTTCAGGCGTGAACAGGACGATCCCGCTGGCGACGAGCGCAGCGAACGCGCCAAGCGCGGCCGGGCGGAAGCGCGCGATCACGGCCTCGCTCGCATCACCGCGCAGCGCGCCGAGCACGCGTAGATCCATGATCGCGACGCTGGCGAAGAAGACCAGCGCGGACAGCACATGCACCACATTGGCGATCGGATAGATCAGCACCGCATCGCGGATCAGCAGGCCGAAGCCGGAGCGCTCCAGAGGCTGGAAGAGGTTGGCCAGGAAGCCGGAAACATCATGCTCCACCGCCTCACCTCAGCTCGTAGCGCTTGCCGGCGACCTCGATCCATTCCGCCCGCATCTCGCCCTGCCTGACGCGGCTGGGGTAGCCATAGGCCGTGATCGTGCTGCCGACCTTGATGAGGCTTTCGACCGCGCCGCGCGATTGCATGCGCGAGGGTGGGGCGAAGGTCAGCTCCCACGCCTTGCCGTCGGCGGCGGTGATATCGACATGAACATGAGGGTTGGCGAATTCCAGCGTCTTGACCGGCCCGGTCAGCGTCACGGGGTTCTGCGCGTCGTAGGAGCCCCAGCCGTGATGGGCCAGCGCTGCTGCGGGCAGGGCCAAAGCGAGAGTTGCAAGAGCGAGGCGGCGCATCGGTCGTCTCCCGGTTGTTTCGTCTATTATGGTCCAAGTAGAAGCGGCGAAGGCGTCGTCAATGTGACCGCGCGGCCGTCAGGATTGCGCCGTCAGCAGCTTGAACCCGGCAAAGGCGAATATGGCCGACAGGCAGGCCTCCGCGCGCCGCCGGACCCGGCGGTAGCCGGCGATCATCGACGGCGTCGAGAACAGGATCGCATAGCCCTGGTTGATCGCCAGCGAGATCAGGCCGCAACCGATGACGATGGCGCAGATGATCACGAGGGGCGCATCGGGGCTCAGGCCGAGCGCGATGATCGCGGTCCAGCCCAGGATCGCCTTGGGGTTGGTCAGATGCATCAGGTAGCCGCGCAGATAGGTCCGGCAGCCCGACGCGACGGTCGGGGGAGGCGGCGGGTCGGTCCGCAGCGCCGAGCGGGCCGAGCGCCACGCCAGAAAGAACAGATAGAGCCCGCCGACGATCTTGATGGCATAGAGCGCGCCCGGATGGGCCGCGATCAGCGCCGAGACGCCGAGCGCAGCCAGAATGCCCCAGGTCAGCGAGCCGGTGGTGACGCCGAGGCCCAGGATCATGCCGGCGCGCCGGCCGCGTTCCATCGCGGTCGCCATCACCATCAGGTTGCTCGGGCCGGGGCTGGCGACCGCAAACATCTGGGCGGAGTAGACCAGAGCCAGTTCCGGCCAGTGGCGGATCAGTTCGTCGAGCATGCTTTGGCGCCTTGCTACGTCGTCCTGCTCGGAACCACCGCGTCATTCTGGACAAGCCGCGCAGCGGCGCAGATCCGGGATCCATCATAGAGCATCGGCGGTGCTCTATGATGGATCTCGGGCAGGCCTTCGGCCTCCCAGGATGACGGTGTGTTTCCGAGCGAAACCGTCATGCGCTACCTTTCCGCCTTAGCCTCGATCGCTTCCATATCCTCGTCGGAGAAGCCGAAGTGATGGCCGATCTCGTGGACCAGCACATGGGTCACGATATGGCCGAGGCTTTCGTCGTTCTCGGCCCAGTAGTCGAGGATCGGGCGGCGGTAGAGATGGATGGTGTTGGGCATCTGGCCGGTCTGGGGGCTAAAGCCCTGCTGCGGCAGGCCGACGCCGGAGAACAGGCCGAGGATGTCGAAGGGGCTCTCGGCCTCGAGCTCCTTCAGCACGTCGTCCTCGGGAAACTCGGTGACGTTGAAGACCACGTCGCTGCAGAGCGCGCGGAATTCGTCCGGCAGACGGTCGAAAGCCGCCTGCGCCATCACCTCGAAATCGGCGATGGCGGGAGCTTTGGCGGCGTCCCAGTCCAGCGTCGAATCGGCATTGGCGCCTGTGTTGGCGGATGCGCTGACGGACGGCACGCTGCCCATCACCAGATCTTCAGCTGCTGCCCGAGCCACCAGGCCAGCACGACGACGCCTAGCAGCGACAGCGTGCGGCCGATACGGCGGCCCCAGAGTTCGGCGGCGTTGTCCTGCGGGGCGTCCTTGCCGGAGAAATGGTCGGCGGCGCGCGCCATGGACGAGCCGAGGAAGCTCTCATTATCGCGCTTGACGCGGTCGAGCGCGGCTTGAGCCTCGGCCGCACGGGCGGCTTCGCGGGGGTCTGTGCGGTTATGCATGCACGGCCTCCTGAAGCGATTGAACAAATAAGTCGAAGCTCCGGGACACCTTGTTATTGGGGTCCAAGGCTGGTCCAGCCAGTCGGGCAATCCACATCTGCCCAGTTTTGTGAGTCCGCCTGAGTATTTCTTCCTTTGGATCAGCGACATGATCGGGATTTCGGGAAAGCAGGCTGAGCGGAAGCTCTGTTTTCAGAATCTTAGCCTTCTTCAGCGCCAGAGGCTGTGCCAGATACCAAGCTTCAAGTTCACGACATGCAATTCTAACGCGAGTCCGATCGCGATGATATCTAGGAACGAGCGCTTCCAGCTCACGTTTTAATATAAGGCAGTCGCCGTTATCCTGATCTCGTAAAATAATAAAGCGAGTCGTATCTCCTAACGCTGCCTTCATTTTCAAAGTAATCGACCGTTTGAGATCGCCGACTCCTTGGTGTTCGAGAACTCTGACTTGTGCATCGACGCCGAGTGTTCGAGCCAAGGCTCTGATGACCACCGCCGACGATTGTTCCTCCACTAGAACATATGTCAGTGCCATCAGGGATGCGCTCCCTGAAACGCGCCTTCGCGCCAGAGCCACCCTGGCTTGTCGCCTGCTGCGATGAGCGCACGGATACTGGCATCGTCGGCGGCCCGGCTAACGGTCGTCATCCCGTCCTCTTTGCGAAGGACGAAAATCGACTCAATAGGTACGGCATTGAGAAAATCAGGCGAATGAGTGCTCACAAAGACCTGTCCACCAGCCTTGGCGTAATCGTGGAATTCTTCCGAAAGCTCTCCTAGCAGAGAAGGATAAAGCTGATTTTCAGGTTCCTCAACGCATAAAAGTTGATGTGGGACAGGGTCATTTAACAATACTAAGTACGCAAACATCTTAATAGTCCCGTCAGATACATAGCGTGCGATGAAGGGATCCTTGAAAGTGCCGTCTTTAAACTTAAGAACTATTCTTCCATCATCGGTCTGGGTAGCCTGGACGCCGGTGACGCCTGGAACCCGGCGCTCCATCGCCTGCAGGATGGAGTCAAATTTGTTTCGGTGGTTCTCATAGAGGAACTGAGCAACTAGGGGCAGATTTTCACCTTGAGGTGACAGATGTTCTGCATACCCTGCATCCTGTGACGTTCTGGCGGCACTTATGTGAAAGTCCGACACATGCCAGTTTTCAATTAAATTCCTAAACGCACTAGCTGCTTCGAACCGCTGAAATTGTCCTAATCCTTTGATAGCTAAGATGTCCGGCGAGTCTAATTGCTGCTCTTCTCGATCTTCATATTCTTCATCGATATGAATTTCGCTTTCATTTTTTATCGCAGACCCGGTTCCATTCTTGAATCGAATAAATTCATAAGGTTTACCGCCTCCAAATCGCGTATAACGCAATATCTCACTTTCGACTATTGGCGAAGAATTCTTTTGTCCGATCTCAATTGCGTATGTAACAGTACGCCAGCCGATTTTAAGTTGCATTCGTATCTTAAGCTCAATTAGGATACTTTCGTTCTCGTGACCGCGGCTGACAACCTCACGAAATCCTCCCCTTTTTGCAAGTGCCGGCCGTACATTTTCCTTGAGGCAATCCCTCAGGAAGCCAAACACATCGAACAATGTCGATTTTCCGACACCATTGGCACCAACGATGACAGTGAATGGTTGAACTTGATCTAGCGTAACGTTCTGGAGTGCCTTAAAATTCTTGAGTCGAATCCGTTCCACTCTCATCAGATGGCTCCCATCGTCCTGACGTCGACGAAGCGCCCCGCCAGCGCCGCAGCCGCCGCCATCACCGGCGAGACCAGATGCGTCCTGCCCTTGAAGCCCTGCCGGCCCTCGAAGTTGCGGTTCGAGGTCGAGGCCGCGCGCTGGCCGGGCTTGAGCTGGTCGGGATTCATGCCCAGGCACATCGAGCAGCCGGGCTCGCGCCATTCGAAGCCCGCCGCGAGGAAGATCTTGTCGAGCCCTTCCGCTTCAGCCTGCTGCTTCACGAGCCCTGAGCCCGGCACGATCATGGCGTAGTCGAGCGAGCCCGCGATGGTCTTGCCCTCGACCACCTTGGCGACGGCGCGCAGATCCTCGATGCGGCCGTTGGTGCAGGAGCCGATCCAGATCACGTCGAGCGGGATCTCGGTCATCTTCGTGCCGGCGGTGAGGCCCATATAGTCGAGCGCGCGCTGCTTGGAACTGCGCTTGGTCTCGTCCGCGATCAGGGCAGGGTCGGGGACGGCCCCGGCGACCGAGACGACGTCCTCCGGGCTCGTGCCCCAGGAGACGATGGGGGGCAGGTTGTTGGCGTCGAGCTTCACCACGCGGTCGAAGAACGCGCCTTCATCGGAGCGCAGCGTCTCCCAATAGCGCACGGCGGCGTCCCAGGCTTCGCCCTTGGGAGCCATAGGCCGGCCCTTGAGATAGGCGTAGGCCTTCTCGTCGGGCGCGATCATGCCGCCGCGCGCGCCGCCCTCGATCGACATGTTGCAGACCGTCATGCGGCCTTCCATCGAGAGCGCGCGGATCGCCTCGCCGGCATATTCGATCACCGAGCCGGTGCCGCCCGCCGTGCCGATCTCGCCGATGATGGCGAGCGTGATGTCCTTGGCGGTGACGCCGTTGACTGCTGCGCCGTCCACCTGGACGAGCATGTTCTTCGCCTTCTTCTGGATCAGCGTCTGGGTGGCGAGCACATGCTCGACCTCCGAGGTGCCGATGCCGTGAGCCAGCGCTCCGAACGCCCCATGGGTCGAGGTGTGGCTGTCGCCGCAGACGATCGTGGTTCCGGGCAAGGTAAAACCCTGTTCGGGGCCGACGATGTGGACGATGCCCTGGCGGATATCGAGTTCGTCGAAATACTGGACGCCGAAGTCCTTGGCGTTCTTCGCCAGCGCCTCGACCTGGATGCGGCTTTCCTCCTCCGCGATGCCCTTGGAGCGGTCGGTGGTCGGGATGTTGTGGTCGACCACGGCCAGCGTCTTGTGCGGCGCATGGACCTTGCGGCCTGTCATGCGCAGGCCCTCGAAGGCCTGCGGGCTCGTGACCTCATGGACGAGGTGGCGGTCGATATAGAGCAGGCAGGTGCCGTCGTCCTGCCGGTCGACGATGTGGTCGTCGAAGATCTTGTCGTAGAGAGTGCGGGGGGTTGCAGACGTCATGGCGTTTTAGCCTTTTGCGGGTCTTGGATAGCTGTCGAAAAAATCCGGCGTTCGGGCCGGAGGCGCAGCGCATCGGCCTGTCGCCGGCCAAGGGGCCGGTCTCAGGCGCGCGTAAGGCCTGCGGCGATCGAGGCCGTGAAGCGCCCGAAGAAGCGCCATGGCAGGCGGGCATGGTCGTCGATCGCGGCGAACCCTTGCGTCGTCGGCATACGGCGCAGGTTCACCTCGCGGCGCACGATGCGGCGGCTGCCATCCTCGACCTGTCGGGCTCTCGTCATGGCGCGGTTCTAACAGTTCCAGAGTGAGGCGGCAACGAAGCGCGAGCCGGGCAGGGCAGCGGGCAACGCAAGGCCTCGCGGCGGTTTTCGCCGCGTGCTTCGGGGCCGGGCTACTGCTATGCAGACTCAGACGAGACGGCGCGGCGACGGCCGCCGACAAGGCAGGTGACGAGATGCTGCGGTTCTTTCCCTTTATGATTCTGGCGGTGATCGCCTATGCCGTCCCGGTCGCGATCACCGGCGTGCCGCTATCGCGGGAACTGCTCGGGTTCAACCTGCCGTCCGGGGCGCGCTTCGTGCTGACGACGAGCGAACTCGTGCTCGCGCTCGCCACCATCGTGCTGTTCTTCGAGATCATGAACGCGACCAGTGCGAAATCGAGCTCGATCCTCAATCACGGCCTGTCGATGCTGGTCTTCATCGCCTGCTTCGTCGGCTTCCTGCTGATCCCCGGCTTCGGCACCGGCACCTTCCTGATCATCACGCTGATGGCGCTGGTCGACGTGGTGGCGGGCTATTCGATCTCGATCCTGACGGCGCGACGGGACATGACCTTTGGCGGGCAGGAGTAGGCTACCTCCAGCAGCCTATCATTCTCTCCGTCATCCTTGGACAAGCGGCGCAGCCGCGCAGCTCCGGGATTCATCCTAGGGCTCGACGGTACTCTATGATGGATCCCGGAGCTGCGCTTCGCTTGCCCGGGATGACGGCGCGAGTGGTGGAACAGGTTCCCCCTAAACAAAAAAACGCGGCCCCCGAGGGACCGCGTTTCGAAACTCTCTCGCGCTGAAGCCCGAGGCTTACTTCTTGGCTTCGGCCTTGGCGCCCTTGGGCGGACGGGCCTCGACGCGCTCGGCGATGCGGGCCGACTTGCCGCGGCGATCGCGCAGGTAATAGAGCTTGGCGCGGCGCACCTTGCCCTTGCGGATGACCTTGATCGAATCGAGGTTGGGCGAGAACAGCGGGAAGACGCGCTCGACGCCCTCGCCATAGCTGATCTTGCGGACGGTGAAGCTCTGGTTCAGGCCGCCGCCATTGCGGGCGATGCAGACGCCCTCATAGGCCTGAACGCGGCTGCGCTCGCCTTCCTTGACCTTGACGTTGACCTGCACGGTGTCGCCGGGCTGGAAATGCGGGATGTCCTTGCCCTCGCTGAGGCGGGCGACCTGCTCGGCGTCGAGCTGCTCGATGATGTTCACGGGTCTTCTCCATATGCCGTTGTCGCGTGTGTTCACGCGGGCGTTACGGCGCGCTGTTTTCAGTTGAGTGCGCGGGCCATAACTGAAAGGAGACGGGATGTCGAGCGGTTCCGCGCGGCGTCTCCGTTCCATGGCGAAGAAGCGGTCCTCCCGGTGCGTCGATGACGTGGGCCGGGCGAAGCCGACGCAGCGCGAAATATATTGAGAGTTGTATTTGAATAGTAATGCAACTAAAACGATTGTAATCGCGGCCACAGATTAACGTTGGTGCGATCTTTCTCTCGCAAATTAACCCATCTGCTGCGCGGTGTTTGTATAGCTGAAGGAACAACAAGACACAGGGGGACGAGGTGTCGCCAGACAACTACAATCTTGCTTTGTCGTTCGCCCGGCGCGCGCGCGCTCATCCCGACGATCTTGCACTGGTGGTCGCTGGCGAGACGTTCAGTTACGGCGATCTGTCGCAGAAGGCATCGGCTCTCGCTGCAACGCTCGCCCCGTGCAGGCGGTCGGGCCGGATCGGCGTGCTGGGCACGCGTTCGCTGGAGGCTTATGTCGGCATTCTCGGCGCCTGCTGGGCGGGCTTCGCCTATGTGCCGCTCAACCTGAAATGGCCGCCCGAGCGTATTGCCGCATTGATGCGCCTGCTCGATCTCGACGCGTTGGTCTGCGACGCCAATGGCTCGGCGCTGCTCTCGCATGATGTCTTGGCGGCGGCGCCGGACCTCGTGATCGCGCCCGCTGGGGAGGGCGTCGCGCCAAGCCGCGAGGGGCAGCGCCTTGCGTCGCGCGAGCGGCTCGCGACAGGTCACATGCCAGAGCCGGCCCATGTCCCGGCGGACGCTCTGGGCTATGTCATCTTCACCTCCGGCACGACCGGGCTGCCGAAAGGCGTGATGATCTCGGCCGGCTCGCTGGCGCATTACGTCGAGCAAAGCCGCGGCTGGACGGGTTATCGCCCTGAAGACCGGATCGGCGAGGCCTGCGACGTCACCTTCGACCTGACCGTCCACAACCTCTTCCTGTGTCTGGAAGCCGGCGCTTCGCTGCATGTGATGTCGCAGCTCGAACTGATGGCGCCGGCGCGCTTCATCCGCAGGCAGGCGCTGACCGTGTGGATGTCGGTGCCGACGGTGATCGGACTGATGCGCCGCAGCGGCGCGCTGAAGCCGGGCGTGCTGCCGTCGCTCAGGCTCTCGATTTTCTGCGGCGAGCCGCTGCCTGTGGAGGCGGCGCAGGCCTGGGCCGCCGCGGCGCCCAACAGCATCGTCGAGAACATCTACGGGCCGACCGAATGCACCGTCATCGGCTTGCGCCAGCAGCTGACCGACCCGCCGGTCATGACCGAAAGCCGCAGCATTCTCGCCATCGGCCAGCCCTATCCGACGATGGAGGTCGCGATCCTCGACGATGCGCAGCGCCCCGTTCCGCCCGGTGCGCCAGGCGAGATCGCGCTGGCCGGCCCGCAGGTCGGCATGGGCTATTTCGGCCAGCCGGAACTCACCGCCGACCGCTTTCGCGTAATGGAGGGCAAGCGCTGGTATCTGACCGGCGATCTCGGCAGCCGCGACGCCGATGGCGTGTTCCACCATCTCGGCCGGGTCGACAACCAGGTCAAGGTCAAGGGCAACCGCATCGAGCTGGAGGAGGTCGACATGCATCTGCGCCGCGCCGCCGGCACGGAACTCGCCGCGACTGTCGCCTGGCCGGTGACGCATGGCTCCGCAGAGGGGCTGGTCAGCTTCGTCGTCGGCGGGGAGGTCGCCGAGGAGGACATCCGCGCGCGCATGCTCGCCGGCCTGCCGCGCTACATGATGCCTGCGGCGATCCACCGGCTGGAGACGATGCCGCAGAACGTCAACGGCAAGATCGACAGGCGCGCGCTCGTCGCCCTGCTCGATCTCGGCGTCTCCGCGCCTGCACGCACGCTTGAAACCGTCGCCTGAGGAGGCCGCCATGGGCAAGGACATCCGCGGTCTCATCCTGCGCATGCTGGCGGAGCGCGGCCATGCCGGCCCGGTCGGCGACCATGATTCCCTGTTCTTCAGCGGCAAACTCGATTCGCTTGCGGCGACCGAGGTCATGATGGCGCTGGAGCGCGATTTCGGCATCGACCTCACCGACGCCGACTTCGACGTGACGCAACTCGACACGCTCGCCCAGATCGAGGCGCTGGCGGCCGCGCGTGTCTGATCTGGCGCGCGCCGCGACGCAGAGCCCGGACGCTGCGGCCGCTCTCGGCGCGCCGGCCGGCGGGCCGCTCGCCTGGCGGCGGGCCTGGCTCGGCATGGACCGCAACCCGGCCGCGCTCGCCTTCGCGGCGACGCCTGCCGGCGCGCTGATGCTGCATGCGGCGTTTCTCCTCGTGCTCGCCGCGAGCAACCAGGTTTCGCAGGCGTCGGTCGCGCTGATCTCGCTCACGCTTCTTGCCTGCGCGCTCTGGCCGGCGCGACGCCTTGCCGCCGTCGCGATCTCGGGGATCGTCTATCTCCTGCTGCGGCCGTTCCGCTACGATCAGCAGCGCGCCTTCGTCGAGCGCACGCAGGAGGCCGCGCCGGAGCTCGCAGAACTGTCCCATTTCGTCGTCCAGGCGCCTTTGGTTCTCGGCTTCTTCGCCATTTGCGGGCTCGCGCTCAGGCTCCATCGGCGCTTACGCGCGACGTATTTCGGTCGACGCCCCGTGGTCGGCCAGTTCGCCGCGCTTGGCGTCCTGCTCGCGCTCGGCCTCCTCCTCGAACCCGGGACGGCCGCGCATGCCCTGCTCTGGACCTTCATCGCGATCTATTCGGGGGCGTTCTTCTTCCTCGCCTACGCCTTTGCCGACCAGCGCGGCAAGGACGAGACGCCGACGCTGCAGCGGCTCGGCTTCCTGCGGCCGTTCTGGGGCGGCCCCTCAATTCCCTTCAAGGGCCTGACCTATCTCAAGACCTTCGAGGCGAAGACGTCCGAGGCGCTGGCGGCGACGCGGCTGAAGGCTCTCAAGCTGATCGTCTGGGCGGTCCTGCTCGTGGCGGCGAACGCCATCCTGTCGCGGCTGTTCTACGAGACGGCGGATTTTCCGACGCTGAACGAGGCGCTGACGCTGACGGCGCAGGGCCAGCCGCTACCGGCGCTCGCCGGCTGGGGGGTCGTGTTCAAGAACTTCGTCATGACGGTGCTGACGGTCGCCGCCTTCTGGCACGCCATGGTCGCGGTGATCCGGATGGCGGGCTTCTGCATCCCGCGCAACATGGCGCGTCCGTTGACGGCGCGGACGCTGGCCGAGTTCTGGAACCGCTATCTGTTCTATTTCAAGGAGGTGCTGGTCGATTTCTTCTTCTTCCCGGCCTTCGCGCGCTGGTTCAAGAACCATCCCCGGCTCCGCATCGCCTGCGCCACCTTCTGCGCCGCCTGCATCGGCAATGTGTTGTTCAGCCTCGTCGCGCAGGCCCATCTCGTCGCCGAGCACGGGGTCGTCGGCACGCTGCTGCGTTTCGAGAGCTACATCTTCTATGCCGTCGTCCTGGCCGTCGCGCTGGTCATATCGCAATTGCGCAAGCGCAAACCCAGGCCCGAGGATGGGTTCCTGCGTTACAGCGTCATTCCCCGCATCGGCGTCATCGGCTTCTTCGCGCTGATGCAGATCTTCGCCGACGAGACCGGTCATCTCGGGCTGGCGGAGCGGCTAGCTTTCGCAGTTTCGCTCATCGGGGTGTGAGCGGCGCGCGCCCAATGGCGCTTCCGTCCAGGCCCGCGCGGGTATAACTGCCCCCGCAAAGATTATGTGGAGCTACCCGGGATGACAGACAAGACCCGCATCGCGCTTGTCACGGGCGCTGCCCGCGGCATCGGGCTCGCGACCGCAAAGCTCTTCCTGGCCGAAGGCTGGCGCGTCGCGCTGCTCGATGTCGAGAGCGAGCTTCTGGCGCAGGCCATGGCCGAGATCGGCCGGCCTGACGCCACGCTGGCGCTGGCCTGCGATCTCGGCGATCCGGCACAGATCACAGCCGCCTTCGCCGCTCTGAGCGCCCGCTTCGGGCGGCTCGACGCGCTGGTCAACAATGCCGGCACTGCGGTGTTCAAGCCGCTGCTGGAGACGACGCTGGAGGAGTGGAACCGCGTCATGGCGGTCAACCTCACCGGCCCTTTCCTGACCAGCCAGGCGGCCGCGGCGCTGATGGCGGATGGCGGCGGCGGCGCGATCGTCAACATCACCTCGATCTCTGGGCTTCGCGCCTCGACCCTGCGCGTCGCCTACGGCACCTCGAAGGCCGCGCTTGCCCATCTCACCAAGCAGCAGGCGGCGGAGTTGGCCTCGCTCGGCATCCGGGTCAACGCGGTCGCGCCCGGCCCGGTCGACACCGCCATGGCCAAGGCGGTCCACAGCCCCGAAATCAGGGCCGACTACCGCGACGCCATCCCGCTCGCCCGCTACGGGCTGGAGGAGGAACTGGCGCAGGCGATCGTGTTCTTGTGCGGCGACAAGGCGAGCTACATCACCGGGCAAATTCTGGCGGTGGATGGCGGGTTCGACGCGGCCGGCATCGGGCTCGCGACGCTGCGGGGCGAGCGCCGCAACAGGTGACGCGTCCGCTCCCGCGCCCGCAGCATAGGCTGCAGAATTTCGGTTCCAGCGTGAGATATGCGTAAAGCGTTATCCAACCCGGCGCAGGATGAATCCTTGACGAGGATCGCCCCAGCTTGCCAGCCGGGCTGAGTGACGGCAATCTCGGATCAGCAACGGCCCCGGTGTGTGTATTTCACCGGGCTGCGAGACACGGAAAGTCCAGCATCATGATGACGAACAGCCGCAATGCCGATGCCGGCACCATGGACGAGGCCGTCCTGTCGGGACCCCGGGCGGGGCTTCTCGGCCGGCGGTCGTTTCTGGCCGGCGCCGCCGCCAGCCTCGGCGCGCTGGGGCTCGGCGGCTGCGTGACGCAGGACGGCATGAGCCTTGCCGAGGCGCAGAAGCTCTACGGGCCGGCGCCAGAGGAGAAGTTCCCGATCCCGGCCGCCGACATCAGCAGGCTCGATCCGAAATACTACCGCCGGACGGTCGCCTACGATACCAAGGAAGCTCCCGGCACGATCATCGTCGATCCGGGCAACTATTACGTCTACCGCGTCGAGGGCGACGGTTCCGCCACGCGCTATGGCGCGAATGTGGGGCGCGACGGGTTCCGCTGGAGCGGCGACGCCTATGTCGGGCGCAAGGCCGAATGGGCGACCTGGACGCCGCCGCGGGAAATGATCAAGCGCCAGCCGGAGGTGGCGGTGTGGGCGCGGGGCATGCCGGGCGGGCTGGAAAATCCGCTCGGCGCCCGCACGCTCTACATGTATCAGAACGGGCGCTACACCCTCTACACGATCTACGCATCGAGCGATCCGGACACGATCGGTGATGGCGTCACCAGCGGCTGCGTCGGCCTCCTCAGCCAGGACATGATGCATCTGTACGATCGCACGCCGGTGAAGACGAAGGTGATCGTGCTGCCGGCGTAAGGCGCGATGGCGGACGCGCGCGGCAACTGCCCTCGCGTCAGCCGGATTCCCGCAGCAGGCCGCCCGCGAGCCGGCGAAACGCGGCGACGGCCTTCGGTAGGGTCGCGCGCGGGTCGTTCGCGGCGGCAATCCAGAGCGCGGCGTTCAGGGCCGCGCCATTGACCAGCCGGGCGGCGGCTTCCGCGTCCACGGGCGCGACCGTTCCATCGTCGATAAGGGTTTGGATCGTCTTCGTCGTGGTCCGCAGGCAGGCGGTCTGGTTCGGCCATTGCGACGGGTCGCCGAGAACAGCCGGCCCGTCCAGCAGCATAATCCGCTGGATCTCCGGTTCGAGCGCCATCTCCAGATAGGCGACGGCCTCGGCGAGGAAGCCGCGCCAAAGGCTTTCAGCCCCATGCCGGGCGCTGCGCATCCGCTCCAGCATCTCGGCGTCGATCTGGTCGATTACTGCCAGTAGGAGGCCCTTCTTGTCGCCAAAATTATGATAGAGCGCGCCGCGCGTCAGGCCGGCGGCGGCCGTCAGCTCGTCCATCGACGCGGCCGCATAGCCCTTCGCGGCGAAGGCCCTGCGGGCCTCTCTGATCAATTTGCCTCTGGTTTCCTCGACCATCTGCGCGCGCGTCCTGCCGACCATGACGACCTTTCCAGTGGCATACGTTGCGTATGTTAATTGACATACACTCCGTATGGTTACATATGTCGGCATACGGAGCGTATGTCTAGGCTCGCGCTCCAGCATTCCCCGACAGGAGGTCATCATGGCCAGACGCGACGCGATATTCCCCGCCGGAAGGCAGGCGCTCTACGACATCAACCAGTATTCTGCGGCGATCCGTTCCGGAGACCTGCTTTTCGTATCGGGCCAGGTCGGCAGTCGCGAGGACGGCTCGCCTGAGCCGGATTTCGAGAAGCAGGTGCAACTCGCCTTCGACAATCTCGCGGCGGTGCTGAAGGCGGCGGGCGCGAGCCTCGACGACGTCGTCGATGTGACGACGTTCCATACCGATCCGACGACGCAGTTCGGCAAGGTCACGCCCATCCGGCTGAAGGTCTTCGGCGCGCGGCCCTATCCGAACTGGACTGCGGTCGGCGTGAATTGGCTGGCGGGGTTCGATTTCGAGATCAAGGTCATCGCCCGCGTCCCCCAAGCCGCCTGAGTTGATCGTCGCGGCGGGTGCATGAATCTCCTTGCGCCCGCCGCCGAACGGCGCGAACCTATCTTTCGACATCCCTCTTCGACGGCCGCCCGACTCCGTCGGGCCGGAGCGACCGCCGCCCGACCGGCGTGGGCGCTGTGTTATTTCGCGCTCCGCCGGCCTCCCGCCGCGCGCGACCGGATTTCGCCTCCGATCCAGCGGCTCACACCCGAAGGAGGACGATGATGACTGAAAACTCTCGCAGCGCAGGAGACGGCAACGGCGTCAGAGGAACGGGGCCGCGATGCATCGCGCTCGTCGGTCCCTTCCAGAGCGGCAAGACGACCTTGCTCGAAAGCATCGTCGAACGCTGCGGCGGGCTTTCGCGCGCAGGCTCCGTCAAGGCCGGTAACAGCCTTGGCGACGCGAGCCTCGAGGCCCGCGCCCACCAGATGAGCACGGAGCCGAACGTCGCAACCGTCGAGTTTCTGGGCGAGCGCTACAGCTTCATCGATTGTCCGGGTTCGGTCGAGTTCCTGCATGAGATGCGCCATGTCCTGCCTGCGGTCGATGCAGCCATCGTGGTTTGCGAGGCCGATGATCGCAAGATTCCGGCGCTGGAGCTCGTGCTGCGCGAACTGGAAGAAGCCGACATCCCGCGCTTCCTGTTCCTCAACAAGATCGATTGCGCCGCACGTCGCGTCCGCGAGACGCTTCCGCTGCTGCAGCGCGCCTCGCGCACGCCGCTGCTGCTGCGCCAGATCCCGATCTGGAAGAACGGCATCGCGGTCGGCTTCATCGACCTCGCGCTGGAGCGGGCCTTCATCTATCGCGAGCATGCGCCCAGCGAGATCGTGCCGCTGGCCGATGCCGAGATCGGGCGCGAGAAGGATGCGCGCTTCTCCATGCTGGAGACGCTCGCCGACCATGACGACGCGCTGATGGAGGATCTGCTCGGCGACATGGAGCCGCCGCGCGACCGCGTTTTCGACGATCTCGCGCGCGAATTGCAGCATGGCCATGTCGTGCCGGTGCTGATCGGTTCGGCCGAACGCGGCAATGGCGTGACGCGTCTGCTAAAGGCGCTGCGCCATGAGGCTCCGGGGCTGGCGACGACGCGCGGACGCATCGGCGTGGTCGATGACGGTGCGCCCCTGGCCCAGGTGATCAAGACCTGGCATTCGAGCCATGGCGGCAAGGTTTCGCTGGCGCGGATGCTGCGCGGAAGACTGTGCGAGGGCGATGTCGTCACCGCCTCTGGCGGGGCCGAGGCGCGGATCGCCGGCGTGGTCACTCTCAAGGGTTCCGAACACAGTCGCCGGCCCGCCGTCGAGGAGGGCGAGGTCGCAGGGTTGCTGCGGCTGGAGGGCGTCGGCACGGGCGAAGCGCTGTCCCCAGGCAAGGTCCGGCCGCCGCTGATCGTCTCGATCGCGCCGCCGGAGCCTGTGCATGCGCTGGCCGTGTCGGTGAAGGACCGCAAGGACGATGTCAGGCTCGCCGCCGCACTCGCGCGGATCGCCGAGGAAGATCCCGCGCTGATCGTGACGCAGTTGCCGGAATTCGGCGAGACGCGGCTGTCGGGACAGGGCGAGATGCATCTGCGCGTGACGCTGGAGCGGCTTTCGGGCCGCTATGGCGTCAGCGTCGAGAGCGGATCGCCGCGGATCGGCCATCGCGAGAGCATCAGGGGCAAGGCTTCGGCGCGCGGCCGACACCGCAAGCAAAGCGGCGGGCATGGGCAATATGGCGATGTCGTGCTGGAGGTCGAGGCGCTGCCGCGCGGGGAGGGCATCCGCTTCATCGACCGCGTCGTCGGCGGCGCGGTGCCGCGCAACTACATCGCCTCGGTCGAGGTCGGCATGCGCGATTACTGCCAGAGCGGGCCGCTCGGTTTCCCCTTGGTCGATCTTGCGGTGACGCTGACCGACGGCTCGCATCACAGCGTCGATTCCTCCGACATGGCCTTCCGGCAGGCGGCGCGGATCGCGATGGCGGAAGCCGTTCCGCAGGCGCGGCCGGTGCTGCTGGAGCCGGTGCTGATGGTCGAGGTCGTGGTGCCGTCGGAGGCGATGTCGCGGGCCTCGGCGATCGTCTCGGCCCGGCGTGGACAGATCCTCGGCTATGATTCCCGGCCGGGCTGGCGTGGCTGGGACCAGATCAACGCGTTGATCCCGGAGGCGGAGATGACGGGGCTGATCGTCGAGCTGCGCTCGGCTTCAGCCGGCGTCGGCTCGTTCTCGGCGCGCTTCGACCATCTTGCCGAACTGGCCGGAAAACCGGCCGACGCGATCGTCTCCGCGCACGCCCAGGCGCATGCTTTGGCCCATGCGCGCTGATCCAACTGTGTCGAAAAAGGTTCATATCTAAACCTTGTGCTAATTTAGCGATGGCGGGCGCTTGCGTCAGCCGTCGCGGTTTCGCAGTGTGTGGTCAGCAAAACAGTCCGCAACGGGCGCGATCGCGGCCGGAATGCGGAGGGCAAGGGAGGATATCGACCATGAACGCGATGACAGGCGCGCCGAAACCCGAACAGCGGCCCTGGCTGGCGCATTATCCGCAGGCCGTGCCGCCACAGATCGATGCCGACACGATCGGCACGCTGGCCGATCTGATCCGCACCGCCTGCACCACCTATGCCGACCGGCCCGCTTTCGAGAGCTTCGGCAAGACGATCTCCTTCGCCGAAACCGGCCGCGCCGGGCAGGCCTTCGCCACATGGCTGCAGGGCAAGGGCTTCAAGAAGGGCGACCGGATCGCGCTGATGATGCCGAACATTCTGGCTTATCCGGCCACGATCTTCGGGGCGCTGCTCGGCGGCTTCACCGTCGTCAACGTCAACCCGCTCTACACGGCGCGCGAACTGACCCACCAGATCAACGATTCAGGCGCGCGTGCGCTGGTGGTGATCGAGAACTTCGCCCATGTCGTCGAGGAGGCGAGGCCCAACATGAAGCTGGAGGCGATCGTGGTCGCCACCGCCGGCGACCTGATGGGCTTCAAGGGCACGATCGTCAATTTCGTCGCGCGCAAAATCAAGAAGGTGGTCAAGCCCTTCAGCCTGCCGGGGTCGGTGTCGCTGAAGTCGATCCTTGCGGGCCCCGCCGCCATGGCCCCGGTCACGGTGACGCCCGACGACATCGCCTTCCTGCAATATACCGGCGGCACCACCGGCGTCGCCAAGGGCGCGACTCTGAGCCACCGCAACGTCGCCTCCAATGTCGAGCAGGCCAATCTCTGGCTCGGCTGGGCGCTGGAGCCGCCGCTTGGCAAGAGCGACTACCAGCACGTCATGGTGACGGCGCTGCCGCTCTACCACATCTTCGCGCTGACCTGCTGCTGCATGTTCATGCTGCGGATCGGCGCCAAGGGCCTGCTGATCGCCAATCCGCGCGATATCGCCGGCTTCGTCAAGACGCTGAAGACGAGCAGGATCACGCTCTTCTCCGGCGTCAACACGCTATACAACGCGCTCGCCAACCATCCCGAGATCAAGGACGTCGACTTCTCCGAAATGCGCTTCGCGGTCGCGGGCGGGATGGCGACGCAAGCGGCCGTCGCCAAGCGCTGGAAGGACGTCACGGGCAAGCCGATCGTCGAGGGTTACGGCCTGTCGGAGACCTCGCCTGTCGCCTCGATCAACCGGCCCGACATGGCCGAGTTCAGCGGCACGATCGGCTTTCCGCTGCCCTCGACCGATTTCGCCATTCGCGACGCCGAAGGCAACGACATGCCCTATGGCGAGCCCGGCGAGATCTGCATCCGGGGGCCGCAGGTGATGGTCGGCTACTGGAACCGTCCCGACGAGACCGCCAAGGTGATGACCGCCGACGGCTTCTTCCGTAGCGGCGATGTCGGCGTGATGCTGCCCAATGGCGAGGTCAGGATCGTCGACCGGATGAAGGACATGGTCCTGGTCTCGGGCTTCAACGTCTATCCCAACGAGGTCGAGGACGTTCTGGCTTCCCATCCTGGCGTGCTGGAGGCGGCCGTGATCGGCCTGCCCGACGAGCATTCCGGCGAGGCGGTGACGGCCTTCGTGGTCAAGCGCGACGAGGGGCTGACGGCCGACGCGCTGCGCGCCTTCTGCAAGGAGAGCCTGACCGGCTACAAGGTGCCCAAGCAGATCGTCTTCCGCGAGAGCCTGCCCAAGACCAATGTCGGCAAGGTGCTGCGCCGGGCGCTGCGCGAGGAGGTGGCGGGGCAGGGGTAAGGCGATGCGGCGCAGGGTTCGCCGGTATCCGGAGCAGTTGATTACGAGTTCGGCGGCTGGACGGAACGGGTACCCGACGACTTTGGTTCGCCACTGCCGGACGAGGTCCTGAAACTCTTCAACGGTCAGTGATGTGTCGCCGACAGAGCGCGTTGCGTCTCTTCTGAATTGGTCAGACTTGTTTTGACCCGACGCCTCAAGCCGCGATCAGAGCCTTGTCGTCCGACGCCATCGCCGATACCGCGACGATCTCGCCTGCCGCGACATCCTGCCCGAAGCGCACGAAAGTGAAATCCTCGGCGCGACCTGTGTTGCCGCGCTCGGTCAGCACGGAAAGCGGCCTGCCGACGCGATTTGCGAGATGGCGGCGATGTGCGCTGGCCGCCGCCTCGCGAAGGCGCGCCGCACGCTCCGAGACGAGCATGCCCGAAAGCTGGGGCATGCGCGCCGCCAGCGTGCCGGGGCGCGGCGAGTAAGGGAAGACGTGGACATAGGCGAGGTCGCATTCGCCGATCAGGTCGAGCGAGCGCTGGAACATCGCTTCGTCCTCGGTCGGGAAGCCGGCGATCAGGTCGGCGCCGAAGGCGATGTCGGGACGAAGTTCGCGCATCTCGGCGCAGAAGCGGATCGCGTCGTCGCGGCCGTGCCGGCGCTTCATCCGCTTGAGGACGAGGTCGTCGCCGGCCTGCAGCGAGAGATGCAGATGCGGCATCAGACGCGGTTCGGTCGCGATCGCGTCGCGCAGATCATGATCGACCTCGACGGCGTCGATCGAGGAGAGCCGCAGGCGCGGCAGCTCCGGGAGTGCGCGCAGGATCGCCCTCACCAATGTGCCCAGCATCGGAGTTTCGGGCAGATCATGGCCATAGCTCGTCAGGTCGACGCCGGTCAGCACGATCTCGCGGACGCCGTCCTCGACGAGGCGGCGGCATTGCCGCAGCACGGCGTCTGGCGTCAGCGAGCGCGAGCGGCCGCGCCCGAACGGAATGACACAGAAGGTGCAGCGATGATCGCAGCCGTTCTGCACCTGCACGAAGCCGCGCGTGCGATTTGGCGCGCGCTTTTGCAACGCCGGTGCGAGCCGGTCCTCGGCCATGATGTCGCCGACCGCGATCTTGTCTTCCGGGCTTGCGCCATCGCTGGTGCGAAGGCTGTTCGAGCGGGCGAGCGCCGTCCAGCTTTCGGGCCGCAGCTTCTCGGCGTTGCCCAGCACGCGCGCCGCTTCGGGCATGGCGGCAAAGGCGGCCGGGTCGATCTGCGCGGCGCAACCGGTGACGATCACCGGCCGGCCGGGCTCGGTGCGGGCGAGACGGCGCACCGCCTGCCGGGCCTGCCGCACGGCCTCGGATGTGACCGCGCAACTGTTGACGATGGCGATGTCGGTCAGGCCGGCGGCCTGGGCGTGCCGCCGGATCGTCTCGCCTTCGACGATGTTCAGCCGGCAGCCGAAATTGACGAGCTCCGCCGCCATCAGGCCGCGCGCTCGAACCAGCTCGGCTCCAGCACGCCCTCCCATTCGAATTCGACCGGGCCGGTCATCAGCACATGGCCGTCGCGCTCGCGCCATTCGATCTCGAGATCGCCGCCGGGCAGGCTGACGGTCGCCTTGCGGGCCGAGAGTTCGCGCCGGACGGCTGCAACCAGCGCTGCGCATGCCCCGGACCCGCAGGCCTGGGTGATACCCGCGCCGCGCTCCCAGACGCGCAGCACGATCCGGTCAGGCGCGGTGACGGCGGCGAGCTCGATGTTGGCGCGGTCGGGGAAGATCGGATGGTTTTCGAGCAGCGGGCCGATCTGCGCGAGGTTGAAGCGCCAGGGGTCGTCGACGAAGAAGACGGCATGGGGATTGCCCATGTTGACGGCGCAGGGCGTATGCAGGATCGGATCGTCGATCGGGCCGATCTGCAGTTCGAAATGGGCCGTGTCGTGAAACGGCTCGGCGAGCGGGATGTCCTCCCAATCCAGCTTCGGCGCGCCCATATCGACGGTGAAGACGAGGTCGCTCTCGCGAAAGGCCGGCAGCAGTCCGGCCTTCGTCTGGAGAGTCAGCGTCGTCCTGGTTGAATCGCCCATCTCGGGATCGGCCATCATCGCCCAGGCGACGCAGCGCGTGCCGTTGCCGCAGGCGCCAGCCTCGGAACCGTCGGTGTTGTGGATGCGGATGAAGGCGTCGGTGCCGGGCGTCTGAGGGTCGTGCAGCACCATCAGCTGGTCGAAGCGTGTGCGAGGTTCGGCGGCGATGGCGCGGGCGTCGTCTGCGGAGACGCGAAGCTTCGTGCCGCGCAGGTCCAGCACCGTGATCTGGTTGCCGAGCCCGTTCATCTTCAGGAACCGGCGCTGCGCAAGGGCGTTCATTGGGTCACATGTCCGTGGAATAGCGGCTGTATAAACCGAAGCGACGCGAAAAAGCCATCGTCGGCGCTCTCGCTGGCATGCCTCGGCCGTTCCGCACAGACATGGATAGTCTATGTTGCGCTGCAAGGGCGCGAATCGAGCAGGCTCCCGGACAGGCGATCAGGATCAAGGCGATGCGGCATTCTCGGATCAGCATTCTGGCGCTTCTGGCCGGGCTCGGCCTCGCCTCGGCGCTCGCCGCATCGACTTTGCGGGCGCAGACCCGCGTCGCGCCGCCCTCGCCGGTGGAATCCGCCCCGCTCGCGCCGCCGCCGGGCGCAGTTTCACCCGCGCAGACGCCGCCCCCGCCGCCTGCCGCCGTTCCCGAAACACCGCCTGGTCCGACGCCGGTACAGCCGGCGCCCGCGCTCCCCGGTCCGGTAACGCCGCAGCCTGTTCAACCCGCGCCGAGCCTGCCCGGCCCTGTCGAGCCGCAGCCCGTACAGCCGCCGCCGACCCTGCCGCCGCCGGGCCAGCCGCTGACGCCCGTGCCGCCGCAACAGCAGACGGGCACGCCGAACCCCAACGCCACGCTGGCCGGCCGGCCCGGCGACCCGAGCGACGTCGACCAAATCTTGCTTGTAGCCAAGCCGGTGCTGGCGCTGTCTGGGCAGTCGAGCTGGGATCAGGGCTTCGAGACGCTTTCGGCCAGCTTCCGCACCCTGCGCGACGAGGCTTCGCGCACCGGCCTCGCCATCGCAGGCCGGCCGCTGACGCTGTTCGTCGAGACCGACGATAACGGCTTCAGGTTCGAGGCGATGCTGCCGGTCGATCGTGTTCCCGAGAGCGCCGGCCGGCCGCCGCTCGGCAATGGCGTCCGCGCCGGCCAGTCGCCGGCCGGGCCGTCGCTGCGCTTCGTCCACAACGCGCCCTATGACGACATCGACTCGACCTATGAGACGATCACCGCCTATCTCGAGGCGAAGAACATCGTCGCCAAGGACGCATTCCTCGAGGAGTATGTCAGCGATCTGAGGGACCCCGCCGATCCGAACCTGGAGATCAACGTCTACGTCCAGCCGAGATAGAGCGCTCGTCCCTTACGCCACCCAGCTCAACCCCGGCCGCATAGGGGTGAAGCGCTCCTCGGGTAGTTTCGCTGCGGCCAGCGCAGCCTTCAGCGCTTCGGGCGGACGCTCGACGCCCTCGTCGGTGAGCTGGAACGTACCCCAATGGTGGCCGATGGCGGCCTGCGCCCGCAGCGAGAGCATGACCTTGACCGCCTCTTCCGGATTCATGTGGTTGTCCGACATGAACCAGCGCGGCTCATAGGCGCCGATCGGCAGCACTGCGAGCTGGAACGGTCCATGCTCCGCGCCGAGCCGCTCGTAGAGCGAGCCGTCATGATAGCCGGTGTCGCCGACATGGAAGACCTTCGTGCCCGCTGCTTCGAGGATGAACGAGCACCACAGCGCCATGCGCCGGTCGAGCGCGCCACGCGCCGACCAGTGATAGGTCGGGACCAGCGTCGTCGCGACCTTGTCGGAGAGGGCGATGCGGTCGGTCCAGTCATGCGCATCGAGGCGCGCATCGGGAACACGGGCGCGGATGATCGTGTCGTTGCCGAGCGGCACGATCATGCGCGGCTTGTGCGCCTGGTGCAGCCGCGCCAGCGTCTCCAGATCGAGATGGTCGTAATGGTTGTGGGTCACCAGCACCGCGTCGATCGGCGGCAGGTTCTCGAAGGCGACGCCCGGTTCATTGACGCGTTTCGGTCCGGCGAAGGAGAACGGGCTCGCCCGCTGCGCATAGACCGGATCGATCAGAAGGTTGAGGCCGGCGACCTGATACAGGAACGAGGCGTGGCCGAGATGGACGATGCGGAAACCGTCGAACCGGGCCGGCGGCTTGTCCTGCGGCGGCGCTGGATAATGCGCCGGAAAGGCCTCGCGCTCGCGCTTGGCGGTCTGCCATTTCCAGACGTCGATCAGGCCTTTGGTCACAGGCCGGCCGTCGGTGAAGCTCAGGCCGTCGAAATGATCGGTCACCGGCCCCTGATAATAGGGGTTCCGGGAACGCGAGAGCGTGGCCCAGACGACGCCGCCCGAGGAAGCGAGCGCGGTCAGGCCGAGAATGGAGAGAAGCTTGCGGCGGTTCATGGCCCGTAGGTTGGGGCTCGTTCACGATGCGTCAAGGGTGGATTGATCCCACCGCCGCAGTGCTGGCACAGTCTTGATGCGGCGCGGCGGAGGCGGTTCACGGGAATGCGATCGATTGTGCTGGTCGCCGGGCTTTTTCTGGCCGGTTTCATGCCGGCCCAGCCCGTCCGGGCCGTCGAGTCATTGGCCGTCTGCGGCGATGCGAAAAGCCCCTGCGTGGTCCCGCTCGGCGACTATCATGCCGCGACGCCGGCAGGGTCTGTCGCGGCTGGCGACAGCAGGCCCGTCGTGCTGTTCTTCCATGGCGCCGGTGGGGTCGGGACCGCCGTGCTGGAGCAGACCTCCTTTCTGCGCCCCTTCGTCGAGGCCGGCTATGTCGTGCTCGGCGCCAACGGGCTGACGCGCCCCACCAACGCCTTCGGCACGGGCTGGTCGTTTCGGCCCGAGGGACCGCAGCAGCGCGACGAACTCGCCTTCGCGAAGCAGGTTCTGGACGACGCCGCGCGGCGCTTCTCCATCGATCGAAGGCGCGTGCTGGTCTCGGGCTTTTCGATCGGCGGGGCGCTGGTCTGGTATCTCGCCTGCAGGCAGCCGGGGCTGGGCGCGGCCTATGCGCCGGTCGCCGGCGGCTTCTGGCGGCCGCATCCGACGGCCTGCGCCGGGCCGATCGACCTGCTCCAGACCCATGGCTGGCGCGACCGCACCGTGCCGCTGGAAGGCCGGCCGCTGCGCGGCGGCGAACTGCATCAGGGCGACATCTTCGAGGGCTTGCAGCTCTGGCGCAGGGTCAATGGCTGCACCGGCGTCAGGCCCGACACGTTCGAGACCGGCGCGGTATTCTGGACGCGGAACTGGACGGCTTGCGAGAGCGGGCGCGAGATTGCGCTCGTGCTGCACCCGTCCGACCATGACGACGTGCCGAGGGAATGGGCCGGGATGGCGCGAGCGTGGTTCGAGGCAAGGCTGAAGGCGCGGCCGCCAGGCTAGAACCCCCTTGCCTCCAGCCCCGCCTCCGCCTCCGTGATGTAGTCGCGCACCACCGGCACCGCGCTCTTGTGCGGGCCGAGCAACAGCTGGAAGACCATGTCGCCGCCGATGTCGAAGGAGATTTCGCAGGCCGACAGATAGAACTCCCACATCCGCGCGAAGCGCTCGCCCATCATGGCGACGACCTCTTCGCGGCGGGCCATGAAGCGCTCACGCCAGGCGGCCAGCGTCCAGTGGTAGTGCCGCCGCCAGAACTCGCAATCCGACGACCAAAGGCCGGTCTGTTCGACGGCGGCGAAGACTTCGGAGAGGGCAGGGGCATAGCCGCCCGGAAAGATGTACTTCTCGAAGAACGGGCCGGTGAAGCCCGGCGGGCCGACGCGGCCGATGCAATGGACCAGCGCAATCCCGTCGGGCGTCAGCAGGTCGCGGATCTTCTCGAAATATTCGAGGTAATGCGCGACGCCGACATGCTCCATCATGCCGACCGAGACGACGCGGTCGAAGGTTCCGGTCAACTCGCGATAGTCCCTGTTGATGAAGGTCACGGCGTCGCCCACGCCGGCCGCCTGCGCGCGGGCTTGCGCCGCCGCCATCTGGTCGGGCGAAACGTTGAGGCCGGTCACCGTCGCGCCGCAGGCTTTCGCCAGATAGATCGCGAGTTCGCCCCAGCCCGAGCCGATATCGAGCACGCTCATGCCGGGCTCGACCTTCAGCTTGGCGGCGATGTGCCGGAGTTTGGCCTGCTGCGCGGCGGCGAGCCCGACATCGGGCGAGTGCCAGTAGGCGCAGGAATAGGTCATCGTGTCGTCGAGCCAGAGCCGGTAGAACTCCGTCGGAATGTCGTAGTGGTGCTTGACCTTCTTGCCGGCCGCGCCGAGCGGATTGTGCATCCGGAAGCGCCGGATGCGGAAGCGGATGGCGCGGATCGCCTTCTGCAGCGGGTGCTTGCGCAGTTCCGAGCGCTGCAGCCAGAACAGCTCCAGCAGATCGTGGATCGAGGAGCCGTCCTCGAAATCGATCCGGCCTTCCATGTAACCCTCGGCCAGCGCCAACTCCGGATTCAGGAAGAGTTCGCGCTCGATGCGCTCGTCCTTCAGCCGGATCGTGACCTCGCCCGCGATCTTGCGCTGGCCGGCGAAGACCAGTTCCTCGCGGCCGGGACCGAAAATGTGGCGCGTCCCGTTGGGCGCGATGACGGTGAGGCGCCCCTTGCGGATGGCGCGCCTGAGCAGTTTCGGCAACAGCAGCATTGAGGCCTCTCCCAACGGGAGCGTCTGTTTAGGACGTCGGCCGCCGCAAGGGAATGTCCGCCGACGCCTAGAGGCACTCGACCTCGCCGCGCGCCGGGTAGTCCTTGGCGACGACAAAGTCGATCGCCGAAAGAATATCGGCGAAATGCGGCCGCGCGAACGGCATCGTCTGGACGGAGCCGAAATAGAGCGTGCCGTCCGGCCGCACCAGATAGAGCGCCGGCTCGGAGAAATGCGCAGGCTCATCGATCCCGACGGAAGTCTTGCCCCGGCCTGCCGAGACGAAAAGTCCCCATTCGCGTGCTCTCGCCAGTTCGAGCCCATAGCCAAGGCGGAGCGCCGCCAGCTCCCACTGCGCCTTCGCCTCGGTCGCGCGCTCTTCGCCGTCAGAGGAAATGGCCACCACCGAGACGCCGCGCCGGTCAAACTCGGCCAGTTTGCGCTGCAGTTCGTTGAGCTGGAGCCTGCAGATCGGGCAATGCAGCCCGCGATAGAACACGATCAACGTGAAATGCTCCGGCGTCTCGGCGGCGAGATCGAACCGCCCGCCGCCGACCAGAGGAACGTCGAGCTTCGGCACGGGCTTACGCGGAAACAGGGTCACGAGATCGGTCATGGGGATATGTCCTTCGATGGGCGGGGAGCGCCGGAAAACGGATCATATGCTCGTCGTCAGGCGCGTCAGCCATTCGGGCGAATGCTGGACCAGGAATGCTTCGATCGTCTTGTCGAGACCGGTCGCGATCAGCAGGCCGGTGGCGATCAGCACGCCGCCCATGACGATCTTGGAGCTTTGTCCGGCGGCCATCATCCGGCTGCGCCAGCGCAGCATCGCCTCGCGCGAGACCATGCCGAGAATCAGGAGCGGCAGCGCGGCGCCGAGGCCGAAAACCGACATGGTCAGCGCGACCTGGCCGAGATCCCTGCCCTGCGCGGCGAGCACGGAGGCTGCGCCCAGCGTCGGTCCGACGCATGGGCTCCAGACCGCGCCGAGCAGGAGGCCGACGGCGAACTGACCCGATAGCCCTGAACCCGACACGCCGCCGAAACGCTGTTCCGCCCAGTTGCCGACGGGGCCGGCGGCCAGCGCGACCTGCGCCTGAAGCTTCGGCAGCACCAGAACGAGCCCGATCAGCATCAGCACGATCGCGGCCGCGAGCCGGAAGACGCCGCCATCGAGCCCGATCGAGAAGCCGATGGTCGCGATGAAAAGGCCGATCGCCACGAAGGAAACCGCCAGCCCCGCCGCCAGGGCGAACGGCCCGAATCGATGCTGCGACAGCGCCGTTCCCAGCACGATCGGCAGCAGCGGCAGGACGCAGGGCGACAGGGTCGAGAGCAATCCCGCCAGAAAAGCCAGCGCCGTCGCGCCCATGGCGGATCAGACGCCCTTCTTCAGCAGCGCCTCGATCGAGGCCGCGTTGGTGTCACCGACCGAGCGGCCCGCCTCCTGCTGGCCCTTGAACACGATCAGCGTGCTCTGGGACTGCGCCCGCATCTGCCGCAGCGCATCCTTCTGGCTGTCGAAGTCGATCTCGAAAAACGCGAACTTGGCGAATTCCGGCTTGGCGCCGAGGCGCGACAGGATCGGCTTCTGAACCTTGCAGGTCGGGCACCAGGGCGCGCTGATCTCGACCAGGATGGTCTGGCCGGCGGCCTGAGCGGCGGCGAAAGCCTTGGCGTCGAAAGGCTTCGCGGCGCCGAAAGCAAGAGCCGGCGCTCCCGGCGCGGCGATGGCCAGCGCGAATCCGGCGAGGGTGAAGGTGCGGCGGGTCAGGGACATGACGTCTCTCCGTGTGGTGGAATCGACTGGATGCGAATTATCGGATCGTCCGGTCAGGCTGAACTGACGTTCGCGGGCCGTCGTATCACGTTGCCGTGCGGTGCTCCGGCAAGCCGCTCTCGCCAGCGGCGTTCCCGACCTTGTAAGACAGTCAAAGGCGGGAAACCGCAGGCAACCGACGCGGAAGAATCATGTCCTGGCGCGATTTCTGGAACGGCGACACTCCAATCTATGTTTCGGAGCGCCACAAGGCTCTGCACTACCGCCAGATCGCCAAGGATATCGTCGGCCATATCCCGATGCCCGACGCCGTCGTTCTCGACCATGGCTGCGGCGAAGCCTTATCCGCTGATCGCGTCGCCACAGCCTGCGCCAAGCTCTACCTCTGCGAGGCCGCGCCGAATGTCCGCGACCGGCTGCGCGCCATGTTCGGCCATCTCGGCGCGATCGCGGTCGTCTCGCCCGAGGAGGTCGAGGCGCTCCCGGACGCCACGCTCGACCTCATCGTCGCCAATTCGCTGATCCAGTATCTCAAGCCTGACGAACTGACCGCGCTGCTCGGTCTCTGGCGCGAGAAGCTCAAGCCCGGCGGTCATCTCGTGCTCGCCGATGTGATCCCGCCCGATCTCGGCCCGCTGAGCGACGCCTCGCAGCTGCTCGGCTTCGCCTGGCGCGGCGGCTTCCTGAAGGCAGCGCTGGCCGGCCTCGTGCGCACCGCCTTCTCGGACTACCGCAAACTCCGGGCGCAGTACGGGCTCTCGACCCATACAGCCGAGGGCATCACGGGCCTGATCGCGCAGGCGGGGTTCGATGAGGTCGAGCGCGTGCCGAATTTCGGGCACAACCCGCAGCGGATGTGCTTCCTCGCCACCAAGCCATAGACCGCGACATCAAGCGGAAACATAGGGAAGCGACATCGTGGCGACGCGGCGCACGGGCCGCCCTTCACATGGGACGGCAGCGCGATGCGGAAGGCGGCTCTTGCGGCGACTACGCTCAGCCTGCTGCTGACGGGTGCGATCGCCGGCTTCTTCTACGCCTATTCGGTCTCGGTCGTATGGGGACTTGATGCCGGTGACCCGGTAACCGCAATCCGCGCCATGCAGACGATCAATGCGACCGTCCGCAACCTCGCTTTCGCATCAGCCTTCTTTGGCACGCCGGTCGTGGCCGTCATCGCTGCGGGGCTTTGGCTCGCAGCAGGGCGGCGTGGCCCGGCTATTTTTCTTTCCGGGGCTGCGATCGTCTACGTCGCCGGCGCTTTCCTGCCGACGCTTTGGGCCAACGTGCCGATGAACGAGACCCTGGCGCGGGTCGCCGCGCCGGCCGAGACCGAGGCCGCGCGCGGAATCTGGACCGCGTATTCCGACCTCTGGATCGGCTGGAACCATCTCAGGACGGCAGCCAGCATCGCCGCTCTCGCTCTGACTGGCTGGGCGTTCTATGCGGCAGGCCGAGCCACCGCTACGGTATGACCGAACTCAGCCTTCGCGGTCGGCAAAGCTGAAAAACTTGTGCCCGAGGAACGAGAACACCATCACGATGCCCGTCGTGACAAATTGCATCGGCAGGTAAGGCAGGCCGGCGCGGGCGACGAAGAGATGCATCAGGATGCCGGTGAGCACGAATCCGCCCGCCGCGATCAGGGCGAAGCGCCAGCCGGCCTGCGCGTGGCTGCGGGTGGCGTCGAAGGTCAGCCAGCGGTTGAGCGCATAGGAGACGAGCGCGCCCAGCCCGAAGCCCGCCAGCGTGGCCGGCACGGGATCGATGCGGCCAAGCTCGACCAACCCGATCAGCGTGGCGTAGTGCGCGATGGCGGTGATGCCGCCGGCGAGGACATAGGCCGCAAGCTGGCGGGACTGGCGTGGGTAGCGGCGGAGCGGCATGGCGGGAGCTTAGACCGACTGAAGAAATGATTTGTTGAACGGCGAGCGCGAGCCCGTCGCAAACTGGCTCTTGTTGCAATGCCACTTGACCAAGATAAAGTGATCTCAACAGGATTCTCGGTGAAATGGCCCCAGTTTCAAAGTCGGCTTTGCGCCTGACGCGTCTCAAAATCCGGAACTGGCGGAATTTCCGGGATGTCGAAGTTTCATTGGGCAAGAGGGGTTTCTTCGTCGGCCCGAATGCCTCCGGCAAATCGAATTTGCTTGACGCGGTCCGCTTCCTACGCGACCTCGTCAAACCGGTGGGCGGAGGCTTGGCCGCTGCCGTCGAAAACCGTGGAGGCTTGCCGAAACTTCGCTCGCTGTATGCCCGAGGCACCCGGACCGACGTGGTGATCGAAGTCGATGTAGGTGATGATAGCAATCCAAGGCAATGGTCGTACAGAGTCAGCTTCACGCGGCTTGGACGGGACGACTTTGCTAGCGTCACCGAAGAGGTCGTTCGCAAGAATGGCGTGGAAATCGTTGCACAGCGTCGCTCCGAATCAGACGACCAGCAGCGCTTGAGTCAAACACTGATTCAGCAAGCGGGGCAGAATGCTGAGTTTCGTGAGCTAGCAGCATTCTTTCAATCGATCCGATACCTGCATATCGTGCCGCAGATCGTAAGGGATGCTAGGCGCGCGCTTGACAAGGGCGAGGATCCTTACGGGGGCGATCTGCTCGAGCGGATCAATGCAACGCCGCCCAAGACACGGAATGCGCGCTTAAGGCGCATCAGCGAGGCACTCAGGATTGCCGTGCCGCAGTTCGTCAATCTGGAACTCGAGGTCGATAAGAAAGGTAGCCCGCATCTGAAAGTGCATTTCAAACATTGGCGACCTAACCCGACATCGCAGAACGAGAGCCAGCTTTCCGATGGAACGCTTCGTTTGATTGGGTTTCTCTGGTCCACGAGCGAACGAGAAGGGCCGCTTCTTCTCGAAGAACCCGAATTGTCTCTTCACGAAGACGTTGCGCGTCAGCTTCCGGTCATGATTGCGCGGATGCAACGCCATTCCGCGCGGCAGGTGCTGATGACGACGCACTCCGAAGCTATCGTCGGCGAGGGAGGAATCGGGCTGAACGAGGTTTTCCGACTGGAGCCCGGAGAGAACGGAACGACGATCCAGATTGCTTCGGAGAACGAGCAGGTCAGCGAACTCGTAAAGGCAGGCTTCACCGTCGGCCAAGCGCTCATGCCTCTCGCGCGTCCCGCCAATGTCGAGCAGTTGTCGCTTTTCGATGTCGTCGCAAGTTAGCATCAATCTCGCGGCTGAAGGTCTGATCGACATCTCTGTTGCGCGGCGCCTCGTTATCCACGCGGGCGGCCTGCCCGGGTTGGAGAGACCTGCCTATGGGAAGCACAAACTCGATCCGGTAATTCCGAAATATCGGACCGCTTCGACGGTCGGAACGCCGTGGCTGGTACTGAGGGACCTCGACCACGACGCTCCGTGCGCAGGAGAATTGATCAATCGGTTTGGCGACCTTGTTGTCCCCAATTTTTGCCTGAGGATCGCGGTTCGCGAGATTGAAAGCTGGTTGATCGCCGACGCGGTTGGTCTCGCTTCGCTTCTTCAAGTGCCTGTCGCGCGAGTCGAGCGGACGCCAGAGGCGCTCTTTAATCCAAAACGACATGTCATCGACCTTGCCCGTTCCTCGCGGTCGCGATCGGTTCGCGACGCTTTGGTTCCCGACGACAGGATGGGGCAGCAACAGGGGCCGGAATATGCTGCCCGGCTGGCTGAATTCGCGTCGTCGGATTGGAGCATTGATCGGGCGATCCAAAATGGTGCGGCCCAATCCTTGGTGAAAGCCGCGGCACGGCTTCGGCTTCTTGTCCATCGGCTGGGCACAGGCTGAGCTTTCCGCTTCCCTGCGCCGCCGCTCCCCTCTATAGCGAGCGCCTAGCATTCATTCAGGCGCGCGCCGGCCTCCGCTCGTTCGATCGGACTGGTCATGCGCGCCTGCGAACACATGGCCGAGCCTCATGCCCAAGCGCACAGACATCAAGACCATCCTGATCATCGGCGCGGGCCCCATCATCATCGGCCAGGCCTGCGAGTTCGACTATTCCGGCACCCAGGCCTGCAAGACGCTGAAGTCCGAGGGCTACCGCATCGTGCTGGTCAACTCGAACCCCGCCACGATCATGACCGACCCTGATCTGGCGGACGCGACCTATGTCGAGCCGATCACGCCCGAGGTCGTCGCCAAGATCATCGAGAAGGAGCGCGACGTGCTGCCGGGCGGCTTCGCCTTGCTGCCGACCATGGGCGGCCAGACGGCGCTGAACTGCGCGCTTTCGCTGAACAAGAAGTCGATTTCGCAGCCCGATGGCAGCAAGATCAGCGTGCTGGAGAGGTTCGACGTCGAGATGATCGGCGCCACCGCCGAGGCGATCGACAAGGCCGAGGATCGCGAACTCTTCCGCAATGCGATGACCAGGATCGGCCTCGACACCCCGCGCTCGCACCAGATCAAGACTCTGGGACAGGCGCTGGATGCGCTGGAGGATATCGGCCTGCCTGCGATCATCCGCCCGTCCTTCACCATGGGCGGCACCGGCGGCGGCATCGCCTACAACAAAAGCGAGTTCATCGACATCGTCGAGCGCGGCATGGACGCTTCGCCGACCAGCGAGGTCCTGATCGAGGAAAGCGTGCTCGGCTGGAAAGAATACGAGATGGAGGTTGTCCGCGACAAAAAGGACAACTGCATCATCGTCTGCTCGATCGAGAACATCGACCCGATGGGCGTCCATACCGGCGATTCGATCACGGTGGCGCCGGCGCTGACGCTGACCGACAAGGAATACCAGATCATGCGCGACGCCTCGCTGGCGGTGCTGCGCGAGATCGGCGTGGAGACCGGCGGCTCCAACGTGCAGTTCGCCGTCGATCCCGCCACGGGGCGGATGATCGTGATCGAGATGAACCCGCGCGTCTCGCGGTCCTCGGCGCTGGCGTCAAAGGCGACCGGTTTCCCGATCGCCAAGGTCGCGGCGCGGCTTGCCGTCGGATACACGCTGGACGAGATCGAGAACGACATTACCGGCGGCGCGACGCCTGCCTCCTTCGAGCCGACGATCGACTATGTCGTCACCAAGATTCCGCGCTTCGCCTTCGAGAAATTCCCCGGCGCGGAGCCGACGCTGACGACCGCGATGAAGTCGGTCGGCGAGGCGATGGCGATCGGCCGCACCTTCCAGGAATCGCTGCAGAAGGCGCTGCGCTCGCTGGAGACCGGGCTCGACGGGCTCGACGAGATCGAGGTCGACGGCATGGGGCATGGCGACGACCGGAACGCGATCAAGGCCGCGCTCTCGACGCCGACGCCCGACCGCATCCTTCAGGTCGCGCAGGCCATGCGCTTCGGCTTCACCGACGAGCAGATCCATGAGAGCTGCAAGATCGACCCGTGGTTCCTCGCCCAGATGCGCGAGATCGTCGACACCGAGGAGAAGGTGCGCACATTCGGCCTGCCGCAGACTCCGGGCGCTTTCCGGCAGGTCAAGGCGATGGGCTTTTCGGACAAGCGGCTGGCGGCCGTCTCGGGCAAGACCGAGGCCGAGGTCAAGGCGCTGCGCCGTTCGCTCGATGTCCGTCCGGTCTATAAGCGCATCGACACCTGCGCCGCCGAATTCGCCTCGCCGACGGCCTATATGTATTCGACCTATGCCATGCCGTTCATGGGCGCGGCCGCCGACGAGGCGCGGCCTTCCGACCGGAAGAAGGTCGTGATCCTCGGCGGCGGGCCCAACCGCATCGGGCAGGGCATCGAGTTCGACTATTGCTGCTGCCATGCCTGCTACGCGCTGCGCGACGCCGGTTACGAGACCATCATGGTCAACTGCAACCCCGAGACCGTCTCGACCGATTACGACACCTCCGACCGGCTCTATTTCGAGCCGCTGACGGCCGAGGACGTGCTCGAGATCCTCGATACCGAGAAGCAGGCCGGCACGCTGCATGGCGTCATCGTCCAGTTCGGCGGGCAGACCCCGCTGAAGCTGGCCAACGCGCTTGAGGAGGCCGGCATCCCGATCCTGGGCACCTCGCCCGACATGATCGACCTCGCCGAGGACCGCGACCGCTTTAAGCGGCTGCTCGACAAGCTGCATCTCAAGCAGCCCAAGAACGGCATCGCCTATTCGGTCGAGCAGGCGCGCATTATCGCGGGCGAACTCGGACTGCCCTTCGTCGTGCGCCCGTCCTATGTGCTGGGCGGCCGGGCGATGGCGATCATCCGCGACGAGGTGATGTTCGAGGACTACCTGCTGGGCACGCTGCCGAGCCTGATCCCGTCCGAGGTCAAGGCCAAATATCCCAACGACAAGACCGGCCAGATCAACATGGTGCTGGGCAAGAACCCGCTGCTGTTCGACCGCTATCTGTCGGACGCCATCGAGGTCGATGTCGATTGCCTGTCGGATGGCAAGGACGCCTTCATCGCCGGCATCATGGAGCATATCGAGGAGGCCGGCATCCATTCGGGCGATTCGGCCTGCTCGCTGCCGCCGCGCTCGCTGTCGCTCGCGACCATCGCCGAACTGGAGCGCCAGACCAAAGCCATGGCGCTGGCGCTCGATGTCGGCGGGCTGATGAACGTGCAATACGCCATCCAGAACGACGTGATCTATGTGCTGGAAGTGAACCCGCGCGCCTCGCGCACCGTGCCTTTCGTGGCCAAGGTCGTCGGCATCCCGGTCGCCAAGATCGCCGCCCGCATCATGGCGGGCGAGAGCCTCGCCAGCTTCGGGCTGAAATCCGAGGCGCTCGGCCATGTCGGCGTCAAGGAGGCGGTGTTCCCCTTCGCGCGCTTCCCCGGCGTCGACGTGCTGCTGGGGCCGGAAATGCGCTCCACCGGCGAGGTCATCGGGCTCGACCGCTCCTTCGACATCGCCTTCGCCAAGAGCCAGCTCGGCGCGGGCTCGAAAGTGCCGATCAAGGGCACGGTCTTCGTCTCGGTGCGCGACGAGGACAAGCCGCGCATCGTGCCCTCGATGCGCATCCTCGCCGATCTCGGCTTCCGCGTGCTGGCGACGGGCGGAACGCTGCGCCTGCTGCAGGAGGAGGGCATCGCGGCCAACAAGATCAACAAGGTGCTGGAAGGACGGCCGCATGTCGTCGATGCGATCAAGAACGGCGAGATCCAGCTCGTCTTCAACACCACCGACGGGCCGCAGGCGCTGCAGGATTCGCGCTCGCTGCGCCGAACGGCCCTCTTGCACAAGGTGCCCTATTATACCACCTTGGCCGGAGCGATCGCAGCGGCGGAAGGCATCAAGGCCTATTGCAGCGGCGATCTCGAGGTACGATCGCTGCAATCCTATTTCGTGCGCGCCGCCTGAACAAAACGGCGCGCGGGAAGTTCGCTCTCGCAGTTCAATAACGATCGGAAGCGGAGCGCGCAGGCCATCGCAAGCATGGCCGGCGGCTCATCGCTTTCGCAATCCGGGATGAGACGATGGAAAAGGTTCCCATGACCGCAGGCGGCTTCGCCGCCCTGGAGGCCGAGCTGAAGGATCGCCAGCAGGTGCAGCGCCAGCGCATCATCGCGGCGATCGCGGAAGCGCGCGCGCATGGCGATCTCTCGGAGAACGCCGAGTATCACGCCGCCAAGGAATCGCAGGCTCTCAACGAGGGCCGCATCCAGGAGTTGGAATCGCTGATCGGCCGGGCCGACATCATCGACATCGCCAAGCTCGCCGGCGGCGACACGATCAAGTTCGGCGCGACCGTGCAGTTGATCGACGACGACACCGAGGAGAAGAAGAGCTATCAGATCGTCGGCGAGCCGGAATCGGATGTTAAGTCCGGCAAGGTCTCGGTCGGCTCGCCGATCGCGCGCGCGCTGATCGGCAAGAAGGTCGGCGATTCCGTGCAGGTCAACACGCCCGGCGGCGGCAAGTCCTACGAGGTGGTGAGCGTCGTCTTCCGCTGAGACATGCTACTCCGGCGGCCGTCTGACGCGACTTTCTGCGCTTCCGGTGCTCACGGACTGCAGTCCGCTCCGGTTCTCGAAAGTCACGCCAGCCGACTCTCCGGAGCGCATGTCTGCGGGGCCCTGACAATGAGGCTCAGGCGCGGCGCGTCTTGGCGCTGCAACCGCGCGGCACTACATGCATTGGTGTCCCGAGGGAGATCCAGCCATGACGACGCGCCGCGCTTTCATCTTCTCCGCCATCGCAGGCTCTGTGCTCGCGGCCCACGGCCCCGCCCTGTCGCAGGCGCGGAGCATCGGCGCGATCCGCGTCGATGCCTCGCGGATCGCGGCGCAGGGCTGGGGTGAGCGTTCGCATGAGATCAAGCGCGCGCTGGAACGCCAACTCGCGACCACGCTCGCGCCGATGATCCGGCGTGGCGGGCCGACGCTGAATGTCACCGTCAAGGGCGTCTGGCTGGCGAGCTGGGCCGGTGGCGGCGGTGGCGGCAAGCCGACCGACGGCGGCGCCAGCATGGACAATTTCGACGCCGACTACGTGCTGACTGGCTCGCGCGGCGAGGTGCTGGGGAATTGGCCGATCCTGAGCAATATCGGTTCGGATTCAGGCGGGGCGTGGTACCGGCCCGATGTCGACCAGCGCCGCGTCGCTGCGCTGATCGAGAACAACGCGCTCTGGATCAGGCGCTACCTCGGCGGGTGACCCGGGCTCCTCTCGGCTTCGCACGGCCCATCACGAGGGCGACAGCGGCCGCCCGGCGCTCTTGCGACTATCGATGGCCATGCCACCTCTCCGGCGGAGCAGTCCTCCGACAACTGGGGCAACGCCAATGATCAATCGCCGCAGCCTCCTTGCCGGTTTGGCCGGCTCTATGCTCGCAGCCGCTACTGCAAGCGCGGCCGCTCCGTCGATAGGCGCGATACGCGTGGATGTCGGCCCGCTCCTGACTCAGGGCTGGGGCACCCGCGCGGGAGCGATCAAGGTTTCGCTGGAGCGAGCGCTCGCCAGCCTGCGCGGCCAAGGTCGTGGCGGCGCGACCCTGGAGGTCGTGGTCACCGGAATCCATATGACGAGCTTTGCGGGTGGAGCGACCGGCTCGATCGGCAATGACGCGCTTGAGAGCGAGGCGCGTCTGATCGGCCCCAATGGCGTGTTGGCGCGCTATCCCGTCAGGGCGATCCTGTCGCCGGGCGCGGGCGGGGCCTGGTATCTGCCCGATATCGACCAGCGCCGGATCGACGCGCTGGTCGAGGCCAATGCCCAATGGATCAGGCGCTATCTCGGCGGCTGAGCAACGCGCCGTCGATCATTCTTGCCGAGCAAGATGGTATACAAGGAAGCCCTCAAATCTGTTTTGCTAACGTTTAACAACAATCAGTGCTCAGCATTCCCTTGCAGGCGCACGATATGGCTTGCTCATCAAGATGGGTTTGCGTTCACCGCATAAGCTGCTTGCTTGCCTTGCCGGATGACGTAGGTTATCCGGCCGATGGAGGGCGAGGCTTATGGCAGATCCCATTTCAAAGGCGGACAAGGCTGTTGATCGCCTTGGCAAATTGGTTCCGGCAGAAGTTACTTTGCTTTATATGTCCGTAAGAGGGCTTTATTCTGTTTCGCCGGCGAAAGAAAAAGATGTAATACTCCTTATCGCCGCTATAGCTATTGCAGTTTGTGGTATTGTTTTTCTCAGATTTTCAAAAAAGATTGATAATTGGAACCATATTGCAATTTATACGGCAATATTTGTAATTTGGATGATGACTGTTGACGCAAGTTTGATCGATCGGCGTCTTTTTGCTGGCGATGGAAGTTTTATACTTGCTATTTCAATGATTTCCTTGATTGTTTCGTTTGCAACGCCGATAGTCGTGTCATCGGCATCTCTTGCATCTGTAGATAACCAAGGCAAGGATTGAGTGATGCGTTATGGTGTGGTTATCGGTTTGGTTTCTTTAATGTTGCAGGTACAAAGTGCCAGCGCATGCGATCGTATTGAGGAATTGCATGCTCTGGATCAAATCCAGATAGAGGCTTCCGAAGTCAATCTGGGTGATATATTGATTGGCGTTGATTATGATAGGGATGAAAATACTCGATATTTACATTTAAAGAAATCTGGATGCTATAAAATTAAACTTCGGGACATTCGAAATAGAGATCAGCTTGATGTTTGGATTGCCAATGATAAATATTGGAATGATGAATATAGAGGCATGTTCGCTCTTGTTCAAACCTTGAGGGTTGTTAAACACGCCTCTTCAACAAGCCCGTTTAAGGAAAATATTTCTTTCCACCGGAATTCGAACGAAGCGCCGGACAAAGTTGCTTGGCATGACGGTCGTGGTGATCTCAAAGTCTTAAAACCTGATGTTTATCAAAGTAAATTTACGTTTCCGATTGCAGATCGACATAGATTGTTGTCGATATCTGATCGAGAAAAATTCGACAAAGAAGTTCCTGATTTTCTTCGTTATCTAGTTGAGAAAGACAATTCGAGCTTATCTGCACGATACGACGCGTGGACATACCTGTCCCGATCGTATATGACAGAAAATTTTGTGAGGAAAGTAGAAGTTAATAATCTTGTCTACGCCACCATGCGTACCAGACTTTATAAATTCAAAACTAGATCAGATAAAGATAAAAGATTAATTCGTGATCCTCTTTTTCTCTTAAATATAGATGGCCAATGTCACTACCTGAATATCGATGGTCCTTATGAGGAGTTTCATAAATCAATTATCCTAAAGCTGGAGAATGCTGACATAAATTGTCCGTCCGGTTGAATTTAGAAAGGCGCGATCGGCTCGTCCTTGACGCGGTCGAGCGCCAGCGCGGTGCGGACGTTGCGGACGTTGGGAAGCGCGGTCAGGTCGCCGACGAAATCCTGGAAGGCCTTGAGATCAGGCGCGACGCATTTCAGAATGAAATCGATATCGCCCGAGAGCGTCCAGCATTCGCGCACCGCGTCCCAGGCGCGGATACGGGACTGGAAGGCGGCGAGGTCGGCTTCCGCCTGGCTCGCCAGATGCACGAAGGCGAAGCAGACGACCTCCAGCCCGAGCTTCTTCTCGTCGAGCAGCGCGCGATAGCCGGTGATCAGCCCGGCCTCCTCCAGCGCACGCACGCGACGCAGGCAGGGCGGCGGCGAAATGCCGACACGGCTCGCCAGCTCGACATTGGTCATCCGGCCATCGTGCTGAAGCTCGCGCAGGATGGCGAGGTCGATATCGTCGAGTTTTGAGCGCACGAAAGGCCCCGGGGACAAGGTCGCGCTGGTCTAGACGCAGCGCCTGCGCGATACAAGGCGCGTGCCGTGCTTCACAGGATGCCTTGCTTGCCCGCCGAATCTCCACCGACCGAGCCGCTTCCGACCATCTGGGTGCTGACCGACGGCAAGGCCGGCGACGAGGTGCAGTGTCTTGGCGTCGCTGAACGGCTCGGTGTGACGCCGGAGATCAGGCGCGTCGCGCCGCGCGCACCCTTCGCCTGGCTGATGCCGCGCGGGCCGATCGATCCGCGCGAGGCGCCGGACCGTCCCGGGAGCCCGTTGCGCCCGCCCTTTCCCGACATCGCCATCGCCTCGGGCCGGCGCGCGGTCGCCTATCTGAGGGCTCTGCGCAAAGCCTCGAACGGAAGGAGCTTCACCGTCTTCCTGAAGGACCCGCGGACGGGCTCAGGAACGGCCGACCTGATCTGGGTTCCCGAGCACGACCGCCTGCGCGGCGAGAACGTGCTGGTGACGGTGACCTCGCCGCATGGACTCTCACCGGCAAGACTGGAACAGGCGCGCTTGCGGCCGCATCCGGCGATCGCGGCCCTTCGCAGCCCGCGCGTGGCGGTGCTGGCCGGTGGCGACAGCCGGCATCACCGCTTCCGGCCAGACGACATCGCGCGCTTCGCAGGCCTGCTCGACCAGCTTGCCGGATCGGGCGTCGCGCTGATGGGCTCGCGCTCGCGGCGGACCTCGCCCGAGCTTGACGCTGCGGTTGCGGCTGTCTTCGCCAGGCATGGCGGCTGGTGGTGGGACGGGGCAGGGGAGAACCCTTACATCGCCCTGCTGGCCCATGCCGACGCCATCGTGACCACGGCCGACTCGACCAACATGATCGGCGAGGCGACCGCGACCGGCGCGCCGATCCTCGTGTTCGAACCGCATGGCGGCCACGGCAAGCTGGCGAAGTTCCTCGAGGCGCTGAAGCGGCAAGGGGCTGTGCATCACTTCGAGGGCCGGCTTGAAGGCGCGCGCTATCAGCCGCTAGACTCGACTGCCGAGATCGCGAACGCGGTGATGCAGGGCTGGCTGCGGCACAGGGTCGAACGCGGGATCGCCTGATCTTGAACAGGACCGGCTTGCGCCTGTGCAAAATCACCGTATCTGACTTTTCAGGCAACGCTGTCGCATCAGCCCCACAGGACCTTAAGACCATGGCCCATACCCATGCCCGCGTGATGATCGTCGGCTCAGGCCCCGCCGGCTATACGGCCGCGATCTATGCCGCGCGCGCCATGCTGGAGCCGGTGATGATCTCCGGCATGCAGGCCGGCGGCCAGCTCATGATCACCACCGACGTCGAGAATTATCCCGGATTTGCCGATGTGATCCAGGGTCCGTGGCTGATGGAGCAGATGCGCGCCCAGGCCGAGCATATGGGCACGAAGATGGTGTCGGATCACATCGCGCGGGTCGATCTCTCGCAGCGGCCGTTTCGCCTTTGGGGCGACGGCTCGGAGACCTATTCCTGCGATGCGCTGATCATCGCCACGGGTGCGCAGGCCAAGTGGCTCGGCCTGCCCTCCGAGCAGGCCTTCCAGGGGTTCGGGGTCTCGGCTTGCGCCACCTGCGACGGCTTCTTCTTCCGCAACAGGCAAGTCGCGGTTATCGGAGGCGGCAATACGGCTGTGGAGGAGGCGCTCTATCTCGCCAATCTCGCCAGCAAGGTGACGCTGGTGCACCGGCGCGACAGTCTGCGCGCCGAGCGCGTGATGCAGGACCGGCTGTTCAAGCATCCCAAGATCGAGGTGATCTGGGACAGCGAAATCGCCGAGATCTGTGGCGGCACGCAGCCTCCAAACGTCACGCATCTGCGGCTGCGGAACCTGAAGACCGGCGCGGAAAGCGAGCTCAGGACCGACGGCGTCTTCATCGCGATCGGCCACAAGCCTGCGACCGAGCTGTTCGTCGGCCAGCTCGCCATGAACGAGACCGGTTATCTGACGGTCGAGGCCGGGACCACCAACACCAACATTCCGGGCGTCTTCGCCGCCGGTGACGTCACCGACGAGCACTATCGCCAGGCGGTGACCGCGGCGGGGCTTGGCTGCATGGCCGCGCTCGACGCCGAGCGCTGGCTGCAGGCGAACGCGCTGGAGCAGTTGCGGGCGGCTGAGTAAGAGCGGGGCAGCAACCCATCACCACAATTGATGGATTTCGTCACCAGATTCAGTGTGAAAAGCCGCTCAACCTGACGCGCAGACATTGACGCGCCAAGATTTTATCCCCCAACATGCATGAAACGCATAACAGGGGGGATGGCGGTGGATTGGGACCGCATCAGGATATTTTATACCGTCGCTGAGTCCGGCAGCTTCACCAAGGCGGGAGACGTTCTGGGCCTGAGTCAGTCGGCGGTGAGCCGGCAGATCGGCGCCCTGGAGCGCGAATTGCGCGCGCCGCTGTTCCATCGGCATACGCGCGGGCTGATCCTCACCGAGCAGGGCGAATTGCTCTGGCGCGCAGCGCGAGAGATGACGCAACGGCTGGAGCGGACGCGGGCGCAGCTCTCGGAGACGCGCGAGCATCCGTCGGGAGAGCTCAAGGTCACTGCGACACGCGGGCTGGGCGGCCACTGGCTGACGCCGCGCCTGGCCGAATTCCTCGATCTCTACCCCGACATCAAGGTCGATCTCATTCTCACCGACGAGGAACTCGACCTGTCGATGCGCGAGGCCGACATCGCGATCCGGCTGCGCCAGCCGCAGCAACCAGACCTGATCCAGCGCAAGCTCTTCACGGTGCATTTCCACGTCTACGGTTCGCCGGCCTATGTGAAGCGCTTCGGCGAGCCGAAAACCTATGACGAACTCGACAACCACCGCATCCTCTCCTTCGGGGGCACCTCGCCATCCTATCTGACAGCGGTGCACTGGCTCGGCACGCTGGGGCGGGACCAGCGCAATCCGCGCCCGATCCACCTGACCGTCAACAACATCACGGCGATGAAGCGGGCGGTCGATTCGGGCGCCGGCATCGCCGTGCTGCCGGACTATCTGATCGAGACAGGCTCGCCGCTGATCCAGCTGATGCGCGAGACCGAGATGCCGCAGCTCGAGAGCTATCTCGTCTATCCAGAAGAGATGAAGTCGGTCGCCCGCGTTCAGGTCTTCCGCGACTTCCTGATCCAGAAGGCGCAGCGCTGGACCTACTGACCGGCCCGCGCAACCGCCGATTGCAACGCAACGCCGCCCTGCGCTCAACGCAGAGGCGGCGTTTGTGCGCCCGGCGCATATTTCTCAATCGTTTAGGGCGGTATTGGTCGCATTCGATCGGTCTTCATGCATTGGGCGCATGTCCGACCCGGCCCATGTTGCATTGCAAAAAGGCAGGTGCTGCCTCACATAGCAATCACGGTTGTTCGCAGCGGGCTCCGCTAACTCCTCCCGGCGTCGAGTTCGTTGCAGCCGTTCCCCTCTGAGATGTTTGGCGCTTGCGCCGGATGTTTCAAACTTCAAAGGCCGGCTCCCTCGGGGGTCGGCCTTTTTTTCATGTCCGCCGCCGCGCCTCCAGCGGCAGCGCCTCGAACAGGCCGGGCTGCGCGCTCGTGCGGGCTTTCTCGATCGTCAGCATCCTGAGCTTGGTCTCGACGCCGCCTTCGGCCGAGAAGCCTCCGGTCCTGCCGCTGGCCGCCAGCACGCGATGGCAGGGTACGATCGGAGCGAAAGGGTTCTGGCCGAGCGCGACGCCCACGGCCCGCGCCGCGCCCGGCTCGCCGATGCGGGCGGCGACCTCGCCATAGCTCAGCGTTTCGCCGGGCGGGATGGTCAGCGCGACCTCGTAAACCCTGCGGTTGAACGTGGGTATGGCATCAAGCGCAATCGGCAGATGCGACAAATCGCGTCGCTCGCCGGCCAGAAGCGCGACGATATCCGCGATGGCGGCCGTGACAAAGTCGGGTGGGGCTGCCGCCTCGGCTTCTGGAAAGCGCGTCGCCAGCCGTCGTCGCGCTGCGGTTTCGTCGCGCTCGGGCAGTTGCGCGCCGATGATGGCCTTGCCCTCCCAGACGAGGGCGCAAGGGCCGATCGCGGTGTCGAAGAGCGTGAATTGCGCTGCCATGTGGCGAGGTTATCGAGTTTCGGTCCGGTTCGGAACCACCTTCGTCATTGCGAGCGTAGCGAAGGACTCCAGAGGTCGGCGCGAGACGCTGGATTGCTTCGCTGCGCTCGCAATGCCGGTGAGCGTCTCAGCGAGGCCTCACACGAAGAGCCGCTCGCCCTCCAGCCCCTTGTAGAGGTCCGCGACCTGATCGCCATAGCCGTTCCAGATCAACGTCGGGCGACGCTCGCGCGAGCCGAGCAGTTGTTCGCTCGCCTGGCTCCAGCGCGGATGGGCGACCGCCGGGTTCACATTGGCCCAGAAGCCGTATTCCTGCGCCTGCAGCCCCTCCCAGAAGGTTTTAGGCCGCTCGGCGACGAAGGAGATCTTCGTGATCGATTTCGCCGATTTGAAGCCGTATTTCCACGGCACGATCAGACGCAGCGGCGCGCCGTACTGGTTCGCGATCGGCTTGCCGTAGATGCCGGTGACCATCAGCGGCAGGTCGTTGGTCGCCTCCGCAATGGTCAGCCCTTCGGTGTAAGGCCATGGATACCAGCGCTGCGACTGGCCGGGCGCGATGCGCGGGTTCAGGAAGGTCTCGAACCTGACATATTTCGCGCCGGCGAGCGGCTTTGCGAACGCGACCAGCGATTTCACCGTGAAGCCGGTCCAGGGCACGGCCATCGACCAGCTCTCGACGCAGCGGAAGCGGTAGAGACGCTCTTCCAGCGTCATCCTGCGGATCAGATCGTCGATGCCGATCTCCATCGGCTTCTCGACCATCCCGTCGATCGCGACCGTCCAGGGCCGCGTCACCAGCTTCTTCGAAGCGGCGACGACATCCTTCGACGTGCCGAATTCGTAGAAATTATTGTAGTTCGCCGCCAGCGCCTCGTCGGTCACCGGCCGGTCGAGCGTGAAGCTCTCGTTCTTCTTTGCCGGATAGAGATCGAGCGTCGGGTCGGGCGCCTGCGCCACCGCGATCCTGGGCAGGGCCGCGCTCGCCATGGCGCCCGCGCCTGCGCCGAGCAGGTTGCGGCGGTTCAGATAAACCGATTCAGGCGTGGCCTGGCTCTCGGGCATCTCCCAGCCGGGGCGGTTCTTGATCAGCATCGGACGGACATGCTCCGTTTCAGAGAACATGAGTCTAGCGCATGCGCGCGCGTCACGAGCAAATCACGAGGGGGAGAGGGGAGAGGCAGTCGGCAATGGGCAATCGGCAGTCGGACCATCCCCACTGTCGATTGGCGACTGCCTACTGCCCACTGCCCACTGCCTACCCCCGCGCCTCCAGAGCCTTCACGATCGCGGCGCCCATCTCGCTGGTCGAGACGGCGTTCGCGCCCGGTCCCGCGATGTCCTTGGTGCGCGTGCCCGAGCCCAGCACGTCGGCGATCGCGCCTTCCAGCCTGTCGGCGGCTTCGATCGCGCCGAAGGAATAGCGCAGCGCCATGGCGAAGGAGCCGATCATCGCGATCGGGTTCGCGAGACCCTTGCCGGCGATGTCGGGCGCCGAGCCATGGACAGGCTCGTAGAGCGCCTTGCGCTTGCCGGTGGCGGGGTCTTCCGCGCCGAGCGAGGCCGAGGGCAGCATGCCGAGCGAGCCGGTCAGCATGGCGGCCACGTCAGACAGGATGTCGCCGAAGAGGTTATCGGTGACGATGACGTCGTATTGCTTGGGCCAGCGCACGAGCTGCATGGCGCAATTGTCGGCCAGCACATGCTCCAGTTCGACATCGGAATAGGATTTGGCGTGGAGCGCGGTGACGGTCTGCTTCCAGAGCACGCCGGTCTTCATGACGTTGTGCTTCTCGGCCGAGGAGACCTTGTTGCGCCGCGTGCGGGCGAGCTCGAAGGCGACCGCGCAGATCCGGTCGATCTCCGGGGTGGTGTAGACCTGCGTATCGACGCCGCGCTTGCTGCCGTCCTCCAGCGTGACGATCTCCTTGGGCTCGCCGAAATACACGCCGCCGGTGAGTTCGCGCACGATCAGGATATCGAGGCCCTCGACGACCTCCGGCTTGAGCGAGGAGGCCGAGGCCAGCGCCGGGTAGCAGATCGCCGGGCGCAGGTTGGCGAACAGGCCGAGATCCTTGCGCAGGCGCAGCAGGCCGGCTTCGGGGCGATGCTGGTAGGGCACGTCGGCCCATTTCGGCCCGCCGACCGCGCCGAAGAGCACGGCGTCGGCGGCCTGCGCCAGCTTCATGTCGCCTTCCGAGATGGCCTGCTGGTGCGCGTCGTAGGCGCAGCCGCCGACAAGGCCCTTCTCGATCTCGAAGGAGGCGAGACCCTGCCTGCCGAACCAGGAAACGACGGTCTCGACCTGGGCCATCACCTCGGGGCCGATGCCGTCGCCGGGGAGCATCAGGAGCTTGTGGGTCGCCATCTTGGTCAGCCTTTTTTTGGTCGCGTGTCCTCGCGGGCTGATTAGGGGGATGGGGGCTCAGGCGCAAGCGCCGTCAGGATCGGGAAAGCCGGATCAGTTTGATCGAGCAGCCGACTGTTGGGAGACTGCTTTCCGGCGCGCTGGCACGCTTCGCGCAGTTCCAGGTCAGGATGACGCCCCGGCGAGCCAAACTGTCCCGTTACGGGACAGTTTGGCGTCTTCAAACGGGACCGTGACGGAGCTGACGATGACGCGTTTCGGGAAGGGGCTGGTGCTGGCGGCGATCGTCGCGATGCTCGCCTTCGATGGCTGGCAGCTTGCGGCGCGGACACCCGCTGAGGCCACGCCGGCCCATGTCCGGACGATGAGTTTCCAGCCCTACGAGCCGCAGAAGGCACTCTACCATATCACCGATGGTGCGGGCGTGCTTGCAGCCGGGCGCTGGCGCAACCTGCTGCAGATGGCGCGCAACCATGTCGCCGCAGTCGGGCCCGAATGGCTCGAACTGCGCATCCTCCTGCAGGGCGACGGGCTCGACCTGCTGAGGCGGGCCAGGAACGATCCCGACCTCGCAAGCCGGATCGACCGTCTCAAGAAAGACGGGGTGCGCTTCCTGGTCTGCCTCAACACCATCACCGGGCAGAACATGGACCCCGACAAGACCCTATACGGCGTCCGCAGCGAGGACATCGTCCAGTCCGGCATGGCCGAGGCGGCGGCGCTGGTCCAGCAGGGCTATGCCTATCTGAAGCCGATGAACTGAACTCGCGCGTGCGAAACGGAAAAGCGACGATGCCCGGCCGGCAGGGCGCCGACCGCATGAAAAACCCCGCCCCCTTCCGGGAGCGGGCTTCGATCTCAGGCCATAGCGCCTGCCGGACGCAGTTTACTGGATGATCTGGACGACGCGGCGGGTGCGCGGCTCGACGATCACGGTGCGATCGTTGATCACGGTGTAGCGCTGCCCGGTCATGCCGAACTCGGCGGGAACCTCGCGGTAGGTCACGCCCTGTTCAGGCAACACGGTGCCGACCGCGAGCGGCTGGCCATAGGTGAACGAGGTCGGGCGCTGCTGGACGACGTATTCCTGGAAGCGCTTCGAGGCCGGCGCATTCATGCCGGGGGCCTCGGGCAGGCCGTTGGGCTGACCCTGGCCCTGGGCGAAGGCGGCGACGGGAATGAGCGCGACGGTGGCCGCGAGGGCGAGTTTCCTGATCATGGCTGGTTCCTTTCGTGAACGACGCCGGAAGCCGGGCTTCCGCTATCCCTGCCGCACCAACGAACGCTTCAGGCCAAGGTTCCCGCGTCAGCCTAACGGATGCGTGAGCCGCGCCGTGACCTCGATCTCGACCTTCATCTCCGGCTTGAGCAGACCGAGCACGACATAGATGCCGGCGGCGGGGCGGATGTCGCGGAAAACCTCGCCGCAGACCGCCAGAACCGGTTCGCAATAGCTGCGGTCGGTGACGAAATACTGCGCCCGCACCACCTGCGAGAGCGAGGAGCCGGCCTCCGTCAAGACGGCGTCGAGCGTTCTGAAGATGTTGCGGGCCTGCTCGGCCACGTCCTCCGGCAGGGTCATGGCGACATAGTCGTAGCCTGTGGTTCCCGAGACGAAGACGAGATCGCCGTCGACGACGGCGCGGGAATAGCCGAAGGCGGTTTCGAAGGGAGAACCGGTGGAGATCAGGCGGCGCATGGCTGGAGGTCCGGGCGGCTTGAAGCGGAAGGTCAGCGCTTTGCCTCAGAGCGTAGGCACAATTAGCACGACCGATGGAAAGTACGTGCGATAGCGCTTCGGATCGCGCGTCAGCAAAGGCAGTTCGGCGAGTTGCGCATGCGCGCCGATGAAGAAATCGGGCAACACCCCGGTGCGAGCTCCACCGGCGGCACGATAGCGTTTGAAAGCCTTGCCCGCGAGAAACAGAGCTTCGTCCGAAATTGGCGCTCGGCGGACATCGATCGCTTTCAAGATGGCGTCGACCTCCTCGATGAACTCGAACCCGACCGAGAGTTCCGCATAGACCACATCGTTGATGAGCAGAGGGCCGTTTTCCAGTGCATGCCCAATTCTCACGAGAGAAGGGCGTGCCCAAATTGGGTTGCGCGTCGCTACATCCAGCACAACGTTGGTGTCGACGAAAGTGGTCAATCCTCGCCCCGGGTCATGGCCATGACCTCGTCGGTCGTCATATCGATTTTCAGTGATCCAACAACACGTTCAAGGTTGGCGAGACGTTCGGCCACGTCTTGGCTTTTCCATAAGAAAGCGCGGCCATACTCGTCGACCCGGAAATCGACGACGCTACCGGGCGACAGACCAAGTCTTTCTCGGACTATCTCCGGCAGCACGACCTGGCCGGCATTGTCGATCACAGCGCTCACGATGAAATGCCTCTCCAGTATTCCGATAGCATAAAGCGCACTGTCGAAATAGCTGCCCTCACACCCGCCCACCCTTCAGCGCCCGCAGCACCTTCTCCCCCGGTCGTCCCGTCTGGGCCATGCCGAGCTTGGCCTCGATCTGCTTGATCGCGCCGCGCGTCAGCGCGCCGACCGCGCCGTCGGGCTCGCCGACATCGAAGCCGCGCGCGATCAGCAGACGCTGGAGCTCGCGGCGCTGCTCGCGCGAGAGCGGCAGATCGTCGGTCGGCCAGTCACCCTGGACGCCGGGCCTGCCGCGCAGGCGGTCGGAGAGGAGCGAGATGGCGAGTGCGTAGGAATCGGCCCCGTTATAGCTGTAGGCTGCGTCGTAATTCTTGAAGACGAGGAACGCTGGCCCGTTGCGCCCGGCCGGCATCAGCAGGCCGGCATTGCCCGAGCCTGTGAGCGCCGAGCCGTCGAATTTGACGACGCCGCGCGCCGCCCAGGACGAGACCGGCTGCTTGGGGTTGCGCCCGGTCGGGCCTGAATAGCCGCCGGGCACCCTGACCTCGTAGCCCCATGCCGCGCCGGTGATCCAGCCGGCCTTGTCCATGAAATTGGCGGTCGAATGCAGCGCGTCGGGGATCGAGTCGACGAGATCGCGCCGGCCGTCGCCATCGCCATCGACGGCGAGCCTGAGATAGGTCGAGGGGATGAACTGCGTGTGGCCGAAGGCCCCGGCCCATGAGCCGAACAGGCGTTCGGGCCGGACGTCGCCGCGCTGGATGATCTGCAGCGTCGCCAGAAGCTCGCCCTTGAAGAAGGCGTTGCGGCGCGGGGCGAGGCAGGCACCGGTCGAGAGCGCCTGGACCAGCGGCATGCGTCCGCGCGCCTTGCCGAAATCGCTCTCGACGCCCCAGACGGCGGCGATCGTGTGGCGGTCGACGCCGAAGCGGCTCTCGGCGGCTGCGAGTGTCGCTGCGTGCTGGCGCATCATGGCGCGGCCCTCGGCGACCTTCTCCTCATCGACCAGCGTGCCGAGATAGTCCCAGATCGGCGTCTTGAACTCGGGCTGATTGTTCATCAGCTCGATCACCTTCATGTCGGGCGTGACGCCCGCCATGGCGCGGTCGAATGTCGCCGACGAGACGCCCTTGGCGACAGCGGCCGAACGCAAGCCCGCGACGCAGGACTGGAAATCGGCCCGGGCGCCGGTCGCGGCGAGGAGGATGAGGGGCAGGCTGAGAAGGGTTGAGCGCATGGGTCCACCGAATCATCGAACTGCCGCGATTTTGGGGCGGAGCAATTAAGGGAGATTAACCTTGTCGAAGCGAGCGACAAACGCCGCGTGACCTGGATAGAAGCAGACATCCCCGCAATGGACACAACATGACGATGCCTTCAGTCTCCGCCCTGTCGCCCGCCGCCATCGAGACGCTCGGCTTCGCAGCCGCCTTTCTGACGACCCTGTGCTGGGTGCCTCAGGCCTGGCGCACCATCCGCACGCGCGACACCCGCGCGATATCGCTGTGGACGCAGGCCCTGCTGGCGAGCGGCGTCGTTCTCTGGCTGGTCTATGGCCTGCAGATCGCATCGCTTCCGGTCGTCGCCGCCAATGCCATCACGCTGGTTCTGGTTTCCGTCATTCTCGTGATGAAATTGCGCTTCGGCTAGACGAAGCCCAAACATGGCTTTCGCGCAAAACCGGTTCCCACTTTTGCGCGCCATGCTGTGTGCGGCTATCGGGAACCCTATCGCCCGGCTAGGGTTCCCCAGCGTCTCAAGCCCTTGGAACCTCCCGCCAATGCCCGCGATGACAACGGCCCATCTGATGCCGGTCCTGATGCTGATCGGCTCAAACATCTTCATGACCTTCGCCTGGTATGGCCATCTCTCCTACAAGAGCACGGCGATCTGGCTGGCCATCCTCGCCAGCTGGATGATCGCGCTGCCGGAATACATGCTCGCCGTGCCGGCCAACCGCATCGGTTCGGCGGTCTATTCGGCGGCCGAACTCAAGACGATGCAGGAGGTGATCACGCTCACCGTCTTTGCGCTGTTCTCGGTGTTCTGGCTCAAGGAATCCCTGACCTGGCAGCATGGCGTCGGTTTTGCGCTGATCGCGGCCGGGGCGTTCTTCATCTTTCAGGCCAAGGCATGAGCGACATGAGCAGCAAGGTCCCGTCTTCCGGCAGCGCGGCGGTCGAGACCTATCTCGCCAACGGCTATGACAGCGTCGTGGGCATGTCGTCGCGCTTCGCGGCGGCGATCTGCGCCCGGTTGCTGCGGCTGCAGACGGAGGAGGGGGTGACGGGCCCGATCGCCGAGATCGGCGCGTTCGAGGGCCGCTTCTTCATCGCGCTGGCGCATGCGCTGGAGCCCGGCGAGATCGCGCTCGGCATCGACATCTTCTCCTGGCCCAATCCGGAGGTGAAGGACCGCTTCGAGGCGAACTGCTTCCGCCACGGCATCGCGCCGTCGCGGCGGGTCACGGTGAAAGGCGACAGCGGCGCGATGTCGCCGTCCGACCTGACCGGGCATGCCGGCGGGGAGCCCTTGCGCTTCATCCATATCGACGGCGAGCATTCGCGCGCGGCTCTGGCGAAGGATCTGGCGCTCGCCACCGCCTGCCTGAAGGATGGCGGGCTGATCGTGCTCGACGACATGCTCCACCCCGGCTACCCGACGCTGATGGTCGCGGTGCAGGCCTGGCTCGACGCCAACCCCGACATCGTGCCGCTCTGCGTGATCGACCGCGAGACCATCGTCGGCGCGACCAAGTTCGTGCTTTGCCAAAGGAGCTGGTTCGAGCGCTACCAGACGCGGATGCTGACGATCTTCGCCGATTTCATTTGGCCGCTCGGAGCCGATTTCGAGCCGCACTGGTGTCTGGTCCTGTCGCAGGATACGCGGCTCGCCGAGATCACCTGATACCGGCTCAGTTCTGGCCTGAGCGCACTGCGACGGTCGCGATCCCTGCGCCAACCAGCAGCGTGCCGCCGGCCTTGTTGAACAGGCCGATAGCGCGCGGGTTGCTCACCACGGAGCGGGCGCGCGAGGCTATCAGCGCGTAGCCGAAGGCGTTGGCGAAAGCGAGCGTGATGAAGGTCAGCTCAAAAATCAGCATCTGCGTCCAGAAATCGCCCCTTGCATCGAGGAACTGCGGCAGGAAGGCGACGAAGAAGGTGATGCCCTTGGGATTCAGCGCCGTCACCAGCCAGGCATGGCCGAGCATTTTCCAGGGCGAGACCGCATCCTCGCGCGGTTTGGCGTCGAGCGCGCCACCGGCGCGAAACAGCTTGACGCCGAGCCAGACGAGATAAGCCGCGCCGACCCATTTCAGCGCGGTGAAGACGGTCGCCGAGGTCGCCAGCAGCGCGCCGACGCCGAGCATGGACAGCGTCATGGCGGTGAAATCGCCCAGCGCCACGCCGACCGCCATCGGGAACGCCGTGCGCCAGCCCTGCCCGAGCGCGTAGGAGATCACCAGCAGGATCGTCGGGCCGGGAATGACCAGAAGGACGGCGGTGGCGGCGGTGAAGGCGATCCAGGTTTCGAAGGTCATGGCGGGCTCCGGTGTTGAAGGCGGAGCAATCCTCACGTGCGGCGTGTTGTAAAGGGCAATCTCCTCACCTTGGCGCCGGCAAATTCGACCCGAAATAGCCCACCGGCCCGGCGCTCAACTCCTGTCGTTTCGGCGCGTCCCCTGCGATGATCAGCGCCCACCAAGCGCGATATTGCGTCCGCGGGTCCTTGGCGAGCGCAATGCCGAAGCGGGTCGCCTCCGCCATGCGCAGATTGGCGTCGTGGCCGGCCGAATTCCGCCAGCCGGTGAAGGCCTCTTCAGTCGAGTAATACCCCGCGCCGAGGTTCTCGGCGGCGCGGGCGGCGTCGAGCCCGGCGGCATGGACGCGCGCCTGAAAACTGCCGCCGGCTTCATGAGAGAGCGTGTTCGCGGCGACCATGGCGTCGGCCTGGCGCTGCGCCATCGCGGTCAGGGCGGGATCGAGCCTCACCGGGCTCAAGCTCCGGCTGGCGCGATAGGCGTTGAGGATGCGGCTCGCCGCCGCCGGATCGACCCGGACGGCGGCGAGCCGCTCGACATTGCGCTGGTCCAGCGGCGTCGTGCGTCGCTCTTCGCCGGCGCAAGCCGCGACGAGCAGAGCCATACCGGCGAGGCAGAGATTTCGGAGCGGCATGGACGTCATTCTGGCAACCTTGCTCGGGCCCGACGCGCCAACGGCCGCCGCCACCCGAGTTGTCCTGCCGCGCAATCGCGGCAGGCATACGGCGCGTCCGATCGTCAGGCCGCCAATACGCGCCGTCCGAACAGCCAATCCAGCGCCAGCATGACGAGCAGCGACAGGCCGACGAGCGGAAACAGCACTCCGCCGATGGCCAGCAGGGCGATGAGACCGCGCAGTACGCGTGGATCGGCAGGCGCTGGCGGCACGCCGAGCTTTCCAGCCGGCCGGCGCTTCCACCACATCACGGCAGCCGAGACGGCGAGCATGACGATGGCGAGGCAGGCGGCGAGCAGGACCAGTTGATTGGCGAGGCCGTATTGCTGGCCCATATGGACGTTGATGCCCCATTCGAGCCAGCGGCCGAGTGGGCCGTAATCGCGATAGCTCATGTCGATCAGCGGTTTGCCGGAATACTGGTCGAGATGCACGACGCGCTGGCGGCTGAGGTCGTCGGGGTAGACCGAGGCCGAATAGACGCCACTCGGCTTGTTGGGGATCGTGATCGTGTAGCCGCGATGCAGGCCGAGTTCGGCCGCGATCGCCGCCGCACGATCGAGCCCGATCGGTGCGGCCCCGGTCGTCACGGGCGATGATTCCGGCACTTTCGCCTGTTCAAGCGACCAACTCGTCGGCGCGCTATGGGCGAGGTGCTCGTCCGACATCGGAACTGCGACGCGGACGCCGGCGGGATAGCCGAAATTGCTGCCATTGGCCCATTCGTTGACCTTCGCGCCCCAGACGCCCGACCAGGGCATGCCGGTGATGGCGAGGAAGACGATGATTGCGCCGACGAACAGCCCGGTGACGGCATGGAGGTCGCGCCAGAAAACGCGTCTGGCGGGCGTGCCGCGCACGGTGACGACGCCGCCGGCCTGACGTCTCGGCCACCACAGGTAAATCCCCGTCGCGACCAGCAGGATCGCCCAGCCGCCGGCGATCTCGATCGCGGCGCGGGCCACCGGCCCGAAATAGCGCAGGCTGTGCAGATAGCGGATCGTCCACATCACCGTGCCGCGATCGGACAGCGAACCCAGCACCTTGCCGTCGCCGGGATCGACATAGACGGCGAGCCTGCCCGCCGGTGTCGCGACGGTGACCTCGGCGGATGAGTTCGGCGTCGCGGGATCGGTGAACTTCACCGCCGAACCGGGATGGGCTGCGAGCGCGGCGGCGACCATGGCCGAGGGCGGGACGGGCGTGACATTGGCGCGAAGCGCGACCTGTTTCAGGTCGGCATGAACGATGGTGTCGATCTCGTCGCGGAACAGATAAAGCGCGCCGGTGAGGGCGAGGCTGATCAGGAAGGGCAGGACAAGCAGGCCTGCGTAAAAGTGCCAGCGCCAGACGGCGCGGTAGAGATCGGTGGCAGGGGCGGTCGAGGCCGCGGTCGCAGCCGCGCGGGCATCGCCGAGAGCGAATTCGGACATGGGACGTCTCCGGATGAATCACGAAGGTCCATGGCAAGGGGCCAGGACCGTTTGGCGGTGATCAGGCGGAGGGGGAGGGCGGGGCGCGGGCAGCGGCCAGGAAGGCCTGCGCGTTCAGGACGAAGCGGCTGCGTGTGTCTGGCAGGGGAGCCGTCGTCGACACGCCTGCGGGCGCAGGGGTGATATTCGCGAGGGCAAGAGGCGCGGCCGGGCCCGATGCCGAAAGCTGGCAGAAGGCGAGGCAGTCGGCCGAATGGCGCGGTTGCCCCGCCGGCGTCTCGGCGCCGTGCGGGCCTGTGCCGGGCTGGCTCAGGCAAAGCACTGCATCGAAGCGAGCGTTCGGTTGGGCTGCACGGAGTTGCAGCGCCGAGCCGAGGATCGTCTGGGCGACGAGCGCGACGACCAGCAGCACGGTGGCGAGCACCGATGCCGTTCCGTCGCGCCTGAAATATGTCGGCCGCCTCATGCGTCCGCCATCGCAGAAGCCGATGACATTGTCACGATGGCTGATGGCCGTTGATGCCCTGAATGGCAGGCGCTTCAGCCGCGTCCGCCGGCGATCACGCGGCAGAGCGCGTCGCGAACGTATCCTTCCGGCGCGACCTGGCCCATCTGGACCGCGAAGACGGCGTCGACGCGCGTGGCCGGGCCGCTTTTGCGCGCGGTGACGCGCAAGGTCTGCGGCCGGCCCGAGCCGGTGGTTTCCTGAATCGCCAGCACCGAACTCGTGGCGTTGTCGACGCGGATGCCGGCGAAGCCTTCGGCCGCGACGGCTGCAGCAAGGTTTTTCAGCACGGTGGCCGGCGTCCGGTTGGCGATCAGGTCCCAGCTCCGATAGGTGATGCCGGTGACCATCGGCACGCCGTCGGCCTTGAAATTGCCGGGGCAGGCGGACTGGGCCTGCGCCTGCGAGAGGCCGAGGAGCAGCGCTGCCGAGGCGAGAAAACCGGACTTTGCGATCGTGGTGAACATCGGTAACCCCTGCTGAAAAGATAGGCATGTCTAAACCGCAGGTTGCGATGACGGCAAGCCCTGTCGCTGTCCGCCACTGCGGGATGGTTTGCCAACCTTGACTTGTCCCGCATTTATCCGCTTTAACCCGGTCATTCGTTTCGCCGACATCGTCGAGACCACATCAGCCGACCGGGCCGCTTCGCGGCTTTCATGAGCCCGGAGGTCAACGCCCGACAGCGCCTATGCGCCCTCGGGCGCAAAACCGTTTGGCGATAGGGCTCTTCATTTCGGTTCATTGAGGCACAGCATGTTCGGCACTCTGAGCGACAGGCTATCAGGCATCCTCTCGGGGCTGACCCGCAGGGGTTCGCTGACCGAGGAGGACGTCAACGCCGCGCTGCGCGAGGTGCGCAAGGCGCTGCTGGAGGCTGACGTCGCGCTCGAAGTGGTGCGCTCCTTCACCGACAAGGTGCGCGAGCGGGCCGTCGGCGCGGAGGTTCTGAAGTCGGTCACGCCCGGCCAGCAGGTCATCAAGATCGTCAACGACGCGCTGATCGACATGCTCGGCGGCGACGGCGAGGGCATCACGCTCGACGCCGTGCCGCCCGTGCCGATCCTGATGGTCGGCCTGCAGGGCTCGGGCAAGACGACCTCGACCGCCAAGATCGCCAAGCGGCTGACGGACCGGAACAAAAAGAAGGTCCTGATGGCGTCGCTCGACACGCGCCGTCCGGCCGCGATGGAGCAACTCGCGATCCTCGGCACCCAGGTCGGCGTGCAGACGCTGCCGATCGTCGCGGGCCAGAGCGCGGTGCAGATCGCGCGGCGCGCGATCGAGGCCGGCAGGCTCGGCGGCTACGACGTCGTCCTGCTCGACACCGCCGGTCGCGTCACGCTCGACGAGACGCTGATGGCCGAGGTCGCCGAGGTCAAGGCTGCGACCAACCCGCATGAGGTGCTGCTGGTCGCGGACGCGCTGACCGGCCAGGACGCGGTCAACACCGCGCGCGCGTTCGATGCGAGGGTCGGCCTCACCGGCATCGTTTTGACCCGCATGGACGGCGATTCGCGCGGTGGCGCCGCGCTTTCGATGCGCGCCGTCACCGGCAAGCCGATCAAGCTCGTCGGCACCGGCGAGAAGACCGATGCGCTGGAGGATTTCCACCCCTCGCGCGTCGCCAACCGCATTCTCGGCATGGGCGACATCGTCGGCCTGGTCGAGCGCGCCGCCGAGACGGTCGACGCCGACAAGGCCCAGGCGCTGGCGCAGCGTCTGGCCAAGGGCAATTTCGACCTGTCGGATCTGCGCATGCAGCTCCAGCAGATGGAGAAGATGGGCGGGCTCGGCGGCGTGATGGGCATGATGCCCGGCATGGCGCAGATGAAGGGCCAGCTCGCCAATTCCGGCGTGAACGACAAGATGATCAAGCGCCAGATCGCGATCATCGATTCGATGACCGGGGCCGAGCGCAAGAACCCGGACCTGCTCAAGAACAGCCGCAAGAAGCGCATCGCGGCGGGCTCGGGCACCTCGCCCGAGGCGATCAACAAGCTGCTCAAAATGCACCGCCAGATGGCCGACATGATGAAAGCCATGTCGCGCCAGAAGGGCGGCATGCTGGGCAAGCTCGGCCAGATGTTCGGGCTTGGCGGGGGAGGCGGAATGGGCGGCCTGCCGGCCGGCTTCGACCCCTCCAAGATGGACGCAGGCCAACTCGCCGAACTGCAAAAGCAGATGGGCGGCGCGGGCGGCGGCATGCCGGGTCTGCCGCCGGGCGGGTTTCCAGGGATGCCAAGGGGCGTCACGCCGCCGGCCGGCATGATGCCGAAGCTGCCGGGGCTTTGCGGTCTTCCGGGCAAATCTCTTCCAGGGCTTGGGGGCTCCAATCCTTTCGGAGGGAAAAAGAAATGACCAAACCGACCGAGATGCGCGTCGGCATGTTCGACGTGTTCAAGCAGGTCAAGGCGCGCCTCGACGACGCCAACCTGTCCTATGAAACCTCATCCTACCGGGACGACGCCTTCTCCTTCTTCGTGCATGCGCCCGGGGAATACTGGGAGATCGACGTTCTCGAGGACGGCTCCATCGATCTGGAAATCTTCACGTCGACCGGCATGAAGGACGATCCCTGGGCCGCGATCGACCAGTTGGTCGACGACAACAAACCCTAGATTCCACCGCAACCACGCAAACACTGCCTCAAGACCAGACTGCCAACCAAGGAAGACCGACATGTCCCTCAAGATCCGCCTGACCCGTGGCGGCGCCAAGAAGCGCCCCTATTACCGCATCGTCGTCGCCGACGCCCGCGCGCCTCGCGATGGCCGCTTCATCGAGAAGATCGGCTCCTATGACCCGATGAAGGCCAAGGATTCGCCCGAGCGCATCGTGCTCGACCTCGAGAAGGCCAAGGACTGGCTCGCCAAGGGCGCCCAGCCGACCGACCGCGTGCTGCGCTTCCTCGACGCCGCCGGCATCGCCAAGCGCCCCGCCCGCAACAACCCCAACAAGGGCGTTCCCGGCGAGAAGGCCAAGGAGCGCGCCGAGAAGAACGCGGCCAAGGCCGCTGCGCCGGCCGAAGCCGAGGCGTGAGAGTGTCGACGTCCCATTGTCATTCCGGGGCGCGGCGCAGCCGCGAACCCGGAACCCATGACGGGACGCAGCCCTTGTCGGGCGTCGTGACAAGCGCGAGCCCGGTCGTGGGTTCCGGGTTCTTCGCTGACGCGAAGCCCCGGAATGACAGGCGATGAGCGACACCCTCGTCCTGCTCGGCACGATCGGCGCGCCCCACGGCGTCAAGGGCGAGGTCCGCATCAAGGCCTTTACCGGCGACCCGATGGCGATCGCCAACTACGGCCCGCTCTCGGACGAGAAGGGCCGCCGCTTCGAGATCGCGGAACTGCGCCCCGCCAAGGAGGTCGTGATCGCGCGGCTGAAGGGCGTGACCAGCCGCGAGGCGGCCGAGACGCTGACCGGCCTCAAGCTCTTCGTCCCGCGCGAGAAACTGCCCGACCCCGAGGACGAGGACGAGTTCCTGCAGGCCGACCTCGTCGGTTGCGCAGTCGTCGGCCCCGATGCTGTCGTGCTCGGAACCATCGCCGCCGTCGTCAATTTCGGCGCGGGCGACCTGCTCGATGTCGCGACGACCGACGGGCGCTCGGTGCTTTTGCCCTTCACGAAGGCCTTCGTGCCGAAGGTCGACATCCCCGCCCGGCGCGTCGATGCCGTTCCGCCCGAGGGCCTGTTCGAGATCGACGATGCCAAGTGAGATGCCCGTCAGGGCGCTGATCTTCGACATGGACGGCACCATCGTCGACAATATGCGCTTCCATGAGGATGCGTGGGGCAAGCTGCTCTCGGCCCATGGTCTGCCCTTCGACGCCGACGAATTCTTCCACCGTACGGCCGGCATGGCCTCCGACGAGATTCTGAGGCCGCTCTTTCCCGATGCAGGCCCGGACGAGATCACCCGTCTCGGCCATGACAAGGAACGCTTCTACCGGGCGGCCTATCGGCCTCATGTCGCCGCCCTGCCGGGTTTGCTCGACCTGATGGGGCGCGCCGATACGGCGGGCATCCCGATGGCGGTGGCCTCTGCCGCGCCTCCTGGCAATATCGACGTGGTGATCGACACGCTGGGGTTGCGCTCGCGCTTCGCGACGATCATCGCGCCGTCGCAGGGTTTTCGCGGCAAGCCAAACCCCGACCTGTTTCTGGGGGCGGCAGAGCGCATGAAGGTGGCGCCCGAGACCTGCATCGTGTTCGAGGATGCGCCCAACGGCATCGAGGCGGCGCGGCGCGCCGGAATGCGCGCGGTCGCCATCATGACCATGCTCGACGAGAAGGCCTTCGCCGGCTTCGACAACGTCATCGCCAGCGCGAAGGATTTCACGGCGCTGGACGGGTTGCCGGCGCTGCGTTTCGTAGAGGCCTGAACACCCTGTAAACCAGCACTGCGTCATTCCGGACAAGCGGCGGAGCCGCGCCGCTCCGGAATCCATCGTAGGGCACCGTCGCGCCTTACGATGGATTCCGGGTCTTCGCTTCGCTCGCCCGGAATGACGTCGCGTTTTATCTTGATATCAGCGAAGCTTACACATGCCGTTCCGTGCCTCGATCCTCACCCTCTATCCTGAGATGTTTCCCGGTCCGCTCGGCGTCTCATTGGCGGGCGAGGGGTTGCGGAAGGGGCTATGGGCGCTGGAGACGCACCAGATCCGCGACCACGGCATCGGCCGGCACCGCAATGTCGACGACAATCCGGCCGGGGGCGGGGCCGGCATGGTGCTGCGCTGCGATGTGCTGGCGGCCGCGATCGATGCCGCCGTTCCTCCTGACGACACGCGGCCGCGCCTGCTGATGTCGCCGCGCGGGCGCAGGCTGGATCAGGCTCTGGTGCGCGATCTGGTGGCGGGCGAGGGCGCCGTGATCGTCTGCGGGCGGTTCGAGGGCGTCGACGAGCGCGTCATAGAGGGCCGCAACCTCACCGAGGTTTCGGTCGGCGACTACATCCTGTCGGGTGGCGAGATGGCGGCGCTGGTGCTGCTCGACGCCTGCGTGCGCCTCATTCCCGGCGTGATGGGCAAGGAGGCGTCCGGCCAGGACGAGAGCTTCGAGAACGGGCTGCTCGAATATCCGCACTATACGCGGCCGCGCGAATGGGAGGGCAGGGGCCTGCCCGAAGCGCTGCTGTCTGGCGACCATGCCCGGATCGCGAAATGGCGGCGGGCGGAGGCGGAGCGGATTACGCGGGCGAGAAGGCCGGACCTGCTTCAGCAGGCAATCACGTCGACGAAGCCTGCCTCCGCATAGGCGATGATGCGGCTGTCCCGGGTCACGATCGGCAGGCCGAAATGGCGAGCCGTGGCGATGATCATCCGGTCGGCCGGGTCGCCATGCAACTCGCCCGGCAGGTAGGATGCGTCGATGGCGATGTCGGGAGAGAAGGCAACCTCGCGAATGCCGGGGCCCGACAGGAACCGCCGGAACCAGGTTTTCGGGTCGGGCAGGAAATCGTATTCGACCGAGCGGTTTGGCCTCGGCCTGCCCAGCAACCCAATTTCCCATGCCGAGACCGGAGACACATAAATTGCGCTCTCAAGGCCGGCCGCAACGATCGCAGCCACCGCCGTGGCCGACATCGGTCTGCCGCTGGCCAGCCAAAGCACGGCGCAGGTGTCGAGCAGGACGGCATTGGGCTGGCTCATCGATGCAGGATGCCGTCCTCGGCATCGAAGCGATCGTCGAGGGCGGGCTGCGTCGCATCACTCTCCTCGGGAAACGCCACCGATCCGCGCATAAAACCGTGGAGATTGCGCACCGAATCGGCATGGCTGACGGGCGGAGTCAGGACCGCGACGGGCTTGCCGCGCCGGGTGATGACCACGCGCTCCAGCGTTCCATCGCCGAGTTGCTTGATGATGTCGAGACAGGTCGCCTTGAAGTCCGACGCGCTGATCGAATGCGTATCCGGCATGGTTGGCTCCATATGGTCATATCAAATGACTATATCGTCGCTGCCGCAAAACGGAAAGACCGCAGGTCACGCTTTCAGCGAACCGGCTCAACCGGAAGTCTTTCCGCCAGCCACCCGGCCTCACCCAGCATCCCGCCGCGCACCACGACGAGATCGCGCCAGCCGCGCTGGCTGAGCTTCTGCCGCACCGATGCGCTGAGCCCGCCGGTACGATCGATCAAAGCGATGCGTTTGCCGGGATTGTCGAGGCGCAGTCCCGCCAGCCTCACCTCGAAACCGGAGCTATCGGCGTCAAGCCGGATCGCACCCTGCGGCACGCCGGTGTCGGCCCATTCGGCTTGCGTGCGGATGTCGACGAGCAGGAGGCGGCCGGTCCTGGACGCGTCATATGCCTCGCGGGCTGACAGTAAGGGCGACGGTGTCTGGGCCATTGCAGCCACCAGCCCCTGAAACGACAACGCCGCGCCCAAAAGGGCGCGGCGCGTCATCGCGGTCGTCAGCGTCACGGGCATGAGCCGTGTGCGCCGCAAAAGCCTCAGCGCAGTTCCGCGCAGAAACGCTGGATGCGGCGGCAGGCCTCTTCCAGCTTCTCGTCCGACGTCGCGTAGGAGATGCGGAAGTTGGGGCCTAGGCCGAAGGAGGAGCCGTGGACGGCCGCAACGGCCTCGGCTTCCAGCAGGCCGATGACGAGATCCTCGTCGGTCTCGATCGTCTTGCCGTTGGGCAGCTTCCTGCCGATCAGCTCCGAGCAGTCGGGATAGACGTAGAACGCGCCTTCCGGCGTCGGGCATTTCAGCCCGCGCGTCTGGTTCAGCATCGAGACGACGAGGTCGCGCCGGCGCTCGAACGCCTTCCTGAACACCGGCAGGTGATCCTGCGTGCCGTCGAGCGCCTCGACCGCCGCCCATTGCGAGATCGACGAGGTCGCCGAGGTCTGCTGGCCCTGCACGAGGTCCATCGCGTTGATCAGATGCTGCGGGCCCGCCGCGTAGCCGATGCGCCAGCCGGTCATGGCGTAGGATTTGGACACCCCGTTCATGGTCAGCGTGCGCTCGTAGAGGCCGGGCTCGACCTGGCAGGGCGTGACGAATTTGAAATCGCCATAGACGAGGTGCTCGTACATGTCGTCGGTCAGCACCCAGACATGAGGATGGCGCATCAGGACATCGGTCAGCGCCTTCATCTCGGCATGGGTATAGGCGGCGCCCGACGGGTTCGAGGGCGAGTTGAGGATCAGCCACTTGGTCTTCGGGGTGATCGCGGCATCGAGATCGGCCGGCTGGAGCTTGAAGTTGTTGGCGAGCGTCGCCTCGCAGAAGGTCGCGGTGCCGCCGCAGAGCGCCACCATCTCGGGGTAGCTGACCCAGTAGGGCGCGACGCAGATGACCTCGTCGCCGGGGTTCAGCGTGGCGAGCAGCGCGTTGTAGATGACGTGCTTGCCGCCGGTCGAGACGATGGTCTGGCTCGCCTTGTAGTCGAGTTCGTTCTCGCGCTTGAACTTGCGCGCGATCGCCTCCCGCAATTGCGGAATGCCGGGCACCGGCGTGTATTTGGTCTCGCCGCGGTTGATCGCCGCGATCGCCGCCTGCTTGATGTTGTCGGGCGTGTCGAAATCGGGCTCGCCGACGGAGAGCGAGATCACGTCCTTGCCCTGCGCTTTCAGGTCGCGCGCCTTCTGCGTGATGGTGATGGTCGCAGACGGCTTCACGCGCTTCAGGGCGTCGGCAAGGAAGGCCATGGCAGCTTCTCCGGATATCGGACAGGACGCGCCGTTTTCGGCAGGCGCGGGCGTGGTTTAGGGTGCAAGCGTCGGCATCGCAAGCCAGAGTCCTTGATGGCGGCTGTGCGTGTGGTGAATAATCACGGCCGGGTGACCTGAAGGAGCCAGCCCGTGCCGGCATCGTCTGGCCCAGCAAAGACCGTCCCTCGCGACGAAGCGGCCTTGCGATGAGCCGTGTTGTCGAACTCTGGCGTCGCCTGCCTGACTGGGCGTTCGGGCCGCTCCTGCTGGGCGCTTTCGTGGCCGTCGGTCTCGGCATCGGGCTCTGGTATCGCTTCGTCACCTCGGGCGCCAACCGGCCCGAAATCACCGAGACCTGCGCTCTCGGCTCCTATGATCAGAACGCTTTCCGCGCGCTGATCGGACGTGTCGCGCGGGAGGGCGGGCGCGGCAGTGGGGGGTGCAAGGATGTCACCCTGCCGGGCGACTGCTTCGAGCGCGTGCTCAGGGAGCGGATCGACGCCGTCCAGAAGGTCGCCGGGCCGGACATGATCGGCCGCATCATGGCGATGCATGCGGTGATGCGTGCGAGCAAGGCCGTGTTGCTGTCGCAAACGACGGTTCCGCCGCGCAAGCAGATCGTCCATCCGGTGTTCGAGGCGCATCGGCGCGCATTTCCGGACGCGTTCAAGCAGCCGCTGCCGCCGCGCGCCGAACGCTTCGTCTATGCGCTCGACAAGCGCGAGGTCGGCCTGTCCGGGCCCTCGCTCATGGGCGGCGGCCGGCGCACGAACTGGGATACGGCCCGCACCGGCTCGCCGAGCGGGCTCTACGCCATCGCCGAAGTTTCCATTCTGCTGTCGGACCCGGCGCTGAGCTATCCCGCCGACAGCGATGGCGGGGCGGAGAAGGAGGAGATTGGCTATGTCGAGGCCGCCTGGACCCATCGCCGCACCGACTACAATGCGGCTCGCCCGGCGCTGCCCGGCGATTCCGTCCATGCGATGACATCGCTGTGCCCACGCCGCCCGGGCTGGCTCGACACCGCGCCGCAGCCGTCCGGCAAGCCGGCGCGGCCGCCCTTCATGTGGGACAGGATCAGGCAGGAGATGGAGGAGGCGATACGGCGGCCCATCGTGCCCGACAACTGAATGCTCGAATTTCGTCAATCGCCGAACAGGCTGGCCGAAAACGTGCATAGTGCTTTCACCGGCTGAGGGGCCACCCATCACCAGCGCGCAACGCGCCGCGCGGAAAGCATGTCGTGAAACTCAGGATCGGCTACGAACTCGACTACGAGTTTCCGCAACCCACCCCCGTCATTCTGATGCTGCATGTGCATTTCAGCCGGGTCTCCGACCTCGCCGAGCCCGACCATATGCGCATCAGTCCGTCCGTGCCGGTCAGCGCCTATCGCGACGGTTTCGGCAACTGGTGCTCGCGGCTGCTCGCGCCGCAGGGGCGGATGCGGATCACGGCGGATGCGGTGATCTCCGACAGCGGTCTGCCGGAGGCCTTCGACCGCAGCGCCGGGCAGGTTCCCGTCGAGCAACTGCCGGAGGAGTGCCTGGTCTTCCTGCTCGCCAGCCGCTTCTGCGACAGCGACCGTCTGCTCGATCTCGCCTGGCAGCTCTTCGGGCACACCCAGCCCGGCGCGGCCCGCGTCCAGGCGATCTGCGACTTCGTCAACCAGCGCATCGCCTTCAACTACAACGACGCCAGCGTAACCCGCACCGCGTCCGACGCCTATGCCGAAGGCCGGGGCGTCTGCCGCGACTATGCGCATCTCGCCATCGCCTTCTGCCGGGCGATGAACATCCCGGCGCGCTACTGCACCTGCTATCTCGGCGATGTCGGCACTCCGCCGCCCTATCCGCCGGGCGATTTCGCGGCCTCCTTCGAGGCCTATGTCCAGGGCGGCTGGCAGATGTTCGATCCGCGCAACAACATGCCCCGGATCGGCCGGGTGTTGATCGCGCGCGGCCGGGACGCAGCCGACGTCGCCATCGCCACGACCTTCGGGCCGAACACGCTGACAGGGTTCAGGGTCTGGACCGACGAGGTCGAGGAAGGGTAGGGCTCTCAGGATCGCAGTCGCTCCGGAGCCGGAACCCCATGTCGAAACTCGTGAAATTCACCGCGCCGAGCGACGGCAAGCCGATCTACGTCAATCCCGCTCAGGTCAGCGTCGTCTACGCCTTCAAGGGCGAGCCGCCCGACACGATCATCGCCTTCCGCAAGGACTTCCACCTTGTCGTGAAGGAAGACCTCGACGAGACGGTCGCCATGCTCGACGGGGCGTCGGCAAGCGAGACGGCCGGCAGTTAGTCGCGGAACGTTCTCGCCGCGTCGGGCTTCTTCGCACGCAGCGGCGTCTTGCGGGTCGTGCCCCTGCCCTTGTCCGAGCCCTTCGGCTCGGGCGCGGGCTCCTCGGCGGGGCCAGCGCCGGTCTCGATGACTGCGACCGGCGCCGCCGGCTTCGGCGTCGGCGTTGCGTCCTTGGCCGGATCGATCGTCCTGAAGCGGATCATTTCTTCTTCGGTCCGCTCGCGGCGGCCTTGGCGACGACGGCCGAAAAGGTCGCTGGCGCAGCCGCATTGGTCTTCGGCTTGACCTGCTTGGGCTTCTTGGCCTCGCGGTTGCTGCGCTGTTCTTTGGACATTGTCACACTCCTCGGCTGGACGTGCGGCCGGCTTTCGCCTGCCGCGCCGGCCCGGCCGATCCGGGCTCCGTCATCCCGAAGCAGAACGCGAGCCTAGGGCAGAGCAGGCCGAGGCGCACGCGGTTTCTTCGCCGCGTTTCGGCAAGAGATGGCCGACACATACATAAAGCGCGACGGAACGGCTTGCGCTGCGTTTCAGGCCCTGCGATGGGCTCGCGCCATGACGAACCCGATCGCGATCTATGTCGATGCCGATGCCTGCCCGGTAAAGCCCGAGATCTACAAGGTCGCCGAGCGCCACCGCCTGCACGTCTTCATCGTCGCCAACAGCTTCATGGCCGTGCCGCGCGAACCGTGGATCGAGCGCGTCGTCGTCTCGGACGGCTTTGACGCGGCTGACGACTGGATTGCCGAGCGTGCAGCGCGGGGCGCGATCGTGATCACCTCGGATATCCCGTTGGCCGACCGCTGCATCAAGGCCGGCGCCGACGTGATCGGGCCGACGGGCAAGCCTTTCACCGAGGCCTCGATCGGGATGGCGCTGGCGACGCGCGACATGATGGAGGATCTGCGCGCCATGGGGACGATGGGCGGGGGGCCGAAGCCGTTCTCGGCCCGCGATCGCTCGGCCTTCCTGCAGGCGCTGGACGTGGCGATCCAGCGGTTGAAGCGGGCGGGGCTGCATTGAATTCGACAAGTAATGCAGTTCGTGAGCACGGATATGAGATATATTATTCATTTCAATAATTCTAATATTTGAATTTTTACTTGACTTGAAACTGCCGGAAAGAGTTTTTCTTGTCCCGAGAGGGATGCCAATGATCAGGTCGACACTACGTTGCGGAATAACATTGCTGGCTCTTTCGCTCGCCCCGGCCAGCGCGGGTGCCGAGGCGCAGGTTCCTCGTTACGCCATCGGCTCGGATGGCTTCGTGACCGCCGCCGATGTGCGCGCGCACAGCCGGATGGGTCTGGACATCGCCGAGATCAGGAGCGCCCTGACGCAATCGCCGCCCGATTTTGCGGCCGCACTGACGCGGTATGCCTTCGGTCGGCATTTCGCCTGGCGCGACAGCGCGCATTCTCTGGCTTATTTCGCTGACGATTATCATGGTCGGATGAAGCGTTCGCTGCCGGGCGCGGCGCTGATCGAGCCCGATCCAGCCTTCCAGCACAGGTTCATGAGCGCGGCGCTGATGGGAACGGGCCTGTTCGAGGGCGGCGGTCCTGTGCGCTCGACCGCGGCCGAAGCACGGGTCGCGGCAGTCGAAACAGGCATGCTGGCGCTGCTCGTGAACTGGTGCCGGCTGGAATTGTCGGAGGCGTCGATCCGCGGCCCGCAGTCCAACAACTGGAGCCTCGCCAACGGCTCGCCCAAGAACTGGAGCGAACTCTTCGCCTTCTGGCATGGGCCGGAGGGCAAGCATGCGCTGCATGACGAAATGAGCCGGATCAGCGTGCGCTTCGGGGTGGTCGAGCATCCGACCAAGGCTCTCGCCGCCGCCTTGACGCGCGGGCAGGCAGCGTTGCTTGAAAAGCGCTGGCCGGAGGGCGAGGCCGCCGCCGTGCGCGCTTCGCTGGATCAGGCGGCGCTGCTGCTCTTCCTGGATCGCGTCGCCGACCTCGATGCCGGCATCGCCGCCGGCAGCACGACCGCACTGGCGGTGCGCGCTGCGCTGAGAGCCGCGTGGCTCGCAGCGGGCGACAGTTTCGCCCGGGCCGACGAGACTGCCGCGAAAGCGCTTCACGAGACGATCATGCGCGGCAAGGAGGCGCCCAAATCCGCTGATCTGCGCGCGGCTGCCCGCGTCGCCGCAGTCAAACTCGGCCTCGAGCCCGCGCGGCTCGGCCGCGCGATCTGACCATCAACCCGGAGGTCAGCCATGCGCTCGATCGTTCTAGCCGCCGCATTTGCGCTCGCCGCGCCGGCCCTGGCCCAGCAACCCGCCTGCCCGCTACCCTACAAGGTGTTCGAGACGGCGGTGCCGCATCTCGATGTCGAGACCTGCCCGGCATCGGTCGATGGCAAGGGCGCGTTCTGCCGCGTCACGCTCGGCCATGACGCGATCCATGTCTTCGCCTTCGCCGAAAACGGCGACCAATGTCTGCGCAGCGTGACCAGCTTCGAGTCGGGGAAATTTTCCCTGAACTTCAAGTGACGCTCAAATCGCGCTGAAATCCCCGCCGCGCCCTTTTCCGCTGGCGAACCGCCCCGCGCCGGCCGCGCCTTCGGTCGCGATCGTCCTGACGCCGCCCTCCCATTCGCGGGCCAGCGCCTCGCGGACGCTCAGGCCGTGTCCCGAAATCGCGCTCGCCCGGTCGGCCAGCATCGCGCCCTGCGGGAAGCGGACGATCTCCTGGGCCATCGCCTCGGCGGCCGCCCGCGCGCGGCCCTTCGGCACGATTTTCTCGCAGAGCCCGATGCGCAGCGCCTCGTCGGCCTCGACCTTGCGGCCGGTCATGATGATCTCGAGCGCGCGGCCCTGGCCGATCAGACGCGGCAGGCGCACCGTGCCGCCGTCTATCAGCGGGATGCCCCAGCGCCGGCAATAGACGCCGAAATAGGCGCCCTCGGCCATCACCCGGACGTCGCACCAGAGCGCAAGCTCCATGCCGCCGGCGACCGCCGGCCCCTCAACGGCGGCGATCAGCGGCTTGCTCATCTCCAGCCTCGACGGGCCCATCGGTCCGCGCGGCGCAGGCGCGCCTCCCGGCGGAAAGGCGAGGCCCCGGACGATCTCCGCCTCGAAGCGCTCGGCTTCAGTGAAGGCCTGCGCGTATTTCAGATCCCAGCCGGAGCAGAAGGCCCCGCCCTCTCCCCAGAACACGATCGCGGCCGTCTGCGGGTCGGCATCGAGCGCCATGAACGCCTCGGTCAGCGCGACCGCGCTGTCGGGGTCCATGGCGTTGCGCGCCTCGATCCGGCTGTGGATCACGGTCGCGACCTTGCCGTCGCGTTCGATGCGGATGGTCATGCGTGTCCTCCGGTCGGTCGGTCGTCGTTGGCGCGCAGCCTACAGTCCCGCGCAGCGCGTGCATCCGCCTCTGGACGCAATGCCGCTTTGTCCGTAATCCTCAGCCGATCAAGCCCTTCTCCAAGAAGGGGCTTTCGGGAGGATTTTCATGTCGTTCAGCCGCCGTTCCGCGCTCGGGCTCATCGCCGGAGCCGTCTGCGCCCCATCGCTCGTGCGCGCCCAAAGCTTTCCGTCGAAGGCGATCACGCTGGTCGTGCCCTATCCGGCGGGCGGGCCGACCGACGCGATCGCGCGGTTCGTGGCGCAGGATCTCTCGGCCTCGATCGGCCAGAGCGTCGTCGTCGACAACCGTGCGGGCGCGTCGGGCGCGGTCGGCACGCGCGCCGTCGCCAAGGCCGATCCGGACGGCCACACCATCATCTTCGGCAACAACCAGACGCATGGGAACAACATGTTCCTGCTGAAGGAGCCGGGCTACGACGCGGTGAAGGATTTTGCCCCGCTCTGCGGAGTCGGCGCGTTCGAGCACGCCTTCGTCGTGCGCAAGGATTTGCCCGCCAAGGACATCAAGGATCTGATCGCGCTCGCCAAGGCCGATCCCGGCAAGCTCAACTACGGCTCGACCGGCATCGGCTCGGGCTCGCATCTCGCCATGGAGCTGTTCATGGCGCGCACCGGCATCAAGATGACGCATGTGCCGTTCCGGGGCGCGGCCCCGCTGGTGCAGGAGATCATCGGCGGCCGCATCGACATCGCCAACTCGACGCTGCCTTCGGTACTGGAGCAGATCACCGCCGGCAATCTGCGCGCGATCGCGCTGGCCAGCCCCGAGCGCAACGCACGCGCCAAGGATATTCCCACCCTGCGCGAGCAGGGCGTCAGCAACGCCGACGCCGATAGCTGGGCGGCCTTCTTCGCGCCCGCGGCGACGCCGGCCCCGGTTCTGGAAGCTCTGTCCAAGGCCGTTATGGCCTCGATCGCCAAGCCGGCGGTGACCGAGCAGATCCTGAAACTCGGCTTCACGCTGAAGGTCCGCGATCCTGCGGCATTTAAGCCCTACCACCTTTCCGAGATCGCGACCTGGGAAAAGATCATCAAGGATTCCGGGGTGAAGCCGGAATGAGGTGAGCTGGAGCAGCAGATGCGGTTGCGAGTATCGGTCCAAGGATATCTCGCCAGCCTGCTGCTTGTCATCGTTGCCCCGGCCGCCTCCGCCAGCGAGCAGTCCGACGCGCTCTGGGCTGCCTTGGCGAAGCCAGGCCATGTCGCGCTTATGCGTCATGCCGATGCGCCGGGTACGGGCGATCCCGCCGGCTTAAGGATCGGCGACTGCACGACCCAGCGCAATCTTGGCGAACGCGGCCGCAATCAGGCGCGGGCGCTCGGCGCGGAATTCCGCAGGCGCGACGTCGTCGTCTCGCAGGTGCTGACGAGCCAGTGGTGCCGGGCGCGCGAGACCGCCGAGCTGATGGCGCTGGGCCCGCTGGTCGAGGAGCCTGCCGCGCTGAATTCCTTCTTCGGCCGACCGGGCGAGAGGGAGGCCGCCACCGCCGCGCTGCGACGCCGCCTCGCCGCGCTCCCGGCCGAGGCCGCGACTGTCGTGATGGTGACCCATCAGGTCAACATCACCGCCCTGACCGGCGTGTTTCCGCGCTCCGGCGAAATCGTCGTGCTCAGGCGTGCGACAGACGGCGCGATGACCACGATCGGCCGCCTGCAGCCGGATTAGCGCCGGGAGGACGATCGCAGGTTGCGCGAGCCATCTTGCTGCCTATCTCAGACATCGGGGGCTTGAGAGCCGAGGAGCCGAGATGCGCAGACTTTTCCAATCCTTGTCCGCCCGACACCTGATCCTCGCCGCGTTGCTGGCGAGCGTGGCTCCCGCAGCGGCCCAGCAGAGCTTTCCCTCGAGCGCCGGTCCCTTGCGCGTCGAGACCGTGGCGAGCGGGCTTGAGAACCCGTGGGGCCTCGCCTTCCTGCCCGATGGCCGCATGCTGGTGACGGAGCGGCCCGGCCGGCTGAGGCTGGTTGGAGCCGACGGCAAGCTCTCGGCCCCGATCACGGGCGTGCCCAATGTCGCGGCGCGCGGACAGGGCGGCTTGCTCGACGTCGCGCTCGACCCGGGTTTTGCGCAGAACCGGATGGTCTATCTCTCCTTCGCCGAGCCGCGCTCGGGCGGAAACGGCACCAGCGTCGCGCGCGGAAAGCTGAACGAACGCGGCACCGCGCTGGAGAACGCCACCGTGATCTTCCGGCAGATGCCGACGATCCAGAGCAGCGCCCATTTCGGCTCGCGGCTGGTGTTCGACCGCGCGGGCGCGCTGTTCGTCACGGTCGGCGACCGCTACGGCCAGAAGGACGAGGCGCAGAACCCGGCCAACCATATCGGCAAGATCATCCGCATCCGCCCCGAGGGCGGCGCGCCGGCCGACAATCCCAAGGTCTCGGGCTGGCAGCCGGAACTGTGGTCGATCGGCCATCGCAACGTGCAGGGCGCGGCGCTGCATCCCGAGACCGGCCAGCTCTGGACGGCCGAGCACGGCGCGCGCGGCGGCGACGAGGTCAACACCCCCAAGTCTGGCAAGAACTATGGCTGGCCGGTGATCACCTACGGCGTCGATTATTCCGGCGCGAAGCTCGGCGAGGGCACGCAGAAGGCCGGCATGGAGCAGCCGCTGTTCTACTGGGACCCCTCGATCGCCCCCTCGGGCGCGGCCTTCTACACGGGAGCCCGCTGGCCGGCCTGGAAGAACTCGCTCTTCGTCGGCGCGCTTGCCGGCCAGATGCTGGTCCGGCTCTCGACCAGCGGCGAGACGGTGACGGGCGAGGAGCGCCTGCTGACCAATCTCGGCGAGCGCATCCGCGACGTCAGGCAGGGGCCGGACGGCTATATCTACCTGCTCAGCGACGATGGCGGCAAAGTGCTCCGCGTCCGGCCGGCGGGCTGAGCAGGCCTCAGCGCGGGCAGCCGTTCCTGCGTTCCCGCTGCTGGATCGCGGCGATGTCGGCGTGCTGGCGCGCGCTCAGCGGCACGTCCTCGATCCGGTCGTAACGACAATCGGCATTGTCGCCGAAGGCGGCCTTGGCGCGGGCCGTCTTGAAGCAGTAGCCGGCGTCGAAATAGATAGCGTTGCGCTCGCCCCACATCTCGTCGCAGAGCGCCTGCGCCAGCGCGGGCGATCCGAGCAGGGCTGCGCAGAGGCAGACGAGCGCGAGGCGAGCCATCAACCCTTGGCCTTCTCGGTTTCCATCATATCGACGAAGCGCTGGAACAGATAATGGCTGTCCTGCGGGCCGGGCGAGGCTTCCGGATGGTGCTGGACGCTGAAGGCCGGGCGGTCGGTGAGCGCGATGCCGCTGTTGGAGCCGTCGAAGAGCGAGACATGGGTTTCGACCGCATGCGCCGGCAGGGTCGAGGGATCGACCGCAAAGCCGTGGTTCATCGAGACGATCTCGACCTTGCCGGTGGTCTTGTCCTGGACCGGATGGTTGGCGCCGTGATGGCCCTGCTTCATCTTCATGGTCTGGCCGCCGATGGCGAGCGCCAGCATCTGGTGGCCGAGGCAGATGCCGAAGGTCGGGATCTTCCTGTCGAGCAGCGCCCTGATGACGGGCACGGCGTACTCGCCGGTCGCGGCAGGGTCGCCCGGGCCGTTCGAGAGGAAGATGCCGTCGGGCTTCAGCGCCATGATGTCGTCGGCGCTGGCCGTCGAAGGCACCACGGTCACGTCGCAGCCCGCCTTGGAGAGCAGACGCAGGATGTTGCGCTTCACGCCGTAATCGATCGCGACGACCTTATGGGCGGCCTTGTCGCGCGTGCCGTAGCCGGCCGGCCAGACCCAGGGCGTCTCGCTCCAGCCATAGCGCTGCGCCGAGGTGACCAGCGGGACGAGGTCGAGGCCGGCCATGTCGGGGAGGTCCGCCGCGAGCTTCCTGAGGCGAGGAATGTCGAAGACGCCGTCGGGGCTGTGGGCCAGCATGGCGTTGGGCATGCCGCCGTCGCGGATCAGCGCTGTGAGCGCGCGCGTATCGACGCCGCAGATGCCGACGATGTTGCGGGCCTTGAGCCAGGCGTCGAAATGACGATTGGCGCGCCAGTTCGAGGGCTGGGTGATGGCGGCATGGAGCACGACGCCGCGCACGCCCGAGGAGGCCGCCGCATTGACCGTCTCGGTGTCCTCGTCATTGACGCCGGTATTGCCGATATGGGGGAAGGTGAAGGTGATGATCTGCCCGGCATAGGACGGGTCGGTCAGGATTTCCTGATAGCCCGTCATCGCCGTGTTGAAGCAGACTTCGCCCGGCGCCTCGCCGGTCGCCCCTAAGCCGAAGCCTTCCAGCACGGTCCCGTCCGCCAGAACCAGCAGCGCGGTCGCGCGCGGTTCGCTCCAGCCGCTGGTCGCGGGGTTTCCTTCGGAAGCGCTCATGTCTATGTCTCGGTCCAGGCCGCGTGAGCGCGGCAACGTTTCAGGGCGGGTAGCGGCTTGACGCTCGCCTTCGTCTGGAGCGCGACGCTTAAAGACGCAGCCCCACGCCGTCAATCGACGCCGGCGCAAGTCTGCGGCCAGAAAAGGGAATATCCACCATGACCAGCCTGCGCGAGCGCTTCACGGCCGACCTCAAGGAGGCGATGAAGGCCGGCGAGAAGGGTAAGGTCTCGACCATCCGCCTGATCACCTCCGCCCTGAAGGACAAGGACATCGAGGCGCGGGGCCTGGGCAAGCCCGAGACCACGCCGGAAGAGATCCTCGCTTTGCTGCAGAAGATGGTGAAGCAGCGCCAGGAATCGATCGCGATCTACGATGCCAACGCCCGCCCGGAACTGGCCGAGGGCGAGCGCGCCGAAGTGGCGGTGATCGAGGGCTATCTGCCCAGGCAGATGGACGAGGACGCCATGAAGGCGGCGATCGCGGCGGCGGTGTCCGAAAGCGGCGCGGCCTCGGTCAAGGATATGGGCAAGGTCATCGCGATCCTGCGTGGGAATTATGCCGGGCAGATGGACTTCGCCAAGGCGAGCGGAATGGTGAAGGCGGCGCTGGCGGGCTGATCCACCGTTAGCGCTGGCCTCACGGGATCAGGCCCGCTCGATATCCGTCTGCGAGAAATCCTCGCCCTTGAACAGCAGCGGCCAGCCGCGTGCTGTCGCCAGCGCGTAGGATGCGCAATCGCCCATGTTGAGTTTCGCGGGGTGGCGGCCTTTACCGAAGCGGCGATACGCCTCGAAGGCGAGATCTGAGAGGGCTTCGTCGAAGGGGATGATGTCGATCCGTTCGTTCTCGATGAACGCATCGACCCAATCGCGCGGCAATCCCTTCGACCCGGTCAGCACGATGCGGGCCTCCAGCAGATTGACGCTCGACAGGACGCGCCGTTCTGCAAGTGCCAGAAGCCGCATGAACTTCGGCCTTTCCGGCTCTTTGATCAGGCACGCAACGATCGCCGAGGTGTCGATGACGAGGCTCACCACATCCCGTTCTCATCATAGCCGACGATGTTGTCCATATCCTCTTTGGTCATGGAACGCTCTGCCGGCTTGATGCCGTATTTACGGTCCAGCGCTTCCATCCGCGCCATCGCCGCAGCCACCCGCCGCTCTTTCTCGGCTTCCGACAGCTCGTCCCTGTCGAGCTCGCTCCTGACGGCATGGCGCACGGCTTGCGTCAACGTGAGCCCGCGCCGCTTCGCCAGCGTGCGCACGGCCTTCTCCGTCTCCGGATCCTTGATGTTGAGGGCCATGGCTGTCTTCCTTTTTCGCGGCTTTCTTTATCATGGCGCTGTGGATAGCGCCAACAACCCGGCCCCCCGCCAACTCGACGATTGGCTTCTGTCCCGCCTGCGCCCACATAAGACGCCATGAAATTCCCGCCCTCCATCCTGGAAGAGATCAAGGCCCGGCTCCCCGTTTCGGCGGTGGTCGGCAAGCGCGTGCGGCTGGCCAAATCGGGCCGCGAATGGAAGGGGCTGTCGCCCTTCAACGCCGAGAAGACGCCGTCCTTCTTCGTCAACGACCAGAAGGGCTCTTTCTTCGATTTTTCCTCGGGCAAGAACGGCGACATCTTCAAGTTCGTGATGGAAACCGAGGGGCTGTCCTTCCCTGAGGCCGTCGAAAAGCTGGCGTCCGAGGCCGGCGTCATGCTGCCGAAGGTCACGGTCGAGGCACAGGCGCAGGAGGAGCGCCGCAAGGGTCTGCACGAGGTCGTCGAACTGGCGGCGCGCTTTTTCGAGGCCGAGCTTTCCGGCGAACGCGGCACGGCGGCGCGGCGCTATCTCTCGGGGAGAGGACTTGAGGGAGAAGCGCGAAAAGCGTTTCGCATCGGCTACGGGCCGCCTGACCGCTTCGCGCTGCGCGATCACCTCGCGGGCAAGGGCGTCGATGCGGCGCTGATGACGGAGACCGGGCTTCTGGTCCATGGCGAGGAGATCGCCGTGCCCTATGACCGCTTCCGCGACCGGATCATGTTCCCGATCCATGATGTGCGCGGTCGCGTCGTCGCCTTCGGCGGGCGGGCGATGAGTTCGGAGGTCGCGGCGAAATACCTGAATTCGCCGGAGACGCCGCTCTTCCACAAGGGCTCGCTACTGTTCAACCATCACAACGCCCGCAAGGCGGCGCATGACACCGGGCAGGTCATCGTCGTCGAAGGTTATGTCGACGTCATCGCGATGAGCCTTGCAGGCTTTCCGCAGACGGTCGCGCAGCTCGGCACGGCGCTGACCGAGGACCAGCTCGCTCTGCTCTGGCGCATGGCCGACGAGCCTGTGATCTGCCTCGACGGCGACAAGGCCGGCCGCAAGGCCGCCAGCCGCGCCATCGACATCGCGCTGCCGCTGCTCGAGCCCGGGAAATCGCTCTCCTTCGCGACGCTGCCGGACGGGCAGGACCCCGACGATCTGGCGCGCTCGGGCGGCAGGGCCGCCGTCGCCGAGGTGCTGGGCGCGGCGCGTCCGCTCGTCGACATGCTCTGGACGCGGGAGGTCGAGGCCGGGCCGCTCGATACGCCCGAGCGCCGCGCCGCCTTCGAGCGCCGGCTGAAGGAGCCGCTCGGCCAGATCAGGGACGAGGCGACGCGCCGGCATTATCGCCGCGAAATGGACGAGCGGCTGGCGCAGCTCTTCGCCAGCGCCGCGCCGGCCCGAGGCGAACGTGGCGCCGGCGGCTTTCAGCGCGGGCAGGGCCAGAGGCGGGGCAGCGGGCGCGGCGGCTGGCAGCCGCCAGCGCCGCCGTGGGCGACCGGACTGCTGAAGGCGTCGAGCCAGCTCACGGCCTCGAAGATGATGGCGCGGGGGCGCGGCGAGGATGTGCGCGAGGCCTTCATCCTGCTGGCGCTGGCGAGCCATCCGGAGCTAATTCCGCGCTGCGCCGATGAGATCGCCGAACTCGCGCTCGACGGGCCTGCGGCCGAACGCTTCCGGCAGGCGCTGCTCGATGCGGCGATGGAAGAGGGCTTCGACGCGGCCACGCTCGCCGAGCGTCTGGCGCAGCCGCGCGTTCGGGAGGCGCAAAGCCTGCTGCTGGCCATCACCGGCCCGGCCGAGCGGCTGAAACTGCTGCAAGGCGCTGATCCTGAATCGGTTTTCGACTCGATTCGACAGGCTGTCGTCTTGCATCATCGCGCGCGGACGCTACATAGCGAGTTGAAGGCAGCCGAGCGCGCATTGGCTGACGAAGCGACCGAAGCCAATTTCGCCTGGATCAAGGACGTAAAGGCCCGCCTCGAGACGATCGAGGGGACGGAGGCCATGTCCGGTGACTGACAGGCCAGGTTTTTCGATTTCGTCAAGGCATGCGCAGGACGCCCGGGATGGTTAACGGTTCATCAAGGATGATCAGCGCCATCTGGCCTTGGAGCATGATGCCGAAAAGTGGGAACCGGTTTTCGGACGACATCATGCTCCAACTTTTAGTTTAGAGACGGATCCAGATTTCAGGTCGCTTCGACCTGATATCATCCGGCTCTAGGTGATTTGGGTGGGGTGAGCGCGCCGGACCAGCGGCCGCGTCGCCCTTTTATGCGTCCGCATGGGGCCTTCACGGAGCCATGACGAGACGCGGTGACTGCGGAGCGCTGATTCCATGGCGACAAAAGTGAGCGAACGGGACAAGACCGATCAGGTTGCGCCGGAAGCCCCTCCGACCTCCGACGGCCCGTTGCTCGATCTGACGGATCAGGCCGTCAGGCGGATGATCAAGCTCGCCAAGAAGCGCGGCTATGTCACCTATGACGAACTGAACGAGGTTCTGCCGTCGGAGGAATTTTCCTCCGAGCAGATCGAGGACGTGCTCGGCCAGCTCAGCGAGCAGGGCATCAACGTCGTCGACAATGAGGACCCGGACGCCTCCGGCGAGGAAAAGGCGGCGCGCGGCAAGGACGACGCCGCCGATGACGAGAGCGACGGCGAACTGGCCGAGACGCAGCGCTCGGCGCTGCCGGTCGAGGTCAAGCGCAATCTCGAGCCGACCGAGCGCACCGACGATCCGGTGCGGATGTATCTGCGCGAGATGGGCTCTGTGGAGCTCTTATCCCGCGAGGGCGAGATCGCGATCGCCAAGCGCATCGAGGCCGGCCGCGAGGCCATGATCGCCGGGCTCTGCGAGAGCCCGCTGACCTTCCAGGCCATCATTATCTGGCGCGACGAACTCGTCGACGGCAAGGTGCTGCTGCGCGACATCATCGATCTCGAGGCGACCTATGCCGGCCCCGACGGCAAGAACCCGGCCGTGCTGCCGGGCGAGGGCGGGGAGCCCGGCGTGCCGGGCCTTCCCGGCGAGGCCGCGCCCGCCACGCCCGAGGGTGAGGTGCCGGAAGGCGAGCTGCCGTCCGATCTCGACGACGACGACATGGAGAACAACGTCTCGCTCTCGGCCATGGAGGCCGAGCTCAAGCCGCGCGTGCTGGAGACGTTCGACTCGATCGCCGACAACTACAAGAAGCTGCGCCGCCTGCAGGACCAGGACATCGCCAACCGGCTGGAGAACACCAAGCTCTCCCCGGCGCAGGACCGCAAATACAAGAAGCTCAAGGACGACATCATCACCGCGGTGAAGTCGCTCTCGCTGAACAATAACCGCATCGAGGCGCTGGTCGAGCAGCTTTACGACATCAACAAGCGGCTGATCTCCCACGAGACGCGGCTGCTGCGCCTGGCCGAGAGCTATGGCGTCGGCCGCGAGGACTTTCTCAAACAGCATGTCGGCGGCGAGCTCGACCCGAAATGGGTGCTGCGCGTTTCCAAGCTGGGTTCGCGCGGCTGGCGCGAATTCGTCGCGATGGAGAAGGATCGGATCAAGGACCTGCGCGAGGATATCCATACGCTGGCATCGGAAACCGGCCTGGAAATCCAGGAGTTCCGCAAGATCGTGCTGATGGTCCAGAAGGGCGAGCGCGAGGCGCGGCAGGCCAAGAAGGAGATGATCGAAGCGAACCTTCGCCTCGTGATCTCGATCGCCAAGAAATACACCAATCGCGGCCTGCAGTTCCTCGACCTGATCCAGGAAGGCAATATCGGCCTGATGAAGGCGGTCGACAAGTTCGAGTACCGCCGCGGCTACAAGTTCTCGACCTATGCGACCTGGTGGATCAGGCAGGCGATCACCCGCTCGATCGCCGATCAGGCCCGCACCATCCGCATCCCGGTCCATATGATCGAGACGATCAACAAGATCGTGCGGACCTCGCGCCAGATGCTGCACGAGATCGGCCGCGAGCCGACGCCGGAGGAGCTTGCCGAAAAGCTCGCCATGCCGCTGGAGAAGGTGCGCAAGGTCCTCAAGATCGCCAAGGAGCCGATCTCGCTCGAGACGCCGATCGGCGACGAGGAGGATAGCCATCTCGGCGACTTCATCGAGGACAAGAACGCGATCCTGCCGATCGACGCCGCGATCCAGAGCAATCTGCGCGAGACGACGACGCGCGTGCTGGCCTCGCTGACCCCGCGCGAGGAACGCGTGCTGCGCATGCGCTTCGGCATCGGCATGAACACCGACCACACGCTCGAAGAGGTCGGCCAGCAGTTCTCGGTGACGCGCGAGCGCATCCGGCAGATCGAGGCCAAGGCGCTGCGGAAGCTGAAGCATCCGTCGCGGAGCAGGAAGCTCAGGAGCTTTCTGGACAATTGAGCGGACGCTGTTGACGGCGCGACCGAAGGTATCGACCGAATCTCTCGCCCACGCTAGCGTCGCAGGCGATGGAGCTTTTTGCAGCAGCGGGTGTCGATCTGCCGCCTTCGGGTGGCGGCGCGCGGAGGGGACGTGGTCTCATTCGCACGCTGCGCGTGCCGTTGTTCAACTACAAGGTGGTGCAGAGGGCGCGCGAACTCGCCGCCTTCGCGCCCACGGATGAACAAACCGCCGCCGCGCGAAATTATGCGCGACAAGTCAAAAGCCCGAAGTTCCTGAAACAGAAGGAGACGGCCGTCAGGGGCGTCTTCATCCAGCAGGTGCTTCAAAGCCTCTTGGGCTACGAGCCGGTCGATCCCGAGCACCCGTTCACGCTTGCCGTCGAGAAGCCGATTCGCGGCGGCGCGGTCGATGTCGCGCTCGGACGCTTCAACCCGGTAGAGGGCAAAGAGGAACTGGTCGCGCCCTTCGAGTTGAAGGGGCCCGACGCCAGCGACCTCGACCGTGTGATGCCTGGGCGCGGGCGCAGCCCGGTCCAGCAGGCCTGGGACTACGCGATCGACGCGCCCGGCTCGCGCTGGGTTCTCGTCTCGAACTGCGTCGAAATCCGGCTCTATGGATTCGGGCGTGGGCGCGACGCCTATGAACTCTTCGACCTGACGCGGCTCGACGAGCCGGAGGAACATGCCCGGCTCTGGCTGATGCTCTCGCAGGAGCGGCTGCTCGGCGGCGCGACCGACCTGCTGCTGCGCGAGACCGACAGCGCCTACAAGGACATCACCGACGGCCTCTACAAGCAATACAAGGCGCTGCGGCAGCGCCTGATCCAGTTTCTGACCGACTCCGTCGATGGTCCGAAGCTGTCGCCATTGCCCGCGATCGAGACCGCGCAAAAAATCCTCGACCGCATCCTGTTCATCGCATTTGCCCAGCGCACAGATCTGCTGCCGGACAGCCTGCTGAAGCAAGCCGCCATCGCCCAGAACAAATTCGTCCCGCAGCCGATCTGGCAAAATTTTCTGGCCCTGTTCCGCGCTGTCGATGTCGGCAACAGCGGGCTGTCGATCGATGCCTATAACGGCGGGCTGTTCGCCAAGGACGCGATCGCAGACGACCTGATCCTGCCCGACGATCTTGCCCGGGATGTCGCCGCGCTCGGCGATTGGGACTATCGTCGCGAGGTGCCGGTCACCGTGCTCGGTCACATCTTCGAGCAGTCGATCAGCGATATCGAGCGCGATAAGGCGATCAGCCGGGGCGAGGCGCCTCCGGACGAGAAAAAGGGCAAGCGCAAGCGCGAGGGGGTTGTCTATACGCCGGAGATCGTCACGCGCTTCCTCGTCGAGCGCACGGTCGGCCTGACGCTGGACGAGCGGCGCGCGACGCTGTGGGACGAGCACGGCCTATCGAAATCCGAGCCCGGCGCGGCGAGGCCCGAGCAGGAGATCGCGTTCTGGCAGGCATATCTCGCGGCTCTGCGCGACATCACGGTGGTCGATCCCGCCTGCGGCTCGGGCGCGTTTCTTGTCGCCGCCTTCGATGAACTGGCGCGGCGCTACCGCGACGCCGTCACCGGCCTGCAGGCCCTTGGCGTCGCGATCGATTTCGACGTCTTCGATGAGATAGTCACGAAGAACCTCCATGGCGTCGATCTCAACCCGGAATCGGTCGAGATCACGCGGCTGTCGCTCTGGCTCAAGACTGCGCGGCGCGAGCACCGCCTGCAGAACCTGGAGGCGACGATCAAGGTCGGCAACAGCCTGATCGACGATCCGGCCGTCAGCGACCGCGCCTTCGGCTGGCAGGCTGCGTTTCCGGAGGTTTTCGCGCGCGGCGGCTTCGACATCGTCATCGGCAACCCGCCCTATGTGCGGATGGAGCATCTCAAGCCGGTCAAGCCGTGGCTGGAGAAGGCCTATGTCGTCGCCGCCGACCGGGCCGATCTCTACGCCTATTTCTTCGAGCGGGGCGTGACGCTGCTGAAAGATGGCGGGCGTCTCGGCTACATCTCGTCCTCGACCTTCTTCCGCACCGGCTCGGGCGAGAAGCTGCGGCGGTTCCTGAGCGACGGACTCGGAATCGAAGCGGTCGTTGATTTCGGCGATCTCCAGATTTTCGAAGGCTCACCACTTATCCAGCCATTGTGACCCTTAAGCGCGGCGAAGCCTTGGAGGGCGGGGCGCTGTCGTTCCTGAACGTCAAGGACCGCCTGCCTGACGATCTCGGGCGCGCCTTCGCCGCCGGCTCGGCGGCGATGCCGCGCGCCCGGCTCGGCTCGGGATCATGGCGCTTCGAGGAGGATGCGCTGGCGCGGCTGCGCGAGAAGATCGCGGGCGGCCGCAAGACGCTGGGCGAGGTCTATGGCGCGCCGCTCTACGGTATCAAGACCGGGCTCAACGAGGCCTTCGTGATCGACCGGGCGACGCGCGACCGGCTCGTCGCGCAGGATGCGAAATCCGCCGATCTGCTCAAGCCGTTCCTGCGCGGCGAGAATGTCAGGCGCTGGGCGGTCGAGAGCGAAGACCTGTTCCTGATCAATACGCCCAAGGGCAAGGTCGATATCGAGGCCTATCCGGCCGTGCGCGACTGGCTGCTGCCGTTCCGGCCGGAGCTGGAGAAGCGGGCGACGAAACAGGACTGGTGGGAGTTGCAGCAGGCGCAACTGGCGTATCAGCATAGATACGATGAGAATAAAATTATCTTTCAGAGATTTCAAGATAAGCCACTGTTCTGTTACGATAAAAGCATGGTTTATCCGAACAACGCTTTGTGGACGATCGTTAGCGACACAATCGGATTAGTTGGTTTATTGAATTCAAAGCTAGCGCTTTGGTTTTACAAATCAACTACGACGCCGTTGTCTGGCGGGTTCTATCAATTGAATGCTCATCAGATTATTGATTTCCCGCTTCCAGCGCTTGGTGACAAACTCTTCGAAGTTGTTTCTACATTGTCACGCTCAGCGTACCTTGCCATGTCTTCCTGTGCAACTATCAGCGCGGACGTCCGCCACCGCATTCTGACCGATCTTGCGCCGTCCGGCCGCAAGCTCACGGGCCGGCTGGAGAGCTGGCACGACCTCGACTTCGCCGCTTTTCGCGCCGAACTGACGAAGGCCTTCCGAACAGACATCGCGCTGAAGCAGCGCAAGGACTGGGAGGTCTATCTCGCGGAACACGGCTCGACCGTCCGACGGCTCGAAGCGGAGATCGCGGCAGCCGAGCGTGAGATCGACGCCGTCGTCTATCGCCTGTTCGATCTGACGCAGAAGGAGATCGCGCTGCTGGAGACATCGCTCGCCGGTCCAGTCTGAGCGCCATGGCAATCGCTTGGGAGGCCGCGAGGCGCTGCGCTTTCCACTCCCTCCCCCGCTTGCGGTGGGGAGGGCTAGGGATGGGGGCAGTCCGACCGGGCACACCCTCAGTTAGCATTGGCTCACCCGGTCGTTCGGCCCCCCATCCCTAGCCCTTCCCCACCGCAAGCGGGGGAAGGGGATGCGCTTCGTCTTCAAGCGATGGCCTTGGTCTGAGCCCCCCGATTTGCCTTCGCCCGCCCGCCATGATCCTCTCGCGCCTGAGCGGCGCGTGGCGTCCCGGGCCAACCGGACAGCCGATCGCATCGCCTTGAGGAAACCAAGCGAGCGAGCAGCCATGGCCGGTCAAACGACAGCGACGATGCACGACATCCTCCGGCGCGGCGCAGACGACACGCCAGCCATCGGCGCGCCGGGACAGGCCTCGCTGACGTTCGGCGAGCTTCGCACGCTCGCCACTGAGACGCTTGCCGCGCTCAACGGCGTCGGCATCGGGCGTGGCGACCGGGTCGCGATCGTGCTGCCGAACGGGCCGGCGATGGCGTCCTGCTTCGTCGCGGTCGCCGGGGTGGCGACGGCCGCTCCGCTCAATCCCGGCTACAAGGCGGAAGAATTCGAGTTCTACCTGAGCGACCTCCAGCCCAGGGCGCTGATCGTGCAGGAGGGCGACGAGACGCCGGCGCGCGCGGTGGCCGACAAGCTAGGCGTCGCAGTGATTTCGCTGTCCGCCGAACCCGGAGGCCCTGCCGGCCGCTATCGGCTCGACACGGGCGCGCTCGCGCCCGCCGCGCCGGCTGCCGGCGGCCCGGCGCAGGCCGACGACATCGCGCTGGTGCTGCACACCTCCGGCACCACGGCGCGGCCAAAAATCGTGCCGCTCAGCAACGCCAATCTCGCCGCGTCGGCCCGGCACATCGCGACATCGCTTGCGCTGAAACCCGACGATCTCTGCCTCAACATCATGCCGCTGTTCCACATCCACGGGCTGATCGCGGCGGTGCTGAGTTCGCTGGGCGCGGGCGCCTGCGTCTGCTGCACGCCGGGTTTCAATGCGCTCAAGGTCTTCGGCTGGCTCGAGGAGGTGAAGCCGAGCTGGTACACCGCCGTGCCGACCATGCATCAGGCGATCCTGGGACGCGCCGCGCATAACGCCGAGCGGGTGCGGGCCGCGCCGCTGCGCTTTATCCGCTCCTCCTCGGCCTCGCTGCCGCCGCAGGTGATGGCGGAACTGGAGGCCGCTTTTGGCTGCCCGGTGATCGAGGCCTATGGCATGACCGAGGCGACGCACCAGATGTGCGCCAATCCGCTGCCGCCGGCCGCGCGCAAGCCCGGTTCGGTTGGCATCGCCGCCGGCCCCGAGGTCGCGATCATGAATGATGACGGCGAACTGCTCGCTCAGGGCGAGACCGGCGAGGTGGTGATCCGCGGTCCCAATGTGACGCCGGGCTACGCTTCCAACCCCGACGCCAACCTCAAGGCCTTCGCCGGCGGCTGGTTCCGCACCGGCGACCAGGGCAAGCTCGACGAGGAGGGCTATCTCTTCCTGACCGGGCGGCTGAAAGAGATCATCAACCGCGGCGGCGAGAAGGTCAGTCCGCTGGAGGTCGACACCGTGCTGATGGACCACCCGGCGGTGGCGCAGGTCGTCACCTTCGCCATGCCCCATCCCAAGCTCGGCGAGGAGGTCGCCGCCGTCGTGGTGCTGCGGGAGGGCATGAGCGCGAGCGAACGCGAGATACGGGATTTCGCAGGCGCTCGCCTGGCCGATTTCAAGACGCCGCGCCGGGTGCTGTTCGTCGACGAGATCCCCAAGGGCGCGACCGGCAAGCTCCAGCGCGTCGGACTGGCGCAGAAGCTGGGCCTCGGCGCGGAGGCCGCCGCGTGAGCGCTTCGCCTTCGATCTGCATCTTTGGGGCCGGCGCCATCGGCGGCTTTCTGGCGGCGAAGCTGGAGGCGTCGGGCACGCCTGTCACGGTGATCGCGCGCGGCGCGCATCTGGAGGCGATGCGCGCGCGTGGCCTGACGCTGGTCAACGGGGCTGAGACGATTGCGACGAAGCCCCGCGTCGCGGACGATCCGGCCGCTGTCGGCTCACAGGACTACCTCTTCATCACGCTCAAGGCCCATTCGATCGAGCCGGCGCTCGCGCAACTCGCGCCGCTGATCGGGCCGCAGACGACGATCGTCTCGGGCGTCAACGGCGTGCCCTGGTGGTATGCCTACAGGCTCGACGGGGCGTTCCGGGACAGGATCGTCACCTCGGTCGATCCCGACGGCAGGCTCTGGCGCGCGTTGCCGCCAGGCCAGGCGCTCGGCTGCATCGTCTATCCCGCCGCCGAAATCGTGGAGCCCGGCGTCGTCCATCATACCTATGGCGACCGCTTCACGCTGGGCGAGCCCGACGGCAGCCGCTCGGAGCGAGCAGGGACGCTCTCCGCGCTGATGATCAGGGCCGGGCTGAAGGCGCCGGTCAGGCCGCGCATCCGCGACGACCTCTGGGTCAAGCTCTGGGGCAACATGGCCTTCAACCCGCTGAGCGCGCTGACGGGCGCCACGCTCGACCTGGTCGTCGGAGATGCCGGGACGCGGGCTGCGGCGCGCGCCATGATGCTGGAAGGGCAGGCCGTGGCGGAGGCGCTCGGCGTGCGCTTTTCCATCGACGTCGACAAGCGCATCGAGGGCGCAGCCGAGGTCGGGCAGCACAAGACCTCCATGCTGCAGGACCTCGAAAAGGGCCGTCCGCTCGAGATCGAGGCGCTGCTCGGCGCGGTGGTCGAAATGGCCGGATGGGTCGATGTCCCGGTTCCAATCTCGCAGGCCGTACTGGCCCTCGTGCGCCAGCGCGCCCTGATGCGCTGACCGCTGCCGCATCTGGGCAAGCGCGCGACTGCGGCTATACTGGACGTGCATATCGACTGGACTTGCAGACCGGAGCCGCGCCGATGTCCTTCCTGAAATCCCTCTTCGGCGGCTCGAAGGCTCCGGCTGCGCCGGCCGGGCCGCTCAAGAGCCTGGAACATGCCGGCTTCACCATCCACGCGACGCCCTATCAGGAGGGCGGGCAGTATCAGCTTTGCGGGGTGGTCGAGAAGGAGATCGACGGCGTGCTGCGTTCGCACCGTTTCGTCAGGGCGGACCGTTTCCCCGGGGCAGAAGAGGCAGCGGATTTCGCTCTGGTGAAGGGTCAGCAACTGATCGACCAGCAAGGGGAGGCGATCTTCAAGTGACCTCTTTGCGTTTTCTGTCCTAGTATTGCGCTTGACGTTCGGGAAGATGATGCTCAATTTTGAGCAGGTTTCGGATTTTATCTCCGGTGCATGAAGTTCATGGCCGGCCTTGGCCATGAAGCTGGTCATTTGTATTTCAGGTTGCGGTCTCGCGGCTGACGATGGTGGCGGGTCTGTCGTTCGTATTTTAATGAAATGTTTTTACATCTGTTGCCTGATGAGCGGGTCACCCTGCTTTCATTGCCCGATGGAATGTTGCCATGCCCAAGGCGGCGGCTGAATCTGACGCTCCCGATCGCGACGCGGTTTTACTCGCGCGGCGCATCGCGTCCAGCGTGGAGACGCTGACCGAGTGCGGCCTTGCTCCGGCGGGCGCGGCGTCCGGCGCCGGCCTGTCGCCGTCATGGTTCTCGGATGTGCTCGAGCATCTGCCGTTCTGCGTCTACATGACCGATGCCGATGGCAGGGTCACCTATTTCAACCGCGCCGCCGTGGCGATGGCCGGACGCGAGCCGGTGCTCGGCGAGGATCGCTGGTGCGTGACGCACCGCCTGTTCACGATGGACGGCGCGCCGCTCGCCCATGAGGACTGCCCGATGGCGGTGTCGCTGCGCGACGGCCGGGCGATGCGCGGCATCGAGGCGCAACTGGAGCGTCCCGACGGCACGCGCGTGCCCTTCATGCCGTTCCCGACGCCGATCTTCGATGCGGAGGGCAGGATGATCGGCGGCTTCAATCTGCTGCTCGACATCAGCGAACGCAAACAGGCCGAAAAGCGGCTGGCAGAGGCGCGCCGGCGCGACATGCTGACCGGCCTGCCGAACCGGCCGGCCCTCAGCGCCCATCTCTGCCAGCGCATCTCGCAGTCGGCTCATGAATCGGCCGGTTTCCTGGTGATGCGGCTCGATCTCGACGGGTTCAAGGCGCTGAATGACGAGCACGGCCATGTGTTCGGCGACGCGATCCTCATCGAGGCGGCCGAGCGGTTGCGAGGCGTCGCCGGCGACGCCTTTCTCGCGCGCATCGGCGGCGACGAATTCGTCCTGGTTTCGGGGGCCGGGCAGGCCGACGCCGAGATCGGCGTCATGGCCGAGCGCGTGCGCGGGGCTTTCGAAGCGCCGTTCCAGTTCGATGGCAGGGCCTTCCGAGTCAGCTTCTGCGCCGGCTGCGCCCGCTTCCCGCGCGATGGCGATACCGAGATCAGGCTGGTCGCGGCGGCCAATGCGGCGCTGCATCTCGCCAAGCCGGAAGGGCCGGGCTGCGTGCGGATGTTCGATGTGGCCGAGCAGGAGCGCGAGCAGCAGCGCCTGAGCTTCCGGCGCGATCTGGCCGAGGCGATCGCGGCAGGCGCGATCAGGGTTCACTACCAGCCGCTGTTCAAGGCCGATGGCGCGATCGCGGGTTTCGAGGCTCTGGCGCGCTGGTTCGATCCGCAGCGCGGCGAGGTCGCGCCGGCGAGCTTCATCCCGGCGGCGGAGGAGGGCGGGCTGATCGCGGCGCTCGACGCTTTCGTGCTACGGGAAGCCTGTCGCGAGGCTTCCGGCTGGGGCCTGCCGCTGCGCATATCCGTCAACGTCTCTGCGCTGGAGTTCCAGTCGGGCGATCTCGTCGCCCGCGTCAAGGCGGCGCTGGCCGAGACCGGGCTTGATCCGGAGCGGCTCGAACTCGAGATCACCGAGGGCGTGATGGTGACCGACGCCGACCGGGCGATGGCGACCTTCGCCCGGCTCAGGGCGCTCGGCGTGCGCATCGCGCTCGACGATTTCGGCACCGGCTACTCCTCGCTGTCCTATCTGCACCGCTTTCCGCTGACGACGCTGAAGATCGACAAGAGCTTCGTCGCCAAGCTCGGCGTGACGCTGGAATCGGTCGCGATCACCCGCGCCGTCATCCAGCTCGGCCATGCGCTCGGCATCGAGGTGGTGGCCGAGGGCGTCGAAACGCCCGAGCAGCTCGATTTCCTGATCCAGGAAGGCTGCGACCTGACGCAAGGCTTCCTGCTCGGCCGGCCGCTGGAGGCTGAGGCCTGGCGGAGCGTGACGGCGGCCTGACGAGCCGTCCACCGACGCCGGGCCGCCCTGTCGCAGGCGCGCTTGTGCGGGCTCCGGACGCCGCCTAATCCTCAAGCATCGACGCCGCCATCCAGAAGCGGCGCTTTGCGAGGAAACATGGTCTCTGACGATCCGCGCTTCGCGCCGGACTCCTCCTATGCCTGGCTGAGGCTGGCGCTGTCGCTCTTGCTGGGCACCGTCGCCTGCGTCGGCACCTGGTCTGTCGTGGTGGTGCTGCCGACGGTGCAGGCCGAGTTCGGCACGCTCAGGGCCGGGGCCTCGCTGCCCTATACCGCCGTGATGCTCGGCTTCGGCTTCGGCAACATCATGATGGGCCGCATCGCCGACCGCTACGGCATCGTCGTGCCGATCGTGATCGGCGCGCTCTGCCTCGGTCTCGGTTTCACGCTGGCGGGGATGTCGGGCACGCTTTGGCAGTTCGCGCTGGCGCACGGGCTGCTGATCGGCATCGGCGGGGCGGCGGGCTTTGCTCCGCTGATCGCGGACCTCTCGCACTGGTTCCACAAGCATCGCGGGCTCGCCGTCGTATTCGGCGCGTCCGGCAGCTATCTCGCCGGGACGATCTGGCCGCAGATCATCACCTGGGGCCTGAACAACCATGGCTGGCGCGCCACCCATATTGGCATCGGCATCGCAGCGCTGGCGGTGATGCTGCCGCTCGCTTTGTTCTTCCGACGCCGGCCGAACGCGGCCTCCTTCGCCGCCGCCGAGGCGTCGAGCACCAGTGCGCGCGGCGATCTCGGCCTCACGCCCAACCAGCTCACCGCGCTGCTCTGCGTCGCGGGCTTCTCCTGCTGCGTCGCCATGGCGATGCCGCAGGTGCATCTCGTCGCCTATTGCGGCGATCTCGGCTATGGCGTGGCGCGCGGCGCCGACATGCTGTCGCTGATGCTGCTTCTGGGCATCGTCAGCCGCATCGGCTCGGGCTTCGTCTCCGATCGCATCGGCGGTACGGCGACATTGGCGCTGGGCTCGGTGATGCAGGGCGTGGCGCTTTTCTTGTATCTCTGGTTCGACGGGCTGACCTCGCTCTACATCGTCACCGCGATCTTCGGCCTGTTTCAGGGCGGCATCGTGCCGATGTACGCCGTCATCATCCGCGAGTTCCTGCCGGCGCGAGAGGCCGGCGCACGTATCGGCGTGGTGATGGCGTCGACGATCGTCGGCATGGCCTTCGGCGGCTACGTCTCGGGCGCGATCTTCGACTTTACCGCGTCGTACCGGGCTGCGTTCCTCAACGGGCTGGCATGGAACCTCGTGAATATCGCGGTGGTGTGCTGGCTGATGCTGCGGGCCCGGCCGAGATTGGCTGTGGCTTGATCAGCCACCCGGCCGATAGGTCCCGAAACACCAGACATGGCCTTCCGGGTCCTTGCAGATGAAGTCGCGGCTGCCATAGGGCTGGTCGGTCGGCTCCATGCAGATTTCGGCTCCCGCCGCACGGGCCCGCTCGCAACGCACGTCGATGTCGTCGGTGGCGATGTAGGGCGAGGCGGTGGTGCCGCCGAGTTCGGCCGGGCGCGAGACGAGCTTGCCGAAGGCGTTGTTTTCCGACGAGCCGAGCATGATCACGCTGTCGCCCATGCGCAGTTCGCCATGCAGCAAGGTCTTGCCGTCTTGCGAGTAATGGGCCGCGAGCTTCTCGAAGCCGAAGGCCTCGATCAGCCAGTGATAGATTTTCGGAGCATCGGCGTAGCGCAGGCAAATGCAGATCGTTGCGGGCGGTGTGGTCATGGCTGGCTCCTGACTGATGTCCGGCGCAATCTGACGGGTCCGCGATCACGGCGATTGAACAAATCGGACTCAGACGCTGGCATCCGTCGCCGGGTCCTGCTCCGCCATGGCGCGGGGAGACAGCCCGCCGAGCCTGCCGAACTCGCGGATCAGATGGGCCTGGTCGGCGTAGCCAGCGGCAAGCGCGATACCGGCCCAGCCTTCGCTGCGATCTCGCGCCGCCAGTCGCCGCGCCGCCTCGAAACGCAGAATGCGCGCCACGGTCTTGGGCGACACGCCGGTCTCGCTCGCGAAGCGGCGCGTCAGATGACGTTCGCTCCAGCCGATCTCGGTCGCGATATCGCGGACACGGCGGTGGCCTTGCAGCAGGCGCAGGGCGCTTGCGACCCCGGCCGACTGGCTACGTCCGCGCGCGAGCCGGCTCCTGACGAGGTTTTCGAGCAGATCGAAGCGTTGCGGCCATGTCGCCATGCCTTCAAGCCGTTCCGCAAGCCCGCGGCCAATGCCCATATCGTCCAGCGCGACGACCCTGCCGGCCATGTCGCGCGGATCGAGATGGAAGAAGCGATAGGCTCCGGCGAGCGTGAAGTCGATCTGGACGCAAGCCGATGCGCCTGTCGAGGAAACGAGGACAGGCCGGTCGATCACCCCGGCGGTGAAACTCGCCGGCGCGAGCCGTTCGCCATTTGCTGTCGTCAGCGCGAATGGCGCGCCGAAGTTGACGATCAGAGGGATGGTCGTGGTGGCGACCTCGCAGCGCTCAAGGGCGAGAGGGCGCGTCTCGCGATAGCCGGTATAGCCAATCACGGCGCCGACAAGATCGTGCGCCGGCGAGCGTCTTGCCAATTCCCAGCCCGGCTCCATGGCTCTGTGCATCGTCTCCAGCTTGACGCAGTCTGCGCGCTGCCCGATGTCGGCTCAACGACAAAACGCGACCTGAGGACACGCCATGCTCAAAACCACGCTCGCCGGCAGCCTGCCGAAGCCTCTCTGGCTGGCCGAGCCCGAAAAACTCTGGGCCCCGTGGCGGCTGGAGGGCGAGGCGCTGGAGGCGGGCAAGCGCGATGCGACGATCCTGGCGGTGAAGCTGCAGGAGGATGCCGGCCTCGACATCGTCGGCGACGGCGAGCAGGCGCGGGTGCATTTCGTACACGGGTTCCTCGCCAATCTCGACGGCATCGACTTCGGCAAGAAGACGATCATGGGCATCCGCAACGACCGCTACAAAGCCGAGGTGCCGACCGTCACGGGCGCCATCCGGCGCAAGGGCGCGGTGCATCGCATGGAAGCGGAGGCGGCGCGCGCCCACACCACGCGCAAGCTGAAATTCACGCTGCCGGGGCCGATGACCATCGTCGACACCATCGCGGATGAACATTACGGCCGGCGCGAGGACCTCGCCATGGCCTTCGCCGAGGCGCTGAACGAGGAGGCGCACGAGCTGCAGGCGATCGGCGTCGACGTCATCCAGTTCGACGAGCCGGCCTACAACGTCTACATGGAGGCGGTCGCCGACTGGGGCATCGCCTGTCTGGAGCGCGCCGCGCGCGGGCTGACCGCCACCACCGCCGTCCACATCTGCTACGGTTACGGCATCAAGGCCAATATCGACTGGAAGGCGACGCTCGGCGAGCAGTGGCGTCATTACGAGCAGACCTTTCCCGCGATCGCGAAAAGCTCGATCGGCCAGGTTTCGCTGGAATGCCGCAACTCGAAGGTGCCGCTCGACCTGATCCGCCTGCTCGACGGCAAGGACGTGCTGGCGGGTGCGATCGACGTGGCCTCCGATGCGATCGAGACGCCGGAAGAAGTCGCGGCCACGATCCGCGACGTGCTGAAATTCGTTGCGCCCGAAAAGCTCTTTCCCTGCACCAATTGCGGTCTCGCGCCGATGTCCTTCGACGTCGCCTATGGCAAGCTCGCGGCGCTGGCGCAGGGCGCGGCCCTGGTGCGCCGGGAACTCGGCCACGCCGGCTGAGGCGGAGAGCATGAAGGGCGTCACCCGTTTCGAGCATCGCCGGCAGCCGGTGATACCGGCGCATCGTTTCGCGGCGCGGCTTGGCCGGGCGGTGCTGATCTATCTCGGGCTCGCCGTCATAGGCATGGCGATCGGCATGGCGGGCTATGGCCTGACCGAGGGGATGAGCGCGACCGACGCCTTCGTCAATGCGGCCATGATCCTCTCGGGCATGGGGCCTGTCGCCGAACTGAAGACGGAAGCCGGCAAGATCTTTGCCGGGTTCTATGCGCTGTTTTCGGGATTGTTCGTGGTGATCGCGACCGGCTTCGTGCTGGCGCCGGTGCTGCATCGTGTGCTCCACTCCTTCCATGTCGAACAGGGGACGAGCGACGATGACTGAGCCGGGGCCGACGCCTGACGAGACGCCGCGCGGCAACCTGACCGTCCGGATCAACGCCATGCCGGCCGACACCAACGCCAATGGCGACATCTTCGGCGGCTGGGTGATGTCGCGGATGGACGCGGCCGGCGGCATCGCCGGGGTCGACCGGGCGCAGGGCAGGGTGGTGACGATCGCGGTCGATGCGATGACGTTCTTCCGGCCGGTCAAGGTCGGCGACGTGCTCAGCGTCTATACCGAGGTCGAGCATGTCGGCCGGACCTCGATGAAGATCCATGTCGAGGCCTGGGCGCGGCGCTTCCGCACCACGCTGCACGAGAAGGTGACGGATGCGAGCTTCACCTTCGTCGCCATCGATGAGGAAGGCAGGCCCAGGCCGGTGCCGGACCTATCCCGTTCGGCCTAGGACAGGCGAAGAATTCGAAGATGACGCTAAGCGACTGTTCACCGCTCTTCGAACTCTAAGAGAAGCGTTAACGTTTGTGACAGGCGGCGGTGTTTGAGTGGTGTCGGATCGATATCCGGGGACCACCGCCATGCGTCACGACCCTATGATGACCTTACGGAAGATTGCCGCCGTAGCGGCTCGCCTGCGTTCGGACGAGCGTGGCGTCATCATCATCCTCTTCGCTGCGGCCCTCCCGGTCGTGCTGACGTTGTTCCTGGTGCTCATAGACCACACGCGCGGCGTGACCGCCCGCACCAATCTCCAGAACAGCCTCGACGCGGCAACGCTTTATGTCGCCAAGTCGAACCTCACGAGCAGTTCGGAAATCCAGGCGCTCGGTCTCAGGGTGCTGAACGCCAACCAGCAGGCCAGCGGCGCACCGCCGGTTTCGTCGGCCCGTTTCACGCTGAGCGAGGACCTGCGTGTCACCGGGACCGCCTCGATGGACGTGCCGGTGACGATTTCGAGCCTCGTCGGGCGTGCGTCGATGACGATCGATTCCGTCTCGGAGGTCGCGCGCAGTTCCAACAATATCGAAGTGGGGATCGCGCTCGACATCACCGGATCGATGTCCGGCACGCCGCTCTCTCAAATGAAGACGGCCGCGAAGGAACTCGTCGATCTCATCGTCAAGGATCAGCAGACGCCCCATTACTCGAAGGTGGCGCTGGTGCCGTATTCGAACGCCGTCAACTACGGCACGCTTGCCGGCAATGCGCGCGGCACGTTGTCGAGCGGACGCTGCGACACGCCCGGCTGCGAGCAGTACCGGTTCTACAATGCCAGCGGCAACCGGCAGACCTACAACGCGTCGACCTGCGTGACGGAGCGGATCGGGACCGCCGCCTATACGGATGCCGCGCCCAACCTCGCCACCACGCGCCTCGGTCGGCACTATATCGGCGCACGCAGCGGCGACGCCAATCTCTGCATTTCATCGAGCATCGTGCCGTTGTCGACGAACCGCACGGCGCTCAAGAACAGCATCGACGACTATGCGGCGGCGGGCTCGACCGCAGGCCATATCGGGCTCGCATCGGCCTGGTATATGGTGTCGCCGAACTTCGGATACCTCTGGGGCGATGCCGCAAGCCGGCCCGCCGCCTATGGCACGCGCGAACTGATCAAGGTCGTCATCCTGATGACCGATGGCGAGTTCAACACGGCCCATGCCGATGGCGTGCTTTCGAACGACTCCGGCTTCGGCAACAACGACCTGCAGATCAACAAGAACGCCACCAATGGCTCTTCGCACAATCAGGCGCTCTCCCTCTGCAGCGCCATCAAGCAGCAGGGCATCATCCTCTACACTGTGGGATTCAACCTGAATTCCCAGAACGCGCGCAACCTGATGCAGACATGCGCCACGAGCTCGACCCATGCCTACCTGCCCAGCGGCGGCACGGCGCTGCGCGATGCCTTCCGGGCGATCGCGCAGGAAATCAACTCGCTGCGCATCTCGCGCTGAGCGGCGGTGAGCCATCTGCTAACGATCCTCTAATGACCAGAATCAGGACTGATTCAGAAGAATCCAGGCGCTTAAACGTTCATTAAGCGCATCCCCCGCATTGTGGCGATCAGATGGCCTAATCCAACTGACCGCTCAAGAACAAAATGGGGGATACCTTTCATGATCAATCGTCGTGACGTCCTGACCGGCCTTGCCTGCGCCTCCGCCGCTTCGCTCATTCCCGGCCGCGTCTTCGCCGAGACCGGCGTGATGGCCGACAAGATCATCCTCGGCCAGGCGGCCGTGTTCGAAGGTCCCGCCAGCGCGCTGGGCCTGGGCATGCGCGACGGCCTGAACGCCGCCTTCGCCGAGGTCAACGCCAAGGGCGGCCTCAGTGGCCGCAAGCTCGAACTGCTGACGCAGGACGACGGCTACGAGCCCGGCAAATCGGTCGATGCGACCAAGGCGCTGATCGCCAAGGACGTGTTTGCGCTGGTCGGCCCGGTCGGCACGCCGACCGCCATGGCCGCCCACCCGATCGCGAAAGAGGCTGGCCTGCCCTTCATCGGCGCCTTCACCGGCGCGGAAGGCCTGCGCGAGCCCTATCTGCCGCATGTCGTCAACGTCCGCGCTTCCTATTTCCAGGAGACCGAGGTCTGGATCGAGCGCCTCGTCAAGGACAAGGGCTTCTCCAAGATCGCGATCTTCTATCAGGACGACGCGTTCGGCCGCGCCGGCCTCGCTGGCGTCAAGAAGGCGATGGATTCGCGCAAGATGAGCCTCGTCGCCGAGGGCACCTTCGAGCGCAACACGGTGGCGGTCCGCTCCGCGCTGCTCGAAATCCGCAAGGCCAATCCGGAAGCCGTCGTGATGGTCGGCCCCTACAAGCCCTGCGCCGAATTCATCAAGCTGTGCAAGCAGGTGAAGTTCGAGCCGGTGTTCATGAACATCTCCTTCGTCGGATCGAACGCGCTCGCCGCAGAACTCGGCGCGGCCGGCGCCGGGGTCTATGTCACGCAGGTCGTGCCGCTGCCGAGCGACGCCTCGATCCCGGTGGTCAAGGCCTATCAGGCTGCGCTCGCCGCCAGCGAAGCCAAGGACAAGGAGCCCGGCTTCGTCTCGCTCGAAGGCTACCTCGTCGGCCGCACCGTCATCGCCGCCCTGGAGAAGGCCGGCAAGGAGCCGACCCGCAAGGCCTTCATGGAAGCGCTGACCAGCGGCTCCTATGATTTCGGCGGGTTCAAGATGACCTTCGGCCCCAATGACAACCGCGGCTCCGACGACGTCTACCTGACGGTGATCGGGGCCGACGGCAAGTTCAGGTCGGTCACGTCGCTGACCGCCTGAACCCAGAGCCGGCTGATTTCAGGCCGCACCGACCTGAAACCTGAATCCGTCTCTACAACAATGAGTTAGAGCATGATGTCGCCCGAAAGCCGGTTCCCACCTTTCGCCATCATGCTCTAGATCTTCCGCGTCGTAATCCGGAGAGTGACATGACGAAGGCCAAGAAGCCGGCGCGCCAGCGCGCGCCGCTGCGTATCGGCATCGCCGCGCGCATCTACGCCGCGCTCGGCGTCCTGACCACGCTGACGCTCGTGGCGTCGGCTGTCGCCTGGCTCTCCTACGACCGGGTCAACCAGACCGTTGGCGAGATGGTCGAGCGCAAGATGCCCGTCGTGGAACTTGCGCTCGAACTCTCCCAGGCCGCGACGCAGTCGACGGCGCTGGCGCCGCGCTTCATGAGCGTCCAGACCGTGCAGCAGCGCGCCAGGCTGACCTCCGAACTCGACGCGATCGAGGCGCGGCAGTTCGATCTGATCCGGCGCGTGGCAGCGGTCGGCGGCGTCGATATGAAGCCGGTCCAGAAGGCCGTCGACGAATTGTCGCGCCAGATCAACGACATCAACGACCTGACCGGCGAGCGCTTGCGCAACGCCGCCGAGATGGCGTCCTCCCTCGACCAGCTCAACAAGGTGCGCGAGGACTTCGTTAAAGCTGTCGGCGCGGAAGCCGACGAGCGCCAGTTCAACGTCGTGCTCGGCATCGAGAGCGTCAAGGGCCTGACGGGTCCGCAGCTCGACGAGGCGCTGAAGGGGATCAACGAACTCGAATTCCCGGCCTTCGATCTCGCCCGCAAACTTGAGGCGCAGGTCAACGAGCTGATCGGACTGCTGCGTGAGGTCGTGCAGATCGCCGACAAGTCGCAGCTCGGCATCGCGCGCGAACGCTTCAACGCCGTCGTGCTGCGCATCCGCAAGGACATGGCCGCCGCCGACAAGATCGTTCCCAACCCGGCCCGGACGCGCTCGATCAACGCCGTCGTCGATGTTGGCGAGGGTTCTAGCGGCGTGGTCGAGGTTCGCCAGCGCGATATCGTCACGCAGGATGCGATCAATGCCGGCCTGCGCGATATCGATCAGGCTGCCACGACCATGCGCGCCGAGGTCGAAAAGCTCGTCAAATCCGCCCGCACCGACGCGGTCGCCGCCAGCGCCTCCACCTCGTCCATGATCCAGCAGAGCAAGATGTGGCTGGGCGCGATCGGCGTCGGCTCGCTTCTGGCCGCGCTCATGCTGTCGCTGTTCTATGTCCGCCCGATGATCGTCGGCCGCCTCAACCGGCTCTGGTCGGCGACGCGGGCGATCGCCGATGGCCAGCTTGAGACGGTGGTCGACGCCAAGGGCAATGACGAGATTTCCGACATCTCGAAGAGCGTGCTGCTCTTCCGCGACAATGCGGTGGCGCTGCGCGCTGCCGAGGCCGCCAAGGTCGAGGACGAGGCCCGAGCGCTGGAGCAGCGTCGCGAGATGATGCAGGAACTCGGCGCCGCCTTCGGCGCGGTGGTCAGCGCGGCGGCGGCCGGTGATTTCAGCCAGCGCGTCGCGGCGACCTTCGCCGACGACGAGCTCAATGCTCTCGCCGAGGCGGTCAACACGCTGCTGGAGACGGTGCAGACGGGGCTTTCGGAAACCTGCGAGGTTCTGGCCGAGCTTTCGGCCGGGCAGCTCTCGACCCGTGTCGAGGGCATGTATCAGGGCGCCTTCGCCGAGTTGAAGACCGGCACCAACGGGCTGGCCGAGGAGTTCGAAAGCACGCTGGCCAGGCTCTCGGACACCGTTTCGGCGGTCCGCAGCGCGACGTCCGAAATCCTCGACGGCGTCACCGACCTCGCCGAGCGCACCAGCGAGGAGAGCAACGCCGTCTCGATGGCGACAAATCAGCTCGGCGCCTTCGCCGGGACGGTCAAGAAGACCGCGACGGAAGCCGCCCAGGCGATGGGCATGGCCGAAGGGGCCGAGGCGCGCGCCCAACAGGGCGAGAAGGTCGTCGCCTCGGCGCTGGAGGCGATGCAGCGCATCCGCACCTCGTCCAACAAGATCTCCGAGGTCATCGCGATGATCGACGAGATCGCCTTCCAGACCAATCTGCTGGCGCTCAACGCGGCGGTGGAGGCGGCGCGGGCAGGCGATGCGGGACGTGGCTTTGCGGTCGTCGCCTCGGAGGTGCGCAGCCTGGCCAAGCGCTCGGCCGACGCGTCCAACGACGTCAAGAAGCTGGTCCAGGCCGCCCATGGCGACGTGCAGGTCGGCGTCGGCCTCGTCGAGGAGACCTCGGCGATGTTCGAGGCGATCGTGTCCTCGGTCAACGACCTGACCGGGCTGATGAACGGCATCTCGCTCACCGCCCGCAACCAGGCGACGGACGTCTCGGCGATCAGCAACGAAATCGACGGCATCGGCACCATGGCGCATCAGAACGCGGCGCTGGTCGAGGAGACCAATGCGGCGCTGGCGCTGACCGACGAGCAGACGCGCGCTTTGACCGAGCATATCGGCCGCTTCAAGTTCCGCGAGGGCCATGTCGCGGAGCATGAGGACGGGCATCTGGTCGCGCAGGCCGCTTGATCACGGCGACTGTTCGAACACTTCGTGGGAAAAGGCCCGCCGCCAACCGCGACGGGCCTTTTCCTGTTCGCGCCCGGCTGGTCCTGCGCGCATGTCGTGTGGTATCGAGCGGCGCGCAGAGCGCCAATCTCCTGGGGGCGTAGCTCAATGGTTAGAGCCGACCGCTCATAACGGTCTGGTTGCAGGTTCGAGTCCTGCCGCCCCCACCAGCGCCGCGCTTCCCCTCGGCGATCACGCGACCGCGCAACGCAGCGTCCCGATGCCCTCGATATGACCTTCCATCACGTCGCCGCGCACGACCGCGCCCACGCCAGACGGCGTGCCCGACATGATCAGGTCGCCGGGCTGGAGCTCGAACAGGCCCGACAGATAGGAGATCATCTCCGGCACCTTCCAGATCATGTGGTTGAGGTCGCCCTGCTGGCGCATCTCGCCGTTGACCTTCAGCCAGATCGCGCCGTTCTCGGGGTGGCCGATGATGCTCGCAGGGACGATCTCGCCCATCGGCGCGGAATGTTCGAAGGCCTTGCCGATCTCCCAGGGACGGCCCGCCTTCTTGCATTCGTCCTGCAGGTCGCGGCGGGTCATGTCGAGGCCGACGGCGTAGCCATAGACATGGTCGAGCGCGCGCTCGATCGGGATATCCTTGCCGCCTCTGGACAGCGCCACGACCAGTTCGATCTCGTGATGGACGTTGCCGCTGCGCGGCGGATAGGGGAAATCGCCGCCGTCCAGCACGACGCTGTCGGGATTCTTCTGGAAGAAGAACGGGGCCTCGCGATTGGGGTCGCCACCCATTTCGATGGTGTGGGCTGCGTAGTTGCGGCCGACGCAATAGATCCGGTGGACCGGAAAGCGGCCCTGCGTGCCTCGCACGGGCACCGAAACGGGCGCGGGAGCCTGAACGACATGGCTCTGGGGCGTGGCGATATTCATCTTGCTTGGTCCTTCATTGGCGCGGCGGCCGGTGGTGGTGGGAGGTGGTGAAAGTCGATCAGCGCGAGGCTGCGTAGTAGCCGACGCTGCGTTCGAGCCGCGCCAGCCCCTCGTTGAGGGTGAAGGCGAAGGCGAACAGCACCAGAAGCAGCGCCCAGAAGTGCTCCATCAGGAAATGCGACTGGTAGATCTCGAAGAGCGTGCCGAAGCCGACGACCGAGACCAGCAATTGCCCGATGACCACGCCCTTGACGGCGCGGATCATGCCGAGCCGGATTCCGGCGAGGATTTCGGGCAGCGCCGCCCAGAGATAGATCCGGCTGAAAGCCTGCCAGCGGCTCGCCCCGAAGCTGCGCGCCATCTCGACCAGGGAGAGCGAGATCCCGCGCACGCCGGCGCGCGTGTTGAGCACGATGATCCAGACCGAAAACAGCACCACGGTCAGCACGATCGTGGTCTCGCCGAGTCCGAACAGCACCATGATGACCGGGACGAGGGCGCTGAGCGGGGCCGAGAGGAACAGGTTCACCCAGGGCAGCAGCAACCGGTCGGCGATGATGGAGCGTCCCATCACCATGCCCAGCGGCACGCCGACGCCGATCGCGATGGCATTGCCGAGCAGGAAGCTGCGGCCGGTGATCATGAGCGCGTCGAGGAAGGACGGCGTCGGCACGATCTCGATGACGCGCCAGACGATGCGCGAGAGCGGCGGCAGGATGAAGCCGGCGTCGGTATGGCCGGCGATCTCCCAGATCACCATCCAGATCAGAAGCGCTGCCGCCATCGGCAGGCGGATGCCCGAAATCACCATGGCCATCAATCCAGATAGTGCTTGAGCTGCTGCCAGATGTCCTCGACGACATCGAGATAGGCGGAGTCGCGCCTGATCTTCTCGGGGTCGCCGCCACGGACGATCTTCGGCTCGATGATCGCCGAGACGCGGCTCGGGCGGCGCGACAGAAGCGCGATCCGGTCGGAGACGTAGACCGCCTCCTCGATCGAATGCGTCACGAAGATGAAGCTCTTGCCCTCGTTGGCGACGAGTTCCAGCAACTCCTCCTGGAACTTGCGCCGCGTCTGCTCGTCGACCGCCGAGAACGGCTCGTCCATCAGAACGACCTTGGCGTCGACCGCAAGGGCACGGGCCAGCCCGACGCGCTGGCGCATGCCGCCGGACAGCTCGTGCGGGAACTTCTGCTCGAACCCTTTCAGGCCGACTCGCGCGATGTGGCGCTCGGCGACGGCTTCCCGCTCCGAGCGGGCGACGCCGCGCAGTTCGAGCCCGAAGGCGACGTTGCGCATCACGCTCGCCCAGGGCATCAGCGCGAAATCCTGGAAGACGAAGGCCCGCTCCGGACCCGGGCCGGTCACCTCGCGGCCGTCGACCAGAACCTGCCCGCCGCTATGGGGGATCAGCCCGGCGATGATCTTGAGCAGCGTGGTCTTGCCGCAGCCCGACGGGCCGAGCAGCGTCGTCAGCTTGCCCTCCGGAAAATCGAGCGAGATGCCGCTCAGCGCCTCGACGCCGCCCGGATAGGTCTTCGACACGCTCCGGACCTCGACGATCGGGCGGTTCGCGCCCGGCACGGGTTCGATCGCGCACAGCGACGCGGCTGTTGCTGGGGTCGGGGTCATGCGCGCGTCTCCGGGCGGAAGAGGGTATGCTCGATCTGCTCCAGCGCCTCGATGAACAGCACCGAGAACAGGATGATCGAGAGGATCGCCGCATACATCTTGGGATAGTCGGCGACCGACTGGTTGTAGGAGATCAGGTCGCCGATGCCGGTCGGCGTGATGAGCAGTTCGGCGAGGATGACGCCGATGAAGGCGGCGGCGCAGCCGAGCCTCAAGCCGGCGAAGATCATCGGGCTCGCCGCCGGCAGGATGACGAGGCGGATGCTCTGGCTGCGCGAGGCGAGGAAGGAGCGGCTCATCTCCAGCAGCGATTGCGGCGTATTGCGCACCGCGCCGAGCGTGTTCAGCACGATCACCGGCATCGCCATGATGCAGACCGTCATGATCTTGGCGGTCAAGCCGATGCCATAGGCGAAGGTCAGAATCGGGATCAGGGCCGCCAGAGGCGCGGCCTGGGCGATGATGAAGAGCGGCGCGATCAGCCATTCCGACGGCTGGTGCAGGCCCATCAGGACCCCGAGCCCGACGCCAAGCACGACCGATATGGCGAGCCCGATGACGAGCGGTTTCAGCGTGATCAGGAAGGCCTTGAACAGGCTGCCATCGGCGATCAGGCTCCCCAATCCCGCAAGGGTTTCAAGAAAGGTGGGAAAGGCCGGGCTCAACGGAATCCGGCCGGCATATTCCCACAGCGCCAGCGCGATCGAGAACGAGACCAGCCGCAGCATGAGCGGGTGGATCGCGAGGTCGCGCCAGTTGCGTGCGGGCGTCTGGCGAAGCGCAGGCAGAGCGGGGGCGAGTTCGGAGGTCTGCAAGGGAAGCCTCACTCGATACCAAAGGCGGTCGGAGAACAAAACCCGTCATCCCGGACAAGCCGCGTAGCGGCGCCGATCCGGGATCCATCATAGGGCAGGACGGCGCTTGATGATGGATCCCGGGTCAAGCCCGGGATGACGGCGGTGTTTCCGAGCGAAATGGACATTCCTCAGCTGCCGAGCGCCTTGCGGGCGCGGTCGAGCGGTGCGAGATACCAGAAGTCCTCGACCTTCAGATCCTTGGCCGGGCCCTGCATCTGGCCGGCCTCGACATAGAATTCGAAGTCGGACGCAGCGACCTCGGCGTTGCCGCCGCCGGGCGCGAACACGCCTTCCCTGGTCGCCATGGTGTAGAATTTGGTGATGCCCTCGAGCACCTCCTTAGGCTGGTCGGCCATCAGCTTGCGCTTGGCGCGCTCCTTCTCGACCACGGCCGGATTGGCGGCCATCTCGGTCCAGAGCCGCAGGAATTCCGTGACGATCACGTCGACCTTGGCCTCGTTCTTCCTGATCCAGTCGATCTGACCGAAGAGCGTCTCGTCCGAGGCTGGCTGCGAGACGCCCGGCAGCACGTGGAAGCGGTCGCCGGCCTTTTCGAGCAGCAGGTTCTTGTTGGCGAGGTCGACGATCGTCGCCTTGATCTGCCCCTTCATCATGCCGATGATCCGGTTCTCGGAGCCGGGCACATAGCTGCGGTCGCTGAACTGGATGCCCTCGCGCTTGGCGATGATGTTGCCGATCGCCTCCGTGCCGGTGGCCCGCGCGTGGAAGGTGATCGGCTGGCCGTTCAGATCCTTCCACGATTTGTAGGATTTGTCGGCCACGGGGAAGAACACCAGCCGCGTGCCCTGGAAGAGGACGCGCAGCGGCGCCTTGCTCTTCTGGACGACGGCATAGGGCGTGCCGACGCCGAGATCGGCCTGGCCGTTGATCACGGCCTGGATGGCGAGATCCTCCTTGGCGAAGTGCGTGACCTGATAGTCGACGCCCTTCTCCCTGGCGCGCTCCAGCGCGATGATCATCGACAGGGTTTCGGTCGAGAGCACGTCGCCGAGCGCGACGCGGATCTTCTCCTGGGCCTGCGCGACGACGCTTCCCGCCGACAGGGCGGCCGCGATGGCGACGGCGTACAGAGCTGTGGACAGCCTTTTTCCTGGCGCTTTCATCTCGATGCTCCTCCCAGAGCTTTCTTGTTCATTGGCTCGTATGGTTGCAACCAATTCGATTTTGGCCAATGTCAGAGCGCCAATTGATCCTGTCAAGGCTGAAAACGCGTGCTGCAAGGCAATAAAAGCGGCGAATCCAATCGGATTGACGCAACCAATTCTTGAATGGTTGCAATCGCTGCGAATCCATGAAATCAAGGATCGTTCCTGGTTGGATCGGTCGCGCATGCTGGACAGACAAGTCGAAGCCTCTCCCTCGCTCGCCATGTCGGGCGTGCTGACGCAGCTCTCGGGCTATCTCGCGGCCGCCGCATTGCCCGATGACGGCCGGCTGCCGCCCGAGCGCGAACTCGCCGAACTGCTCGGCGTGAAACGGACCGAGTTGCGCCGGAGTCTAGCGGTTCTGGAGCGTGAGGGGCAGCTCTGGCGGCAGGTCGGCAAAGGCACTTTTGTCGGCCCCCGGCCGCCGCAGCTTCTCGACATCGCCGACCTTGCCGAGCGCAGCAACCCGCTGCAGGTGATGCGGGCGCGCATCGGCCTCGAACCGGAGCTGGCGCGGCTCGCCGCGGTCAACGCCACGGCGACGGAGATTGCGACGCTGGCGGAGCTCAACGCCGCCTGCCGCACGGCCGCAACCTGGCGCGAATACGAGGCCTATGACGCGCGCTTCCACCACCAGATCGCGGAGGCGGCGCACAACCCGATCCTGCTCGCGCTGCTGGAGACATTGAACGCCGTGCGCCGCGCCGTGACCTGGGGCCGGCCGCGCCCGAGCCATCTGCGGCCGCCGGCCGATCATCACAGCTTCGCCGACCATGAGCGCATCGTCGACGCCATCGCCCATCGCGAGGCCGCCGCCGCCGCCGACGGCATGCGTCGGCATCTGCAGAACGTCGAGGACCGGCTGATCGGGCGCCAGCCCTGACAGCGGCCGGCGGCCGCCGTTTAGCCCGGCCGGGCCGGCGCGCGGCCGCGCAAAACAATCCTTGCCACGCCGTCGCCTGCCGGTAGCTTAGTCGCGTGATGGCAACGGTCGCGCTCGGGCGCGCCGCGGTCGCCGAACGCACATGCAGACAAAGACATGGCGTCGGAACAACATGGCATCTGGGAGGATGACGACATGACGATCTGTAACAGAACAGGCATCGCCGCGGCCGTGGCGTTCGGTCTGGCCGCGACGGCGGGCGTCGCGCAGGGCGCCGATATGCGGTTGATGACCGGCCCGCAGGGCGGCGTCTGGGTGCCGCTCGGCGGCCAGCTCAAGGATATGTGGGAAAAGGCCATCCCGGGGCTCAGCGTATCGGCTCTGCCCGGCGCCGGCATCGCCAATGTCCGCGCGATCGAGGACGGCAAGGCGGAAATCGGCTTCGGCAACTCGATCTCGACGGTTGACGGGCTTGCCGGCAACGCGCCCTTCCCCAAGAAGCATGAGAACATCTGCAACATCGCGTCGCTCTATCCGCAGTATTTCCAGATGCTGGTCCCGGCCAATTCCGGGATCAACACGGTCAAGGATCTGAAGGGCAAGGCGATCACCACCCAGCCGCGCGGCAACACCGGCGAGCTCATCACCGGGCAACTGCTCAAGGTCCATGGCCTGAGCTACAGCGACGTCAAGGTGTCCTTCGTCTCCTACACCGACTCCGTCGAGCAGGTGAAGGACGGCCACGCCCAGGCCTTTTCGCTGGGCACGGCTATTCCCTCCGGCGCGGTGATGGACCTCGCCTCGGCGCGCGACATCAAGCTGCTCGATCTCTCGGCCGATCTCGACGGCATGAAGAAGCTCAACCCCGGCTATACGCTGGTGACGGTTCCCAAGGGCACCTATCCGAAGCAGGAGCAGGATGTGAAGGTGATTGGCTACGCCACCCACATCGTCGCCTCGTGCAAGCTGCCGGCCGATCAGGTCTACGCGATGACCAAGGCGATCGCCGACAACGTCCCGGCGCTGACGGCGACCAGCAAGGCCGTGGCCGGGCTGACCCCGAAGATCATGGCCGAGGATGTCGGCGTGCCGTTCCATCCGGGCGCTGTGAAGTTCTACAAGGAAGCCGGGATCACCGTGGCGTCCAAGTGACGGGTCGCCGCCGCTCGCGACAGACGGTCTGATGGTGCGCGCGGCGCCGCCGCGCGCACATATCCGCCCTTGTCACCTCTTCCCTGATGCCGACGCGGGTTCTTCTCGCGAGCGGCCGGACCTGCCACCGCGACATGCTGGCTGGAGACATGCCCCTTGGACAAGATGCAAGCGGACATCAGCATTCCGAAGCCCGAATTCCGGTTCGACCTGAGCCATGCCGGCATCATCCGGCTGGTGACGGCGGTCATCGCCGTGGCGATGGCGCTCTACCATATCTGGGTAATCCTGCCGCCTGCGCTGGGCGGGCAGGGCACGCCTGAGGCGATCATCTTCCGCGGCACGCATCTGTTGTTCGCGCTGGCGCTGACCTTCCTGATCTATCGCAGGGCGGGAACCGGCTCGGCGCCGTCGCTGCTCGACTATGCGCTGCTGGCGCTCGCGATCGCGCCTGTCACCTACCTGTTCTGGAACTACGACTACATCGTCAACCGGATCTATTATGTCGACGACATGACCACCGCCGACATGGCGATGGCGGTCATCCTCATCGTCCTGATCATGGAGGCGACGCGGCGGCTGATCGGCTGGGCGCTGCCGATCACGGCGATCGTCTTCCTCTGCTACGCGCTGTTCTTCGCCCGCGTCGAGCCGATGCGGCTGCTCGACCAACTCTTCATGACCACGGAGGGCGTCTTCGGCGCGCCGCTCGGCATCTCGGCGGCCTATGTCATGATTTTCGTGCTGTTCGGGGCGTTCATGGAGCGCACCGGTACGGGCCAGCTCTTCATGGATTTCGCGCTGTCGCTGACCGGGCATACCGCCGGCGGGCCGGGCAAGGTCGCGGTGGTGTCGTCGAGCCTGTTCGGCACGATCTCGGGCAGCGCGGTGGCCAACGTCATGGTCGACGGGCCGATCTCGATTCCGCTGATGAAGCGCACCGGCTTCAAAGCGCATTTCGCCGCCGGCGTCGAGGCGGTGGCCTCGACCGGCGGGCAGATCATGCCTCCGATCATGGGCGCGGCCGCCTTCGTCATGGCCGAGTTCCTGTCGGTGTCATACGGCCAGATCATCATCTGGGCGCTGATCCCGGCGATCCTCTACTACGTCGCCTGTTTCGCCGCCGTGCATTTCGAGGCCAAGCGCCATGGCATCATGGGCGTGCCGCGCAACGAACTGCCGGTGCTCTCGACGACGTTGCGCGAGCGCGGACATCTGTTCATCCCGGTCCTCACGATCCTCGTCGTGCTCTATTCGGGCTACAGCGCGCCGCTGGCTGCGCTGGCGGGCACGCTTTTGTGCTTCCCGGTCGCGGCGATGCGGGCCTCGACGCGCGTCAACGTCCGGCTTCCGATCATCATCGACGCCATGATCGACGGGGCGCGCAACGCGCTCGCCGTGGCGCTGGCCTGCGCCTGCGCCGGCATCGTCATCGGCGTCGTGGCGCTGACGGGCGCCGGCATCGTGTTCACCCAGGCGGTCATCGGGCTGGCTCAGAACTGGCTGCTGCTCGCGCTGATCCTCACTGCCGTCGCCGGCATCGTGCTCGGTATGGGCATGCCGACGACGCCGGCCTATATCGTGATGACCTCGTTGCTGGTGCCGGCGCTGATCAAGCTCGGCGTGGTCACGCCGGCCGCGCATATGTTCGCGTTCTATTTCGCGATCCTGTCGGCGATTACGCCGCCGGTGGCGCTGGCGGTCTATGCGGCGGCGGGACTGGCCAAGGCCGATCTCTGGGCGAGCGGCTGGGCTGCGGTGAAGATCGGATGCGCAGGGTTCATCGTGCCCTTCATGTTCGTCTACGAGCCGGCTCTGCTGATGATCGGCGACTGGCCGACGATCATCTGGCGCTTCATCCTCTCCTTCCTCGGCATCGGACTGCTCGCTGCGGGGCTGCACGGCTATCTGCTGCGCCGCGCCACGCTGTGGGAGCGCGCGCTGCTGATCGCGACGGCATTCTGCCTGGTCAAGCCCGACTGGGTGGCCGACCTGATCGGTCTGGCGCTCGCCCTCATCGTGGTCGCGGTGCAGTGGCCGGGCCGCGACCGCGCGCCCATTCAGTCGAGGCCGGATGCGACCCCGCCAAACCCGGCGTGAACGGGCGCCCGTGGCGGCTTCGCTGTCCCGGATGATTAAAGTTTAATCATTTTTTCGCGACATGCATACATGTTGCATGCGAGAGCGCCAGCCTTGCCGCGCGAAATAGAAATTTATCTATTGATATCAACGTAATAACCTCTGGCATGGTCCATGCTTAGAAGGTGGCGTCTTCCCTCGCCTGATGGGGTCACGCCATGCACAGCCAATCTCCCGCCTTCGACCTGCCGGCTTCGACGCCGGCTGGAGCTCGCGCGTGGCCCGGCATGCTCCGTGCATGAACCCGATCGAGCAGGGCCACGCCAATCCAGACGCTGATCGAAGGGCACAAGCATGACCATCACACGCCGCACCGCCATCGCCGCCGGCCTCGCCATGCCTTTCGTCGCCCGCTCGGGCGGCGTGCAGGCGCAGGCCCCGAGCCGGGCCGAGACCCTGCTGCTGGTGCAGGAATACGGGCCCAACAGCCTCGACATGCAGGGCATCGGTTCGTCGCAGCCGGTCAATGGCGTGGCGCTGAACTGCTATGATCGGCTGCTGCGCTTCAAGCCGGTGCCGATCCCCACGGGCGGCGGCAACCAGGTCTCGATGGGCGAGCTCGAGGGCGAACTGGCCGAAAGCTGGCAGGTCGCGTCCGACGGGATGAGTTGCACCTTCAAGCTGCGCGACACGACCTTCCATTCCGGTCGCAAGGTTACGGCCAAGGACGTGAAATGGTCGCTCGACCGCGCCTGCACCATCGGCGGCTTCGCCACCACGCAGATGAACGCCGGCTCGCTGGAGAAGCCCGAGCAGTTCGTCGTCGTCGACGACAACACCTTCCGGGTCGATTTCGTCCGCAAGGACAAGATGACCCTGCCGAATCTGGCCGTGACCATCCCCTTCGTCTTCGATTCCGAACTCGCCATCAAGAACGGCGGCGGCGATCCCCATGCGAAGGAATACCTGAAGAACAACATCGCCGGCGGCGGCGCCTACAAGGTCGAGAGCTGGAAGCCCGGCGTCGAGACGATCTATGTCCGCAACGACGCCTGGAAATCCGGCAGGCTGCCGCAACTGCGCCGCATCATCGCGCGCGACATCGCCTCGCCCTCGACCCGCCGGGCGCTGATGGAGCGCGGCGACGCCGACGTGTCATACGGGCTGCCGCCGAAGGATTTCAAGGATCTGCTCGACGCCGGCAAGGTCAACGTCGTCGGCGTGCCGATCCCCAACGGCGTCTGGGGCTGCTATCTCAACACGCAGGTCGGACCGTTCAAGGATGCGCGCCTGCGCCAGGCCGTGGCCTGGGCAATGCCCTACGACAAGATCCTGCAGGCCTCGCTGTTCGGGCGCGGCGTGTCGATGGCGGGCGGCACTGCGCCGAAAGTCGCCTGGCCGCAGCCATTCCCCTATACCTCGGACATGGCCAAGGCCAAGGCGCTGGTCGATGCGGCGGGCGGCCCGTTCTCGACGACTTTGTATTTCGACGCCGGCAACGCCACCGTCGCCGAGCCGATGGCGGTGCTGATGAAGGAGGCGCTGGCTGCGATCGGGATCACCGTCGAGATCAACAAGGTGCCGGGCGCGAATTTCCGCACCGAGATCGCCAAGAAGACCAATCCGATGGTGCTGAACCGCTTCGCCGGCTGGCTCGACTATCCGGACTATTATCTGTTCTGGACGATGCACGGCAACAACTCGATCTTCAACATCGCGGCCTACCAGAATCCGGCGCTGGACAAGCTCGTCGACGCCGCCCGCTTCGCGCCCGACAAGGCGGCCTACGACGCCAACGTCATCGACTTCATCAAGCTGATCAACAACGAGGTGCCGATGGTGCCGATCAACCAGCCGACCCATGACGTCGCGCTGCAGAAGTCGATCGGCGGTTACCAGTTCCAGCCCTGTCGCGAGCCGGATTTCCGGTATCTGACGAAGGGCGTGTGACGTCGATGGGCGCCTCCCGTCATTGCGACGAGGCGCAGCCGACGAAGCAATCCAGCGGTCTCGCGCAACCCTCTGGATTGCTTCGCTGCGCTCGCAAAGACGGCTCGTCAGGCGAGAGGAGGGGGATGCCATGCTCCGTATGATCGGCCAGCGGCTGATTACGACGATCCCGTCGGTCATCGGCGTCATCATCGTCACCTTCCTGCTGACGCGGGTGCTGCCGGGCGATACCGCTGCCTACTTCGCAGGGCCTGCGGCCTCGCCGGAGGCGATCATCGATATCCGTTCCAAACTTGGGCTCGACCAGCCGCTGCCGGTGCAGTTCGTCTCCTATGTCGGCGCGCTTGCGAAGGGCGATCTCGGCCAGTCGCTGACGACCGGCCAGCCGGTGACGAAGGACCTTGCCGCCCGCCTGCCGGCCTCGGCCGAACTGACGCTGGCGGGGCTGCTTCTAGCGATGGCGGTGGCGCTGCCGCTCGGCGTGCTCGCTGCCGTGAAGCAGGGCTCCTGGATCGATCATCTCTGCCGCGTCGTGGCGACGGCAGGCGTCTCGCTCCCGGTGTTCTTCACCGGACTCCTTCTGGTCTACGTCTTCTATTTCATCCTCGGCTGGTCGCCGGCGCCGCTCGGGCGGCTCGACGTCTTCGCCTCCGAGCCGCCGCGCGTTACCGGGCTGTTCCTGATCGACAGCCTGCTGGCGGGCGAATGGGAGACCTTTCGCGCAGCTTTCTCGCAACTGATCCTGCCGGCGTTGACGCTGGGCATTTTCTCGCTCGCGCCGATCACGCGCATGACGCGCGCCTCGATGCTGGCCGTGCTCGGCGCCGATTTCGTCCGCACCGCGCGGGCGAGCGGGCTCTCAAGCGGCAAGGTCATCGGGACCTACGCCTTTCGCAACGCCATGCTGCCGGTGGTGACCACGCTCGGCATGGTGTTCTCCTTCCTGCTCGGCGCGAACGTTCTGGTCGAGAAGGTCTTCGCCTGGCCCGGCGTCGGCTCCTATGCGGTCGAGGCGCTGATCGCCTCGGACTATGCGCCGATCCAGGGCTTCGTGCTGACGATGGCGATCCTCTATGTCGCGCTGAACCTGATGATCGACGTGCTCTACGGCGTGATCGACCCCCGCGTCAGGCTGGAGGGCTGAGCCGTGAACGACATGAGCAAGATCGAGCCCGTGCCCGCCGACTCCGCCGCGGCCGACTCTGTCGCGGCCTTGCGCTTCGATGCTCCGCCCTCGACCAGCATCTGGGCCCATGCCAGGCACATCGTCGCCGAAAACCCGGTCACGGGTCTCGCCTTCGGACTGTTCGCGCTGATCCTGTTCGCCGCGATCTTCGGCCCGTCGCTCGTCCCCTACGACCCGCTGGCGAGCAACACCAACTCGGCCCTGCAAGCGCCGAGCGCGCGACACTGGTTCGGCACCGACCAGCTCGGGCGCGACATCTTCAGCCGCGTGATCGTCGCAACGCGGCTCGATTTCACCATCGCTGTCGCGTCCGTCGCGCTCGTCTTCGTCATGGGCGGGCTCGCCGGCGTCATGGCCGGCTTCTTCGGCGGCTGGGTCGACAAGGTGGTGGGCCGCATCGCCGACACGATCATGGCCTTCCCGCTCTTCGTGCTCGCCATGGGCATCGTGGCGGCGCTCGGCAATTCGGTCGGCAACATCGTGCTGGCGACCGCGATCATCAATTTCCCGCTCTATGCCCGGGTCGCGCGGGCCGAGGCCAATGTCCGGCGCGAGGCCGGCTTCGTGCAGGCGGCGCGGCTCTCGGGCAACTCCGACTGGCGGCTGCTGATGACGCAGGTGCTGCCCAACATCATGCCGATCATGGCCGTGCAGATGTCGCTGACCATGGGCTATGCGATCCTGAATGCGGCCGGGCTCTCCTTCATCGGGCTCGGCGTGCGCCCGCCGACGCCCGAATGGGGGATCATGGTGGCGGAAGGAGCGAGCTTCATCGTCTCGGGCGAATGGTGGATCGCCTTCTTTCCGGGGCTGGCGCTGATGATCGCGGTGTTCTGCTTCAACCTGCTCGGCGACGGCGTGCGCGACCTCGTCGATCCGCAGCGGAGGAATTGAGCATGACCACCGCTCCCCTCCTCGACATCAGGAACCTCACCGTCGAGTTCGCCACGCGCCGGGGCACTGTGCAGGCGGTGAAGGCGATCGACATCCAGGTCGGCAAGGGCGAGACGGTCGCGATCGTCGGAGAATCCGGCTCCGGAAAATCCGTCACCTCATATGCGGTGGTGCGCATCCTAGACCGGGCAGGCCGGGTCGCTGAGGGCTCGATCGCCTTCTCCGGCGTCGATCTCGTCGCGGCGACCGAGGCGCAGATGCGCGATCTGCGCGGGCGCGAGATCTCGATGATCTTCCAGAACCCGCGCGCGGCGCTCAATCCGATCCGCAAGGTCGGCCGGCAGATCGAGGACGTGCTGCTGCAGCATGTCCAGGCGACGCGCGCGACGGCGAAGGAAAGGGCGATCGAGGCGCTGACCAAGGTCAGGATCGCCCGGCCCGAGGAGCGCTACGACGCCTATCCGTTCGAGCTTTCGGGCGGCATGTGCCAACGCGTCGTGATCGCGCTCGCGCTGGCCTGCCAGCCGCAGCTCCTGATCGCCGACGAGCCGACGACCGGTCTCGACGTCACCACGCAGAAGGCGGTGATGGACCTGATCGTCGAGTTGACCCGCGAGCGGGGCATGTCGACCATCCTGATCACGCATGATCTCGGGCTGGCCGCCGCCTATTGCGACCGGGTCGTGGTGATGGAAAAGGGCAAGGTCGTCGAGACGGCGCTGGCGACCGAGATCTTCCGCAATCCACAGCACCCCTACACCCGCAAGTTGATGCAGGCGACGCCGCGTATCGGCATGAGCCTTGCCGATCTTCTGCCGGATGCGCCGAAGGCGCTGGCCGAGCCGAAAGCGCCGTCGATCGCTCCGGCGGACGGCGAGCCTCTGATGCGGGTCGAAAATCTGGTGAAGGAATATCCGCGTCCCGAGACTGGCTCCTTTCTCGCCAGGCTGATGGGCAAGGCCGAGTCGACGAAAGCCGCCTTCCGCGCCGTCGACGGCATCAGCTTCACGGTGGCACGAGGTGAGACGCTCGGCCTCGTCGGCGAATCGGGCTGCGGCAAGTCGACGACTTCGCTGATGATCACGCGACTGATCGACCCGAGCGGCGGGCGCATCGTCTTCGACGGGACGGATATCGGCGCAATTCCCGCAAAGCAGTTCGCAGCGTCTCCGCATCGCCGGCGCATCCAGATGGTGTTTCAGGACCCGACCGACAGCCTCAATCCGCGCTTCACGGCCGAGCGCGCCATCGTCGATCCGATCCTGCGCATGGGCGCCATCAAGGGACGCGATGCGCTGAGGGCGCGCTGCGAGGAGCTGGCGCGGCTGGTGGGCCTGCCCGTCGAGCTGATTGACCGCTTTCCGCACCAGCTCTCGGGCGGGCAGAAGGCGCGCGTCGGCATTGCGCGCGCCATCGCGCTCGAGCCCGATCTCGTCATCCTCGACGAGCCGACGGCGGCGCTCGACGTCTCGGTCCAGGCCGTGGTGCTGAACTTGCTGGAGGAGCTGAAGGGCCGGCTCGGGATGAGCTACCTTTTCGTCTCGCACGACCTCAACGTGGTGCGCCTGCTCTGCGACCGGGTGATCGTGATGAAAACGGGCTCGATCGTCGAGCAGGGCACGGCCGAGGAGGTGCTCGGCGACCCGAAAGCGGCGTATACGAAGGAACTGCTGACGGCGATTCCGCATCCGCCGTTGTGATACCAGCCTCTGTCATTCCGGGGCGCGCGCAGGCGCGAACCCGGAACCCACGACCGGGTGAGATTTTGCAGTGGGCAGGGACGGATCACCCTGTCGTGGGTTCCGGGCTCTTCGCATTGCGAAGCCCCGGAATGACAATCGTTTTGGAGAACTCCATTGAAAATCAACGACCCCGCCGTGCTCGCCGAAGTCGAGGCCGCGTTTGCCGCCTATGAGAAGGCGCTGACCACCAACGACGTCGCGGTGCTGGACACGCTCTTCAAGGACGCGCCCGAGACGCTGCGCTATGGCGTGGCCGAGAACCTCTACGGCTATGCCGAGATCGCTGCCTTTCGCGCGGCGCGCTCGCCTGTCGGCGTGATGCGCGAGATCTACCGCACCGTGATCACAACCTATGGCGATGCGATGGCTACCGCCAATACGCTCTACCGGCGCGAGAGCATCCCGGGCAAGATCGGCCGGCAGAGCCAGACATGGGTGAAGTTCCCGGAAGGCTGGCGGGTGGTCGCGGCCCATGTCAGCATGATCGCCGAATGAGCCGCGCGTGCGCTGCGCCATGACGGTGGCGCCGGGGCCTGCTATTCACAGACCAGCGAATCCGCTCATTTCCCGGTCCTGACCATTATGCCGCCGCCGCTCGTTGCATCGGTTCCACGCGCCAGGCCTGCGCCGCGCACCCGCACGGAAAGCCTGCGGCTGCAGATCGCAGACGAGATCGTCTCGGGTGCGCTCGAACCGGGCGCGCCGCTCGACGAGCAGGAACTGGCCGCCCGCTTCGGCGTCTCGCGGACCCCGGTGCGCGAGGCGATAAGGCAGCTTTCGGCCTCGGGTCTCGTCAGCGTGCGGCCGCATCGCGGCGCGGTCGTTGCGCTGCCGACGCCGCGCCAGCTCGACGACATGTTCGAGGCTATGGCGGAGCTGGAGGCGCTCTGCGCCGGCCTCGCCGCCCGCAACATGACCGTGCCGGAGCGCAGGGCGCTGGAGGCGCTGCATCAGGATCTGCGCTCCCTGGTCCAGAAAGGTGACCCAGCGCGCTATCATGAGACGAACGAGGCCTTTCACGCGGCGATCTATGCCGGCTCGCATAACGGCTATCTGGCCGAGATCACGCTGATGACCCGGACCCGCGTCGCGCCCTTCCGGCGGGCGCAGTTCCGCGCCACGGGCCGGCTCGGCGGCTCCTATCGGGAGCATGATCTGATCGTGCAGGCGATCCTCCGTGGCGACCAGGCTGGCGCGGTCGAGGCCATGCGGGCGCATATCGGCATCGTGCGCGATGCATTCAGGAGCTATGCCGAGACGCGGTGAGGCCAGGATGCTCAGAGCGGTGGCAGCTCTGCGAAGGGATTGAGCCAAGCTATTCCGAGCGGACGGAAATGTCGCTCGTTTCCGGTCAGCAGTGTCAGACCGTGAGCCGCCGCCGTGGCGGCGATGGCGATATCGGCAAGTCCTGTCCCGTGACCGCGCGCGTTGTCGAGCATCGGCCCAGCCTTGCGTGCGACCTTCAGATCGAAAGGCAAAATGCGATCACCATACAGATGCTCGACCGCCTCGATCCATCGTCTCAGCCGTAATGCCTTCGTCGTCGCGCCTTGACGCAAGCATCCACTTATACCGCGCTCGATCTCGGCGATCGTCATGGTCGAGAGAAAGAGCTGGCTGCTGGCTCGGACCTGCCATTCCAGCCAATCTCGCCGCTGCTGCGCCTTTGTCGGGGCCGCTGCCGAGAGGACGTCGGTGTCCAGCAGATACATCAGAAATCGATATCACGCGGAGGCGAACGGTCGCGCTCGGGAATGTCGTCGGGTTCGCCCGGAAAGGCCGCCAGCAGCTCTCCGAAGCTCGGTACACGCGACAACCTTTGGTACTCGGCGAATGAGAGAACGACCGCTTCCTTGCGGCCATGCCGCGTGATGAGCGCAGGCTCCCCTGCGACAGCTCGGTCAAGTAGCGCGGAAAGCGAGGCTTTCGCCTCACGCAGTTGGATTTCTCTCATGACAATCACTCTGTGACCACAGGTGACTACATAGCGCGGGTCGTCGATAGCGGCAAGGCGCGCAGGCGTCACGCCGCCACAAACGCCCGCCAGCCGCCGAAGCTCGTGACGTCGCGCGCGCCTTGGGTGGCGATCGTCTCGCAGAGAAAGCCCTTGACCTTCGTGCCGTCGGCCAGCGCCAGCGTGCCGATGCCGAGCGGGGAGGGGATGCCGGCGACGAAACGGCCGAAGCCCTCCGGCGGCATCGCCCACACCTCGAGCGCCACGGCAGCGCCACCCTCCGCGACGCGGATCAGGCCCGGTCGCATCGGGGGGCCGCCGGGCAGGGCGAAGAGCCTGTACTCGGCGGTCGTGGTCGTGGCGCGCAGGAAGGTTGCGCCAAGCCCGGTCAGTTCGCCGTTGAGCGGCATGCCGGAGAGATGCGCGCCGACGACGGCGATTTCGATCGTGCCTGCCGTTGGCGCGGCGGGAAGCGGTGGAAAGGCCGGCATGGCTGCGCCGGCCGCGCCCAGCGTCAGGCCGGATACGGCGTGGAAGGCGCGGCCGAGGCCGGCCAGCGCCGCGTCATGGCCGCTGGGCGCTATGAAGGTCACGCCGGCCGCCGTGCCGTCTTCCGCGAGGCTGACCGGGACGGCGAGCGCGCACATGTCGAGCAGGTTCACGAAATTGGTGTAGCGTCCGAGCATCGAGTTCTGGCCGATCGGGTCGGCCACCATCTGCGCCAGCGTCACCGGGCGTGGCGCGGTCGGAACCATCAGGGTGTCGATGCCTTTGAGCGCGGCTTTCGCGGCGAGCGCCAGTTCGGCGAGGCGATAGCGCGAGGCGAAGGTTTCGGCCGCATCGGGCAGCGGCTTGCCGGCGATGACCTCGCGGATCACGGGCAGGATCGCCTCGCGGTCGCGTTCGTAAAGCTCGCATATGGCGAGCCAGCGCTCGGCGACCCAGGGCCCGTGGTAAAGCAACCGCGCCGTGTCGTTGAACGGCGTCATGTCGAGCGGGACGATGGTCGCGCCCAGCGCCTGCGCCCGCTCCACGGCGCTAGCGAAGCTGGCCGCCGCCGCCGCATCGCCGTCGAAATCGAGGTCGGCGGGGCGAGGGACGCCGATCCTCGGATGCGGCGCGACTGCGCCCGGGCGGCCGAGTGGCAGGGCGCGCGAGAACGGGTCGGCTGCGTCATGCCCGGCGATGACGTCGAGCACGGCCCAGGCGTCGTCGACGGTCAGCGCGAAGACGGAGATGCAATCCAGCGTGCGGCAGGCCGGCACGACGCCCGCGCTCGGCACGAGTCCGACGCTGGGCTTGAGGCCGACAAGGTTCTGCAGGCCGGCCGGAACGCGGCCCGAGCCGGCCGTATCCGTGCCGAGCGCGACCGGGACGATGCCCGCGGCGACCGCGCTGGCCGAGCCGGAGCTGGAGCCGCCGGGCACGAGATCGGCGCGCAGCGCGTTGCGCGGCACGCCATAGGGCGAGCGCGTGCCGTTCAGCCCGGTGGCGAACTGGTCGAGGTTGGTCTTGCCGATGATGATGGCGCCTTGCGCCCTGAGCCGCGCGACGGCGCTCGCATCCCGCTCTGGCGTGTAGGCGAAGGCGGGACATGCGGCCGTGGTGGCAAGGCCTGCGACGTCGATATTGTCTTTCACCGCGACGGGTATGCCCCAGAGCTTGCGGCCGCGCGGCCCCTCCGCCTGCAGCGCCTGCGCCTCCGCCAGCACCTCGCCTTCCGGCCGAAGCGTGATGAAGATCGCCTCGTCGCCATGCTCGCGGTGTCGGGCATAGGCCGCTGCGATCGTCCGGGCGATCGTCACGCGGCCGTCGAAATGGTCGGCGATCAGGCTGGTCAGGGTCGTCACGGAAGCCTCTTGGAAGTCGAGCCTATCGGATAGGCAATTTCAGGTTCTATGCATACAAAGATTATGCATGCAGATCGCGGCACGTATCTGGTGCGCGGTTCAGTTTGCCGCTCGCGGGAAGACGGGTTTCAAGCGGCGTTGAAATCCTTGCTTTGAATCAAGCGCTTGCTGTCGATCCTCCCACTCCGGTTCTTCGCCTGCCGCGATACGTTGACTCAGGCATAGCCCTTGCAAAGCCTGTTCCGTCATCCAGCGACGGGAGGCTTTTCATGACCCGCTCCGAGATTTCGGCGCAGCCTTTCCCACTCGGCGTCGATTTCGCGCGGACCGCGCTGGTCATCATCGACATGCAGCGCGACTTTCTGGAGCCCGGCGGGTTCGGGGCCGCGCTCGGCAACGACGTGTCTCTGCTGATGAAGGCCGTCGGGCCATGCCAGGCCATGCTGGCCGGCGCGCGCAAGGCCGGTCTGCTGGTGATCCATACCCGCGAGGGGCATCGCCCCGACCTTTCCGACGCGCCGCCTGCCAAGGTGCAGCGCGGCGACCCCGCCAAGCGCATCGGCGCGGCCGGTCCGATGGGGCGCATCCTGATCCGCGGCGAGGCCGGACACGACATCATCGCCGATCTGGCGCCGCTTCCAGACGAGCCGGTGATCGACAAGCCCGGCAAAGGCGCGTTCTACCAGACCGATCTCGACCTGATGCTGCGCAATCGCGGCATCGAGACGCTGCTGGTGGCCGGCGTCACCACGGAAGTCTGCGTCCACACCACCGTGCGCGAGGCCAACGACCGGGGCTATCGCTGCCTCGTGCTGGCCGACGCCTGCGCCTCCTATTTCCCGGAGTTCCACGAGGTGGGTCTGCGCATGATCGCGGCCCAGGGCGGGATCTTCGGCTGGGTTTCGACGACGCAGGACGTGCTCGCGGCCATGGAAGCGACACCGGCGTTGTTTGGCGCGTGCGGGGCGCCAACGAGCCGATGGCTCGCCAAACTGGAGTCTGTGGCATGAACCTGAGAAAACCGTCATTCGACGCCGTCCGCCATTGCGACGCGATGGCGCCGATGCTCGGCCTGACGATCACGGACGAACAGCGCCCGGGCGTGCTTCAGTTCCTGGAGGTCGCGCACCGGATGGCGACGATCGTGCAAAGCGCACCGCTCGACGATGCCGGCTTCGAGCTCGCGCCGAGCTTCAGGCCGGGCTCTCCGGTCAAAGAATCCCTGCCGGCTCCGGAGATGCAGAAGTGAGCCTGGATGCCTTCGCGCCGGCTCATCGCATCGCCGATCATGTCAGGACGGGAGAGGTTTCGGCCGAGACCGTGACCGGCGATTATCTCGCCCGTATCGCCACGCTGAATCCGGCCATAAATGCCTTCACCGACGTCACGGCGCAGCGCGCGCTGGCGCAGGCGCGGGGCATCGACGCGGCGCGGGCGCGGGGCGAGACTTTGGGGCCGCTCGCCGGCGTGCCCTTCGCGGTCAAGAACCTGTTCGACATCGAAGGGCTGCCGACGCGGGCGGGCTCGAAGATCAACCGCGCGCGCGCTCCTGCGACCCGCGACGCCGTGCTGGTCGAGCGGCTGAGCGCTGCCGGCGCGATCCTGCTCGGCGGCCTCAACATGGGCGAATACGCCTATGACTTCACAGGCGAGAACGCCCATGACGGGGCCTGCCGCAACCCGCACGACCTCGATCGCATGGCGGGCGGCTCGTCCTCGGGTTCGGGCGCGGCGACGGCGGCAGGGCTAGCGCCTTTGTCGCTCGGCTCCGACACCAATGGCTCGATCCGCGTGCCCTCTTCGCTCTGCGGCATTTTCGGGTTGAAGCCAACCTATGGCCGGTTGCCGCGCACGCGCTCCTTTCCGTTCTGCGATTCTCTGGATCATCTCGGCCCCTTCGCCCGCGATGTGACCGACCTCGCCTTGGCCTACGACCTGTTGCAGGGGCCTGACGCGCATGATCCTGCTTGTGCGCAGCGACCGGCCGAGCCGTGCCTGCCCGGTCTCAATGCTGGCACGGCTGGCCTGCGGATCGCGGTCGCAAGCGGGCATTTCTCGACAGAAGGCATGCCGGAGGCCGAAGCCGCGGTGGCGGCCGTCGCGCAGGCACTGGGAGCCGACCGCACGATCGAGCTCGCCGGAGCGGCGCTGGCGCGGGCTGCGGCTTTCCTGATCACGAATGGCGAGAGCGCCGCCTTCCATCTCGAGCGGTTGCGGGCGCGGGCGGATGATTTCGACCCCGATACACGCGACCGCTTTCTCGCGGGGGCGATGCAGCCGAGCGCCTGGTACATCCAGGCGCAGCGGGTCAGGCGCTGGTTCCACGATCAGGTGATGCGGGTCTTCGAGGATGTCGACCTGATCATCGCGCCGGCGACGCCGTGCCTTGCGCCGCTGATCGGCCAGACGACTCTGGACCTGCGCGGCGAAACCGTGCCGTTGCGGCCCAATCTCGGCATCTTCACCCAGCCGATCTCCGCGATCGGGCTGCCGGTCGCGGCCGTGCCGGTGTTCGGAGCGGGGCTTCCGATCGGCGTGCAGGTGATCGCCGCGCCCTGGCGCGAGGATCTGTGCCTGCGGGCCGCATTCGCGCTGGAACAGGCGGGCGTCTGTCAGGCGAGGCCGCCGCTCTTGGGTTGAACGAAGCGCTCACCGTCTCTGCGAGCGCAGCGAAGCAGTCCAGCATCGCGCGCTACGTCCTCCTGGATCGCTCCGCTCGCGAAGACGAAGAATGCCCGGCCTTCCGACCGGGCATTCCTGCATTCTTGAAAACCAGGTTCAGTTCAGACCGTCAGCTTGCCGGCCTTGGCGGCGGCGTAGCGCTCGTTGACCTTGGCCCAGTTGACCGTGTTCCACCAGCTCTTGAGGTAGTCGGCGCGGCGGTTCTGGTATTTCAGGTAGTAGGCGTGCTCCCAGACGTCGTTGCCGAAGAGCGGCATCTGCTTGTCCATCAGCGGGTTGTCCTGCCCGCCCTTGGAGACCAGAGCGAGCTTGCCGTCGGCTGCCACCGTGACGAAGACCCAGCCGGAGCCGAAGACGCGCAGGCCGGCGGCCTCGAAATCGGTCTTGAACTTGTCGAAACCGCCAAGATCCTTCGTGATCGCGGCTGCGACGTCGCCGGTCGGCGCGCCGCCGGCGTTCGGGCCCATGACCTCCCAGAACATGGTGTGGTTGGCGTGGCCGCCGCCGGCGTTGCGGACCGCCGTGCGGGCGGCTTCCGGAACCGACATCAGGTCGCCGAGCAGCTTGTTCAGCGGGGTCGAAGCGACGACGCCGTGGGTCTTGGCGACGCCGTTCAGGCCGGCGACGAAGGCGGCGTGATGGCGACTGTAATGGATGTCCATCGTCATCGCGTCGATATGGGGCTCCAGCGCCGCCGCCTCATAGGCGCGTTTGGGCAGCGAGAACGGACCGGCGGCGGGAGCGGGAGCGGCAGCCTGGGCCCAGACCTTCGGCGCGGCCGAGATGGCGATGGCGGCAGCGCCAAAGCCGATCAGCGAGCGGCGGGAAAACGAAATCGCGTTCGTCATGACATCCTCCGTGGGGCGACGGCGTGGGCGCCGACGTTACCGTTGCGTTAATCGCATGGCCGGCCTGCGGATGCAGCGGGCCATGCGAGGCGTGATGTTTATTTCGTCAACGGAGCCGCATTCGATGCGGCACAAGCGCAGAACCGCGCCGTGTTTCGCATGACGGCGCGGCGCATCGGTTTGCCATACTCATCTCATGACACAATCGCGCACGCTCTTCCTTGTTCCGCTGCTCGGACTGCTCTGGGGCTTCAACTGGCCTGCGGTCCGCATCGCGCTTGGCGAGATCGCACCCTGGACGCTGCGCTCCGGCGGCATGGCTTTCGCCGGGCTGGCGCTGGTCGCAATTGCGCTTTTGAGAGGGCAATCGCTGTCGGTGCCACGCGCCTGCTGGCTGCCTCTGCTGGTGGCGGGCTTTCTCTCGATCGCGGCGTTCAACGTGCTGCTCGCCTTTGCGCAACTGATGGCGCCGACGTCGCGGGCCGCGATCCTGACCTTCACCATGCCGCTCTGGTCAACGCTGTTGGCCTGGCTCTGGCTGGCTGAGCGTCTCGACCGGCGCAGGCTTCTCGGGCTGGGCCTGGGCGCGGCCGGCCTTGCCGCGCTCGGTCTGCCGCTCTGGCAAAGCGGCGGGCTGACGCCGGGGCTGATGCTGGCGCTGATCGCCAGCCTGAGCTGGGCGCTCGGCACCATCGTGACCAAGCGCTGGCCGATCCCGGTTCCGGCGATCACCGTCGCGGCCTGGCAGTTGCTGATCGGCGGCCTCATCGCCGGCATCGGCATGCTGGTCTTCGAGGGGATGCCCCGCTTTGGGCCATTGCAGCCGCGCACGATCGCGGCCCTGACCTTCCATATCCTCGGCGCGCAGGCGCTGGCCTATTTCATCTGGTTCACGGTGATCGCGCGGCTGCCGGCCGGGCTCGCCAGCATCGGCACGCTGATGGTGCCGGCGGTCGGCACGTTCGGCTCGGTCCTGCTGCTGGGCGAGAGACCGCTGCCAGGCGATTGGCTCGGTCTGATGCTGATCGTTGCGGCGTCGGGCGCGATCCTGCTGCCAGCCGGCCGCGCCGAACCCATGGTTGCGCGCCAATCGCGGCATTAACGCCGAATTTACCGCGTTTTGGCTAAGGTTCCGACTGGAAACCGACTGGCCCGAAAGCGGATGATCATGCAAGCGCACGCCCTGAAGGCGCCCGAGCCCGCCAATGAGGACGCGCCCTCCCATGCGGGCGCGGCGCGGGCGGTGCGCGAGATCGCCGAGCGCTTCGGCAAGCTCGGGGCCGAGATCACCGACATCTCCGGCAGCATCGGCGACGTGACGCGCCAGCTCGAAGGCCAGACCGACGGCTTGCACCGACTCGTCGTCGCCGTCGAGCAGGTCTCGCGCGCCAACCGCTCGATCGAGCAGGCGGCCGACGGCGCGCAGGCGACCGCATCGGTCGTCCGCAGCGGGCTCGCCCGCGTCACCGAATCGGTCAAGGCCGGGCTCAATGTGGCGCAGTCGGACATCGAGGCGCTGACGCAAGGCGCGAGCACGCTCGCCTCGGCGCTCGCAGACGCCGTCGGCGAGGCGCACAGAGCCCGCGCCTCCAGCGACGCGATCCAGTCCATCACCCGCGAGATCCAGCTCCTCTCGATCAATGCCGGCGTCGAGGCGGCCCGCAGCGGCACCGCCGGGCGTGGGTTCGCGGTCATCGCGGCCGCCGTCAAGCAGTTGGCCGAGCAGACCCGCGAGGCGACGACGACCGGCGCCAGGCAGCTCGACGCGCTGGTCAAGGCGGTCGATCTCCTGGCCCATAAGAGCCAGGAGAATGCCGAGACGGCGCGGCGCGCCAGCGAGCAGAGCCAGGGCATCGCGCTGCAGCTCGGCGAACTCGACAGCTTCGGCAAGTCTGTCGTCGGGCTGATCGGCAACATTGACGCGATCTCGGCTCCGACGCGCGAGAATGCCGTCGCCTTCGCCGAGGTCGGCAAGGATCTGCGCAATCTCGTTTCCGGCGTCGATGCCTCGAGCGCCAATCTGGAGCGGGCCTCGCAGCGCACCGACCAGCTCGTCTCGATCAGCGAGGCGATCCTGGGTTCGATCGCGGCGTCCGGCGTGCGCACGGCTCAGTCCGAGCTGATCGCCACCGCCATGGAAACCGCCGCCACGATCGGCGGGCTGTTCGAGCAGGCGCTGGCGCGTGGCGAGGTCACGATGGCCGATCTGTTCGACGAGGCCTATCAACCGGTCGAAGGATCCGACCCGCTGCAGCACATGACCCGCTTCGTCGCGCTGACCGACCGGCTGCTGCCGCCGATCCAGGAAGAGCTGCTGGCGACCAGCGCGCGCATCGTGTTCTGCGCGGCTGTGGACCGCAACGGCTTCCTGCCGACGCATAACCGCAAATACTCGCAGCCGCAGGGCCGCGACCCGGTCTGGAACAACGCCAATTGCCGCAACCGGCGCATCTTCAACGATCGCACCGGCCTGGCGGCGGCGCGCAACCGCAAGCCCTTCCTGCTGCAGACCTACCGGCGCGACATGGGCGGCGGCGAGTTTCTGGTGATGGAGGATCTGTCGGCCCCGATCATGGTCAAGGGCCGGCACTGGGGCGGGTTTCGCTTCGGATTGAAGACCTGAGCGGGGATGGTGCGGCCGGGAGCCGGGGTCCTTCGCGCGTTGCGAATTTTTGTGTTTCGTCGTGTTGAGTGAGCTGGTCGGTCAAGCGTCATGCATATCGCGCCATCCTTCCCGAACCTCTCGGTGCTGCTGATCGATCCCAGCCCGCACTACCGGCGGATCATCCGCACGATGCTGTATCAGGCGCAGCTGCACCGAATCTTCGAGGCGTCGGACCTGGCCTCGGCCGCCACGATGTTCATCCAGAAGCAGCCCAACATCGTCATGCTCGACTGGGATCTGCCGGATTCCGGCAGCATGAAATGCCTCGCCTCGATGCGCTCCTTCAAGACCTCGCCCTTCGCCAAGGCGCCGGTGCTGGTGATGATGGAGCGGCCCGACCGTCGCTCGGTCGTCCATGCCGCCAAACTGGGCGCGCACGAGATCATCACCAAGCCGATTTCGCCGAACAATCTCTGGGTCCATCTGTCCGGCGTCATCAACGTCCCGCGCAAATACAAGGATGTCGGCGGCAGCATTTCGCTGGTTCCGCGCGCGATCAGCAACAACATGTTCTGACCGGCTTGCGCCTGTCTTTGTGACAGAAGGCGAAGGCAACGTCCGATCGACGCAATTCCGCTGCCGAAGCGCCCAAAAGGTTGACGAGCGTTTGCCGGATTAGCAAAATTTTTACCATTTTGGCGCGATCCTCTGCGAAGCATTCATGGGTCGCGCCGCCGTGGTCATCACAGTCTCCCTACCGCCTTTCCTGGGCCGCTCCGAGGCCGCCGCCTTCCGCAACCAGTTGCTCGTCGCGCTGGAGCAGAAGGAAAGCGTCAGCGTCGAATGCGCCGAGGCGGGGCCGCTGCCCAGCCTCTGGATCCAGCTCCTCCATTCCGCAGCCGCAAGCGCCAAGGCCAAGGGCCTCAGCGTGTCGCTCAAGGCGGCCTCCGCGGAATGCCGCCAATCCCTGCAGGCGATCGGGTTCGATCCCGCTCAAAGCGCTCTCGTTCTGGAGTGATACGGATGAAAATCCTCGCCATCGACGACACCAAGACCCTGCTCAGCCTGCTGTGCCTGACATTGAAAAACGCCGGTCACGAGGTCGCTTCCGCCGAGAATGGCGAGGAGGGGCTGGCCCAGTTCGACGCGTTCAAGCCCGATGTCGTCATCACCGACCTCAACATGCCGATCATGGACGGCATCCAGTTCACCCGCGCCTGCCGCGCCAGGCCGGCCGGCCAGAACACGCCGATCATCGTGCTGACCACGGAGAACGGCGCGGAAATCAAGGCCGAGGGTCGCCGCGCCGGCGCCAGCGCCTGGATGGTCAAGCCGTTCGAGCCCAATACCCTGCTCGGCCTCGTCGCCCGCTACCAGAACTGAGGCGGCCAGATGGATCCGTTGGCGGAACTCAAACAGACCTTCTTCCAAGAGTGCGAGGAACTCCTCGGCGCGCTGGAGATCAAGCTCCAGGCGCTCGACGAGGGCTCGACCGATTCCGAGGACGTCAACGCCGCCTTCCGGGCGATCCATTCGATCAAGGGTGGCGCAGGCGCATTCGGCTGCACCGAGCTCGTCGCCTTCGCGCATGTCTTCGAGGCCTCGCTCGACCATCTCCGCTCCGGCCGCGTCGCCCTCGAAGACGCGCCCTTCGCCCTGTTCCTGCGCTGCTCGGACGCGGTCGCCGATCTCGTCTCGGCTGCGCGCAACGACGAGCCGGCCCGGCCGCGTCCCGATCTGCTGGCCGCGCTCGAGCAGGTCGGCCAGGCGCCCAGGCCGGCACCGGCGCCGGCCCCTGTAGCCGCGCCCGCCGCTCCGGCGGCAGCGGCCCCGGCCGCTCCCGCCAGCGACGCGCCTCCCGGCATTGCCGCGCTCGGCAATCTTCTCGCCATGGTCGAGGCCAAGACCGCAGCGCCCACCGCGAAGGCCGATTCCGGCTGGGACGATGAGCCGGTCGCAGCCAAGGCGGCCCCGATCGCCGCCACGCCCGCCAAGGCAGGCCAGGATATCTGCCTGAAGATCCGGCCCGAGAGCGACCTGTTCCGCCGCGTGATCGAGCCGCGCGTCGTGCTCGGCTCGCTGCCGGCCGACGACATCGTCTCGGTGACCTGCGATCTCAGCCAGGTGCCTGCGCTGGAGACGCTCGACGTCAGCGACTGCTACATGCGCTTCACCGTGATGCTGCGCACCGAGCTGTCGGTCGAGGAGATCTACAGCCGCTTCGACTTCACGCTCGCAGCCGAGGAATTCGAGATCGAGACGGTCGCGGCCGAAGCCGCCAACGACGATGCGCCCGCGCCGGCCGCCGGCGCGCCGGTGGCGTCGCCGGAGGTCTCGGCCAATGTCGCCGCCGATCTGTCGGCGATCCTGGCGAGGCTCGGTCCCGCGTTGGATGCCGCGCCCGAGCCCGATATCGCGCCGCCCAAGCCGGTCGCGCTTGCGCCCGCGCCGACGCCGGCCGCTCCTGTCGAGCAGGCGCCCGTGGCGCGGACGCCGGCTCGCGCGCCGGTCAACGACGCAGCCCAGGCCCGTCAGCGCCAGGCCGTCAGCGTGCGCGTCGATCTCGACCGCATCGACAAGCTGATGAACCTCGTCGGCGAGATCGTCATCACCCAGTCGATGCTGGTCGAATGCGTCCGCTCGCTGCCCTACGACATCTACGCCAAGACGGCCGAGGGCATCCTGACCCTGTCGCGCCAGACCCGCGAGCTGCAGGACCATGTCATGGCGGTGCGCGCCCAGCCGGTGAAGGCCGTGTTCCAGCGCATGCCGCGCCTCGTGCGCGAACTCGCCCAGACGCTCGGCAAGGAAGTGCGCCTCGTGCTCGAAGGCGAGAACACCGAGGTCGACAAGACGATCATCGAGGAACTGGCCGATCCGCTGACCCACATGATCCGCAACTCGATGGATCACGGGCTGGAGACGCCCGACGAGCGCATCGCCGCCGGCAAGCCGCCCGAGGGCGTGATCAAGCTGGTCGCCGAGCATCGCGCCGGCCGCATCGTGATCTCGGTCACCGATGACGGGCGCGGCATCGGTCGCGACAAGCTCCTCGCCAAGGCGAAATCGCGCGGCCTCGTCGGCCAGGACGAGAAGCTCGCGCCCGAGGAGATCGACCAGCTCATCTTCGCCGCCGGCCTCTCCACGGCGGAAGTCATCAGCGACGTTTCGGGTCGTGGCGTCGGCATGGACGTGGTCCGCCGCAACGTCGAATCGCTCGGCGGCCGCATCTCGGTCGATTCCGAACCCGGCCGGGGCTGCAAGTTCACGCTGGCCCTGCCGCTGACGCTGGCGGTGCTCGAAGGCATGGTCATACGCTGCGGCGACGACCGCTACGTCATCCCGATCGCCTCGGTGATCGAGACGCAGCATCTCGCCTCGACGCCGATCGAGCATCTCACTTTCGGCCAGGAGGTGCTGCGCTGGCGCGGCGAGGTCACGCCGCTGCACCGGCTCGGCGCTGTGATGGGCTCCATCGGCACGCGCAACGAGAACATCATCATCATCGCCGAGACCGAACGCGGCGACAATGTCGGCATCGCTGTCGACGAGATCGTCGGCCAGCAGCAGGTCGTGGTGAAGAGCCTCGAAGGCAATTACGGCACGGTCAACGGCGCGTCGGCCGCGACCATCCTCGGCGACGGCCTCGTCGCGCTGATCCTCGACGTCGACTCCATGCTCCGCCTCGCCGCGTCCAGCGGCCGTTCCCCCGTTCCCGCACTGAAAATGGCTGGATGACCATGACCCTTCAACTCGGCGAAAAGCACTTCTCCTCGGCCCAGCCGGAATCCACGGTCCGCCGCATCGTGACCTTCAAGGTCGGCGACCGCACATTCGGCATCGATGTCGGCATGGTCCGCGAGATCAAGGGCTGGCAGACGACGACCCCGCTGCCCCACGCCGCCCCGCATGTGCGCGGCGTCCTCAACCTGCGCGGCGTCATCCTTGCGGTCTATGATCTGCGCACCTCGATCGGGCTCGGCCAGACCGAGGCGACCGCGACCCATGTCATCGTCGTCGTCGACATCGAGGACAAGGTGGCAGGCCTGCTGGTCGATTCGGTGTCGGACATCGTCGATGTGCCGGTCAGCGCGGTTCGTCCGGCGCCGGACCTGGAGCGCGACGAGCATGGCCTGATCGAAGGCCTCGTCCTGCTCGACACAGACATCGTCGCCCTGCTCGACCTCGGCGCGGTGATCCGCGACGGCGGCGTCGATCCGGCGGCCATGGCCAAGACGGCACGCGCGAACTGAAGGCTGCCGCGGGGCGCGCCGCCCCTCGACCAGCGTCAGGATCATTTCGCGCGAAGAAAGAAACGCCAACGATATGCGCAGCCAAGGTCCATTCGCCAGATTGTCTGTCAGGCTGCCGCTCATGTTCACGGGCGCGGCTCTGGCGGCGGGCGGGACCGTGGCCGCTGTCGCCTATGCCGTTGCCTCAAGCCGGCTCGGCGGGCTCGTGGCGCAGGGCAAGCTCAACGCGGCGGAGGTCGACGCGTTGCTCGGCTCCGCCCTGCCGCAGATGCTGGCAGTCGGCGGCGGCGCCCTTGGCGCCATCGCGGCGATCGGCTGGTTCGCGGCACGCTCGATCCACAAGCCCGTCGGCGTGATGCGCGATGCCGTCGGGCGTCTGGCCCAGGGCGAGCATTGCGATATTCCGGGGCTGACGCGTGGCGACGAGATCGGCGAGCTCGCGCGCGCCCTCAGACGCGTCCACGAGACGGGGGTCGAGGCCGCGCGGATCCGCGCCGCCCTCGACGATTGCCGCACCAACGTCATGGTCTGCGACGCGCAGGATCGCGTCGTCTACGTCAACAAGTCGCTGCTGAAGTTCTTCACCGATGCGCAGGACGATTTCCGCCTCGCCTTTCCGGGCTGCTCGGCCAAGGACATGCTGGGTAAGGTGATCGACGCCGTCCAGCGCGAGCCTGCCGCCGCCGGCGGGGGGGCGCGCTCCGTCCGTTTCGCGCTTGGACGCCGTACGGTCTCCCTGTCGCTTTGTCCGGTCACGGGCCCGGCCGGTGAGCGGTTGGGCATGGCGGTCGAATGGCTCGAACTGACCGATGAACTCGCTGCCGCCGCCGAGGTCGCCGCCCTGGTGAGCGCGGCCGTCGAGGGCGATTTCTCGGCTCGCGTGCCGCTCGCCGGCAAACCGGAGGCATTGGCCGCGATCGCCGACGGCATGAACCGCATCAACGGGCTGGTCGAGCAGGCGCTCGGCGAATTCGCCGGCGCGCTCGGCGGGCTCAGCGAGGGCGACCTGACCCGGCGCATGCAGGGCGAGTATCGGGGGCTCTTCGCCGAGCTGAAACAGAACCTCAACGCCACGCTGAGCCATCTGGCTGAGACCGTCACGACGATCCAATCGAGCGCCGGCAATGTCGCGCGCGCCGCCAGCGAGATCAGTCAGGGCGCGGGCGACCTCGCCGCGCGCACCGAGGAAACCGCGACCAATCTCGAAGAGACCGCCGCCACGACCGAACAGCTCGCGGCCTCGGTCAAGCACAGCGCCGCTCGCTCGCGCGAGGCGACCGAACTCGCCGGCGAGGCGATGGGCGTGGCGACCGAAGGTCAGACGGTCGTGGCCCAGGCCGTCGGCGCGATCGAGCGGATCGAGACCTCCTCTGGCCGGATTTCCGAGATCGTCGGCGTCATCGACGAGATCGCCTTCCAGACCAATCTTCTGGCGCTGAACGCGGCCGTGGAAGCCGCCCGCGCCGGCGACGCCGGCAAGGGCTTCGCCGTCGTCGCCTCCGAAGTTCGCTTGCTCGCGCAGCGCTCCGGCCAGGCGGCCAAGGACATCAAGGGGCTGATCGTCACCTCCAACGAGCAGGTCGGCGAGGGCGTCCGTTTCGTGCGCTCGACCGGGGCCGCGCTGGAGCGGATCGTGGCCGCCGCCGGCAAGGTCTCGGCCACCGTCGCCGAGATTTCGTCGGCTGCGGCCGAGCAGGCCCATGGCATCGAGGAGATGAGCCAGACCGTCGCCCATATGGACGAGACGACTCAGGCGAACTCGGCGCTGGCCGAGCAGAGCGCGACATCGGCCACCGAACTGACGGACGAGATCGCGCGCCTGCGCTCGCTCGTCGCCTTCTTCCGGACCGACACTGCCGGCCCGAGCCTGACGATGATGGAGCCGGCCCGGTTGCAGCGCCTCGCCGAGACCGTTCTCGGCGACAAGACCCGTCTCTCTGACAAGACCCGCGCCGCCGCCGCACCCGCGCCTGGCCGACCGAAAACCCTTCACAACGAGCCGGCTGCAGGCCGGCCCAGCCTGCGTCGCCGCGCTGCTGGCGGCGGTCGTGCCGATGACTGGGCGGAGTTCTGATCGCGATGTCCAGGTCCAACGCCATGCCCGTCTCCCAGCCCGGCCTCGCCGACGCGACGCTGTCGCGCGACGACATGGGCTTCATCGCCAAGCTGGTCTATGAGCAGGCCGGGATCGTCATCCGCGAGCACAAGGAAGCGATGACGCGCGGAAGGCTCGCGCGTCGCGTCAAGGCGCTCGGCTTGAATTCGGTGGCCGAATACTGCGCCTACCTGAAGTCGCCCGGCGCTGCCGACGAAATTCCCGAGCTTATCAACGCCGTCACCACCAACCACACGGCGTTCTTCCGCGAGCGGCACCATTTCGACCATCTGCGCAAGGACGTGCTGCCGAAGCTGATTGCCGAGCGCAGCGGCCGGCGCGGGCGCATCCGGATCTGGTCCTCGGCCTCGTCCTCGGGCGAGGAGCCCTACAGCATCGCCGCGATCGCGCGTGATGTGCTGGGTTCGCGCAATGACGTCGATCTCAAGATTCTCGCCACCGACATCGACACCGATATTCTCGACCGGGCCGATGCCGGCATCTATGCGACCGACCTGTTCGAGCGGCTGCCGCCGGATGTGAAGCCGCTGCTGAAACTCGACGGCGCGGCGCGCGGCGGCGAGGTCCGCATCAGCGACGAACTGCGCCGGCTCCTGACCTTCAAGCGCCTGAACCTGATCGAGAAATGGCCGATGGGCGGCCCGTTCGACGTGATCTTCTGCCGCAACGTCTTCATCTATTTCGACACCCAGACCAAGGCCTCGATCCTCGACCGTTTCGTCACGCTGCTGGCGCCGGGCGGCTTCCTCTATCTCGGCCATTCGGAATCGCTCCCGCAACCGCACGCGCAACTCAGGTTGATCGGCCGCACCATCTACGAGAGAATCCCATGAGCCTCGCCAGGTCCTCTCGCCGCTATTTCGACCCGCGCTTCGAGGCGACGATCATCACCGTCGCGCCTGGCGAACACGAGATCACGTCGGCCAGGGACGAGATCGTCGCGACCGTTCTCGGCTCATGCATCTCGGTGTGCATGCGCGATCCGACCGCCGGCGTCGGCGGGCTGAACCATTTCCTGCTGCCCAAGAACAATGGCGGCTCCGACGCCAATGCCGGCGAGCGCTATGGCGACACCGCCATGGAGGTGCTGATCAACGGCCTGCTCAAGCGCGGGGCGCGGCGCGGCAATCTCGAAGCCAAGGTTTTTGGCGGCGCGCGCGTGCTGTCGGGCGCAACGATGCTCGCTATTGGCGACGGCAACATCGCCTTCGTCAGCGAATTCCTCAAGGTCGAGGGCATCCCGGTCGTCTCCAAGGATGTCGGCGGCACGCGCTCGCGTCGCATCCACTACCAGCCTTCCACCGGCCGGGCCTGGGTGCAGCACGTCCAGTCGACCTCGCGCGATCCTGAGCACGAGCAGGAGGTCGCCTATCTCAACCGACTCAAGACCCAGCCTGTGGCCTGCGACGTGGAGATCTGGTGATGAGCACGTCAACCGCCTCCGCAACGCCTGTAAAGGTGCTCGTCGTCGACGATTCTCTGCTGATGCAGAAGCTGATGACGCAGATCATCAACAGCGCGCCCGGCTTCCAGGTCATCGGTGTCGCTGGCAGCGCCGAGGAGGGCTGGGACGCCATCCAGGCGCTGCGGCCCGACATCCTGACGCTCGATCTCGAACTGCCCGGCCGGCATGGCCTCAAGCTGCTGGCGCGCGTGCTCAAGCAGGACCCGCTGCCGGTGCTGATCGTGTCCGCATTCGGCGGGCCGGGCGCCGACAACACCATCCAGGCGCTGGAACTCGGCGCGATCGACTTCATCGAAAAGCCCGACGGCTCGACGAATACGCTCGAGGGCTTCATGAAGCACCTCGTCGCCGCGCTGTCGCGCGCCTCGGCCAGCCGGCGCATGTTCGCCGCCGCGCGCGAGGCCGCCCCGGTGCGGCCTGTTCTGGCGCGTGAGCCCGCGCGGGGGGGCTCGCGGGCGTCGCTGATCGCGATCGGGGCGTCGACCGGCGGCGTGCCGGCGGTGCAGGTCGTGATGCGCGATCTCGCCCATCTCCGCATCCCGATCGTCGTCGTCCAGCACATGCCGCCTGGCTACACGGCCAAGTTCGCGGCGAGACTCGCGACCGCGACCGGGCTCGACGTCAAGGAGGCCGCCGATGGCGACAGGCTCAAGCCCGGCATGGGCGTGGTCGCGCCGGGGGGGCCGCGCCATCTCGAAATCGAAGAGCGGCGCGGAGAATTCATCTGCAATCTGAGGGAGGGGCCGCTGGTCAGCGGCCACAGCCCGTCCGTCGATGTGATGTTCCATTCGGTGGCGCGCAGCATCGGCAGCCACGCCATCGGCATTCTTTTGACGGGAATGGGACGCGATGGCGCTGACGGTTTGTTAGCCATGCGCAAAGCCGGCGCAGAGACGTTAATCCAAAGTGGGGAAACCTGTGTGGTAAACGGGATGCCGAAAGCGGCGTTCGAGATCGGGGCGGCCGACCGGGTCGTGGCGCTCGACCAGATCGGCGCAGCGGTTGGAAACCTGATCGGCGAGCGCCCCCATTTGCGCACCGCTTGAGGAGAGCGTGATGAAAGCGAGAAGCGACTACAGGATCCTCGTTGTCGACGACCAGAAAAGCATGCGCGGTCTCGCGACGTATTTTCTGAAGCAGATCGAGTTCCAGGACATCGACGAGGCCGAGAACGCACGCGAGGCCCTGATGAAGATGCAGGGCAAGCGCTACGACCTGCTTCTGCTCGACTGGAACATGGACGGCATGAGCGGGATCGACCTGCTGCGCGCCATCCGTTCCGTGCCGGAGCTGAACCAGATCAAGATCATCATGGCCACCTCGGAGCGCTCGGTCGACAAGATGGACGAGGCGACGACCAACGGCGCCGACCACTACGTCGTGAAGCCCTATGAGCTGCGCGATCTCGAAGTGCGTGTGAAGAAGGTTCTCGCCTGCTGAGGCATGATGACAGCGCATCCGCGCTGGCGGATGCGACGTAGAACGGACAGCTTGGGGAAGCTGCCGTTCGAACAGGGGTGACACAATGGGGCTGGTGCGCCGCGAATTCGTCGGCCTGTTCGGGGGCGTCGTCGCCTCGCCGGCCTTCGTCAAGCCTGTGCTTGCGCAGCCGGCTTTGCCGCAAGCAACCATGCCAACGACTGCCGATGGCGCGCCCGTTCCAGCAGCGACGCCCGTTCCCGCAAGACCCGTCACCGCTCATGATTTCGGCTTCGACCGGCCCGGCGGCGGACGCTCGGAGCTGTCGGCCTATGCTGGTCGTCCGATCCTGATCGTCAACACCGCGACCAATTGCGGCTTCGCCGGCCAGCTCGCCATGCTGGAGTTGCTCTGGCAGCGCTATTCGCGTCGCGGCCTGATGCTGCTCGCGACGCCGAGCAACGACTTCGGCGGACAGGAGCCGCTCGAGGGACAGGCCATCGCCGACTCGGCCCGCGCGGCTTACGGAGCGACCTACGCCTTCACCGAGAAGGTCAGGGTGCGCGGCCCCAATGCCCATCCGTTCTATCGCTGGGCGGCGATGCGCAAGCCGGGCGAAACGCCAAGCTGGAACTTCCACAAATATCTAGTCGGCCGCGACGGCGACCTCGTCGGCGGTTTCCCGACATCGGCCGATCCGATCGGCCCGCAGCTCATCCAGGCGATCGGAAAAGAGCTGCAGAGCGGCTGATCCGGCCTTTGCCAACCCGGCAATCCACATCCATATGAATGCGCATGCCTCCCGCGCAGTGCGGCTGGCGCGGTTCTCGCCTGGCTACGATGCGCGCCGCCCCTTGGCGCGCACGTGGATCGGAGTGAGATTGCGCGCCGGCTCCGCGATGCTGACGCATTTTTGGGCCAGTGCCTGCACGCACACATCCTTGCTCGAAGACCGTTCCGTTCGACCACCGCCCTGCCAGACCGAGGTTTGAATGTCCCGTATCCTGAACGTCGCCGCGGCCCAGCTCGGACCGATCCAGAAATCCGAGACGCGCAAGGTCGTGATCTCGCGGATGATCAGGCTGATGGACCTCGCCAAGGCCAAGGGGGCGGACCTGATCGTCTATCCCGAGCTGGCGCTGACGACCTTCTTCCCGCGCTGGCATCATGAGGACCGCGCCGAGGCCGACCACTGGTTCGAGCCGGCGATGCCCAACCCGGCGGTGCAGCCGCTGTTCGATCTGGCGCGCCACTACAAGATGGGCATGAGCTTCGGGTACGCCGAACTGACGCCGGAGGGCCGGCATTTCAACACGTCCGTTCTTGTCGACAAAGAGGGCGCGATCGTCGGCAAATATCGCAAGATCCATCTGCCCGGCCATGTCGAATACGATCCGCAGCGCACGCACCAGCATCTCGAGAAGCGCTATTTCGAGCCGGGCGACCTCGGCTTTCCGGTCTGGCGGACGATGGGCGGGCTGATCGGCATGTGCATCTGCAACGACCGGCGCTGGCCCGAGACCTACCGCGTGATGGGCCTGCAGGGCGTCGAGATGGTGGTGCTCGGCTTCAACACGCCCTCGGTCAATTCCCAGCGCAACGAGGAGGCGGCCGACCGGCGCATGTTCCACCACAAGCTCTCGCTGGCGGCCGGCGCCTACCAGAACTCGACCTGGGTCGTGGCGGTCGCCAAGGCCGGCGACGAGGACGGCCACCACCTGATGGGCGGCACGATGATCGTCAATCCCGATGGCGAGATCGTCGCGATGGTCGATGGCGAGGAGGACGGCGTCATCGTCCACTCTTGCGATCTCGACGACACCCTGTTCGGCAAGGAGACGATCTTCGACTTCAAGCGCCACAGACGCATCGAGCATTACGGCCCCATCACCGGCCAGGTCGGCGTAGTCGAGCCCAAATGAGCCAGCCCGTCGCCTTCACCGCCGCCTTCGCCGATCTCGATGGCAAGGAACGCTACAAGCTGCTCTGCGCCAGCGTGACGCCACGCCCGATCGCGCTCGTCACCTGCGTCTCGGCCGACGGCGTGGTCAACGCCGCGCCGTTCTCGTTCTTCAACGTGTTTTCGGAAGATCCGGCGCTGATCGTGCTCGGCCTGCAGCACCGGCCGGGCAACCAGCCCAAGGACACCTCGCGCAATATCGCCGCTGCGGGAGCCTTCGTCGTCAATCTGGTCGATGAAGCGCTGGCCGAGGCGATGAATATCTGCGCCATCGACTTCCCGCCGGAGGTCAGCGAAATCGACGCGGCGGGCCTGTCGCTGCTGCCGGGCGTCACGATCCCTGTGCCGCGCATCGCGGAGGCGCCCTTCGCGCTCGAATGCCGCAAGCACAGCGCGATGAGCTTCAGCCCGACGCGCGAATTGCTGATCGGCGAGGTCGTGCGCATCCATGCCCGCGCGAGCCTCGTCGACCCTGCGACGCTGCGGGTCAGCATGGACGGCTACAAGCCGGTCGGCCGGATGTTCGGCGACGGCTATTCGCGCCAGAACGACCGCTTCGACCTGCGGCGCGGGACCTATGCGGAGTGGGCGGCGGCGCGAAAGGGCTGAGTCGCTACTCCACCTTGCCGATCTTCTGCGTGGCCGCGATCAGCCTTGCGCTGTCGGCCGCGACGAAGCGGGCGAAGTCGGCCGCATCCTGCCAGGCCGGCGGGCTGCCCGCCTGCTCGAAGATTTTTATGATCTCGGGATCGGCCATGGCGGTCTTCATCGCAGCCTGCAGGCGGGTCGCGATCGCATCGGGCAGTCCGGTCGGGGTGAACAGGCCGGCCCAGATGTAGAACTCGACGTCGGCGTAACCGAGTTCCCTGAAAGTCGGCAGGTCCGGGAAGGAGCGGATGCGGTTCGCGCCCCAGTTGGCGAGCACGCGCAGCGCGCCTGAATCGACATGCGCCTTGAGAACGCCGGGCGCCGACGCGAGCGCCTGCAACTGGCCAGACAAGAGATCGGTCAGCGCCGGTCCAGCGCCGCGATAGGGCACATGCAGCAGCTTGATGCCGGCTGCGACGGCGAACATCTCCATCGCGACATGCAACGTGCCGTAGGGTCCCGACGAGCCATAGGGGATCATGCCCGGGCGTGCCTTCGCGTCCTCGACAAAGTCCTTAAGCGTCTTACAGGGCGATGCCGCCGGCACGGCGAGCAAGGTCGGGTCGGCCAGCACGCGCGCGACGGGCGCAAGCTGCGTCACCTCGTAGGAGGGCGCGCGGCCGAACAGCCGCGAGGATTCCGGCAGCACGGCGAGCGAGGACAGCGTCATCAGCAACGTGTAGCCATCGGGCGCGGCGCGGGCGACCGCCGCATTGCCGAGCGCGCCGCCGGCCCCGCCGCGGTTATCGACCACGACCGGCCGACCCAGCAGTTTTTCCAGCGCCTGCGCGATCGGCCGCGCCGCGAGATCGGCCTGGCCGCCGGGCGGGAAGGGCACGACCATGGTGATCGGGCGCGAGGGCCAGGGCTCCTGCGCCATGGCGATGCGCGGCAGGGCGGAGCCTGCGGAGATTGCACCGAAACCTGTCAGAACATCGCGACGTTTCATTACCATCCTCCCTGATCGGCTCTCTCTGGGCCTGTTGGGACGAATGATGGACGAGGCCGGGCCAGCTTGGCCAGCCCCGGCGATGCGGGGGGCGGTTGCGCGGAGCCGCCGGGCTCAGGCGAAATTGCTCAGGGTTTCGGCTTTTGTCCTGGACGGAACGCCACGATCACCGCCGGATTGGTTTCCAGATACGGCCCCTCGATCAGGTCGATGCAGTAAGGGATCGCCGGCATCACCGCGTCGAGGCATTCGGCGATGGCGCGCGGCCGGCCGGGCAGGTTGACGATCAAAGACCTGCCGCGAATTCCGGCGGTCTGGCGCGAGAGGATCGCGGTCGGAACCTTCTGCAGGCTGACCTGCCGCATCAGTTCGCCGAAGCCGGGCATCGGTTTCTCGATGACGTCTTCCGTCGCTTCCGGCGTGACGTCGCGCGGGGCCGGGCCGGTGCCGCCGGTGGTGACGATGAGGCAACAGCCTTCCTCATCCGCCAGCGCGATCAGCGTCCTGGCGATCAGCGCGCGATCGTCGGGGATGATGCGCGCGACCGGTGTCCATGGAGAGGTCAGAGCCCTCGCCAGATAGGCCTCGATCGCCGGGCCGCCCTCATCGGCATAGATTCCCGCCGAAGCGCGGTCGGAGACGGTGACGATGCCGATCCTGATGATGTCGCTCATGGTGGCCCTGCCTGACATTGCTGGCGGCAGATGTGGCCGATCCGCGCGCCAAGAGCTAGCCCGGCGATGGACTCAACGCTGAAGCCGCACGCGCAGGCGGCGGAGGGTCTGGCGCGCGGCCGCAGCGAACTCCGGCAGGGCAGGGCGTTTGCGGCCGAGCCCGATGACGACGTTGCCCATCTCCCGGCGCTCGCCCCAGACATAGGTTCCGGCATCGACGCCGTCGCCCGCGCCGCTGTCGAAGACGGCAGCCGGTATTCCCGCGAAATCGGCCTGCAGCATGGCGATGGTCAGCGCGCGGCCGGGCGAGTGGCGGCTTTGCGTCTCGTCATAGGCGATCTTCAGGAAATGCCGCGTGCCGGCGCTCTCGACCAGCAGCCCCATCGCGATCGGCGCGCCGTCCAGCGTCAATGCGTCGATCTGCAGGCCGTCGCTTTCCGCGAAACGGTCGGCGAGGGTGCGGAAATAGGTAGCGTCGGTGGGAATGGATGCGATCGCGGTGCCGGCCTTGCCCTTCCAGCCTGCAGACTCCAGCGTCAAAAAGCTCTCCAGCGCCTCGCGCGCCGCCTTGCCGCGACGCCGCTGGAAGCCGACGACGCCATGCTTTGCGATGGCGCGGAACTGCTGCATGCGCTTCTTGCAGCCCGAACCCAGCGCGCGCCTGAGATAGGTCTCGGCCGTGTCGCCGGTCTGGGGGATCAGCATAGGCCGCCGCCAGCGCTCGAAAGCGGCGAGCCGGCTGCCGGTGACGCGGCAGGCTTCCGTGAGCACGGTATGGCTTGGCCCCTCCAGCGGCATCAGCGACAGCGCCATTGTGCCAGGCAGGTCGCGCGCGGACAGAAGATGCCGCAGCATCGCCTGCATCACGTCGTCGGCATGGTCCCGGTCGATGACCGGGATGGAGGACACCTCATAGAGCGGCAACAGCGGCGCGCAAAGAACGGGCGCAAAGCCGCTGCGCCAGTCGCGCGCGCGGCGCAACGGCCAGATGCCGGCGAGTCGCTCGGAGCCCAGCGCATCGTTGAACCAGACCGCGATGACGACGATGTCGCCTGCATCGACCAGTTCCATCGCGGCCGTCACAGCCGCCGGAGCCATGTGCGGGTTGGGTTCGAGCGCGCGCGCGCTCAGCTCCGCGAAGGCCGGGCCGAGCGCGGCGTAGTCCGCCGGCCGGATGCGCCTGACGACGATGCTCAAGATGCGCCGCCGTCCCGGTTATCACGCCGCAGGTCGGTGCGCCGAACCCCGTCGCGCATCGACAGCACGAAGGCGATGACCTGCGCGGTGGCGCGGTAGAGCTCTTCCGGGATCTGGTCGTCGAGTTCGACGGCCGAAAGCGCCTGCGCCAGCACCGCGTTCTCCTCGATCGCGACGCCATGCTCGCGGCCGGTCTCGACGATCCGCTCGGCGAGTTCGCCCCGGCCCTTGGCGGTGACGCGGGGCGCGCCCTGCCCGTCATATTCGAGCGCGACGGCGATGCGCGGAGGATAGCGCTGCTCCGGTCGGGACGTGGTCATGACATGCGGTCCAGGAACTGGCCGGCGGTCGCCTGCATCACGCGCGGCTGGCCGGTGTGGATATCGACCGTGCCGTTCTCGAAGCGCGCCAGCGCCAGCGCCGATTCCAGATCGGGGGCCGCGCCGCGCAGCATGCGGCTGGTCTCCTCGCGCTCGGCCCAGAGCGTGACGCCGACCTTGCGGCCCTGCAGCGTCACGACGCCCTGCAGCGGCCCCATCGGCTCGACATCGAGCGCGAAGCGCACGCGCCAGAGGGGCCCCTCAGTGACGCCGGCCTCCCGTCGCTCCGGCTCCCTCTCGACCCGCAGCGGCATGATCGTCGTGCCGGATTGGAAGGCGAGCGGGATTTCGGTGATGAGACGCTGGCCCTGGTTCTGGTCCTGCCGCGTGCCGTCGAGCGGCAGCGAGGCGAATTGCGACAGCGTCAGCCGGTCGAGCGCGGATTCGGCCTGTTGCAGCAGCGTCTGCGTCACGGTCAGAGGCTTGTCGCCGGCCGACAGGCTCGGCTCCACGATGGGCTGGGCAAGGAGAGGGCCGTCGCGGCGCGGCGGGGGCGGGCGGATGCCGGGATCGGTCGCGTTTATGGCCGTTGGAGCCTCGGCGGGCCTTGCCGAGATGTCGGCTTTCGGAGACGGCGCTTCCGTCAGCGCCGCGACCAGAGGCGCGAGCGCTGCGCGCAGCGCCTGGAGACTGGCCTTGAGATCGCCCTGCGGCGGGACCGGCTGGCCTTGCCCTTGCCGGGCGTCGAGGAAGACGCCCGAGCGCGACACCGCCTGTTTGAGAACCTCGGCGCTCGGCGCGCGGCGTTCGGCCGGGACGGTCTGGGCGAGAACGCTCTGGATCAGGGTCAGCAGCGGCTTGGGAACCACCAGAGAAACCTCGCCGCCGGCGACCGCGCGCAGATTCGCCAGCAGCGGCGCCAGGCTGTTCTGGTTGGCCAGAGCCGGCCCGAGCAGAGGCCCGGCGAGCGCGCGGGGGGAGGGAGCCGACGTCTGGGCAGGCGCATTGGTCGGCGCACCGGCCGCCACCGTATGCGGTGTTGCCGCGAGCGAGGCCTGCACGCGCTGGAGCAGGGCGGCGGGGCCGTTGCTGAGGGCTTCGGAAGGACTGGCGGGCGGGCCCGGCAAGGCCGCTGAAGGCGTAGCAGCCGTTGCGCCAGCTGGCGGCGGGCGCACGTCCAGCAGGGTCGCGCGCGGCGCGCCGCCCGGCTGTTCAGGCGCATCGATCCGCAGGATCAACGTCGCCCCCGGCTGCAGCGTCGCTCCCTTCGCCTGCGGTCCCGCGAGCAGGAGCGAGACTTTTTCATCGCCGACCTGAGCGGTGGCGCGTCCCTCGCCGTCCAGCGAGAGCAGGGTCGCGGCCAGAGTCTTTCCGGCGACCAGTCCCGTCGCGGGCTGGAGGGCGTCCAGCAGCGTGGTCAGGAGCTGGTTCTGGGCGAGCGCGGCGAGGGTCATGGCGTCCGGGACGATGAGATGCCGCAGGGTGACAGGAAAGGTTAAGCATTTCCTTGCATTCCCCGCGACCGCTCCGCCAGTCCGCACGGAGCGCATGCGCAGACGCGCTGGCGCGTCGCGTCGCGCTGGGGCAGGCTCGACCCTCACATCGCAGGAGCGTCCCCATGGAGTATCGTCAACTCGGCCGCTCGGGCCTCAGGGTCTCGCCGCTCTGCCTCGGCACGATGATGTTCGGCGGCGCGACCGGCGAAGCCGAATCGAAGATGATCGTCGATCATGCCCGCGAGGCCGGGATCAATTTCATCGACACGGCGGACGCCTACACCGAGGGCCGCTCGGAGGAGATCACCGGCCGGGCCATCGCGGCGCACCGCCATGACTGGGTGCTGGCGACCAAGCTCGCCAATCCGATCGGCGAGGGCCCCAACCGCTCCGGACTCTCGCGCAAATGGGTGATGCAGGCCTGCGAGGACAGCCTGCGCCGGCTGGGAACGGATTTCATCGACATCTACTACCTCCACAAGGAGGACCATGCGACGCCGCTGGCGGAAACCGTGCGCGCGATCGGCGATCTCGTCGGCCAAGGCAAGATCCGCTATTTCGGCGTCTCGAACTACCGTGCCTGGCGCGTCGCCGAGATCTGCCGGCTCTGCGACGAACTCGGCATCGACCGGCCGGTGGTCAGCCAGCCCTATTACAACGCGATGAACCGCATGCCCGAGGTCGAGCATCTGCCCGCCTGCGGCTTCTACGGGCTCGGCGTCGCCTCCTATTCGCCGCTGGCGCGCGGCGTGCTGACCGGCAAATACGAGCCCGGCGCCGCGCCGCAGCAGGGCACGCGCGCCGCGCGCGGCGACAAGCGCATCATGCAGACCGAATGGCGGCAGGAGAGCCTCATGATCGCCCAGACGATCAAGGCGCATGCGCAAGCGCGCGGCATGACGCCGATCCAGTTCGCGGTCGGCTGGGTGCTCAACAACAGGCTGCTGACGGCCGCGATCGCGGGACCCCGCACGCTGGAGCAATGGCAGGCCTATCTGGCGGCGCTCGACATCACGTTCTCGGCGCAGGACGAGGCGCTGGTGGACGGGCTGGTGCCGGCAGGCCACCCCTCGACGCCGGGCTACAACGACCCGGCCTATCCGCTGGAGGGGCGGGTGGCGCGGACAGGCTGAACGGCGCGCCTCAGTTCACGACGCAGAAGCCGCCGACCACCGTCTCGCCGGCGCACCATGCCTTTGGCGCTTCGGCCGTGGTCAGGCGCAGCAGCACCGGGGCTGGCGCGCTTGCGGGCGGGAAGGGCACGCGGGCGGGTTCATCCACGCCCGCCTGCCCGTTCGTGCGGGAGGCGCGGACGACGCGCGGGGCGACCACGGCGCCGGCGCCGACTGCAACGCCCATTCCGGGACGGGCCGCCGGGGCGGTCGCCACCGGTTTGGCCGGGGTCGAACGGCTGCCGCCATAGCGCATCTTGGCGGCCTCGGCGCTTGCCGGGAGCAATGCGGTCGCGACGGCGGCGATCATCAGATGGCGGAACATGGGTGCGGTCCTCCGAACGCACCGATTTTGCCCGATCGGCGCGGCGCGAACCAGAACAGCCTGCGATCAGCCTAAGCGGAGCGTTAAGGCGACCGCGACGTCAGAATCGGGCCCGCTTCAGTTACCCGGCAGCACGATGATCGTCGGTTTTGCCGGCAGGGTCGATTTGGTCAGCGTGATCGCGGGATCGGCCCTGCGCTCGGTCGGCCATTGCCCGTCGGTCAGCCGCAAAAAGCGCTCAAGGCTGGAGCCGCCGAAGAAATGCATCGGCACCATCACCCGCGCCTGAAGGGTTTTCAGCACCTCGATCATGCCGGTCTGATCCAGCGTGAAGCTGCCATCGACGGGGAACAGCACGACATCGACGCGGCCGAGCGCGCGCAGATGGCCGGGCTCGAGCGGATGATGCAGATGGCCGAGATGGGCGACGCAGAGTTCGCCGATCTCGAAGACGAACATCGAGTTGCCGTCGAAATCGGTCGAGCCGGAATAAGAGCGGATGTTGGTCGGCACGTTTCGCACGCGCATGTCGCCCAGCGTCACATCATGCCTGGCCGCCCCGACACCAGTCGGGTCCCAGCCCGGCAGGACATGCTTGATGCCCGGATCGGGATTGCGCGAGTTATGCGTCGAATGCGCCTTGTTCATCGAGGCGATGTCGGGCGTCGCTTTCGGGCGGATATAGTCGTTGTAGTCGGTCGCGGCCGTAACGCCGCCGGGCGTCTCGATGGTGAAGGTGGCGTGGCCGACGAAGGTGAGGCGGATTTCGTCCTTCGCCAGATTGGCCAATGTCAGGTTGGCGCGCTGGACCGGCAGCCGGAGCGAAGCCATCTCCGGCCGGCAGCCGGGCTCGTCGGACTGGGCGCGGGCGGGGGAGGCGAGCCCGAGACAAGCCAGACCCAAACAGGCCAAGGCGGCGAAAACCGCCGCCACGACGGGAGACAGCGTTTTCAAAAGGTGCATCGCTTGCGTCCTCCTCACCCCGGCCGTGACAAAGTCTCCGGCAAATACCGGGCCGGGGAAAGGGGGATGCGGTCGCGCTTGCGCTGTTGTGATCGGCTGGGGCTGCGTGCGTCAGCCTGCGCCAATCAGTTCTTGGCCAGACCGAGTTCCTTGAGCACGGCGTTGCCACGCTCCACGAAGGTCTTGGCGTAGGCTTCGAATTCGCCGGGCTTGTCCCAGACCGGGGTGATGCCGCGGTCGGCCATCGCCTTGCGGACTTCGGGCCGCTGCATGGCGCGCTCGGCCGCGTCGAACAGGACCTTGCGCCGATCGGCCGGCACGCCCTTGGGTGCGGCGAGCGCGAACCAGTTCTGGTAGGTCCAGTCGAGCCCGGCCTCCCTGGCGCTCGGCACGTCGGGGAAGTTCGGGTGGCGCTCCTCGGTCATCATCAGGATGGTGCGGACGCGGCCGGCGTCGAGCATGGCCTTGGCCTCGATCGGCGAGCCGGTGAAGACGCTGATGCCGCCGGCGGCGAGATCCTGCAGCGCCGGCGCGCCGCCATTGCTGGGCACCCAGCGCACGGCGTCGGGAGCAAGGCCTGCCGCCTTGAGCAACCCGCCCGAAGCGATATGCCAGGAGCCGCCGACGCCGGTGCCGGACGCCATGAAGGTGCCCTTCGGGTTGTCCTTCACGGCCTTGATGTAGTCGGCGGCCGTCTTCATCGGGCTGTCGACCTTGACCGTGACGCCGGCGGGAATGAGCGACACGCGCGAGAAGGAATCGACGCTGTCGATCGTGATGTCGCCGAGGCCCAGCGTCTTGAAGAAGGAGATTTCCGGGCTGATGCCGCCGACCGTGTAGCCGTCGGGCGTCGCGGTCGCTATCGCGGTATGACCGGTCAGGCCGCCGCCGCCGGTGCGGTTGATGACGTTGACCGGCTGCTTCAGTTCGGCCTCGTAGCCGGCCGCGAAAATCCGCATCACCGCATCCATACCGCCGCCTGCAGCCCAGGGCACGAGCAACTGGACGGGACGGTCGGGGAAGGCGAGGGCGGCCGTCGACGCGGCAAGGGTCATGGCGGCGGCCGCTGCCGCCCTGGCGAGCATTCTCATGGTTGGTCCTCCCGAAAGATCTGGTCCAGCCGCTCTCGGGCGACCTTGCGGCCAACGCTAGCGGGAGGCCGGCCGCTTCGCAAGGGCGGCATGCTGTATGCAGCACATTGGTCCGACGCGTGAACATCTGCCGGCAGGGGCGACCGTCCCGCCGTTGCCACCGGCCGCCCCGTCGCCTACATAGCCGCCATCATTCCCGACACGTCCCGAACCCTGTCCGCAGCGGAGCCCGCACGCCCCATGTCCCGTCAGTTCATCTATCATATGCGCGGCCTGTCGAAGACCTATCCGGGCGGCAAGCAGATCCTCAAGGACATCCACCTGTCCTTCTATCCGGACGCCAAGATCGGCGTGCTCGGCGTCAACGGCGCGGGCAAGTCGACGCTGCTCAAGATCATGGCCGGCTACGACAAGGAGTGGACCGGCGAGGCCTGGGTCGCCGAGGGGGCGCGCGTCGGCTATCTGCCGCAGGAGCCCAAGCTCGACGAGACCCTGAACGTCCGCGACAACGTCATGCTCGGCGTCGCCCCGCAGAAGGCGATCATGGACCGCTACAACGAACTGGCCATGAACTATTCCGACGAGACCGCCGACGAGATGACCAGGCTGCAGGACGAGATCGAGGCCAAGGGCCTGTGGGATCTCGATTCCAAGGTCGATCAGGCGATGGACGCGCTGCGCTGCCCGCCCGACGACTGGGAGGTTTCCAAGCTCTCGGGCGGCGAGCGCCGCCGCGTCGCGCTCTGCAAGCTCTTGCTGGAGCAGCCGGAACTGCTGCTGCTCGACGAGCCGACCAACCATCTCGACGCCGAGACGACCGCCTGGCTGGAGGGCCATCTGCGGACCTATCCGGGCGCGATCCTGATCGTGACCCACGACCGCTACTTCCTCGACAACGTCACGAGCTGGATCCTCGAGCTCGATCGCGGGCAGGGCATCCCCTATGAGGGCAACTACTCGGCCTGGTCGGTGCAGAAGCAGAAGCGGCTCGCGCAGGAAGGCCGCGAGGACGTCTCGCGCCAGAAGACGCTTGAGCGCGAGCAGGAATGGGTGCAGGCCTCGCCCAAGGCCCGCCAGGCCAAGAGCAAGGCGCGCATCCAGCGCTATGACGAGCTCGTGCAGAAGGCCAACAACAAGGGCCCCGACACCGCGCAGATCGTCATCCCGATCGCCGAGCGGCTGGGCAACAACGTCGTCGATTTCGAGAATTTGTCGAAGGGCTTCCAGGACAAGCTGCTGATCGACGGGCTGTCGTTCAAGCTGCCGCCGGGCGGCATCGTCGGCGTGATCGGCCCCAACGGCGCCGGCAAGACCACGCTGTTCAAGATGATCACCGGGCAGGACAAGCCCGATTCCGGCACCATCAAAATCGGCGAGAGCGTCACGCTCGGCTATGTCGACCAGAGCCGCGACTCGCTCGACGACAAGAAGAACGTCTGGGAGGAGATCTCGGGCGGCAACGACATCCTCTATCTCGGCAAGCGCGAGATCAATTCGCGCGCCTATTGCTCGACCTTCAACTTCAAGGGCGGCGACCAGCAGAAAAAGGTCGGCTCGCTGTCTGGCGGCGAGCGCAACCGCGTCCACCTCGCCAAGATGCTGAAGGCGGGCTCCAACGTCCTCCTGCTCGACGAGCCGACCAACGACCTCGACGTCGATACCTTGCGCGCCTTGGAAGAGGCGCTCGAGGATTACGCCGGCTGTGCCGTGATCATCAGCCACGATCGCTGGTTTCTGGACCGGATCGCGACCCATATCCTCGCCTTCGAGGGCGACAGCCATGTCGAGTGGTTCGAGGGCAATTTCGCAGATTACGAGGAAGACAAGAAGCGCCGGCTCGGCATCGATTCCACCATCCCGAAGCGCATCCAGTACAAGAAGTTCTCGCGCTGAAGAGCGAGCCTGTCGGCTTTACTTCCGGAGTGGCAGAGAGGAATTGATCATACGCGGTCAATGACGTTACGATAGCGGCGCCGGAGCTGGGGGCGTCCGCATGGCCATTGAACTGAGCGGGGCCGTAGGACGCGACCCGGCCATCAATCTCGCAATCGACGTAACGCTCGTGCAGGCGTTCTTCGTCGCCTACCTCAGCCATATCGGAAGCTCGCAGATCGGTATCGCGGCAGCCTGGCGGCCGGGCGAATACGATCCCACTCTCGGCGACGTCATCGCCTGGTTTCAGCGCAAGCGCCGCCTGCCGCGCGACGACGGACGCATCGACCGGAATGGCCGGACCTGGCGCGAGATGGTCGCCGTGGTCAAACAGACGCGGGGTTTGGTCATACCTGGCTGGATCGACCCGCCCTCGCCGCCGACGCAGGAGGAGTTCGTCAAGCGGACGGAGCGCACGACCGGCTATCTGGCGACGCGGCAAGTGCTGCCACAGCTCTTCCATCCGTCGTCGCTGTCGCACAAATGGGAGATGGATTGGGGCGCTACCGCCAGCGGCGGCGTGATGGACTGGTATTATGAATGTCCGCGATCCGCCCGATGCCAGTTCATCGGCGTCGCCGCGCCGTCCAACCTCATTGATGCCGACGCCTACCTGATCTTCTTTCACCATCCGATCGTTCAGGAGCCCGGTTTCTACAACTCCCGCCAGAGTTTTCTCGACTGGGGCATCGGCGACTACATGATCGGCCGGATGCAGGTGATGCGGCAACTCGCCCTTTCGGGCCGGCGCATCGCTGTCCTCGTTCCCGCGCCGGTGCTCGGCGGCCAGACCGAATTCACCACCGACGAGGACTTCGTCACCCGGGCTTTGGCACGCATCGATTCCGACATTCTCGGGATCGAAAGCCGCAATTTCCCCGATCTTCTCCTCGCCGGATATAGCGGCGGGCTCAAGGATCTCGACGACTTCTTCAATAACATGCCCAACCTGCGCAAGAAGGTGAGAGCGGTTTTCGATTTCGACGGCGCTCTCGTCACCAGCCAGAGGTCCATCAGCCTGGCGAACTGGGCGAAGGCGGGGGCGCAGGTGCTGCGATACAAAGGCATCCATAGCCCAAACCTGCCGGCGGGCGAGAACGAACTGGCCTTCATAGGCCGCGCCTCGGTGGGCAATCCGTCGACCGTGCCACTCCACATCTCTCGTTGGGCAAAGCACGACAACATCAAGCAGGCAGCCGCTATGACGCCGATGTGGTGGCTGCACCACTACATTCCGACCTGCATGCTCCAGCATGCGCTGGCAAGTTGCCGCTTTCTCTCGTGATGCCGCTAATCCGCGATCGAGACAATCCTCTGGTCATCAAGGTCCGTCAGGGTTCCAGCCGGTTCCTTGCGGATGATGTCGAGGCAGGTGTCACGACGTCTTTCTCCATCACGCCCCGACTGGAGGGATGCCGCCGCCGAGCAGGATATCCATAAAATCGCTGTTCTTGCTCTTCGCCAGTGTCTCGATCGAAAACGGCGTGTCCCCACAACCCCTCAAAGCCAGAACCCGCCGATCTGGTTCGCCTTCGGATTGGCGAGGCAGGCCGCCATGCGGTCGAGCCAGATCTTTTGGTAGTGCGCGTTCGTGCCGTGATGGGTATCGACGTCGTAACGCTGCTGGATCAGGCCAACACGCTTCTTGAAGTGGAGGTTCTCCAGGCCCTGATAGGTCGCCACCAAGGCAGCATAGGACGCCGCGCGCGCGATCGTCGCCTGATAGGCGAAGGTACGCGCCACGACGTAGCCGACATCGTAGTGGAACTGTTCGTGGGCGAGCAGACCGGGCGACATCACCGCCCCGATGCGCATCTTTGCATTGGGCCAGACCTTCATGACATTGGGGACGGCCAGCGCGAACTTTCCGCCGACCATGCGCGAGCCCTTGTCGGGCATTTCATATTCGAAGGCCGTATAAGCGTCCTGCAGCGTCCCGTCGGCGGGGTCGAACACCTTCGGAACCTTGACGAAATCGGCTTCCTTCAGCTTCACCACCGTCCGCGTCGCGGTGATCACGCCGCCGGCGGGCGCGGCCGCCAGCAGCGAGGCGATGGTCTGGAAACCCGGCTGCACCAGCCCGTCGGGCTTGGCGACCTTCATGACGACCTGCTGATAGCGCTGGATGGCGCCTTTGGTCAGCGCGCCGCAGATGCCATCGACGACCAGCGGCGCGACGCCGATCTTGGCGGCATGGGGATTGAGCAGGGTCTGAACGACAATCGTGTCAGCCTTGAAATTGGCTCCGCCGATGCCGACCGATGCGGTGATACTCATACCGACCTCCGCCAAACAGAACCCCGTTCGCCAGAGATGACTTTGCGTCAGCCGCGCGCCCGAGTCGAGCAGTCGCGCTGGCGGGATCGCTAGGCGAGGGCGGGCCGCCGCTGCTTTTCGCTGTCCACCAGGATGCGCCCATCGACATCGCGCACGTCGCGCAGTCCGCACAGGGCCATCGTGATGTCGAGTTCCTTGCGGATGATGTCGAGGCAGGCGGTCACGCCCTTCTCGCCCATCGCGCCCAGCCCATAAAGAAACGCGCGGCCGATGAAGGTGCCGTGCGCGCCCAAGGCGAGGGCCTTGATCACGTCCTGGCCTGAGCGGATGCCGCCGTCGAACAGGATCTCCATGCGGCCGCCGACCGCCTCGACGATCGCGGGCAGCGCCTCGATCGAGGACAGCGCGCCGTCGAGCTGGCGGCCGCCATGGTTCGAGACGATCAGCGCGTCGGCCCCCGACTGCACAGCCATTTCGGCGTCCTCGGGATCGAGAATGCCCTTGATGATGAGCTTGCCGCCCCACAGGTCCTTGATCCACTTGACGTCGTCCCAGCTCAGCGCCGGATCGAACTGGCTGGCGGTCCAGGAGGAGAGGGACGACATGTCGGCGACGCCGGTAACGTGGCCGACGATGTTGCCGAAGCCGCGTCGCGGCGTGTCCAGCATCTTCAGGCACCAGCGCGGCTTGGTCACGAGGTTGATCAGGTTGGCGATGGTCGGCTTGGGCGGCGCGGAGAGGCCGTTGCGGATGTCCTTGTGGCGCTGGCCGAGGATCTGCAGATCGAGCGTCAGCACCAGCGCGGTGACGCCGGCCGTCTTCGCCCGCTGGACCAGCCTGGCGATGAAGTCGCGGTCCTTCATCACATAGAGCTGGAACCAGAAGGGCTGGCCGACATGGTTGGCGATGTCCTCCAGCGAGCAGATGCTCATGGTGGAGAGCGTGAAGGGCACGCCGGCCTTGTGCGCGGCCCGCGCCGCCAGGATCTCGCCGTCGGCGTGCTGCATGCCGGTGAGGCCGGTCGGGGCGAGCGCGACGGGCATGCTCACCGTCTGGCCGACCATGGTCGATTCCAGCGTGCGGTTGGTCATGTCGACGGCGACGCGCTGGCGCAGCTTGATCTTGGCGAAATCGGTCTCGTTGGCGCGGTAGGTGCTCTCGGTCCAGGCTCCTGAATCGGCATAGTCGTAGAACATGCGCGGCACGCGGCGCTTGGCCATGACGCGCAGGTCTTCGATGGTCAGGGGCTGGGCCATGGTTCTTCGCCTCCACGTTTGCTTTGTCAGCGGAGGTCGCATGGAATTTTGGCCGAGGCAACCGCACTCTACGACACGCCCATATAACGCCCCGGCTTGTGGTTGATCGCGAGGATCAGGTTCAGCACGGCCGCGCCGGCGAGGGATGTCAGAACCTTGTCCCAGGGCAGCAGCAGGAGCGCGCCGAGCAGGATCAGCGCATCGACGCCGAGCTGGAACCAGCCGGCGCGGATGCCGTGGTTTTCCTGAAGGTAGAGCGCCAGGATGTTGACGCCGCCCAGCCCCGTGCGATGGCGGAAGAGGGCGAGCAGGCCGAGCCCCATCAGGCTGCCGCCGGCGAGCGCGGCGTAGACCGGATCGAGCGTCTCGATCCTGATCCAGGCCGGCGTCGCGAAAGTCAGGGCGGAAACCAGCCCGACCGCCACAAAAGTCCGCGCCGCGAAGCGCCAGCCCATGCGCCGGACGGCGAGCCAGTAGAAAGGCAGGTTGATGGCGAAGAACAGGACGCCGAAATTGACGCCCGTCGCCGCCTGCAGCAGCAGAGCGAGGCCGGCCGCTCCGCTCGTGACAAGCGTCGCCTTGGTGTAGAGCACGATGCCGATCGAGACGAGCAGCGTGCCCAGCAGCATGGCGAAGACGTCTTCGTAGAGCCGGTGCGTTTCCGTGAGGGACGGGGCGTCGATGGGGTCGGAGGCTTTTGTCATCGTCATCCATCGTCTATCGCTGGCCTGCGGCTTTGGCCGCGCATGAAATTCCCGTGCCAGCGCCCTGTCGCCGCATTGTCCGTACCGGATAACGCGACGACGAGGCCGGGGCCGGGCAGGTGAAGGACGGGGCCCGGATCGCGGCAGGCGCGAGGCATGACGAAACCCGATCACATTTTCGATCACTTTTTTGTAACCAGACAGGCCGGGCCGACGAATTGAGAGGTACAGCGACCAGCGACGGGTTCGAGGCGCAGCTCGCGCCGCTGTGGGAGCGGGCGCAGGCTGGCGACGAGTCCGCCTATCGCGCGGCGCTGGGCGTGATCGCGGCGCGGCTGCGCGTTTATTTCGGGCGGCGTCTGGCCGCGATGCCCGACGAGGTGGAGGATCTGGTGCAGGAAACCTTGCTGGCGCTCCATCTGAAGCGCGCGACCTTCGACCCTGCCTTGCCGGTCAGCCACTGGATCCATGCGATCGCGGGCTACAAGCTCGCCGATCTGTGGCGCAGGCGCGGCCGGCGCGAGGCGCTGCACGAGCCGCTGGACGATCTCGACGAGGCGGCCCACCCGCAGGTGCGGGATGAGACGCCGGCGCGGCGCGACCTGCAGGTTCTGCTGAAAACCCTGCCGGAGGCGCAGCGCAGCGCGATCGAACTGACCAAGATCGAAGGGCTGTCGGTGGCGGAGGCGTCGCGGCGCAACGGCGTCTCGATCTCGGCGCTGAAAGTGCAGGTGCATCGCGGCCTGAAACGGCTGGCGGAACTGGTGAGAGCCGAGGAATGAAAACCGACGATCTGATCGCCATGCTCGCCACCGGGGCCGGGCCTGCCGCGCCTGCCGCTGCCGGCCGGGCGTTCGCGCCCGTGCTGCTGGCCGGGCTTGCCGCCAGCATCGCGGTTTCGCTGGCCGTGCGCGGCCTCGTGCCGGCGCAGATGTGGGGCGGGGCGGCGCTGTGGACAAAGCTCGTCTACGCGGCGGCGCTGGCTTTCGCCTGCGTCTGGCTGACGGTGAAGCTCGGCCGCCCGGCGGCGCGGCGCGGGCGACCCCTGCTGGCGGTCGGGCTGGTTGTCGCGGCGATGCTGCTCGCAGGGTTTTTCGCCGCTGCCGGCGTCGACCCGTCGCAGCGCCTGCGTTACGTCATGGGCAGCACCGCGCTGGTCTGCCCCTGGGCCATACCGGTGCTGGCGCTGCCGACGCTGGCCGGCCTGCTCTGGATCCTGCGCGAGGCCGCGCCGACGCAGCCGGCCCGCGCCGGCTTCGCCGCCGGGCTGCTCGCCGGGGCCGTGGGGGCAGCCGGCTACGCGCTGTCCTGCGCCGAGGTCTCCACCGCCTTCATCGCAGTCTGGTATTCGGTCGGCATTGTCCTGTCGGGTGGGCTCGGAGCACTGCTTGGCGCGCGTCTCCTGCGCTGGTGAGGCGGGCGCGACAGGCATCTGAAAAATAATCGGAACGCCGTGTAACCGATCCCGGGACGCCGACGAATGGCTGGATAGTCGATCGCGACAAAGTCGGTCGGCCGCTTCCCCTCATGCGGGAAGCCCAGCCAATCATTCCGGAGGTCTCTTCACATGTTCGCTTCCTCGAAGACCCTGACCCGCCTGCGCCGCGGCGCGGCCATCGTCGCCATCGCCACGCTCGCTCCCTTCGCCGCTTTCGCGGTTGAGGAACACTATCTCAAGGATGGCGCGGCAGCGTCCGGTCACGACGTCGTCGCCTATCACACCGTCGGCAAGCCGACGCCCGGCAACGCGCAGTTCAAGGCCGAGTATCAGGGCGCGACCTGGCACTTCGCCTCCGCCGCCAACCGCGATCTCTTCGTCGCGAGCCCGGCCAAATATGCTCCGGCCTATGGCGGCTGGTGCTCGGCCGGCGCGAGCAAGGGCAAGAAGGTCGCCACCCAGCCGCAGTTCTTCGCGGTCGTCGATGGCCAGCTTTACCTGAACAGCACCGAAGGCGCGCACAAGGATCTGTTCCTGAAGGAGACCGCCGGCGTCATCAGCCGCGGCGAGAAGAACTGGAAGACCATCTACGCGACGCCTGCCGCCAAGCTCTGAGGCCGGCCTGCCAGCCGGGGGGCTGACCGTTGCGGCCCGGCGCCTGATCGCGCCGGGTCGCTTCGCTTTCAAGGGGGGTGGCGGAGCGAAATCGGGCTCTCAGGGCAGGGGCCTGACGAAGACGATCTGGCCGTCGAGCTCCCGGCCCATGTCGCGCCAGCCATGGGCGCGGTAGAAGCGCTCGGCCCGTGTGCCGGCCTCCGTCGAGAGCCATGCCTGCCGGTGACCGGCGGCAACGAGACCCGCCAGCGCGCCGTCAAGCAGCGCCCGGCCGATGCCACGCCCCTCATGTGCCTTGTCCATGAACAGCGCCCAGATCAGCCCGGTCTGGTGGTTGGCGCAGGTAAATCCTCCGACATCGCCATCGACCTCGGCGACGAGGAAGATCGCGTTGTCGCGATACCAGTCGACCTCGGCTTCCGTGACCTTGGACGGGTCGGAGAGGACGTTCTCGGTGACGGCCATCCTGATGGCGTGGACGCGCGGCTGGTCGGCGCGGGTCGCCTTGCGGATGATCACTCCGCCGCCTCCAGCCGATAGGCGCCCGGCTCGTAGTTCAGGATCGGCGCGAGCCAGCGCTCGACCTCGTGGATCGCCATGCCCTTGCGCGCCGCATAGTCCTCCACCTGATCGCGCTCGACCTTGGCGACGCCGAAATAATAGGCGTCCGGGTGCGACAGATACATCCCCGAAACCGAGGAGCCCGGCCACATCGCGAAGCTCTCGGTCAGCTTGACGCCGACGCGGCGCTCGGCCTGCAGCAGCTCGAACAGGGTTGCCTTCTCGGTATGGTCGGGCTGGGCCGGATAACCCGGGGCAGGGCGGATGCCGCGATACTCCTCGCGGATCAGATCCTCGTTGGAATAGGCCTCGTCTGGCGCATAGGCCCAGAAATCGCGGCGCACGAGTTGATGCATGCGCTCGGCGAAGGCCTCGGCGATTCGGTCGGCCAGCGCCTTGACCATGATCGAGCGGTAATCGTCGTTGTCGCGCGCGAATTTCTCCGAAATGCGCTCCTCCTCCGCGCCGGCCGTCACCACGAACGCGCCGATATAGTCGGGCGCGACACCTTCCGGCGCGACGAAGTCGGAGATCGAGAGGTTCGGCTTGCCGTCGCGCTTGGAAAGCTGCTGGCGCAGGCCGTGGAAGGTCGCGAGCTTCTCAGAGCGGCTTTCGCCGGTATAGAGGCGGATGTCGTCGCCGACCGCATTCGCAGGCCAGAAGCCGATGACCGCCTTCGGGTTGAACCAGCGCTCCTCGACGATGCGCTTCAGCATCGCCTGCGCGTCCTCCCAGAGCGCGCGCGCCGCCTCGCCCTGCTTCTCGTCATCGAGGATGGCGGGATAGCGGCCCTTCATCTCCCAGGTCTGGAAGAACGGCGTCCAGTCGATCACCGGCACGAGATCGGCGACGTCATAGGTCCGGAACACGCGGGTGCCGAGGAAGGTCGGCCTGGGCGGCGTATAGCTCGACCAGTCGGGTTTGAAAGCGTTGGCGCGGGCCTTGACCAGCGGCAGACGCTGCTTGTCGGCCTCCGAACGGCGATGGGCTGCCGAGACCTTGGCGTATTCGGCGCGGATGCCCTCGACATAGGCCGGCTTCTGGTCCTGCGAGAGCAGGCTGGAGACGACGCCGACGGCGCGCGAGGCGTCGGTGACATAGACCGTCTGGCCTTTCTCATAGGCCGGGTGGATTTTCACAGCCGTATGGACGCGGCTCGTCGTCGCCCCGCCGATCAGCAGCGGGATGTCGAAGCCCTCGCGCTCCATTTCCGAGGCGACCGTCACCATCTCGTCGAGCGAGGGCGTGATCAGCCCCGACAGGCCGATGATGTCGACCTTCTCCTTGCGCGCCGTGTCGAGGATCTTCTGCGTCGGCACCATCACGCCAAGGTCGATGACCTCGTAATTGTTGCACTGGAGCACGACGCCGACGATATTCTTGCCGATGTCGTGAACATCGCCCTTCACCGTCGCCATCAGCACCTTGCCGGCGGCCGAGCGTTCGGAGCCGCCATTGAGGCGCTTCTCCTCCTCCATGTAAGGCATCAGATAGGCCACCGCCTGCTTCATCACGCGGGCCGACTTCACCACCTGCGGCAGGAACATCTTGCCCGCGCCGAACAGGTCTCCGACCACGTTCATGCCGGCCATCAGCGGGCCTTCGATGACGTGCAGCGGCTTGTCGGCCTTGACCCGCGCTTCCTCGACATCGGTGTCGATGAAAGCGGTGATGCCGTTGACCAGCGCATATTCCAGCCGTTTCTCGACCGGGTTCTCTCGCCAGGCCATGTCCTTGCCGGAAAAGGAGACCGAGCCGTCGCCCTTGAAGCGCGGGGCGGCGTCGAGCAGCCGCTCGGTCGAATCCTTGCGGCGGTTGAGGACGACGTCCTCGCAGAGCTCGCGCAACTCGGGATCGAGATCGTCATAGGAGCCGAGCTGGCCCGCATTGACGATGCCCATGTCCATGCCGGCCTTGATGCAGTGGTAGAGGAAGACCGAATGCATCGCCTCGCGGACTTTTTCGTTGCCGCGGAAGGAGAAGGACAGGTTCGAGACGCCGCCCGAGATATGGGCGTGGGGAAGGGTCTCGCGGATCGCCTTCGTCGCCTCGATGAAGTCGTTGCCGTAATTGTCGTGCTCCTCGATGCCCGTCGCCACCGCGAAGATGTTGGGGTCGAAGATGATGTCCTCGGGCGGGAAACCGATCTGCTCGGTCAGGAGCTTGTAGGCGCGCGTGCAGATCTCGATCTTGCGCGCAAACGTGTCCGCCTGGCCGGTCTCGTCGAAGGCCATGACGACGACGGCCGCACCGTAATTGCGGCAGATGCGGGCATGTTCGAGGAAGGCCTCCTCGCCCTCCTTCATCGAGATCGAGTTGACGATCGGCTTGCCCTGGATTGTCTTCAGTCCGGCCTCGATGACGTGGAACTTCGACGAATCGACCATGATCGGCACGCGGCTGATGTCCGGCTCCGAGGCGATCAGGTTGCAGAACTCGGTCATCGCTGCCTGCGAGTCGAGCAGGCCCTCGTCCATGTTGATGTCGATGACCTGCGCGCCATTGGCGACCTGATCGCGCGCCACGTCGAGAGCGGCGGCGAAATCGCCCTCCTTGACCAGTTTCCGGAATTTCGCCGAGCCGGTGACGTTGGTGCGCTCGCCGACATTGACGAAGGGAATCGTCTCGTCGAGCGTGAAGGGCTCCAGCCCCGCCAGCCGCAGATAGCGCTTGATCTCGGGCGCCTTGCGCGGGGCCTTTCCGGTCACGGCCTCGGCAATCGCCTTGATGTGGCCCGGCGTCGTGCCGCAGCAGCCGCCGACGACGTTGACCAGACCCGCATCGGCGAACTCGGCCAGCATCCCGGCCGTCGCCTCGGGACTCTCGTCATAGAGGCCGAACTCGTTGGGCAGGCCGGCATTGGGATAGGCGCAGATCAGCGTGTCGGCGACGCGCGACAGATCCTTGATATGGGCGCGCATCTCGCGCGCGCCGAGCGCGCAGTTCAGCCCCACCGTCATCGGCGCGGCATGGCGGATCGCGTTCCAGAAGGCTTCGGTGGTCTGGCCCGAGAGCGTCCGGCCCGAGAGGTCGGTGATCGTGCCGGAGATCATCACGGGCAGTCGAATGCCCTTCTCGCGGTAGACATCCTCGATCGCGACGATGGCGGCCTTGGCGTTGAGCGTGTCGAAAATCGTCTCGACCAGGATCAGCTCGGAGCCGCCGTCGATCAGGCCGCGCACCTGCTCGGCATAGGACTCGCGGACCTGGTCGAAGGTCACGGCGCGGAAGCCGGGATTGTTGACGTCGGGCGAGATCGAGAGCGTGCGGTTGGTCGGGCCGACCGCGCCGGCCACGTATCGGCGGCGTCCGTCGGCCTTTTGCGCCAGCATGGCGGCTTCGCGGGCGAGCTTGGCCGAGGCGACGTTCAGCTCATAGGCCAGCGCCTCCATGCCGTAATCGGCCTGTGCAATCTGGGTGGAGGAGAAGGTATTGGTCTCGACGATGTCGGCCCCGGCCCGAAAGTAGGCAAGGTGGATGTCGCGGATCGCCTCCGGCTGGGTCAGCACCAACAGGTCGTTGTTGCCCTTGAGGTCGTGGTTCCAGCCCTTGAAGCGCTCGGCCCGGAATTCGGCCTCGGACAGCTTCAGGTCCTGGATCTGCGTGCCCATCGCGCCGTCGAGCACGAGGATGCGTTCGGACGCGGCCTGACGCAGCGCGCGCTCGATTTCGGCGCCGTCGACGGGGGTGGGTGTGTATTCGGACATTGTCACGCTTTCGCAGGGCTCGAAGAAATTCAGTGCTTGCCTTCGAGCGTGGATAAACGCTGCTCGAGCGCTTCAATTCGCTCCTCGACCTCGGCCGCCATGTAGCGCCCGACGAGCGACTCGCCGAAAGCAGCCTTCTTGACGCTTTCGAGACGCGTCTCAAGCTTGGTGAAACGATCATCCATCCGGTCGAAACCAGCTTTCATGGCCTCACGCAGTTCGATCAGCGTCCGCAGCGTCAGGTCGGTGGGCTCGCTCATGAGAAATCTCCAATAACGTCCATAACTATATGGGTCGTTGTGGATCGTACGTCACTCCGCCGCCGCAGCCTGCGCCACCGCAGCCCGCTCGGGCTTCAGCCCGACCAGATGGCAGATCGCATAGACCAGATCGGCCTTGTTCATCGTGTAGAAATGCAAGTCGGTCGCGCCGCGGTCGATCAGGTCCAGCGCCTGCTCGGCGCAGACGGCGGCCGCTACCAGCCGGCGCGTCGCGGCGTCCTCTTCCAGTCCCTCGAAGCGGTCGGCGAGCCATTGCGGCACGCTGGCGCCGGTCTTGCGGGCGAAGCTCGCCGTCTGCTTGAAATTCTGCACCGGCACGATGCCGGGCAGGATCGGAATGTCGATGCCGGCCGCGCGGACCTTGTCGAGATAGCGGAAATAGACGTCGTTATCGAAGAAGAACTGCGTGATCGCGCGCGTCGCCCCGGCGTCGACCTTCTTCTTCAACGCGTCGATATCGGCGTCGAGCGAGGCGGCTTCCGGGTGCTTCTCCGGATAGGCCGAGACCGTGACCTCGAAATCGCCGACGCGGCGGATGCCGGCGACGAGGTCCGAGGTCTGGTGATAGCCGTTCGGGTGGGGTTCATAGGTCGTGCCGAGACCGCCGGCCGGGTCGCCGCGCAGCGCCACGATATGGCGCACGCCGGCGTCCCAATAGGAGCGGATCACCTCGTCGACCTCGGAGGTGGTGGCGGAGACGCAGGTCAGGTGGGCGGCGGGCTTCAGCCTCGTCTCCTCGACCATGCGCTTGACGGTCGCATGGGTGCGCTCGCGGGTCGAGCCGCCGGCGCCATAGGTCACCGAGACGAAGGCCGGGCCGAGAGGCTCCAGCCGACGCACGCTCTCCCAGAGCGCGACCTCCATCTCCGGCGTCTTCGGCGGGAAGAACTCGAACGAGACCTTTGGACGGCGCGAGCCGTGCCGGCTGGGGCGAAACGCATTCATCAGGCCACCTCGAAATTGTCTTGTCGCAACGGAAGATCACCTTGCACGCGGGCATCGCGGCCGCGCCAGAGCATCACGGTCAACTGGCTCGCCTGCCCGCCCTTGGCCTTGACCTCTTCGGCGAGATCGCAGGACAGGCCGGCCTCGGAGAACCAGCCGGCGATCTGGGCGCGCGAAAAGCCGAGCCGGCGATGGGCGTGCTCGGTGCGCAGGAATTCCATCTCGTGTGGCGCGAAATCGACGACGATCAGGCGTCCGCCGGGGCTGAGCATGGCGGCGGCCTCGCGCACGGCGCGGCCGGGATCGTCGAGGAAATGCAGCACCTGATGGATGATGACGCAGTCGAAGGCGCTGCGCGCGAAGGGCAGGGCATGGATGTCGCCCTGGCGCAGTTCGACGCGCGAAAGGCCGGCCTTCTCCAGATTGGCGCGCGCCACCGCCAGCATGGCGTGGTTGGCGTCGACGCCGACGGCGCGGCCGAACTTCGGGGCGATCCGCTCCAGCATGCGGCCGGTGCCAGTGCCGAGATCGAGCACCGCGCCGCGCGTGCCTTCGCCGACGGCGGCAAGCACCGCAGCCTCGACCGCCTCGTCGGGCACATGCAGCGAGCGCAGACGGTCCCAGTCGCGCGCCACGCTGGCGAAATAGGTCTGCGCGACTTCCGCCCGCGAGCCGCGCACCGCAGCCAGCCGCTCGCGATCCGCGGCGAGCACGGGGTCGGCGCGATCGAGCCAGGTCGCCAGCGACGCCGCAAAGGCCCCGCCCGTTCCAGTCTCGTCGAGCCGGAAGAAGGCCCAGGCGCCCTCGCGCGAGCGGCGCACGAGGCCTGCCTCGGCAAGCAGCTTGAGATGGCGCGAGATGCGCGGCTGCGACTGGCCGAGGATGTCGGTGAGGTCTGACACCGACAGCTCGCCTTCCGAGAGCAGCGCCAGGATGCGCAGGCGCGTCTCTTCGCCTGCGGCGCGCAGGCCAGCCAGCAGAACGTCGGAAGACAGCGTGGTCTGGCGCAAGCGCTCGCACTCCACAGGACGAAAAAAGATATAAAGATATCTTTATGTCGAGATCGACGTCCGCGCAAGCATAAACTGCTTCGTCTCGCTTCGCAGGCGTCAAGCCTGCCGCATCGCCCGCTCCAGCGCGTCGAACAGGCGCTGATCGCCTGATTGCGCCACGTTGAAGCGCATGAACCCGCTTGCTCCCTGCGACAGGCTGTAGACATTGCCCGGGGCCAGCACGATGTCCTGCGCGAGCAGTTGCCGGGCGATGACAGCCGCATCGAGCCCCGCCGGCAGCGCGCACCACAGGAACATGCCGCCGCGCGGTTCGATCCAGGGCGCGATGCCGATGGCCCTGAGCCGCGCCGAGGTTTCGCTGCGGGCGCGTGCGAGGCGCGTGCGCAAGGCCTCCATGTGCTTGCGGTAGCCGCCATCCTTGAGGATGGCGAGCACAAGTTCCGCCGCCAGCCGTCCCGTGCCAAAAGAGGCCGCGATCTTGAGGTCGATCAGCGCCTCGATCCAGTCGCGCCTTGCTGCGATGTAGCCGCAACGAATGGAGGCCGATAGCGATTTCGAGAAGCTGCCGATCTGGACGACGCGATCGAGCCCGTCGAAGGCCGCCAGCCGCGCCGCGGGCCCCGGTTCGAAATCGGCGAAGATGTCGTCCTCGACGATGGTCAGCGCGTATTGCTCGGCAAGCCTGAGCACGCGATGCGCCACGACCGGAGACAAGGTCGCGCCGGTCGGGTTGTGGAGCGCCGAATTGGTGATGTAGAGGCGCGGACGCTCGGCCTCCAGCACCTGTTCGAAGGCGGCGATGTCGGGTCCGGTCGGCGTATAGGGCACGCCGACGATGCGGACGCGGTGGGCCTTCAGCAAGGCGTGAAAGTTGAAATAGCAGGGGTCGTCGACGAGCACGGTGTCGCCGGGCTCGACCAGAAAGCGGCAGAGCAGGTCGAGCGCCTGCGTGCCGGATTCGGTCAGCATGATCTGGTCGGGCGCGGCTTCGACCCCGTTCAGCGCCATGCGGCGCGCGAGAAGCTGCCGCAAGGGCTTCAGCCCCAGCGGCGTGCCGTAATCGGCCAGCGTGTCGGCAGGCGCGCGCGACAGGCTCCGCAGCGCCCGGCGCAGATTGTCCTGCGGCAGCCAATCGGCCGGGAGCCAGCCGCAGCCGGGCTTGAGCACGGGCTCGCCCGCCTCCAGCGTTTGCCGCGAGACCCAGAACGGGTCGACAGCACGCTCCAGCCGGGGTCCGATCTCGGCGAGCGCGAAGGGCGGCGCGTGGCCGGCGACATAGAAGCCCGAGCCGCGCCTGGCCTGGATCACGCCCTCGGCGGCGAGCCGGTCATAGGCCTCGACGATCGTCGATTTGGAGACGCCCATCGTCGCGGCGAAGGCCCGGATCGACGGCAACCGCGCCCCGGGAGCCAGCGTGCGGCCGGCGATGCGCTGCCGGACGCTCGCCATGACGCGCCCGACCAGAGTGCCGCCACCAGCGTCCGCGTCGGGCTTCTCCGCGAATTGTATCGAGGCCGTGACCATGACAGTTTGTGCCAACTGTATTGCAGTGTCTCTGGATAATCGAATGCGTCCGGCCGATCCAGCGGGAAAGCGGAGCAACCATCATGACCAAGGTGACGAGCGGCCTGATCAACGGCCTGATCGGGGTGCTGATCTTCAGTGGCTCGCTGCCGGCGACGCGGCTGGCGGTGGCGGAGTTCGACCCGGTGTTTCTCACCGCCGCCCGCGCCGCGATCGCCGGCGTCGCGGGGCTGGCGCTGCTGCTCGCCTTCCGCCAGTCGCGCCCGCTGCGGGGCGACATCGTGCCTCTGCTCGTGGTGGGTCTCAGCGTCGTCGTCGGCTTCCCGCTGCTGACGGCGCTGGCGCTGCAATACGTCACCTCGGCCCATTCGATCGTCTTCATCGGATTGCTGCCGCTGGCGACGGCGGCCTTCGGCGTGCTGCGCGGCGGCGAGCAGCCGCCTCTGCCGTTCTGGCTGTTCTCCTGCCTCGGCAGCGCGCTGGTCGTCGGCTATGCGCTGACCCAGGGTCTCGAAGCCTCGCTTGTCGGCGACCTGCTGATGCTGGCCGCCGTCGTGATCTGCGGGCTCGGCTATGCCGAGGGCGCGCGGTTGTCGCGCCGGCTTGGCGGCTGGCAGGTGATCTCGTGGGCGCTGGTTCTCAGCCTGCCGGTCATGCTGGCGCTGGCGCTCTGGACCGCGCCTGCGACCTTTGCCGGCGTGAGCCGGGCCGGGTGGCTCAGTCTGTCTTACGTCGCGCTGTTCAGCATGCTGATCGGCTTCGTGTTCTGGTATCGCGGGCTGGCGCAGGGCGGCATCGCGGCGGTCGGGCAGTTGCAATTGCTCCAGCCCTTCTTCGGGCTGACGCTGGCGGCGCTGCTGCTGGGCGAGGCCGTCAACGTGACGATGTTTGCAGTCTGCATCGCGGTGGCGGCTTGCGTCGCCATGGCGCGGAGCTTCGCCGGGCGCGGCGGCGCGGCGCTCAGCCTGCCTTCGGCGTCACCGGCGGTATCACGACCACCGCATCGCCCGGCGTGACGGGACCGGCGAGATCGACGCTGAGCACGAGGCCGCGCAGCGCGGCGGCTGCCTTGACGAAGGCGAATTCGAGTTCCGGCCGGCCGGCCAGCGCCGCTACCGCCCGCCCGGACTGCCGGCAGGGAAAATTGTAGGCCTCGACCCGCAGCACCGCGCCGCCGTCGAAGCGCCCGACGCCGCCCCATCCGCCGCCAAAGGCGAGCCGGCTGCCGGGCGCGATCCGCGAGAAACGCTCAAGCCCCGCGATCAGCAGATTTCCGCCGATCCATTCGGGCGGCAGCGCTTCGATGTCGAGACTCGCCGCGACCTCCTGGAGTTCTTCCGCACTCAGCGCAGAGAGCTGCCGGTCGTTGCGCAGCACCGTGCCGCGCGGCAGCCAGGGCTCGCGCGCACCGGATCTGCGCGTCGCGCCGCCATGAAAATCGCCGGGAATGCCAGTGAGATCGAGCGTCAATCGCTCGCTAGAGTGCGTCACGAAATGATGCTGCTTGTCCGCAACCGGGGGGATTTCGTAGACGCCGGCAACGACGCCGCGCGCAAAGCCATTCGTCATCGCCGCGATGCGATCCTTGTCGGAATCCGAAGTGTCGTCGGATCAGAGCAACTGCAGCGAGCCGGCTGCCGTCTTGCCCCGTTCGGTCTTGAGTTCGAACGAGACTTTCTGTCCTTCCGTCAGCGTCATGAAGCCCGCTTCCTTAACGGCAGTGATGTGAACGAACACATCCTTTCCGCCATCCGCAGGCTGTATGAAGCCAAAGCCCTTCTCAGTATTGAACCATTTTACGGTTCCGGTCGCCATCGCCGCATCCTTTGGAGCCATCGCGTCTCGCGGTGCTTCGGATGCAAGCGTCCGAAGGCCCGCGCGCTACAAGGATTGACCGAAATTTCAGCCGTGTCGAGATCAATTGGCGGGCATGCGGCAGACGCATGCGATCAAGACTTGGTCAACAGCACCTGCGTCCTCAGATCGGCCCGCGACGAGCCTCCGAGCCAGATTTCGACGAGCCCTGCATCGACGCTGTAGCCTCCCGCGTCGTCATGAGCCCCGAATTGGGCCGCATTGAGCCTGAAGCGCAGCGTCTTCGTTTCGCCGGCGCGCAGGAGCACCTTCTCGAACGCCTTCAATTCGCGCAGCGGCCGCGAGCGGCTGGCGACAGGCTGGCGGATATAGAGCTGCGCCACCTCCTGCCCGTCGCGTGGTCCCGCATTGGTGACGTCGACCATGACCTCGATCGTGCCGTTCACGGTCACCGAATCCCTGGCGACGCGGGCGTTGGCGTAAGTGAAGCGGCTGTAGGACAGCCCGAAGCCGAACGGGTAGAGCGCGTCATTGGCCTCGTCCATGAAGATGGATTCGTAGCGCTGGCGGATCTGCTCCGGCCGGCCGGTGGGGAGCTGGTTGTAGTAGACCGGAATCTGCCCGACCGAGCGGGGAAAGCTCATCGGCGTGCGCCCGGACGGATTGACCTTGCCGGTCAGCACGTCGGCGATGGCGGTGCGACCTTCGGTGCCGCCATGGAAGGTCTGGACGATCGCGGCGACCTTGTCATTGGCCCATGTCAGCACCAGCGGCCGCCCCGTCGCCAGCACCAGCACGACGGGCTTTCCTGTGGCGACCAGCGCCTCGAGCAGTTCCTGCTGCACGCCGGGCAGGCCAAGCTGCGTGCGAGATGCGCCTTCGCCCATGAACTCGCAATCCTCGCCGAGCATGGCGACGATCAGGTCGCTTTCCTCAGCGGCCTGGACGGCCGCCGCCTTGTCGGCAAACTCCGTGCCGCAGGCTTTGGCGAAGGCAGGCTGGTAGCGCACCGTCGCTCCCGCCGGCAGGCGCTCGCGCAGGGCGTCGGGCAGCGGCTGGACCACGCGGCGGCCGAGCCCGGCGGGGTCGGTCCAGACGCGCTCGTCCTCCGGAACGGCCATCGCCCCGATCACGGCGACCGAGCGGACCGTGTCTCGGATCGGCAGGAGGTCGCCGCTGTTCCTGAGCAGGATGACGCTCTCCTGCGCCGCCTGCAGCGCGACGTCGCGGGCGGCTTGCGTCTGCATCAGCGCGGGTGCGGCCGCGACATCGACATCGGCGCGCTCGAACAGGCCGAGATGGAACTTGACCCGCAGCACGCGCCGCACCGCCTCGTTCAGCGCGGCCATCGGCACGCGGCCGGCGCCAACCTCTTTGGCGAGATGCTTGTGGTAGACCTCCGACATCATGTCCATGTCGATGCCCGCCAGCAGCGCCTTGCGCGCGGCTTCGGCGTCGTCGGCCGCAACGCCATGCAGCCGAAGCTCCGTGATCGAGCCGAAATCGGAGACGACGAATCCCCTGAACTTCCATTTGTCGCGCAAAAGCTCGGTCAGCATGCCGCGATGGGCCGTCGCGGGCATGCCGTTCAGCGCGTTGAAGGCGGCCATGGCGGTCATCGAGCCGGCCTCGAACGCCGCCTTGAACGGCGGCAGATGCAGGTCGTGCAACTGGCTCGTGGGAATCCAGGTCGAGTTGTAGTCTCTGCCTGCCTCGGCCGCACCATAGCCGACGAAGTGCTTGACGGTCGCGGCGACGCCGCCGCGCTGGTAGCCGCGCGTGCGGGCGGCGGCCACGACGGAAGCGTAGAACGGGTCCTCGCCCGCGCCCTCCAGGCCGCGGCCCCAGCGCGGGTCGCGCGACATGTCGACCATCGGCGCGAAGGTCCAGTTGACGCCGGCGGCGGCCGCCTCGCGGCCGGTCCAGTAGGCCGCTTCCTCGATCAGCGCCGGATTGAAGGTCGCGGCCTGTCCGAGCGGCAAGGGGAAGTATGTCGAGAAGCCGTGGACGGCGTCGAGCCCGATGATCAGCGGGAGCTTCAGCCGCGAGGCGCGAACCGCCTCCTGCACCTCCCTGACCTCGCGCGGAACGACGAAGTTCATCACGCCGCCGATCAGGCCGTCGCGGATGCGGTTGATGTCGAAACCGTCGCCGCGCCCGGTCAGCACGAGCTGGCCGACCTTTTCCGGCACTGTCATCCGGCCGATCAGGGCGTCGATGCGCCGCTCGATCGCGACAGCCTCGCGCCCGGTTTTCCAGCCGACGGCCTGCGCGGACTGCGGCCTGGCGGGCGCGGGTTGCGCATGGATCTGCTGGGCAAGGCAGCACAAGGCGAGCAGGGCGACAGCCAGCCGCAGGGTCATCAGGATGTCTCTTCAAAACCGGAACAGGGTCCAGCCGCCCTACAGGATCGCGCCGGAGGGCTCAACCGCGCGCGGGTCGCTTGATCGGCGCGTTGAAGGAAACGGGGTTCGCGCGCGACCGAAAAAAGGGGCCGCTCCGAAGAGCAGCCCCTGATCTTCTAGGGATAGGCCGAAGCGCGGATCAGGCCGGGACGGCCGCGCCGCCAAAGCCTTCCGCCGAACGGGTCTCGGCCTGAGCCGACGGCACGACGCGCGAGACCGATTTGCGCTCGGAGTCGATCCGCTCGATGAGGTAGAAGGCGCGCTCGGCCGAGCCGAGCAGGGCCAGGATCGCGCCGCGCTCGACCCAGGGCAACTCCGCGCCCAGGCGCAGGCAGCGCTCGCGCAGTTCGCCGAGACCCTTGAGCCGGGGCTCGGCTTCGGCGGTGACCGGAGGGTTGACCTGGTCGATCGGGATGATCGCCCGCAGCGCGTCGGCAACCTGATCGACGACCGTATCGACGAGACCGCGACCGATCTCGCCAAAAGGCTGGCGCTCGATCCGGCGGGCGATCTGGTAGAGCGCCTCGCCGAGGCTCGCGGTCTGGTCCTCTTCCTCGATCAGGCTGGCGACGAGATCGGCCCTGGCATAGGGCATGTCGGCCTTGAACATGCCCGAGGTGTAGGAGCGGATCTCGCGGTTGAGGATGTCGATGGCGGCATAGTGCTCCTCGATCTTGTCGGGCGCGTCGTCCTTGCCCTTGGCGATATCGAGGAATTTGCGGGCGGCCTCGAGATAGCGGCCAGTCTCGCGCTGGACGGCCGGAACCGCCGTCGCCGGGTCGCCGGCCGCCGCGGCGGTCAGATACATCGGCTGGGTGTAGTCCTCCTGCTCGTCGGTGGCGTTGGCGCCGACCTTCATCAGCACCCGCTCGAACACGCCGACGAAGGGGAAGAGCAAAGCGGTGTTGAAGATGTTGAAAAAGGTCGAGTAGAGGCCGATCGCGACCGGGATCAGCGGGAAGGTCTCCTTGCCGTCCTTGATCACAGGTACGCCCGGATCGCCGCCGAACCACTGCATCGCCCAAGCGAGCACGTCCATGGAGACGAAAAACAGGGGTATCGTGATGGCCACGCCGATGATGTTGAAGGATATATGCGCGTAGGCCGCCCGTTTGGCGTTCTTGGTCAGGTTGAGAGACGCCATCCAGGAGGTGATGGTGGTGCCGAGATCGGCGCCCAGCGAGAAGGCCACCGCGGTCTTCCAGTCGAGGATGCCGGCGGCGCCGAGACCCATGACGATGCCGATGGTGGCGGAGGAGGAGTGGATCATCGCCGTGATGCCGGCGGCGATCAGCACGCAGTAGATCAGGCCCATGAAGCTGTCGGCCCTGAGCTGCGAAATCACGCCCATGACTTCCGGCATGGAGCGCAGCGGGCGCAGGCCGCCGGTCATCAGGTTCAGCCCGTAGAAGATCAGCGCGAAGCCCATGCAGGCGAGCGCGATGTTCTTGACCTTGTCGGTCTTCCCGAAGATGTAGACCAGCGCGAAGATGCCGGCGAGCAGCAGGCCGAGCGGTCCGAGCGGCAGCGCGATCAGGCCGTTGCCCAGCGTCGTGCCGATATTGGCGCCCATGATCACGCTGATGGCGGGCCGCAGCCCGATGACGCCGGCGTTGACGAGGCCGACGACCATCACGGTCATCGCCGTCGAGGACTGGATGACGCCGGTGATGAAGGTGCCGGCGAGCACGCCCTTCACCGGCGTGCCGGCGATCTTGGCGAGCAGGGCGCGCATCTTGTTGACGGCGAGATTCTGGATGCCGTTGCTCATGAATTCGAGCCCCAGCATGAAGATGCCAAGGCCGCCTATGACCGGCACGATCACCTGGGTGAAAATATCGACTTGCATTGTACGGCACTCCCTGCGCCCGCGACACGACCAGGCCCGCCGACGACTGCGGCGGATTTGGCTGCGGTGACGCTAGGAGCGCGATACGACACCTGCGTGACCGCAAAGGCCGTGGTTTGGAGCGCGTCCGCCGTCATTGCCGTTGCGCCAAGTCGATCCTGCGCAACCGCAATCGCTGCGGCATTGCAGCTGTCGCCGCGCTGCAACATCTAGTGCGGTATCGAACGCAACCGTTTGAGACAGAGGTTTTCCAGATGACCAAGATCGCCATCGTCTTCCATTCCGGCTACGGCCACACCGCCAGGGTCGCAGAGCACGTCCAGAAGGGCGCGGCCTCGACGGGCGCGACCGTCGATCTCGTCGCGATCGACGCGGAGGGCAATCTGCCAGACGCCGCCTGGGAGACCATCAAGGCCGCCGACGGCGTGATCTTCGGCTCGCCGACCTATATGGGCACCGTGTCGTGGCAGTTCAAAAAGTTCGCCGACGCCTCGAGCAAGCCCTGGTACGGCATGGAGTGGAAGGGCAAGATCGCCGCCGGCTTCACCAATTCGGCGACGCTAAACGGCGACAAGGGCTCGACCATCGCCTATCTCGCGCTGTTTGCGGCCCAGCATAAAATGCTCTGGACCGGCACGGGCATGCACCCGTCCAACGCCAAGGCCTCGACGCGCGACGACCTCAACAATCTCGGGGGCTATCAGGGCCTGCTCGTGACCTCGCCGTCGGATGCCGGCGTCGCGGAGATGATCCCCGGCGACCTCAAGACCGCCGAGGCCTTCGGCGTCAATGTGGCCGAGGTCGTGAAGAGCGTGAAGGGCTGAGCCAGCCGGTTTCCGGAACGAAACCGCCCGCCATCGAGGATGGCGGGCGGTCTTGTTTCAGAGCGCCGTGCGGGATCCGTCCTGCCGACGCCAGGCCTCGACGGGCAGGCCGCCGACGCCCCAGTCCTCCAGCGCGACCTCGTCGATGACGACGAAGGTCGTGGCCGGCTTCTTGTCGAGCACGCGCACGAGCAGATCGGTCACGCCGGCGATCAGCTCTTGCTTCTGGGCTGCTGTCGCGCCCTCGCGGGTGATCTTGATATTGACGTAAGGCATCGGGCTCTCCGGGGGCTGGTCGGCCGCGCGCTCAGGCCGCCGGCGCGATGTCGAAATGAAAGACCTTGGCGATGATGCGCCATTCCCCGTCGAGCAGGACGAGGCTGAGCAGGTCGGTGAAGCGTTTTTCCGCGATGGCGCATTCGACGGTCGCCAGCGCCGTGACCGGCCCGGCGAAGGCGATCGAGAGAATGCGGTCGCGCCGCGCCTCGCCGCGACTGGCGGGGGAGGGGCGCGCCGCGACCATGGGCAGATAGGCTTCCATGGTCATGTGGGTCAGGCTGCCGGTGCTGGCGCAGGCATAGAGGGCCTGCGGATGGAAGATGCGGCCGAGACCGGCGGCGTCGCTGTGGTGCAGGCCGTCGAAGTAGCGGCCGAGCAGGTCCACGATGGCTTCGAAACGCGGGTCCATCACGCCGCCTGCAGCAGGCCTTCGGCCGCCATCGCCTGCCGCACGGATGGACGCTGCGCCATGCGCGCCATGAAGGCCTGCAGATTCGGCCATGGATCAAGCGCGATGCCGACGTGGCCGCACCAGTTCACCACGGTGAAGAGATAACCGTCGACGACGCTGAACCCCTCGCCGAGCAGATGGTGGCGTCCGTCGGAGAGCATGGCCTCGACCTGGCCGAGCCGCAGCGCCACCGCCTTGCGAGCGTCCTGCTTGCCCTGCTCATCCGTGCCGGGACGAAACAAGGGCGAGAAGGCCTTGTGCAGTTCGCTGGCGATGAAGTTCAGCGCCTCCTGCAGCCTTGCCCGCTCCAGCGTCCCCGCCTCCGGCGCAAGACCGGCCGCCGGCGCACGGTCGGCGATGAACTGGACGATCGCCGCGCCTTCGGTCAGCACGTCGCCGCCGTCGAGCCGAAGGGCCGGGACATAGCCCCGGGAGTTGATGGCGGCGTAGTCCTCGCCGGCTTCGGTGCGACCGGCGCCGATATCGACCTTCTCGATGGAGAAGGGCAGGCCGGACTCGATCAGGGCGATATGGGGCGAGAGCGAGCAGGCGCCGGGGGCATAATAGAGCTTCATCGTCGTCATCTCCTGTTTGGCGATGCGACAGGGGTAATCCGGCCAGATAACTTTTGTATACTGGGTAACTTGTCGTTACCGTATTTTCCGGTATCCTTCCGGTAACCGGGACATCTGGCCATGGCCTTGAAAATCAGGAAGAGCCGCGTGGCTTCGCCGCCGCCGACCTGCGCGGTGGGCACCTGCATGCGGGTGATCGGCAAGGCCTGGACGCCGAACCTGATCTGGTATCTCAGCGCAGGTCCGCGCCGCTTCGGCGAATTGCGACGCGACATGCCGCTGATCTCGGCGAAGATGCTGAGCGAGCGCCTGCGCGACCTGGAGGCGAGAGGGGTGGTGACCCGCCATGTCGTGGCGAGTTCGCCGCCCTCGGCCGAGTATCAGTTGACCGATCTCGGCGAGGAGTTGATGCCGGCGATCCAGGCGATCGTGGCCGTCGGGCTGAAGCTGAAGGAGCGCCTCGGTGAAGCCGCAGACGCGGCCTGATCCTGCGGCTGCCGGCTCAGAGCATGCGGACCATCGGCTCGGCCATGCGGGGACCGATGGCTCCCAGCGAGACGGGAGCGTCGATCGCCGCGCCGAACAGGCGGGCCTGGTTCCGGCCGGCCGTCTTGGCGAGGTAGAGCGCCGAATCCGCCTCGGCGAAGAGTTTCGGGTTGTCGTGGCGATGGGCCGGGCGCAGCAGCGTGACGCCGATCGAAACGCCGATCTCGATCGGGTGTCCATGCCAGACGACCGGGCAGGCGAGCACGCGCAGCGCATGGTCGAGCAGCAGCGTCAGATGCGGCAGGCCGAGCGGCAGACGCAGCAGCACGGCGAATTCGTCACCGCCGATCCTGGCGATCAGCACCGCGCCCTCGAAGACGCGTTCCAGACGCGCCGCGACCTCACGCAGGCATTCGTCGCCGGCGGCGTGGCCGAACTGGTCGTTGATCTGCTTGAAGAGATCGACGTCGAGCACGGCCAGCGCCGAAAGCGCTGCGTCATCATAGCCGTGGCCAAGCAACTCCTCGCAGCGACTCTCGAAGACCCGGCGGTTGGCGAGCCCGGTCAGCGGGTCGCTATAGGCGAGTTCGCGCAGGCTCGCCCACATCGCCTTCTCATGGGTGATGTCCTGCTTGGCGCCGTAGATCCGGACAGGGCGGCCGTGCTCGCAGGCGACATTGGCGATCAGCCGCATCCAGCGATCCTCGCCGGCGGGCGTACGGATGTGGGCTTCCATGCTGAAGCCGCCGCCGCTGGCGATGGCCTTTGCGCGGAGGCGCTGCATCTCGGCGCGCGAATCGTCATGATAGAGATCGACGGTCGAGGGGCGGTGGAGGGTCGAGCCGCGCGGCAGTCCAAACAGATCGTAGACGCCGTCGGTCCAGGTCAGGGTTTCGCGCGCCAGTTCGCATTCCCAGGCGCCGACTTTCGCCAGCAGCGCCGCCTGGTCGTAGAGGCGCTTGGCGTCGGCGGCGGATAACGGCTCGCGGCTCACGAATGCCTCATCGATAGGCTCTCGACCGGGCCGGAAGCGGCCGATCGGTTTAGACCGACGAGGCTAGTTCCGATTGGTTAACGGGTTCTTGCCGCGAAGGCAGCGGCCTGACTTGCGTCACTCGCGCCGCAGCGCCTCGATCGGGTCGAGCCGCGCCGCCTGACGGGCCGGATAGAAGCCGAAGAAAACGCCGATCAGGCCTGAAACGCCGACCGCGATCAGGATCGTCTCCAGCGAGACGACGGAGGGCCAGCCGGCGATGCGCGCGATCGTCAGCGCGGCCCCGACGCCGAGCGCGATGCCGACCGCGCCGCCGATGGTGGCGAGCGTCGTCGCCTCGATCAGGAACTGCGCCAGCACGTCGCGCTGGCGCGCGCCGACGGCGAGCCGAAGCCCGATCTCGCGGGTGCGCTCGGTCACGGAGACCAGCATGATGTTCATGATGCCGATGCCGCCGACCAAGAGCGAGACGGCGGCCACGGCGGCCAGCAGCCAGGAGAGCGTGTTGGCGGCGGCGGTCGCCGTGTTGGCGATCTCGGTCAGGTTGCGGACGATGAAATCGTCGTCGGCGTCCTCGCTCAGGCGATGGCGCTGGCGCAGCAAAGCGCGGGTCAGTTCGATGCCTGGCGTGATCGCCTCTTCGCTGGCGAACTTGACCATGATCGTCTGCACCGAGCGGTCGCGCGCATAGTTGCGGCCGACGATGCGGCGGCGGCCGGTGTCGAGCGGTACGAAGATCACGTCGTCCTGGTCCTGTCCCAGCGCCGACTGGCCCTTGGGGGCCATCACGCCGATGACCTTGAAGGGCACGTTGCGGATGCGGAACTGCTGGTCGATCGGATTCTGCTCGCCAAACAGGTTGCGCGCCACCGTCTGGCCGATGATCGCGACGATCTCGCCGCGGCGCAGTTCCTCGGGCTCAAACAGGCGTCCGTCGGCGATGTCCCATTCGCGCGCGGTGAAGAAGTCGAGATCGGTCGCGGTGATCTGCGTCGACCAGTTCGAGCCGGCATAGATCGCCTGCGCCCGGGTGACGATCACCGGAGCGGCCGCGACGACGCCCTCGACCTCGCGCAGCACGGCGCTGGCGTCCTCGTCGGTCAGCGTCGACGACGCGCCTGCGCCCAGCCTTGCGCCGCCCTGCGTGACGTTGCCGGACTGGATGATAGCGAGGTTGGCCCCGAGCGACTTGATCTGCGAGGTCACGCGCTCGCGCGCGCCAGAGCCGATCGCGACCATGGCGATGACGGCGGCGACCCCGATGATGATGCCGAGCATGGTCAGGGCCGAGCGCAACGCATTCGCGCCGATGGCCGAGAGCGCGGAGCGGATGGCTTCGAGCAGGCTCATGCGGTGAACTCCGGCGTGGGCTCGACCGCATGGCCGGCGTCGAGCGCCGCAAGCGCCCCGCGCGCGTCGGCAGCCTGCTGGCGTGTGTCGGAGAGCAGCCTGCCGTCGCGGAAGCGAATGACGCGGCGGGCATGGCGCGCGACCTCGGCGTCATGGGTCACGATGACGACGGTGACGCCCTCGCGGTTGAAGTCCTGGAACAGCGCCAGGATTTCGAGCGCGGTGCGGCTGTCGAGCGCGCCGGTCGGCTCGTCGGCGAGCAGCAGGCGCGGCTCGTTGACCAGCGCGCGGGCGATGGCGACGCGCTGCTGCTGGCCGCCCGAAAGCTGCATCGGCCGGTGATGAGCGCGCTCGCCCAGTCCGACGCGGCCGAGCGCGGCAAGGGCGCGCGCCTTGCGCGTCTTTCCGTCCGTCCCGGCATAGACCATCGGCAGTTCGACATTGGCGCAGGCATCGACGCGCGGCAGCAGGTTGAACTGCTGGAAGACGAAGCCGAGCTTGCGGTTGCGCAATTCGGCCAGGCCGTCGCCCGACAGGGTCTCCACCGCGACGCCGTCGAGCCGGTAGTGCCCGCCTGTCGGCCGGTCGAGGCAGCCGATCAGGTTCATGAAGGTCGATTTGCCCGAGCCGCTTGGGCCCATCACCGCGACGAGGTCGCCGGCGTCGATGTCGAGCGAGACGCGGTCCAGCGCCGTGACCCGGCCGGAATCGAGGTCGTAGACCCGGGAAAGCTCGCGCGCTTCGATCAGGGGCATGGAGGTGCTCCCCTTGTCGTTCCGGGGCTCGCGCAGCGAGAACCCGGAACCCACGACCGGGAGAGCCCTTTGAACCCGGTCGATCGCGCTCGCCCGGTCGTGGGTTCCGGGTTCGGCCCTTCAGGCCGCCCCGGAATGACAGAGGTGGGATGCATGCGCCTCATTATCAGAACAACCTGGGCCCGCGCGCCGGCGGGCCGCCGGCGGGCGCTGCCGGCGCGACCGGGCGCGGACCGCCGCCGATGATCACCTGCGCGCCGTCCTTCAGCTCGCCGGAGACGATCTGGGTATAGGCGCCGTCGGTCGGGCCAAGCATGACCGGAACCGCTTTGGGCTGACCGCCCGTATCGAGCACATAGACGCGGCCGGGCGCGCCGGTCTGGCCGGCGGGGCGGCCCTCCTGCATCATCGCCTCGAATTTCGCCCTGCGCTCGGGGTCGAGGACGGCTGCGACCTTTTTCATCATCTCCGTCCGGGCCGAGCGGAAGGCGGCGCGGCGCTCGTCTTCGGAGAGGCCGGCCATCGCCTCGCGCCCCCCGCTGCGGCGCTCCTGCAGAACGGCGGCGATCGCCTGCTTCTGCTCCGGCGTCGGCTGCAGTTCGGTCTCGATGCGTTCGCGCAGGGCTGCGCCCGTCCGGTTTCCGCCGCCGCGTCCGCCGCGCTCCCCGCTTGCAACGGCAGGGGATGCGGCCGGCACGGGGCCGGCGGCCGCGCCCACGGGCCGGAAGCGCAGCGCCGCATTGGCGACGCGCAGCACGTCGTTGCGGTCTTCGGTAACGACCTGGAGATTGGCGGTCATGCCCGGCAGCAGCGCCATGTCGCGGTTCTCGACCCGGACGACGCCGGTATAGGTCACGACGTTCTGGATCGTCTGCGCCCCGAGCCTCACCATCTCGACCCGGCCCTCGAAGGTCCGGTTTGGATAGGCGTTGACGGTGAAGGTCACGGCCTGGCCGGTCTTCAACCGGCCGACATCGGCCTCGTCGATATTGGCGTAGATGTCGATGACGCGCAGATCCTGCGCGATCTGGAACAGGGTCGGCGTCGAGAGCGAGGCCGCGACCGTCTGACCGAGATCGACCTGGCGCTGGACCACGACGCCATCGACCGGCGAGCGGATCTCGGTGCGTTCGAGGTCGATCAGAATGCCCTTCAGCGTCGCCTCGCGCTGCGCAATCAGCGCCTCGCTCGCCTTGACCTGGCCTTCCGCCAGCAGGATGTCGGCGTCGAGCCCGTTCATTTCGGCCCTTGCCGAGGCGATCTGCGCCTCGCTGGAAGCGAGCGTCGCCGTCTGCATCTCGACCTGGGTGCGGGCGCTGTCGAGCGTCTGCTGCGCGCCGGCGCCGCGCGAGAACAGCTCGGTCTGGCGTTCGAAGGTGCGCTTGGCGTCGGCAAGCTGGGCGGCGGCGCGGTCGCGCTGCGCCTCGATGTCCCTGACCGTCGAGTTCGCCCTGATCCGGGTCGAACGGGCGCGGTCGAGTTGGGCGCGCTTGACCAAGAGATCGGCCTTCGACTGCGACACGTCCGCTTCGGCGGCGTCGCGCTTGGTCCTGATCTGGTCGCCGTTCAGCCGCGCCACGATCTGGCCGGCCTTTACCTGCGAATTGTAGTCGGCGAGGATCTCGACGATCTGGCCCGATAGCTGGGAGCCGACCAGAACTGTTGTGACCGGCGTCAGCGTGCCTGTCGCACGGACGGCGGCCGTGATCCGGCCGCGATCGAGCGCGGCCATGCGGTAGGCCTGCTCATTGGCCGCGCCGCCCGACGGCCGCAGCGTCCAGTAGCCGGCCCCGGCCGCCAGCGCCACCAGTCCCGTCGCCATCAGCCATTTGCGCAAAGCCGCCACTCCGCCGTTCGAGCCTGCGGATGCAGGCATTTACCTCGCATCATTATGGCAGAATCCGCCAATCCCGGCGAGTTAAACTGCGGCAATGTTGCTGCAAGATGTGCGACAGCTCAGAGTTCACCCCCCAAACTCTACTCCGGCTGCCGTCTGACGCGGCTTTCTGCGCTTCCGGTGCTCACGGACAATAGGTCCGCTGCGCTCCGGTTCTCGAAAGCCACGCCAGCCGGCTCGCCGGAGCGAGTTTTGGGGGTGAACTCTCAGGCCATCCGAGAGCCTTGCGTCGCGGCCACCAGATCGCGGAGCGTCGTGATCGTCGAGGCGTCGGCGACGCCGTCGACCTTCTCCGGTCGCCAATGGCGCTGGAAGGCGGCGACGACCGCCTCCAATGTCTCGTCGAAGACCCCGTCGACCGCGCAGCCGTAACCCAGCATGGCGAACATCGCCTGCAGCGCCTCGACCGGCTGGCCACTCTCGCCTTTGGCAAGGAAGCGCCCGCCCCGGATCGGCGCGGGCTCGCTCCAGAGACCGACGCCGCCTTGCGCGAAACGCTGCCAGGGAAATTTCTCGCCGGGGTCGATCTTGCGGCCGGGCGCGATGTCGGAATGGGCGAGCACGCGTTGCGGCGGGATCGACCAGCGCTCGCAGATGTCGCGGCAGAGGTTCAGCGTCGCGGCTATCTGCTCTGGCGGAAAATCCGGCAGGCCGCCGGGATGGCCGGGATTGGCGATCTCGATGCCGATCGAGCAGGAGTTGATGTCGGTCTCGCCGGCCCAGTACGAGGCCCCGGCGTGCCAGGCGCGGCGGGCCTCGGGCACGAGTTGCAATGTATGGCCGTTCTCGAAGACGAAATAATGCGAGGAGACCTGCGAGACCGGGTTGCAGAGCCATTGCAGCGCGGAGCCCGCATCGGGCATGCCGGTATAGTGCAGCACCAGCATGTCGGGACGGCGCGGCTCGCCCTCGGCCGTAGCCGGCTTGCGCTCGCCATGATTGGGCGACGGAAACACCTTTGCCGCGAAGCGGCTGTCCGGGCTGGCTTGCGACATCGAGGACTCAGGCAGGCTGGATGGCGCGCGACGCCGCAACATTGCGCTCGCGCTCGATCGCATCCCAGGCGGCGTTGATCGCCGCCAGCCTGCGGGTGGCGATCGCGACCGCCTCCTCGGGCAGGCCGCGCGCGATCTCGCGGTCGGGATGGGTCTCGGCGACCAGCCTGCGGTAATGCTGCTTGAGCTGTGCGTCGCTCATCTCGCGCGAGGCGCCCAGCACGAGATAGGGATCGTCGGGCCGGCGCATATGGCGGGCCTCGATCCGGGCGAAGCCTGCCTGGTCGATCGCAAAAATCGCCGCGACGTCGCGCAGATAGGCGTGCTCGGCCTCGTGGATCGCGCCATCGGCGGCGGCGATCAGGAAAAGACCGTCGAGCACGTCCTCCAGCAGCGCCGGTTCGTCGCGGAAGGCCTCGGCGATCTGGCTCGCATAGGCCTCGAAGCCGGCGCTGGTCTGCTTGGCGAGGTCGAACAGTCTCACGATGCGCTCGTGCTCGCCATCGGGCACCTTGACGATGCGCTCGAAGGCGGCGACTTCGTCGCGCGTCACGACGCCATCGGAGCGCGCCATCTTGGCCGAGAGCGCGACGAGGCCGGTGGTGAAGACGAGTTCGCGCGGGGCCGGGCCGAAGGGCGCGCCCTCGCGGTCGACCAGCACATGGCCGGCCAACGCTCCCAGCAGCGCACCGAGCGGGCCGCCCAGCACGAAGCCGACTCCGCCGCCGCCGAGAAGGCCCCAGAACGTCGATGCCATGGTCCAAAACTCTCCCGGACGCCGGCCCGGCGCGCCCATCGCGCCATGGCCCCGGCCCGACCCTGCAGGCTTAGCGCGGCCTCCGGTTGCGCCACAAGGCCGGGCCGACGGGGTTTTTCGGGCGTCCGCCGGGAAATAGGGCGGGAATGCGGCAGGCTTTCGCGTTCCCTCTGCCGTTGCGTCAGACCGAATCAGTGATGGCCGGCAGGAGCGGCCAAGACTTCTCAATATTGTTATGTGAAGTAATAGATCTCATATCGAAAGATAAAATATCCCTGCACGAATACGCTCGGCATGTCAGATTATGACCACATTCCGTCAGCATCAGGTTCGTCATCCTCACATGCTCTGGAATGAAAGGCGTCCGCAACGATGCTGACCAAGCGCTCTTATGCCTTCGCTGCTTTCGCAATTTGCCTGACCGCATCCCAGCCATCTGTCGCCGAGGTCAACAGCGAGACCGGGGCGCGCGACTTCATCGTCAGGCAGGCCGAGATCGACCTCGCCAAGGCCGGCGAAGCGGGCGAAGGCGAGGGCAGGACCGAGGCCAAGGCGGCCGCCCAGCCGGCGAAGGCCTCCGCCAGATCCGCGAGCCCGTCGGCCGTCGAGCGTGCGCGTGCCGCTTTCCAGAAGTCGATGCAGGCCAATGTCCAGATCGACCCGGTCGGATCGCGGGGGGCTCCGGTGTCGCCCGATCTTTCATCTCCCGTTGTTGCGGCCCCCGCCGCGCCGGTCGCGGCTGCAAGGCCTGCGCTGGCGGCGCCTGCAGGCTCGGATGGCCTCAAGGCGCTGGTCGCGCGCCATGCCGCCGCCAATGGCGTGCCCTTCGCGCTTGCCGATGCGGTGGTTCGGATCGAGAGCCGCTACAACCCCCGCGCTGCCAATGCCGGCAATTACGGCCTGATGCAGATCCGCCATCAGACGGCGCGCGGCATGGGTTATGGCGGCAGCCCCGGCGGGCTGCTCGATGCCGAGACCAATGCGCGCTATGCGATGAAGTATCTGGCGATGGCCTACCGGGCGGCCGGTGGCGACACCTGCCGCACCGTGATGAAATATCAGAGCGGCCACATGGCCGAGCGCATGAGCGGCGCGAACCGCGCCTATTGCGCCAAGGTCCGGACGATCACCGCGCGCAACTGATCCGCCGGTTGGTCATGCTTGACGCAAGGCCGCGCAGCGCGCACTAGCCCTTCCGCCAGTCGGCCGGACGGCCGCTCCAGCAAGACCTCAGGTTCTTGCGGGGGAGGAAAGTCCGGGCTCCACGGAAACACGGTGCCGGATAACGTCCGGCGGGGGCGACCCCAGGGAAAGCGCCACAGAGATCGAACCGCCTCCGCATCCGTGCGGCGGTAAGGGTGAAAAGGTGCGGTAAGAGCGCACCGCGGACCCGGCAACGGGGACGGCATGGCAAGCCCCACCGGGAGCAAAACCGAATAGGGACGATGCTCTCCCTGCTGAGGGGAGGGGGGCCTGTTTCTGCGGCCTTGTCGTCCGGGTTGGTTGCTCGAGGCGCGCAGCGATGCGCGTCCCAGAGGAATGGCCGTCACGTCGGGGGAGCAATCCTCCGGCCATCCAGAACCCGGCTTACAGGCCGGCTGGCAATTCTACTCCGGCGGCCGGCTGAAGCGACGCGCTGCGCTTCCGGTGCTCACGGACAATAGGTCCGCTCCGCTCCGGTTCTCGCACGCCTCTCCATCCGGCGCACCGGAGCGAATTGCCTGGCACCACTCGCGACGATCACGCGACCTTCAGCTCGACGTCGATGTTGCCCTTGGTCGCGTGCGAATAGGGACACACGACATGGGCCTTCTGGACGAGGTCTTCGACCACGGCCCTGTCGACGCCCGGCACCGAGACGGTCAGCGTCACGGCGATGCCAAAACCCTGGCCGTCGTCGCGTGGGCCGATGCCGACATCGGCAGAGACCTTCGCCTCGTCGGGGATCTTCACCTTTTCCTTGCCGGCGACGAACTTCAGCGCGCCGAGGAAGCAGGCCGAATAGCCGATCGAGAAGAGCTGTTCGGGATTGGTGCCGTCGCCGCCGCCGCCGCCGAGTTCCTTGGGCGTGTTCAGCACGAGATCGACATTGCCGCTGTCGGTGGCGGCCTTGCCTTCGCGGCCGCCTGTGGCCGAGCCATGCGCGGTGTAGAGAATTTTCATCGGTGTCGCTCCTTGAGGTCTGTCCTGAAACCGGATTGGCGACGCTCGATGCCGAGCCGCGTCAACCCCTTGCATCATCAAATTAGATAGTACACAATCTAATTGTCAACGATCTAATTGTCGGTTCACGTGGAGTTGACCACGCCGTGTGAACAGTTCGGACGTTGATATGGTGGACGTGGCCATGCAGGGGAGGGGACGCCATGGTGAAAGCACGAGTTCCCGGCCCGGTGACGCCAAGGCTCGAGGAGCAACTCTGCTTCGCGGTCTATCTGGCCGGCCACGCCTTCAACCGGATGTACCGCACGGTGCTTTCCGATCTCGGCCTGACATACCCGCAATATCTGGTCATGCTGGTGCTGTGGGAATGTGACGGGCTGAGCGTCAAGGCGGTCGGGGAGCGGCTGATGCTCGATTCCGGCACGTTGACGCCGCTTCTGAAGCGGCTGGAGGCGGTCGGGCTGATCCGTCGCGAACGCAGCCGGCAGGACGAACGTCAGGTCCGCCTGCTGCTGACGCAGGCCGGCGAGGCGATGCGCGAGAAGGGCCGTTGCGTGCCCGAGGCGATGGGTTCGGCGATCGCTCAGTCCCCGGCGGATATCGGGCGTCTGGCCGCGCAGTTGAAGGCGTTGCGCGAGGCGCTGCTGAACGCCGCTGCCGACAAAGGCTGATCTGCAAAAATTCACAGGTTGACCGCCGGTTTTCGCACGGGCGAGGCATGCCCGGCTGCGGCGCTTTGGCGAAACCGCGCGTGCTTACGGATACTTAACCTTAACGGGCTGTGATGCCGGAGAGAGTGTCTGCTGGCTGTCCTGCAGGCGCGATTCCATTGACGCCCATATAGGCCCATGCTATCCCAAATCACCCCGTCGCAACCGGCAGGCAAAAGTCAGGTCAAGGTCCGTGTGCCGCGCGGATTTCGGCTCAAGGCTGCGCTTTGCCGGCTTCGACGGGGTGTCTTTTTCGCGCCGCCGCTGGCGCGAGGTCGGGTGAGGTTTTGGCCGGGAGGCGGCGTTGACGGACCGCTTCGTCTCGAACTTCACCAACCGGCTGGACGCCAAGGGCCGCGTCTCGATTCCCGCAAGCTTCCGCGCAGTCCTCGCGAAGGACGGCTACGAGGGGCTCTATGTTCACCCGGCGCTGGAACTCGCGGCGATCGACGCCGGCGGGCTGGCGTTGCGCCGGACGATCGACGATATGCTGGCGCGTTTTTCGCCCTTTTCGGAAGAATGGGAGCTGCTTTCGGTCGCGCTGAACGGCGCGTCGGAAGTGCTCAAGGTCGATCCGGAGGGCCGCATCATGCTGGGCGAGATGCTGAAGACGCATGCCGGAATCGTCGACACCGTGACCTTCGTCGGGCAGGGTCACAAGTTCCAGATATGGGAACCCTCCCGCTTCCAGGCGCATCTGGAGGCCGCACGATCGAGGCTGCGCGATGTCAGGCGCTCTCTCAGCATGCTGGCGGGTCCGGCCGGGGCCGACACACCATGAAGCGGCGCGGCGGCAATGACGATCTGGCCACGGGCGAGAGCGGGCGTCACATCCCGGTGCTGCTCGAGGAGGTCGTCGCAGCGCTCGCGCCGCAAGCTGGCGGCCGCTATCTCGACGGCACATTCGGAGGTGGCGGCTATGCCCGCGCCATCCTCGACGCGGCGCCCGATGCGACGCTGCTGGGGCTCGACCGGGATCCAAGCGCGATCGCAGGCGGCGCCGATCTCGTCAGCGCCATGGAAGGCCGGCTGACGCTGTCGCAGGCCCGTTTCGGCGAACTGGCCGAGGAGGCGCAGCGCTTCGGCATGGCCCCGCTCGACGGCGTCGTGCTCGATATCGGCGTCTCGTCCATGCAGATCGACGAGGCCGGGCGCGGCTTCTCGTTCCGCTTCGACGGCCCGCTCGACATGCGCATGGGCGCGGATGGACCAAGCGCCGCCGACATCGTCAACGAGGCCGAGGAAGGCCTGATCGCCAACATCCTCTACCATTACGGCGAGGAGCGCCGCTCGCGCGCCGTGGCCCGCGCCATCATCGAGGCGCGGCGCAAGGGCAAGATCGAGACGACCAAGCAGCTCGCCGATCTCGTCGCAAGCATCGTCCGGGCCGAGCCCGGCGGGGCCAATCCCGCGACGCGGACCTTCCAGGCGCTGCGCATCGCCGTCAATGACGAACTCGGCGAACTGGTCCGGGCGCTGCACGCGGCCGAGACCGTGCTGAAGCCCGGCGGGCGGCTCGTGGTGGTGACCTTCCATTCGCTCGAGGATCGCATCGTCAAGCAGTTCATGACCGAGCGTTCGGGCCGCGCGCCGGCGGGCTCGCGCCACGCGCCGGCCGTCGCGGCCGCGGAGCCGACCTTCATGCTGGTGAGCCGGGGGCCGGTCGCGCCATCCGAGGCCGAAATGCGCGCCAATCCACGTTCGCGCTCGGCCAAATTGCGCGCCGCCGAACGCACCGACCGTCCGGCGCGCCCGGCGGATGCGGCTCTCGTGGCGCTGTCGGAAGTTCCCGATCCCCAGCCCCGGCGGAGGCCATCGGCATGATCAAGCTCCTGCATGTGGTCGCGATCGGAGCGCTCGTCTCCTCGGCGCTCTACGCCTACACGATCAAATACGAGACGACGCTGGAAGCCGAGCAGCTCCAGAAGCTCAAGGCCAAGACGCAGCGCGAGCGCGACGCCATCGCCGTGCTCAAGGCCGAATGGTCCTATCTCAACCGGCCCGACCGGCTGCAGGCGCTGGCCGACAGCCATCTCGACCTGCGGCCCTTCGCGATCAGCCACGTCGTGCGCCCATCCGACATCCCAGAGCGCGGGCCGAAGGTCGATGCGATCGGCCGCAAGCTGGAGGATCTGGGTCTCGGCCTGCCGACCGAGACACCGAAGGACCGCAAAGCCAGCGGCGTCACCACGCCCGGAGCCCGCCCATGAGCGAGAATTCGACCGTCGAGTCCGCCCCGCAGGTCGAAGCCGCGCCGCGTCGCCCGCCTCTCGGCTGGTTGCGCGCCGTCTTCCGGATGAGCGGCGAGAAGAGCGAGCCGCGCGTCGGCCTCGTCATTCTCGGCTTCTCGGCGCTGTTCATCGCCATCACCGGCCGGCTCGTCATGCTGGCGGTCGCGCCCAACGAGCAGGTGGGGTTGCGGCGTGCGACCTCGACCGCGATCTCGGCGGCGCGGCCTGACATCGTCGACCGCGAAGGCAGCGTGTTGGCGACCGACATCCGCACGGTCTCGGTCTTCGCCGAACCGCGCAAGATCCTCGACAAGGACGAGGCGACCGAGTTGCTGACCGCCGTCCTGCCAGATCTCGACGCCAAGGATCTGCGCGACAAGCTCGCCACCAAGAAGGGCTTCGTCTGGGTCAAGCGCGAGATCACGCCGCGCCAGCAGGCCGAAGTGCATCGCCTCGGCATTCCCGGCGTCGGCTTCGTGCCGGAGAACAAGCGCGTCTACCCGAACGGGCCGGCTGCGGCGCATGTGCTCGGCTACGCCAATATCGACAATGTCGGCATCGCCGGCATCGAGAAATACATCGACTCGCAGGGTCTGCAGGACCTGAACGGGGCGGGGCTGGCGACTCAGGCCTCCGACCTGAAGCCGGTGCAGCTTTCGGTCGATCTGCGCGTCCAGCACCTGCTGCGCGACGAACTGGTCAAGGGCATCGAGAAATACCGCGCCATCGCGGCGGCCGGCGCGATCATGGACGTCAACACGGGCGAGATGATCGCGCTGGTCTCGCTGCCGGACTACGATCCGAGCACGCCGACCGACGCGCAGGAGAAGGACCGGATCAACCGGATCAATGTCGGCGTCTACGAGATGGGCTCGACCTTCAAGGCGCTCACCGTGGCGATGGCGCTCGACACCGGAAAGGCCAACATCAATTCGTCCTATTCGACCGCCGGCGGGATGATGCGCTTCGGCAGCCAGGTGATCCGCGAATACAAGGGCACCGGCCGCACGCTGACGGTGCCGGAGGTGTTCGTTCACTCGTCCAATATGGGCTCCGTCAAGATGGCGCTCTCGGTTGGCGTCGAAGGGCACAAGGCGTTCCTGAGCAAGATGGCGCAGCTCGACCGGATGCGCACCGAACTGCCCGAAAACGCGGCCCCGATCGTGCCCGGCCGCTGGGGCGAACTGAACAGCGCCACCATCGCCTTCGGCCACGGCCTCGCGGTCGCGCCGATCCAGGCGCTCGCGGCCGTCGGTGCGCTGGTCAATGGCGGCAACCTGATCACGCCGACCTTCATCAAGCGTTCGCAGGAGGAGGCGCGCAAGATCGGCGTTCGCGTCATCAAGCCCGAGACCTCCGAGGCGATGCGCTTCATCATGCGGCTCAATGGCGAGCGCGGCTCGGCCCGCAAGGCCGATGTCGCCGGCTATTTCGTCGGCGGCAAGACCGGCACGGCCGAAAAGGTCATCAACGGCCGCTACGCCAAGAACCGGAACTTCACCACCTTTATGGCGATCGTGCCCGCCGACAAGCCGCGCTACCTCTTCCTTTCGATCTATGACGAGCCCAAGGGCTATGCCGAAAGCGGCGGCTACTCGACAGCCGCCTGGAACGCCGGCATCACCACCGGCAAGGTGATCGAACGCGCCGCCCCGATCCTGGGCCTGCCGCCGCGCTTCGAGCCGCCGCTCGCGCCGTTCCCGCTGATGGCGCGGCTCGGGGCGTGGGGCACGCGCTGAGGCGAAGGTTTGAAGGCGCCGCGCTCTCAGCTCCCTCCCCCCGCTTGCGGTGGGGAGGGGACAGGGCGACCCTTCAAGCTATTGGTCGCAACCCGCAGACGCCTTGCTCCTCAGGATGAGGGCTGAGATGGTCGCGTTGTGCCGAATCGAGACCTGACGATGTCGTCCTTCGCCTTGCGCCAGCTTTTTCCGGACGCGTTTTCGCCCGACGAGGCGGGACGCGCGGTCGCAGGCGTCGCCTTCGACAGCCGCAAGATTGCGCAGGGCGAGGTTTTCGTCGCGCTCGCCGGAGCCAAGGCCGACGGAGCGCGCTTCATCGCGGACGCTGTCGCGCGCGGCGCGAGCGCTGTGGTGTCGGGTGGGCCGAGGCCGGTCGATCTGCCTGCTGGAACAGCCTTCGCACAGGTTCCCGATCCGAGACTGGCGTTGTCGCTGGCGGCGGCCGTGGTCCATCCGCGCCAGCCCGACACCATCGTCGCCGTCACCGGAACCAGCGGCAAATCCTCGGTCGCGGATTTCACGCGGCAGATATTCGCCGCCCTCGGGCATGAGGCGGCGAGCCTCGGCACCATCGGCGTGGTGACGTCGAAGGGGGCGGACTACGGCTCGCTGACGACGCCCGACCCGCTCTCGCTGCACGCCTCGCTCGACGCTCTGGCGCAGGACGGCGTCACGCATCTGGCGATGGAGGCGTCCTCGCATGGGCTCGACCAGCATCGTCTCGACGGGGTCCGGCTTAATGCCGGGGCCTTCCTCAATCTCGGCCGCGACCATCTCGACTACCATCCGACCGTCGATGCGTATTTCGCTGCCAAGATGCGGCTCTGGCGGCTGCTGCCGCCGGGCTCGCCTGTCGTGATCAACCGCGACGAGCCTTATGCGGACGAGGCGGCGCAGGCCGCGCAGGCCGCCGGCCATCGCCTGATCGGCGTGGGGCGAAAGGGCGAGACCCTCAGGCTGGTCGGCAGCGCTCGCGACGGCTTTTCGCAGCGGCTGACCGTCGCTCATGGCGGTCGGCAGCGCGAGATCGTGCTGCCGCTGGTCGGGGATTTCATGGCTGGCAACGCGCTGGTGGCGGCCGGTCTGGCTTTGGCGACAGGCGAGGATGGGGGGGCTGCGCTTGCCGCGATGGCCGGCCTCACCGGCGTCGCCGGGCGGCTGGAGAGGGTCGGCGCCGTCAATGGCGGGCTCGCCATCGTCGATTATGCGCACAAACCCGACGCGCTGGCGGCCGTGCTCGCGACGCTGCGCGGCTATGCGACAGGCCGGCTGATCTGCGTCTTCGGCTGCGGCGGCGACCGCGACAAGGGCAAGCGCCCGCTGATGGGCGCGATCGCGGCCGAGAAGGCCGACATCGCCATCGTCACCGACGACAATCCGCGCAGCGAGAACCCGGCTGCGATCCGGGCCGAAATCATGGCGGCCTCGCCGAAACTCGACGAGATCGGCGACCGCGCGCAGGCGATTCGTCATGGCGTCGGTCTGCTCGGGCCGGGCGATCTTCTGGTTGTCGCAGGAAAGGGCCATGAAAGCGGCCAGATCGTGGGTGATCGCACCTTGCCCTTCTCGGATCATGAGGCGGTCAGGGCGGCCATCGCGGAGATTCAAGGATGAGCGCGCCCCTGTGGAGCGGAGAGGCACTGGCCGCGGCGCTTGGCGCACGGTTCGTCGGGGCGATGCCGGCGGTCGTCACCGGCGTCTCGATCGACACCCGCACGATCGAGCCGGGCGAGGCCTTCTTTGCGATCCAGGGCGAGGCGCGCGACGGGCATGATTTCGTCGCTGGCGCTCTGGAGAAGGGTGCGGGCCTCGCGGTGATCGACGAGGCGCATGCCGCAGCCTTCGGCGGAGCCGGCCCCTATGCCGTCGTCCCCGACGTGCTGAAGGCGATGGAGCGGGCCGGCGTCGCCCGCCGCGCCGAGCTGAACGCCGGCGTCGTCGCCGTCACCGGCTCCGTCGGCAAGACCGGCACGAAGGAGGCGCTGCGGCTCGTGCTGTCGCGGCAGGGCAAGACCCATGCGCCGGTCGCCTCCTACAACAACCACTGGGGCGTGCCTTTGACGCTGTGCCGGACGCCCGCCGATGTGCGCTATGGCGTCTACGAGATCGGCATGAGCAATCCCGGCGAGATCCTGCCGCTGGCGAAACTGGTCACGCCCGATGTGGCGATCGTCACGACCGTCCAGCCCGTGCATCTGGCGGCTTTCGCCTCGCTCGACGGTATCGCCGAGGAGAAGGCCGCGATATTTGCGGCGCTGAAACCCGGCGGCACGGCGATCCTGAACGCCGACATTCCTCAAACCGCGCTGCTGCGCCGGTTAGCCGAAGCAGGGCCGGCCGGGCGGATCGTGACCTTTGGCGAAAGCCCCGACGCCGATGTCCGGCTGCTGTCCTGCTCGCTCAAATCCGACGTCTCGACCGTCGATGCGCTGATCCATGGTCAGCCCGTGACCTACAAGCTCGGCAGCCCGGGCAAGCATATCGTCCTGAACTCGCTGGCGGTTCTGGCGGCTGTCGAGGCGCTGGGCGCGGATCTCGCGCTGGCGGCGCTGGCGTTGGGCGATCTCGCACCGCCGGCCGGGCGCGGCGCGCGCCAGAGCCTGCAGGCGCCGGGCGGGCCGTTCACGCTGATCGACGAGAGCTACAACGGCAACCCGGCCTCGATGCGCGCCGCGATCGAGAATCTCGGCCGCATCCCGGTCGCCGGGCGCGGGCGGCGGATCGCCGTGCTCGGAGATATGCTGGAACTCGGCCCAAGCGGGCCGGCGCTGCATGAGGGTCTCGCGGAGGCGGTGCTCGCCAATGGCGTCGACAAGGTCTTTGCCTGCGGACCGCTGATGCGCGGGCTCTATGACGGCTTGCCATCCGCCATCAGGGGGGCTTATGCCGGCCAGGCGAGCGGGCTTGAGCCGCTCGTGCTGGATGCGATCCGGGGGGGCGACGTCGTCACCGTCAAGGGTTCGCTCGGGTCGCGCATGGGGCCGATCGTCAAGGCGATCGCGGCGCGCTTCCCGGCCGTACCGGCCGACGAATAAGAACGAGAGACAGAGAAAAATGCTCGTCTGGCTGGCCGATTTCTCGGGCACGTTCCCCATCCTGAACGTGTTCCGCTACATCACCTTCCGCGCCGGCGGAGCGACCGCGACCGCGCTGCTGTTCGTGTTCTTCTTCGGGCCCGCCGCCATCTCCTGGCTGCGTCTGAAGCAGGGCAAGGGCCAGCCGATCCGCACGGACGGCCCCGAATCGCATCTCGCCAAGCGCGGCACGCCGACCATGGGCGGGTTGATGATCCTGACCGGGCTGTTCGCCGCGACGCTGCTCTGGGGTAATCTGCGCAATCCTTATGTCTGGATCGTGCTGCTGGTGACGGCGAGCTATGGCGCGATCGGCTTCTACGACGACTACCTCAAGGTGACGAAGCAGTCGCATAAGGGCTTTTCCGGCAAGGCGCGGATCGCGCTCGAAGTGGCCATCGCGCTCGTCGCCTGCGGCGCGATCATGCAGTACGGCCCGCCCTCGATCTCGTCTGGCTTCGCGATGCCGTTCCTCAAGGAACTGATCGTGCCGCTCGGGCTGCTGTTTCCGCTGGTCGGGGCCTTCGTCATCGTCGGGGCCGGCAATGCCGTGAACCTGACCGACGGGCTCGACGGGCTCGCCATCGTTCCCGTCATGATCGCGGCGGCGACCTTCGGCTTCATCTCCTATCTCACCGGCAACGCGATCTTCGCCAACTACCTGCAGATCCACCATGTGCCGGGCGCGGGCGAACTCTCGGTGATCTGCGGGGCGCTGATCGGGGCGGGGCTCGGCTTCCTCTGGTTCAACGCGCCGCCGGCCCAGATATTCATGGGTGACACCGGCTCGCTCGGACTGGGCGGGCTGCTCGGCACCATCGCGGTCGCGACCAAGCACGAGATCGTGCTCGCCATCGTCGGCGGGCTGTTCGTGCTGGAGGCGCTCTCTGTCATCATTCAGGTCTTCGTCTACAAGCGCACGGGCCGGCGCGTCTTCCTGATGGCGCCGATCCACCATCATTTCGAGAAGCTGGGCTGGACCGAGCCGCAGGTCGTGATCCGCTTCTGGATCATCTCCGTGGTGCTGGCGCTTGTCGGCCTGTCGACGCTGAAGCTGCGCTAGTCTGAGAGGGCATGATGTTGTCCGAAAACCGGTCCCCACTTTTCAGCATCATGCCCGCATGACCCCGGTCACGGTCTTCGCCGGGCAACGCATCGCGCTGTTCGGGTTAGGCGGCTCGGGGCTCGCGACGGCGCGCGCGCTGAAAGCCGGCGGGGCCGAGGTCGCGGCCTGGGACGACAGCCAGGCCAGCCGCGACAGGGCGGCTGCCGAGGGCATCGCGATCGTCGATCTGAACACGGCCGACTGGTCCGGGTTCCACAGTCTCGTCCTTGCGCCCGGCGTGCCGCTGACGCACCCCGTTCCGCACTGGACCGTCGAGAAGGCCAGGGCCGCCGGCATCGAGATCATCGGCGACATCGAGTTGTTCTTCCGCGAACGGGCGACAATCGCGCCGGACGCCCCTGTCGTCTGCATCACCGGCACCAACGGCAAGTCGACGACGACGGCGCTGATCGCCCATGTTCTGGCCAGCGCCGGCCGCGACGTGCAGATGGGCGGCAATATCGGTACGGCGGTGCTGGCGCTGGAGCCGCCGGCGGAAAACCGCATCCACGTCATCGAATGCTCGAGCTACCAGATCGACCTCGCGCCTTCGATGGAACCGACGATCGGCATCCAGATCAACCTGACGCCGGACCATCTCGACCGGCACGGCGCCTTTGAGAATTACGGCGCGATCAAGGAGCGGCTGGTGGCGAGCGCCGACATCGCGGTCATCGGCGTCGATGACGAGGCGTCCAAGCAGATGGCGCGGCGGCGCGCCGCCTCGGGCCGTCCGCTGGTCAAGATCAGCGGCGAGCAGCCGCTCGACGCGGGCGTCTTCGCCGGCATCACAGCCAATGCCGGCAGGCTCGACACCCGCATCGTACAGGTGAAGGACGGCAAGCCCAGGGTCGTGGCCAATCTCGCCGGCATCGGCTCCCTGCGCGGCTCTCACAACGCCCAGAACGCGGCGGCGGCTTTTGCCGCCTGTTTCGCGCTTGGGCTGACTGCGGATGAGATCGCCGCCGGCTTCAAGAGCTATCCGGGGCTGGCGCACCGGATGGAGGAGGTCGGCCGGATCGGCCGCGTCGTCTTCATCAACGATTCCAAGGCGACCAATGCCGACTCCACGGAAAAGGCGCTGACCTCCTTCCGCGACATCTTCTGGATTCTGGGCGGCAAGGCGAAGGAGGGCGGCATCGATAGCCTGACCCGCTATTTCCCCAACATCGCCAAGGCCTATCTCATCGGGGCGGCGAGCGACCTGTTCGCTGAAACCTTCGATGCGGCCGGAAATGTCGTCTATGAGCGCTGCAGCACGCTCGACAGGGCGGTGGCGGCGGCGACGCGCGATGCGCTTGCCGCGCCCGGCGAGGCCGAGATCGCCGTCCTGCTCTCGCCGGCCTGCGCCTCCTTCGACCAGTTCCCGAATTTCGAGGTGCGGGGGGAGGCGTTCAGGGGTCTGGTGACGGGGTTGCCGGGATTTGTCGGGTTTGGGGCTGGATAGGCGGCTCGCGATCAATCGCCCGAACTGCGCCTTCGTTCGAGATGCCTGCGGAAGACAGAACGCGCGTCATCATTGCCGCTTGGTTCTCGCTGGGCGCTGATGTTTCGTTCCTTGCTGGCGGCCAGATCGAGAATCCTGTCGGCCGACTGGATGCGGCCCGCCTGTTCCAACTCATGGAGCAGATCGCCAGTCGATAGAGCGATCACACGCTCGGGCAGCAAGCGTACGAAGCTGCGCTTCTGCAGGTCGTTGTCCTCGAAGATCAGAACTGCCTGCAACGACGGCTCATCCGCCACGGCCGCGTTGAGCACTTCGAGCGCAGACAATTCGCCGCGCCCCTTGGACCGCGCAGCCGGGTTGGCCAAGCTCAAGACCTGAAATTCAGCAAACACGCTTGTCGGAGCGATCATCACTTGCCCTGGTCTGCGGCGCGCCCATGCGACGATGTCCTCCGCGCCGGTTCGCGCCAGATCGCGCGTCACCTCGTAGTAGACCATGTCGGGAATCACGACCGGCAATCCAGGCGATGTCAGGCAGTCCAATGCCTCGCCTGCCGCCAAGGTGATCAGCGGCGACGCATCGGTCACGATCAGGCCGAGATGCATGATCAGCCCTGCCTTGCCAGCGCCTCGCGGATCGCCGCCCTTCCGCGCTCGCGCAGCTCCTTATTCGGACCTTCCAGCGGCGCGACCGGCGGCCTGAGGCCGAGTTCGCCGAGACCAGCGAGCACATCTCGGTAGCTGTCGAAATTGCGCTCGCGCAACGTGCTCCAGGCGATGTCGCCGGCCGCGTAGCGTCGCAGCAGCGTTTCACGGTCGGGCGTCATGCTGATATCCCTTCAAGGCTGCTAGCATACCACGTCAGTCGTCCGATGTCGGCTGTCCAGCAAAACGGTCGCGAGGCTCGGCGTGTCGACTTGGAATCAAACGCTTAACCATTCGTTGACAGAATGATTCGCTACGAGGACGTAAGCCCAGCCTGCGTCTGAAAAACATGTCGGAGCGGTGCATGGTCTCGCGCGCGGAACCCAGTTTCAGCGGTCGTTGGTGGTGGTCGGTCGACCGGGTGATCCTGGGCGCGCTCGTCGCGCTGATGGTGTCCGGCGTCGTGCTGCTGATGGCAGGCGGGCCGCCCGTGGCCGAGCGGCTGGGCTTGTCGACATTCCATTTCGTCAACCGGCAGGCGGTCTATCTGCTGGCGGCGCTGGCCATCGTGCTCAGCGTATCGTTCATGTCGCCGCGGCAGGTGCGCCGCGCGGCGCTGCTGATCTTCGTGGTCTCGCTCGCCATGGTGGTGGCGACGCTCTATCTCGGCGTCGAGGTCAAGGGCGCGCGGCGCTGGCTGACTCTGGGGCCGCTCGGCTCGATCCAGCCCTCGGAATTCATGAAGCCCGCCTTCGTCGTGCTTTCGGCCTGGGCTTTCGCGGAGGGCACGCGCCGGCCCGATCTGCCGGGCACCTGGTTCGCCTTCCTCTTGCTGCCGCTGACGATCACGCCGCTCGTGCTGCAGCCCGATTTCGGCCAGACCGTGCTGGTCAGCCTGGTCTGGTGCGGGCTGTTCTTCGTCGCCGGCCTGCACTGGTTCTGGGTGCTGGGGCTTGGCGGGGCCGGGGCCTTCGGCATCCTGATCGCCTATCAGCTCGTGCCGCATGTGCGCGCCCGCATCGAGCGCTTCATGGATAAGGGCTCCGGCGACACCTTCCAGATCGACACCGCGCTGGAGAGCTTTTCGTCGGGCGGCTGGCTCGGCAAGGGGCCGGGCGAGGGCACCGTCAAGCGCATCCTGCCCGACGCGCATACCGACTTCATCTTCGCGGTCACGGCCGAGGAGTTCGGCATCGTCGTCTGCATCCTGCTGGTGATGCTGTTTGCGCTGATCGTGCTGCGGTCGCTGTTCATCGCGCAGAAGGCCGAGGATCCGTTCATGCGGCTGGCGGTGACCGGGCTGGCTTTGCTTTTCGGCATCCAGGCGGCGATCAACATGATGGTCAACCTGCACATGATGCCGGCCAAGGGCATGACCCTGCCCTTCATCTCATATGGCGGCTCGTCGCTGATCTCGCTCGCCATCGGCACCGGCTTCCTGCTGGCGCTGACGCGCAAGCGACCGCGCGCAACAGGCCATGGCGAGCATGGGCGCTGACGCGGTGACGAGCGGACCCCTCGTCATTCTCGCCGCTGGCGGCACCGGCGGCCATCTGTTTCCAGCCGAGGCGCTGAGCCACGCGCTCCATGCGCGCGGCATGCGCGTCGTGCTGATGACCGACACCCGCGCTGCCGAATTCGCAAAGGGCTTTCCGGCCGAGGCGGTGCATGCGGTGCCGGCGGCGACGCCGTCGGGACGCTCGCCCCTCAAGATGGCCGGCGCGCTGCTGCAACTGGCCAAGGGGACCATCGCCGCGCGCCGCATCGTCCGGGAGTTGAAGCCCGTTCTCGTCGTCGGCTTCGGCGGCTATCCGACCGTGCCGCCGGTGCTCGGCGCTGCGCTCGGCGGCTTCCAGACGCTGATCCACGAGCAGAACGCGGTGATCGGCCGGGCCAACCGCTTCCTGTCGGGGCGCGCGAGCGTGATCGCGACGGGCTTCGCCGAGGTTGGCGGTTTGTCTGATGCGGGGAAGGCGAAGTGCCGCCAGGTTGGCAATCCGGTCCGGCCGGCCGTCGTGCAAGCCGCCGCGCCCTATGACTTGCCGGGCGAGGGCGCATTCGAGCTGCTCGTCTTCGGCGGCAGCCAGGGCGCGCGCATCATGGCCGACATCGTGCCGCCGGCGATCCAGTTGCTCACCCAGAGCGAGCGGGCGCGGCTCAGGATCGTCCAGCAGGCGCGCTCCGAGGATCATGACCGCGTCAATGGCATCTATGCTGCCCTGGGCGTTCGGGCCGAGATCGCGCCCTTCTTCAAGGACCTCCCGGCGCGCATGGCCAGTGCCCATCTCGTCATCGGCCGGGCAGGGGCCTCGACCGTCGCCGAACTTACCGTGATCGGTCGCCCCGCCATCCTCGTGCCGCTGCCGGGCTCGCTCGACCAGGACCAGGCGGCCAACGCCGCCGTGCTGGAGCAGGCCGGCGGGGCGATCCGCATCCTCCAGAGCGATTTTTCACCGTCCCGACTGGCGACCGAGCTCTCGCAACTGCTGGCGCAGCCGGCCCACTTGACGACCATGGCCGCAAACGCGAAGAGCGCCGGCATTCCAGACGCTGCCGAGCGGCTCGCCGCGCTCGTCTGCGAGACCGCCGGATTTTAGTTTCCAAGGATTTCAGATCATGAAGCTGCCGCCAAAGCTCGGCGCCATCCATTTCGTCGGCATCGGCGGTATCGGCATGTCCGGAATCGCCGAGGTGCTGCACAATCTCGGCTATCAGGTGCAGGGGTCCGACGCCGCCGACGGCGCCAACGTCAAGCGCCTCGCCGAGAAGGGCATCAAAACCTTCGTCGGCCACAAGGCGGAGAATATCGGCGATGCCGAGGTCGTCGTGGTCTCGACCGCGATCAGGCGCGACAATCCCGAGCTTATCGCGGCGCGCGAAATGCGGCTGCCGGTGGTGCGCCGCGCCGAGATGCTGGCCGAGCTGATGCGGCTGAAGAGCTGCATCGCGATCGCCGGCACCCATGGCAAGACGACCACGACCTCGCTGGTGGCGACGCTGCTGGAGAAGGGCGGGCTCGACCCGACGGTGATAAACGGCGGCATCATCAACGCCTACGGCACCAACGCCCGCATGGGCGAGAGCGACTGGATGGTGGTCGAGGCCGACGAATCGGACGGCACCTTCCTGAGGCTGCCGGCCGATGTCGCGATCGTCACCAATATCGATCCCGAACATCTCGACCATTTCGGCACGTTTGAGGCGATCAAGGCGGCGTTTCGCACCTTCGTCGAGAACCTGCCGTTCTATGGCTTCGCGGTGATGTGCATCGACCATCCGACCGTGCAGGGCCTGGTCGGTCAGATCGAGGACCGCCGCGTCATCACCTATGGCGAGAATCCGCAGGCCGATTTCCGGCTGATCGACATCGACCTCACCGGCGGGCAGGCGAAATTCACGCTGCTGATCCGCGACCGCAAGCGCGGCCGCGACGAGGTGGTGCGCGACCTGATCATGCCGATGCCCGGCCACCACAATGCGCTCAACGCCACGGCGGCAATTGCCGTCGCCTATGATCTCGGCGTGCCCGTGGAGCGCATCCGCGCCGCGCTGGCCGGCTTTGGCGGCGTCAAGCGGCGCTTCACCAGGACCGGCGAGTGGAACGGCGCGCTGATCTTCGACGATTACGGCCATCACCCGGTCGAGATCGCCGCCGTGCTGAAGGCGGCGCGCGCCTCGACCAAGGGCAAGGTCATCGCGATCGTCCAGCCGCATCGTTATACGCGGCTGGCCAGCCTGTTCGACGATTTCGCCGCCTGCTTCAACGACGCCGACACGGTGATCGTGGCCGACACCTATGCCGCCGGCGAAGCGCCGATCGCCGGGGCCGATCGCGATTCGCTGGTGTCCGGCATCAAGGCGCGCGGGCATCGCCATGCGCTCCCGCTGGAGGGGCCGGAGGCGTTGGCCGGGATGGTCGCGGAGCTGGCGGGGCAGGGCGACTACGTCGTGTTCCTCGGCGCAGGCAACATCACGCAATGGGCCTATGCGCTGCCGGGGGAACTGGCCTCTTTCCCTTCTCCCCTCGGGGGAGAAGGTGGCAGCGCGAAGCGCTGACGGATGAGGGACGTCAGGTGCTGGAGCGAAAAAATTCGTCTGACACCCGCGATTTCGCCCGCGATCAGCGCCGCCAGCCAACGCGTGCCGAAGCCGCTTTCTGGCAGGCGGTACGCGGCCGCCGCTTCAACGGCCTCAAATTCAAACGCCAGATCGCGATCGGCCCGTTCATCGCCGACTTCTGCTGCTTCGAGTATCGCTTGATAGTCGAACTCGATGTTGAGTCGCATGATAGCCCCGATGCGAAAGCAAAAGATGCTGCCCGCACCGCATTTCTCAAGCGCGAAGGCTACTGCGTCTTGCGTTTCCCAAACGAGCGCGTGCTAGGAAGCCTCGACTTCGTGCTGCGCGAGATTGTCGACGAAATCGGCCTCGCCATCCTTCCCTCATCCGACCCGGCTGCGCCGGGCCACCTTCTCCCCCGAGGGGAGAAGGATTCGCGCGGATAGCTTCATGCCTTTCGATGACATCACACCCTCACTCCGCAATGCCGCTCCCGCCTTGCGCGGACGGCTTCTCGCCAATCACGAGATGGCCGGCCTGACCTGGTTCCGCGTCGGCGGGCCGGCGCAGGTGCTGTTCACCCCGGCCGACGAGGAGGATCTGGCGCTGCTGCTTTCGGTGCTGCCGGCCGATGTGCCGGTCACGGTCGTCGGGCTGGGCTCCAACCTGATCGTGCGGGACGGCGGCATTCCCGGCATCGTCATCCGGCTCGGCGGCAAGGCTTTCGGCGAGATCGTGCTGGAGCCCGGTGATCGCCTGCGGGCCGGCACGGCGGTCCCCGACGTCAAGGTGGCGCGAGCCGCAGCCGACGCTTCGCTCGACGGGCTGGCCTTCTATCGCGGCATTCCCGGCTGCGTCGGCGGGGCTCTGCGCATGAACGCCGGCGCGCATGGCGGCGAGACCACCGACGTGCTGGTGAGTGCGCGCGGCGTGACGCGTGCGGGCGATATCGTCACCCTGTCGCATGAGCAGATGGGCTTCACCTACCGCAACAGTGCAACCTCGACGCACGACATCGTCTTCACCTCGGCGTTGTTCCAGGGTCGGCCGGGCGACAGGGATGCGATCCAGGCCGAGATGGACCGGGTGACGGCGGCGCGCGAGGCGGCGCAGCCGATCAAGGAACGCACCGGCGGCTCGACCTTCAAGAACCCGCCCGGCGGAAAGGCGTGGCAACTCATCGACGCCGCCGGCTGCCGCGGCCTGCGGATCGGCGGCGCGCAGGTCTCGGAGATGCACTGCAACTTCCTGATCAACACCGGCGGCGCGACGGCGGCCGATGTCGAGGCGCTGGGCGAGGAGGTGCGCAGGCGGGTCAAGGACAACTCAGGCTACGAACTGCACTGGGAGATCAAGCGATTAGGCGTCGCGGCCTGAGCGGACGGGGCCGGCTCGGCAGTCTTGCGCCGTGACAGCATGATGCCGGCGACGGTCGAACCGAAGATGATGGCGATGCCGAGCCATTGCTGGGCGTTGAACCATTCATTGAGCAGCGCCGCGCCGAGGACGGTTGCGACCAGCGGGCTGAGCAGGCTGAGGAAGGCGACGCCCGTGCCTATCGTGGCGATGCCGCGCACCCAGAGCCAATAGGCGAAGGCGGTGCCGATCACGACGAGATAGCTCAGGCCGACGAGATTGCGGACGGTCGGCACGGGCGGCAGGCCCTCGACCATGAGTGCGACCGGCAGAAGCAGGAGCCCGCCGAGGGTCAGTTGCCAGGCGGCGAGCGCCAGCGGCGCGCCGACTTTGCCCCAACGCTCGATCAGCACGGTGCCCGTCGCCATCGAGACGGCGCCAACGAGTGCTGCGGCGACGCCGACCGCGTCGAGCTGCACCGTATCGTCGATCACCAGCAGGCCGACGCCGATAGTGCCGGCGAGGGCGGCGAGCACCTGTCCGGGGCCCGGCCGGCGCAGCAGCAGCGGCCAGGCGAGGAAAGCGACGAGCAGCGGTTGCATCGAGCCGAGTGTGGCGGCGAGCCCGCCCGGCAGGCGCGAGGCGCTGAGGAAGAGCATGCCGAAGAACAGGCCGATATTGGCAAAGCCGATGATGGCGAGTGGCAGGAGCTTGTCGCGCGGCGGCAGCCCCGGCCCGAGCAGCATCAGCAGTATGCCGGCAGGCAGGGCGCGCAGAGCCCCGACGAGCAGCGGATGCTCGACCGGAAGCGTCTGGGTGAAGACGACATATGTCGAGCCCCAGAGAACGGGAGCCAGGAGCGTCGCGAACAGGATGCGGGTCTTGCTGTCGGCCATAGGGGCCTCCCTTTGCATCGACGATGTTGTATGGGTAGGATTATTCGATGAAGTATAATTTGATATCAAATTATTTGATATCGGATAATTAGGTGCGGAGCTTTCATGAGTCAAGCTGACGAAACGGGGCAGGGGGGCCCGCTCGATTCGATCCTGATGCAATGGCGGCGGGCACGGCCGGACATCGATCCCGGGCCGATGGCGGTTTGCGGCGCGATCTGGCGGGCGGCCGAGCGGGTTCGACTCGGTGTCGGGCGCAACCTCGTCGGCGAGGAACTCGACTTCGCCGGCTTCGACGTGCTGATGACTTTGCGCCGGCAGGGCGAGCATGGCGGCTCGCTGACCCCGTCGGAACTCGCCACGGACATGATGCTGTCGACCTCGGCGATGACGAATCGGCTCGACCGGCTGGAGAAGCGCGGGCTGATCGCGAGGCAGGCTGACCCGCAGGACCGGCGCAGCCTGCGCATCGTCCTCACGCCGGATGGCTTTTCACTGATCGAGAGGCTGGTCGTCTCGCATGTGGCCACGGAAGAGGCGCTGCTTTCGCCGCTCGACCGGGCGGAGCGGGAGCAGCTCAAGGCCCTGCTGGCCAAAGTCGCCGCAGGAGAAGGGGACTGAGTCCGGCGCGCAACAGCTGCCTGCACATTAACCGGCACGGCACACCGTTAACGCGTCGTTAACCATGTCGGCTCAGGTTCGGACCGAGGAGTTCGGTGTCAGGAACCTTGATGAGCAAGCATGTCGCAGTGCTGATGGGCGGCTGGTCCGTCGAGCGCGAGGTCAGCCTGAATACGGGCGCGGGCTGCGCCGCCGCGCTGGAAAGCGTCGGCTACCGCGTGACGCGAATCGACGTGCAGCGCGACGTGGCGCAGGTGCTGAGCGGTTTGCGCCCCGACGTCGTCTTCAACGCTTTGCATGGCCGCTTCGGCGAGGACGGTACGATCCAGGGCATGCTCGAGATACTCGGCATCCCCTACACCCATTCCGGCGTGCTCGCCTCGGCGCTCGCCATCCGCAAGGACCGCGCGAAGACCGTGGTCTCGGCCGCCGGCGTCGCCGTGGCGCATGGCGTCAACGTTTCGCGTTTCGAGGCGGCCAGGCGCCATGTCCTGCCGCCGCCCTATGTGCTCAAGCCGATCGACGAGGGCTCGTCGGTCGGCGTCGTCATCGTCAAGAAGGGGCGTGAGCATCCGCCGCAGGAGATCGCCCGCGCCGACTGGCCCTGCGGCGAGATGATGATGGCCGAAACCTTCATTTCCGGGCGCGAACTGACCTGTGCCGTGATGGGCGACCGCTCGCTCGGCGTCACCGAGATTCGCGCCGCGACGGGCGAGTTCTACGACTACGACGCGAAGTACACGAAAGGTGGCTCGATCCACATCTGCCCGGCGCAAATTTTACCAAAAATTTACCAGCAGATCGAAGAGTGGTCGTTAACGGCGCATCAAGCAATCGGGTGCCGGGGCGTCAGCAGGTCGGACTTCAGATATGACGACGAGAGCGACACGCTCGTCTGGCTGGAGGTCAACACGCAGCCCGGCATGACCGAGACAAGCTTGGTGCCTGAATTGGCTGCCCATGCGGGCCTGAACTTCGGTGAACTCGTCAGATGGATGGTGGAGGACGCCTCCCTGGATCGGTGAAAGCGGGAACGGCCCTGGCCGTCCGCCGCTCCACGATCCCTGCTGCCGGCCCGCAATTGCTGGTCGGCGAGCGCTCGGGCCGCTGGCTCCGGCGCTCGCGCCGCAGCGCGGTCGCGCTGCCGCTCGGCCAGCGCCTGCCGCGCCGCATCGGCACCAGCCTCGCACTCGGCTTCCTTGCCCTGACCCTCGGTGTCGGCTGCGTGCTCGGCGGCCATATCGACAGGCTGCGTGAAAGCCAGGGCGAGCCGCGCCACATGTTCGCGAGGCTCGTCGGTTTCGGGATCGACCGCGTCACCATCTCGGGCCTCGCCGAATTGTCGGAAATCGAGGTGCTGATCGCCGCCGGCATCGACCCGAAGGTCTCGCTCGCCTTCTTCGACGCCGACGAGGCGCGCAAGCGACTCGAAGCCACGCCGCTGATTCGCGAGGCGACCGTCCGCAAGCTCTATCCGGGCGAGGTTTCGATCACGCTGACGGAGCGCGAGCCCTATGCGCTCTGGCAGGTCAAGGGCGAACTCTTCGTCATCGCAGCCGACGGCACCGTGATCGACAAGATGGATGACGGCCGCTTCGCCCATCTGCCGCTGGTCGTCGGCGCCGACGCCAACAACCGGGCGAAGGAATATCTGGCGCTCCGGGCCGAGGCCGGCGCGCTCGCCCCGCGCGTGCGGGCGGCGACCCTGATCGCCGGGCGGCGCTGGACGCTCAAGCTCGACAACGGCATGGATGTGCGCCTGCCCGAGACCGGGGCCGCTGATGCGGTCAAGCGCCTCGTCGCATTGCAGGGCGACCTTCGCTTGCTCGACAAGGACGCGCTGGCGATCGATCTGCGCCAGCCCGACCGCGTCGTGCTGCGGCTCTCGGAGGAGGCGGCCTCCGCCCGCGCCGAGCAGCTCAAGGCCAAGGGCAAGAAGAAGGGGGGCGAGGCATGAACCTGACCTCCCAGGGCCTGACGCCGCGGATGCGGCCGCTTTCGTCGCGCAAGAGCGCGACCCTCTCGATTCTGGACATCGGCACCAGCAAGGTGGTTTGCCTGATCGCCGAGCTGAATCCGGCCGAAGCCAATCAGCGCCTGCGCGGCCGCACCCATGTCGCGCGCATTATCGGCATCGGCCACCAGCGTTCGCTGGGCGTCAAGGGCGGCGCGATCATCGATCTCGAGAATGCCGAGCGCGCCATCCGGGCCGCCGTCGACGCGGCCGAACGGATGGCCAAGGTCGAAGTCCAGTCTGTCGTGGTCAACCTGACCGGCGGCCGGCTCGGCTCGCAGCATTACGAGGCTGGCGTCGATCTGCGCGCCGGCTCCGTGGGGAGCGGCGACGTCAAGCGCGTGCTGGCGGCCGCGGCGACCCATGCGATCCGCCCCGGCAAGGCTGTGCTGCACGCGCTGCCGACCGGCTACGCGCTCGACGGCATTCCCGGCGTGCTCGATCCGCGCGGGCTGATCGGCAGCAAGCTTTCGGTCGACATGCATGTCGTCGCCAGCGAGGCGGCGGCCGCGCGCAACGTCATGCTCGCGGTCGAGCGCTGCCATCTCGAGGTCGAGGCGGTCGTTGCGACCCCCTATGCGTCCGGCCTCTCCGTGCTGGTCGACGACGAGGCCGAGATGGGCGTCGTCGTGGTCGACATGGGCGGCGGCACCACCAGCCTCGGCGTCTTCTCCGGCGGGCATCTCATGCATGCGGACGCGATCGCGGTGGGCGGCAACCACATCACCATGGACGTGGCGCGCGGGCTCTCGACCCGGGTCTCCGCGGCCGAGCGGCTCAAGACGCTGCACGGCTCGGCGATCTCCAGCGCATCCGACGAGCGCGACATGATCTCGGTGCCGCAGGTCGACGACGACGAGCGCGACACGCCCAACCATCTGCCGAAGTCGCAGCTCGTGCGCATCATCAAGCCGCGCGTCGAGGAGATCCTCGAACTGGTGCGCGACCGGCTGGGCGCCGCTGGCTTCTCGGCCCAGGCCGGCCGCAGGATCGTTCTCACCGGCGGCGCCTGCCAGCTCACCGGTCTGCCCGAGACGGCGCGCCGCATTCTCGGCGGTCAGGTCCGGACCGGGCGTCCGCTCGGCATCAAGGGTCTGCCCGAGGCGGGCAAGGGCCCGGCTTTCGCGGCCTCGGTCGGCTTGCTGGTCTATCCGCAGGTCGCCCATGTCGAGCATTTCGAACCCCGCAGCGCCGGCGCGTTCCAGCCGCCGGGCATGGATGGCTATCTCTCGCGCGTCGGGCGGTGGCTGAAGGAAAGTTTTTGACGGCTCAAGGCGGACCGGGGCGTTCTTCCGGCCGCATCACGCGTAATCGTAGCAATCGGGACGGCTCCCGCCAGGCGCCGGACAAGGACCAAAAGAGGCAACCATGGCGATGAATCTGCAAGCCCCGGACATCCGGGAACTCAAGCCCCGGATCACGGTGTTCGGCGTCGGCGGCGCCGGCGGCAATGCGGTCAACAACATGATCGAGGCCGGTCTCGACGGCGTCGATTTCGTGGTCGCCAACACCGATGCGCAAGCGCTGGCGCTGAGCCGGGCTTCGCGCATCATCCAGATGGGCCTGCAGGTCACCGAGGGTCTCGGCGCCGGCTCGCAGCCCGAGGTCGGGCGGGCGGCGGCCGAAGAGGTGATCGACGAGATCCGCGACCATCTGGCGGGCGCGCATATGGTCTTCATCACGGCGGGCATGGGCGGCGGCACCGGCACGGGCGCGGCTCCGGCCATCGCCCGGGTCGCCCGCGACATGGGCATCCTGACGGTCGGCGTCGTCACAAAGCCGTTCCAGTTCGAGGGCCATCGCCGCATGCGCATGGCGGAGGCCGGCATCGGCGAGCTCAACGAGGCGGTCGATACCCTCATCGTCATCCCCAACCAGAACCTGTTCCGCGTCGCCAACGAGACCACCGGTTTCGCCGACGCCTTCGGCATGGCCGACCAGGTGCTCTATTCCGGCGTCGCCTGCATCACCGACCTCATGGTGCGGCCGGGCCTGATCAATCTCGACTTCGCCGACGTGCGCGCCGTGATGCGCGGCATGGGCAAGGCGATGATGGGCACCGGCGAGGCGCAGGGCGACAAGCGCGCGCTGAACGCAGCGCAGGCCGCGATCAACAACCCGCTGCTCGACGACGTCTCGATGAAGGGCGCGCGCGGCCTGCTGATCTCGATCACCGGCGGGCGGGACATGAAGCTCTACGAGGTCGACGAGGCCGCCACCCGCATCCGCGAGGAAGTCGACTCCGAGGCCAACATCATCGTCGGCGCGACCTTCGACGAATCGCTTGAAGGCACCGTGCGCGTCTCGGTCGTCGCGACCGGCATCGACAAGCCGCAGACGACCCAGGCCGAGATGGACGAGACCGAGGCCCGGATCGCCCAGGTCGCCGAGCGCCTGAAGGCCGAGGCCCGCCTGCGCACGGCCGCCCCCGCGCCGCGCCAGCCGATGATGGCTGCCGAGCCGACGATGGCCCCGAGCATCGAGACGCTGCGCCCTGCAGTTGCGCCCGCTCCGGTCGCCATGTCCGAGCATGTCCGCATCGAGCCGGCGCAGCCGCGCCCGGTTATGGCGGCAGCCCCGGCGCTCGATCTGGTCGCCCCGGTCGAGCCGATGGTTGTCCAGCCCGAGAGCTTCATTCCGCCGATGCCCGAGCGCTCCGTCGTGCGCCCGACCCGCATGCCGCGGATCGAGGATCTGCCCGTCCCGGCGCAGAACCAGATCAACGCCCAGCGTGGCGCGTTGTCCGCGCCGCAGGCCGCCGTCTCGGCCGATCAGAAGCGCATGTCGCTGATGCAGCGCCTCGCCTCCGTCGGCTTCGGCCGCAAGGACGAGGACGCAGCCGAGCAGCCGGCCCCGCCGGTGCGCCAGGCGCCGGCCGTGCCCGTGGCGGCTGCCGCACCGAGCGCCGCCCATGCGGAATACATGCGCCGGCCGGCCCAGCCCGTCTCGCGCCCCGCCCAGGGCCAACTCGACACGCTCGGCCGCGCCCAGCCGAATCGCAGCAGCGAGGAGGATCATCTCGAGATCCCCGCCTTCCTGCGCCGCCAGACCAGCTGACGCCCCGACCGGGTTGTCACGTGACTGTAACAAGCCCCGGCGCAGAGCCCTGCGCCGGGGCTTGTTCACGTTTGAAAAACCATATTTATCAAGATGATCGTCAGCTTTCTCTGGCGTTCTGCGGTTGTAACAGAGCGAAAGAAAGCGTGATTTTGCCCAAGTGGCCGAGGCGCTTATGTTGCGACTGCACTAAGGGGGACATCGGCGCAGGGTTTCGGCTCCGCGTCGCGCTTTCAGGGGTACCGCAGACGATACCGGGCCGGATGCTTCAAGCGAGCATCCCTGTCCTTCCTGCGGTCTAGGATTTGGATACCGGAATGAATTTCGATCGGCAGACGACACTGCGCGCTCCTGTGGCCCTGACGGGCATCGGCGTGCATTCCGGCTCTCCCGCCACGATCTGCCTCAAACCTTCCAGCGCGAACTCCGGCATCGTCTTTCTGCGCAAGGGCCTCGACAATGGCCCCGCCCAACTCATCCACGCCAAGCACACCAAGGTCAGCGCGACCGAACTCTGCACCGTGATCGGCGATAAGGCTGCGGCTTCCGTGGCGACGATCGAGCATCTGATGTCGGCCTGCGCCGGCCTTGGCCTCGACAATGTCCTGGTCGAGATCGACGGCCCCGAAATGCCGATCATGGACGGCAGCGCCGCCGAATTCGTGACTGCGATCGAAGCGACGGGAACCGTGTCGCTCAGCGCCGCGCGCCGCTATCTCAAGGTGCTGCAGCCGGTTCGCGTCGAGAACGGCCGCGCCTTTGCCGAGCTTCTGCCCTCCGATGAGGGTTTCCGCCTCGATGTCGAGATCGACTTCGACACCACGGTGATCGGCCGTCAGCGCAAGGTCTTCGATCTGGAGCCGACGGCTTACGCCCGCGAGATCTCCCGCGCCCGCACCTTCGGCTTCATGCGTGATGTCGAGCAGCTCTGGAAGGCCGGCTTCGCGCTTGGCGCCTCGCTCGACAACACCGTCGCCATCGGCGAGGACAAGGTCATCAACCCCGAAGGCCTGCGCTACGCCGACGAGTTCGTGCGTCACAAGGTTCTGGATGCGATCGGCGATCTGGCGCTGGCCGGCTATCCGCTCCAGGGCGAATTCCGCTCCTATTGCGGCGGGCACCGCCTGAACGTCCGCATTCTCGAGGCGCTCTTCGCCGACCGTGCGAACTACGCCATCGTCGAAGCCGCCCCCGTCTATGCCGCGCCGCGCGCCGTGCAGATGGCCGCCGCCGCCCCTGCCGCCTTCGCGCCCGATATTCGCTGAGTCGCTGGCCTCCGGCCTTTAATAATCTGTGAGGAGGCCTGGGCCGTTGTTGCTCTCGCCTTCGATTTGTCGATTTTCTGTCGCATCCGGGGCTCGGGTCCTGACGGGCGTCCTGCGCAGTGGCGCTATGGTCGCGTCTGAGGTATGGCATGCGCTCCCGCCAGCGGGAGCGAGCGAAAGAGGACGGACGACGTGAGCGTCAATCGGCAAATCAATCCGACCCACCACCGTTCCGGCACGACCGGCGCCGGCCAGACTGGCGCTGGCAAGATCGGCGTAGCTCCTGCGCTGGCGCTTGGCGCAGCCCTGCTGCTGGGCGGCTGCGATACCATGTCGTCGCTCAACCCGTTCGACCGGCCCGAGGTCTACAAGCCCGAGATCGTCGCCGAGGTTCCAGCCGACAAGCTCTATAATGAGGGCCTGGCCCGGCTGCAGAATGGCGACAGCGAAGGCGCGTCGAAGAAGTTCGACGAGATCGACAAGAACGCGCCGTTCTCGCCCTATGCCAAAAGGGGCCTGATCCTTGCCGCCTACACCAATTATCAGGCGAGCAAGTGGGAAGAGGCGATCACCGCCTCGCGCCGCTTCATCGCGCAGAACCCGGCCAGCCCCGATGCGGCCTATGCGCAGTACATCATGGGGATGTCCTATTTCAACCAGATCCCCGACTCGACGCGCGACCAGGAGCGCACCGAGCGCGCTATCGCCGTGCTGCAGGAGCTGGTGAACAAATATCCGAAGTCGGAATATGTGCTCGACGCCAAGGAGAAGATTCTCGTCGCCCGCGACCAGCTCGCCGGCAAGGAGATGAATGTCGGGCGTTACTACCTCGAGAAGCGCAACTACACCGGCGCGGTGAACCGCTTCCGCGACGTGATCACCAAGTATCAGACCACGCGGCATGTCGAGGAGGCGCTGATGCGCCTGACCGAGGCCTATATGGCGCTGGGCATCACCAATGAGGCGCAGACGGCGGCCGCCGTGCTCGGGCACAATTTCCCAGACAGCCCGTGGTACAAGGATTCCTACGTGCTGCTGGAGAGCGGCGGGCTCGCCCCGCGCGAGGATCGCGGCTCCTATATCAGCCGGGCATTCCAGGGGTTTTCGCGCGCGGTCATCAGCCTGAACCCGTTCTGACGTCGGCCGCATGACGGCTCGCGCGCGCATAATCCGCTCTTCGAGCCTGCGCTGAGCCATGCTGGCCCAGCTCCTGATCCGCGACATCGTCCTGATCGACCGGCTCGATCTGAGCCTGACCGATGGCCTGAGCGTGCTTACCGGCGAGACCGGGGCAGGCAAGTCGATCGTGCTCGACGCGTTTGCGCTGGCGCTGGGCGGGCGTGGCGACGGTTCGCTGGTGCGCCATGGCGAGGCGCAGGGGCAAATCAGCGCGGTGTTCGACTTAGCCATGGCGCATCCCGCCCGCCTGCTCGCGCAGGCGCAGGAAATCGACACCGATGGCGACCTGATCCTGCGCCGGGTGCAGTATGCCGACGGACGCACCCGCGCCTTCGTCAACGACCAACCGGTCAGCGTCCAGATCCTGAAGCTGATCGGGGCCGCGATCGTCGAGATCCACGGACAGCATGACGACCGGGCGCTGACCGACGCAGGCCAGCATCGCGCCATTCTCGACGGTTTCGGCGGGCTCGAAGCGCAGGCTGGCGAAGTCGCTGCCGCCAGCGAGACGCTGAAGCGGGCGCGCCAGGCCCTGCAGGCGCAGCGCATCCGCGTCGAGGCGGCGCGCAAGGAGGCCGATTTCCTGCGCCATGCGGTTGCCGAACTGACCAAACTCGCGCCCGGACCCGGCGAGGAAGAGGCGCTGGCCGCAACGCGGCAGGGCATGATGCAGGCCGAGAAGGTCGCCCGCGATCTGATCGAGGCCTATGAGGCCGTCGGCGGACAGGCCTCGCCCTTAGCCGCGCTGTCGGCCGTGTTGCGCCGGCTGGAGCGGCGGGCGGGCCAGGCCCCGACGCTGATCGACCCCTCCTGCGCCGCGCTCAATACCGCGCTGGTGGCGCTGGAGGAGGCGGGCGAGGCGCTGCAGGCCGCGATGCGCGCCGCAGAATACGACCCGCGCGAGCTGGAGCGCACCGAGGAGCGGCTGTTTGCCCTGCGCGCCGCAGCGCGGAAATTCGATGTCCCGGTCGATGGGCTCCTGCCGCTCGCCGACAGCATGGCCGCCGATCTCGCCGCGCTCGACGACAGCGAGGGCGCGCTCGACCGGCTGGAGGACGAATTGAAGCAGGCCGAGGCGGCTTTCGTCAGGCTGGCGCAGGCGCTCTCGATCGGGCGGCGCGAGGCTGCGTCCCGGCTTGACGCGGCGGTGAAGACCGAACTTCCGCCGCTCAGGCTCGAACGCGCCCGCTTCATCACGCAGATCGAAACGGACGCAGCCGCTCGCGGCCCGGAGGGCTTCGACCGCGTCGAGTTCTGGGTCGAGACCAATCCCGGCACGCGGCCCGGCCCGATGATGAAGGTCGCATCCGGCGGCGAACTGTCGCGCTTCATGCTGGCGCTGAAGGTGGTGCTGGCCGAACGCGGCTCGGCCCCGACGCTGGTCTTCGACGAGATCGACACCGGCGTCGGCGGCGCGGTGGCCGACGCGATCGGCGAGCGGCTGGCCCGTCTTGCCCGCCGCGTGCAGGTGATCTCGGTGACGCACGCGCCGCAGGTCGCGGCCAAGGCCTCGCGGCACTACCTGATCGCGAAATCGGCGCTGGCCGGCGATGCTGCGGGCCGCACGGTGACGCGCGTGACGGCGCTGGAAGAGCAGGGCCGCCGCGAAGAGATCGCCCGCATGCTTGCGGGCGCGTCGATCACGGAAGAGGCGAGGGCGGCTGCGGGAAGGCTGCTGGAGGCAGCGGGGATCGGGGGACAGTAGAGCGTCCTCAATCTCAGTCCCACGACCGGGCATTCTTTGGCAGACGGCTTTCCGGATCGACGATCTCGATTTGGGGGCCGCCCGTTTCGTTCCAGCGCCAGAGCGCAACACAGGTTCCGCCCTGAGACATGAAGGATGGGTAGATCAATCCGTCCCAGCCGCAATCCTGCAGCCGCTTCGCCAGGATATGCGTCGCAGGCTCGATGCCGGCGTCCATCCGGTCGCGCCAGGCGACATCGTGGATATCCTCGGACAGACCGAGCGTTTCCAGACCGGCCACCCCGGTAAGGTCGAACAACCTGACTTCTGACAGCTGGAGTTGCGCAATCAAAGCAGGGTGCTGGACAAAGCCCTGATTATATTCTGCCCAGGCCGTCGAGAGTTCGCGCGCCGCGTAGAGGCAAGGCTGTCCGACCGGGTTCCAGCGCCCGCCATACCGAGCCGCACCCTCTCCCGACAACGGGCGATAGGACCAGCGGGGGACATAGGCGCGCCAAAGCGTCAGCGCCTGCGTCGGTCCCGGCTCAGGAATAGACACCGGCGCGGACCGATTCGAGATAATCCAGCACCTTGGCGCCCTTGCCTTCGCGAACCAGATCGAGCGCCGTCTTGCCACCCCAGCCCGGCAAGGGTTGATGCTTGAACCAGATCGCCGCGCGTCCCTCATCGCCCGCCATCTCGGCGGCCATGGCGATGATGCGAACCAGCGGGCTCAGCGCGCTATCGACCTTTCGCGCTCCGGATTTCGCCGTCAGCGTCGAGCGCGCCACACCGATCATCGCGGCGAGGTCGGAGAGGGGCAGGCCCAGCTTTTCCGAGACGCGCCGGGCAGAGAGATAAGGCTGCCCACTCTCATGGAAGGCTGTCGCGGAGAGTTCCAAGGCCGCTGGCATGGCGCAAATCCTCCATTATTCGGTCGATCAATGATCAACCTAGGACTGAAATGTGCCAGCTTCAATCGGCTGTCGGCCAAGTTCAATGCTTTCGGCGTTGCGCAGATGCGCTTCCATTCCCTTTTGCCCCGACTTGCTCTATGAGCCGCGTTCAACCGATGGCGCGCAGGCCGCTTGCGTGCGCCACTTTGCGTGAATTCGCCGAGTCTTCAGCGCCGCCCTGCTTTCATGCGCCCCTAACCGCCAGGCCCTTTTTCCATGTCCTTTCTCCCCACGAGCGCGCCGCTCGCGCGTGCGCTCGCCGAACGCAATTATTCCGATCCGACGCCGGTGCAGAACGCCGTGCTGGAGGAGAACGCCGCAGGCCGCGACCTGCTCGTCTCCTCGCAGACCGGCTCCGGCAAGACCGTCGCCTATGGGCTGGCCATTGCATCGACGCTGCTCGGCGATGCCGAAGCATTTCCGCGCGCGGGCAAGCCGCTCGCGCTGATCATCGCGCCGACGCGCGAACTCGCGCTGCAGGTCCAGCGCGAACTCGCCTGGCTCTACAAGCACGCCAATGCCCGCGTCATCGCCTGCGTCGGCGGCATGGACCCGCGCCGCGAGGCTGCCCTGCTGGACGAGGGCGCGCATCTGGTGGTGGGCACGCCCGGCCGTCTGCGCGACCATATCGAGCGCCATCGCCTCGATGTCTCGGCGCTGAAAGCCGTGGTGCTCGACGAGGCCGACGAGATGCTGGATCTCGGCTTCCGCGACGATCTCGAATTCATCCTGAAGACGACGCCGCAGGAGCGCCAGAGCCTGCTCTTCTCGGCGACGCTGCCCAAGGCGATCATCCAGCTTGCGACCAATTACCAGCGCAATGCGCTGCGCATCGAGGTGACGGGCGGCTCGCGCGGCCATGCCGACATCGAATACCGCGCCATCCGGGTCTATCCGAAGGAAGCGGAACTGGCCGTCGTCAACCTGCTGCGCTTCCATGATTCTCCGACGGCGCTGGTGTTCTGCAACACCCGCAACTCGGTGCGCCATCTCGAGGCGATCCTGCTGGAGCGCGGCTTTTCGGCCGTGGCGCTCTCGGGCGAGCTTTCGCAGAGCGAGCGCAATTCGGCGCTGCAGGCGCTGCGCGACGGCAGGGCGCGGGTCTGCGTCGCGACCGACGTCGCCGCGCGGGGCATCGACCTGCCCGGGCTGACGCTGGTCATCCATGCCGAACTGCCCAACGACCCCGAGGTGATGCAGCATCGTTCAGGCCGCACCGGCCGAGCGGGCAACAAGGGCACGAGCGTCCTGCTGGTGCCGGTCTCGCGCCGCCGCAAGGCCGAGATGCTGATCGCCGAGGCCAAGGTCGAGGCGGTCTGGGCCGGTCCCCCGACGGCCGAGGAAATCCGCGCGCTCGACCAGCAGCGGCTGCTCAGCGACCCGATCCTGACCGGCGAAGCCGACGAGGACGATGCGGCGATGGTCGAGGCGCTGCTGGCCGGCCGATCGCCGCAGGAGATCGCGGCCGCGCTGGTGCGGGTCTACCGCTCGCGCCTTCCGGGAGCCGAAGAGGTCGGCGATCCGAATTTCGGCCGCGACGAGCGCCGCCCGGCCAGGTCCCGTGAGGATTATGCGCCGCGCGAGGGCGCGCGCTTCGGCGAGGGCCGCGACGACAGCCCGCGCTCGGAGGCTCCACGCCACAAGTCCGGCCCGCGTGGAGACACAGTCTGGTTCCGCCTCAATATCGGCCGCAAGGACGGCGCCGATCCGCGCCAGTTGCTGCCGATGCTGTGCCGGCGCGGCAAGATCACCCGCGACGAGGTCGGCGCGATCCGCATCTTCGACAAGGAGACCAAGGTCGAGATCGACGCCGATGTCGCCGAGCGCTTCTATGAGCTGGCCAAGGCGGTCGACCGCGACAAGATCGTGATCGAGCCGGTCACCGGCGAGGACGAGCGCCGTCCGGCAAAACCGTTCGCCGAGAAGGCAAGCCATGCGCCCGCCACCCATGCCCGGCCCGAGCGTGGTGACGACCGTCCGGCCAGGTCTTTCGAGAAGCCGTTCGAAAAGAAGCCCTACGAGAAAAAGCCCTACGAAAAGAAGCCGTATGAGAAAAAGCCGTTCGAAGGCCGTGCGCCTGAAGGCGGCTCTTTCGAGGGCAAAAAGCCCTATGAGGGCAAGAAGAAGCCTTATGAGGGCAAGAGCAAGCCGTTCGGCGCGGCCAAGGCTTACGACCCGGTTCGCAGCGACCGGGACCAGCAGGTTTTCGATCCCAACGTCTCGTTCCGCTCGGGCCCAAGGCCCGAGGGCAAGCCTGCGGGCAAGCCCTATGCCGGCAAGAAGCCCGGCTTCGCCAAGCCTTATGCCGGCAAGAGCGATGGCGACCGGCCTGCGGGCAAGCCATTCGGAGCGGGCAAGCCGTTCAAAGCCAAGAAGCCGCGCTGAAATCAAGCCGCGCTGAAAATCCAGGTAGCGCTGGAACCTGTTCAAACGAAAACGGCCGGCGCACTGCGCCGGCCGTTTTCGTTCTCTATGTCGTCGTTGTTTCAGCGCAAGCCGAGGAACGACAGGATCGCGAGGACGACGACGATCAGGCCGATGATGTAGATGATGTTGTTCATGGCGAGCCCCCAGGCTTGAGCGGGCCATCGCAGCCCGCGTGAATGGATGCCGCGCGGCTTTGACGAACGGCGCAAGATCAACCGCGTCCGCTCGATTATGTTCCCCGATCGTCGCATGCGTGTCGCAATCGCGGCTCACTTGCCCCCATCCTTCGTCGGGCTCCAGGCCCGGCGAAAATCGCAGGGGGACTATCCATGAAGCTCATCCGTCACGCCGCATCTGCCGCGCTCATCCTGCTGGCTTCGTCGCTAGGCGCCGCCGCGCAGGACCGCCTCGTCATCGCCGGCCGCGATGCCGGCTTCGCGCCTGCGCTCGCGAAAATGGTCGAGCTCTATCAGGCCAGGAATCCGGGCGTGAAGATCGAGCGGCTCGAACTGCCGGGCGGCCCGCTTTATGAACGCCTCGCCATCGGCGCGCGCGAGAAGACTGGCGCGACCGACGTGGCGCTGCTCGACGACATCTGGGCTCCTGAATTCATGTCGCGCGGCTGGCTGACCGATCTCGACACGGTCGGCGGCGTCCCTGGCGAGTTCGTCAAATCGGCGGCGGCGGTTTCGCGCTATCCGGTCGGCACCGGCAAGGTCTTTGCCGCGCCCTTCGTCGGCAACATCGCGATGTTCGCCTATCGCAAGGACCTGCTCGCCAAGCACGGCTTCGACCGGCCCAAGACCTGGAGCGAGGTGGTCAAGGCGGCCGAGACGATCCAGGCCAAAGAGGAGGGCGTCTCGGGCCTCGTCTTCCGGGGCCTGAAGGGCAATCCGATCGTGACCTCGTTCCTGCCGGTGCTGTGGGCGCAGGGCGGACAGGTCGTCGACGATGCCGGCAAGGCCGTGCTCGACACGCCCGAGGCGCTGAAGGCGCTGACCCAGTTCCTGAGCTTCAGGGCGCTCGCGCCCAAGGGCGTCGAGACCTATAACGCCACCGAACTGCGCGACGCGATCCATCAGGGCCGCGCCGCCATCGCGGTCGAGATGTGGTCGTCCTGGGCCGGTTCGCTCGACGACGCCAAGGTTTCGAAGGTTGCGGGCCAGGTCGAGGTCGTGGCCTCGCCCGGCGAGGTCAAGGGGCCGGCCCCGATGCTGGGCGCCTGGCTGCTGGCGATCCCTGTGGATTCGCCAAACAAGGCGCGCGCGGCGGATTTCATCCGCTTCGTCACCTCGCCTGAGAACCAGAAGCTGATCGCGCTCGAGACCGGCAACCCGCCGACGCTGGCCGCCCTGTTCAACGACAAGGACCTCGTCGCGAAATATCGCTGGTATCCGGCCCAGCTCGAGGCGCTGAACCTCGCGCAGGCGCGGCCCCGCATCACGCAATGGGCCCGCGTCGAGACGATTCTGGGCGACTATCTCCAGCTCGCGCTGATCGGCCAGATGCAGCCGCAGCAGGCGCTCACCGAGGCGAACGCGCAGATCACGCGGGCCTTGGCGCGCTGAGTCGGTTTGAACAACAACCGCGCCGTCATCCCGGGCTTGCCCCGGGATCCATCATAGGGCTCGACGGCGCTCCAGGATGGATCCCGGAGCTTCGCTTCGCTTCGTCCGGGATGACGGCGTGGGTTGGGATGGGTTGAACCAAACTGCAACTTGCCATGATCGCCCATCACCGCCTGCTGCCCTGGCTCCTGCTCATGCCCGCCGCGCTCCTGCTCGGCGGGCTGACGCTTTATCCGCTAGGGCGGACGCTGGCGCTCTCCTTCTTCGCCACCGATTACGGCTTCGCCGACGCCAAGTTCATCGGGTTGGCGAATTATCTCGACCTCGCCGGCGACCGCTTCTTCCGGCAGGCGGTGACCAACACCGTTGTCTTCACGCTGGCCTCCACCATCATCGAAGTCGCGCTCGGGCTGGGGCTGGCGCTTCTCCTCGACCGCGCCTTCACCGGCCGCGCATGGGTGATGACGCTGCTGCTCGCGCCCTTCGTGCTCTCGACCATGGTGGTCACCGCGATCTGGCGGGCCTGGTTCCATTTCGATCTCGGCTTCCTCAACAATCTGCTGCGCGCCGTCGGCCTCTCGCCTGTGCCATGGCTGTTCGACCCGAACCTGGCGCTCTGGTCGATCGTGCTGGTCGATGTCTGGCAGAGCACGCCATTCGCCTTCCTCATCATCCTTGCGGGCCTGCGACTGATCCCGCGCGACGTCTACGAGGCGGCCCGCATCGACGGGGCCGGGCCGTGGCGGCGCTTCCTCACCATGACGCTGCCGCTGCTCTCGCCCTATCTCTTCATCGCGGCGCTGCTGCGCTGCGTCGACAGCTTCAAGCTGTTCGACAAGGTCTACGCCATGACCGGCGGCGGGCCGGGGCAGGCGACCGAGACCGTCTCGCTCTACATCTACCGGCAGGGTTTTCGCTTTTTCGACATCGGCATGGCATCGGCCGCAGCGATCGTGATGATCGTCGTCGCCGGCGCGCTGGCGCTGGTCTACGCCGCCTCGATGCTGCGCGGGGCGGGCCGATGATCCGGATCGCGGCCGCCTGCCTCATTGCCCTGATCGGCCTCGTCCCCCTGATCTGGATGGGCGCGACCTCGTTCAAGCCGCCGGCGGACTATGTCTCGACCTCGATCGCGCTCTGGCCGGAGACGCCGACGCTGATGCATTACCGCGCGCTGCTGGAGACCTCCGCCTGGCGGCTGGGGCTGAACAGCGTGGTGGTCGCGCTGGGCACGGTCGTGCTTTCGCTCGCGGTCGCGCTGCCGGCCGCCTATGCGCTGGTCAGGCTTTCGCTGCCGCGCAAGCTCGATCTGGTCTTCCTAGGCTTCGTTTTGGTGGTGAAGCTCGCGCCGCCGATCGCGTTCGCGATCCCTCTCTATCAGCTGCTGCGGGCGCTGGGCCTTCTCGACAGCCATCTCGGGCTGATCCTGGTCAACCAGATCTACGCGCTGCCCTTCGCGATCTGGATGCTGCTCGGCTTCGTGCGCGACGTGCCGGTCGCCTTCGAGGAGGCGGCGATGATGGACGGGGCAGGCTTCCTGCGCCGGACGGTCGACATCGTCGCGCCGCTGCTGATGCCTGGGCTGGTCGCCACGGGCGTCTTCGTCGCGATCATGAGCTGGAACGAGTTCCTGTTCGCGCTGCTCTTCGTGCAGACGCCGTCGAACTTCACCCTGCCGGCCTATATCGCCACCCTGATCACCGAGGACGAGACGCTGTGGGGCCGGCTTTCGGCGATCGGGCTGCTCGCCTCGCTGCCGGTTCTGGCGGCGATCGGGCTGGTCCGGCGCGGGCTCCTGCGCGAGGTCTCGATCGACCAGCATTGAGGGAGCCGGGTCGCACCGGCTCCCTTTCCAGATCGTCGGTCCAGGCCGATCAGCGGCAGCGCGTGACGGGACGCTCGACCAGGCCGATGCCGGGGACGAAGCGCGCCTTGAGCACGGTGAAGCAGCGACCGCCATAGAAGCCGGCATAGGCAGGGCGGTAGCCCCAGTGACGGCCGTGGAAGCGGTGGCCGCCGCCCCAGTGACGGCCCGGATGACGCCAGCTATGGCCGAAATGGCCGCCGCCACGGCCGCGGTCGTGCCAGCCGCGCGCCTCGGCGTCGCTGGAGGTGGCGATCGAGCCGCCGAGGAAGGCGCCGACGCCGAGAACGACGGCGGCCGCGAGGCTGGCGAAGGTGATGCGCTTGGACATGGTCTGGCTCCCTTGAGATGTCTCAGGAGCAGCACCGTGCCGCTCCATGTCCGTTGGTCGCGGACAGGAGCGGCGAGGTTCAACGCACGATGCAGATTCTTTCAGGCCGGTTCGCAGTCGCCCGGTTCGCTCGGCTCAGACCTCGACGACCTTGCGGTAGAGGTGCCAGCTCGCATGGCCGAGCACCGGCATCACCACCACGAGACCGACCAGCACCGGCAGCGAGCCGAGCACGAGCAGGCCGACGATCATCAGGCCCCAGACCGTCATGACGCGCGGATTGGCCTCCACCGCTGCGATCGAGGTCCTGATCGCGGTGGCGGCGTCGACCCGCCTGTCGATAATCAGCGGGAAGGAGACCACCGAGATCGCGAAGGCCGCGATGGCAAAGAGCAGGCCGACGGCGTTGCCGACCACGATCATCACCCAGCCGTCGAAGGTGGTCAGCACGGCGCGCGCGAAATCCCCCGCGCTGGCGCCGGCCGGCAATCCAAGCAGGCCGCGATAGATCAGCCAGGCGGAGATCATCCAGGCGACGAAGAGGCCCGTCAGCATGGCGCCGAGCAGCACAATCTGCGAAATCGACGGCGATCTGAGGATCGCGAAGGCGTGGCCCCAGGAGGAATCGATGCCCTTCTCGCGCCGCCGGCTGATCTCGTAGAGACCGATCGCAGCGAACGGCCCGAGCAGGGCAAAGCCTGCGATCAGCGGAAACAGCAACGGGATGATGTCGTAGCTCACGGTGAGCTGGCCGAGCAGCACGCCGGCGACCGGATAGATCAAGGCGAGGAAGACGAGATGGCTCGGCTTGGCCTTGAAATCCTCCCAGCCGCGCGCGAGCGCGTCGCGCAGATCCTGCGTGGTGATGGTCCGTATGCGCGGCATGGCGGCGTCGTGGCGGCCGGCCTGCGTCATGGTGGTGTCGAGATTGGCCATGGCGTGTCTCCCGGTTCTTAGCCCGGTCCGCCTGCGGCGTTGACGCTACCCTCGGATCAACGGCCTGAAGGCGTCGAGCATCCAATTCCCAGCACAGGGACCATACGCCCATCGGCGCATCTTGTCGCAGTCCCTGAAAACACAAGAACGGGAGCGGAAGGCGAATGGTTCCGGCTTGCTGCTGACACTTCCGCGACGTCGCCATCTCGCATAAATCAGTCGCCATGAGCGAAACCGAGACGCCCCCGATCGAGAGCCTGAGCGCGCGCCAGGCGAAAGCCGAGCACAAGGCGCTCGCCGCCGAGATCGCAGAAGCCGACCTCGCCTATCACCGTGACGACGCGCCGGTCCTGGACGATGCGAGCTACGACGCGAAGCGCCGCCGGCTCGAGGCGATCGAGATGGCGTTTCCGACACTGAAGGGGACCGGGGTCGTCAGCGAAAAGGTCGGCGCGAAGCCATCCTCGAAATTCGCCAAGATCAGGCATCGCGTGCCGATGCTCTCGCTCGGCAACGCTTTCTCAGACAGCGATGTCGCCGAATTCGTGCAGCGCGTGCGCAGCTTTCTCGGGATGAAGGCGGAGGTCGAAGGCCCTGCCTTCACCGCCGAGCCGAAGATCGACGGGCTCTCGCTCTCGCTGCGCTACGAAAAGGGCGACCTCGTCCATGCCGCCACGCGCGGCGACGGCGAGGAGGGCGAGGACGTCACCGCCAACGCCCGCACGATCCAGGACATTCCGCATCGCCTGTCTGGCGACGACGTGCCCGAAATCGCCGAGGTGCGCGGCGAGGTCTATCTGCGCCATGACGATTTCGCCGGCATCAACGAGCGCCAGCGCGAGAAGGGGCTGACCGAATTCGCCAATCCGCGCAATGCGGCGGCCGGCTCGCTGCGCCAGCTCGACGTCTCGATCACCGCCGCGCGGCCGCTGCGCTTCTTCGCCTATGCCTGGGGCGAGATGCCGGTGCGGCCGGCGGACACGCAGTCGGGGGTGGTCGCGGCTTTCGCGCGCTGGGGCTTTCGCACCAACCCGCTGATGCTCCGCTGCGAGACAGTCGAGGCGCTGCTGGCGCATTACCGCGCCATCGAGGCTCAGCGCGCCACGCTCGGCTACGACATCGACGGCGTCGTCTACAAGGTCGACGACCTGGCCCTGCAGGGGCGGCTCGGCTTCGTCTCGCGCGCCCCGCGCTGGGCGATCGCGCATAAATTTCCGGCCGAACTGGCGACGACGGTGCTGGAGGCGATCGACATCCAGGTCGGGCGCACCGGCGCGCTCTCGCCGGTGGCGCGACTGAAACCGGTCACGGTCGGCGGCGTCGTCGTCACCAATGCGACGCTGCACAATGAGGATTACATCCGGGGCTTCGATTCGAAGGGCGAGCGCATCCGGTCAGGCGAGCCGCCGGACATACGGGTCGGGGATACGGTGACCGTGAAGCGCGCTGGCGACGTGATCCCGCGCGTCGAGGCGGTGGACCTGTCGAAGCGTTCGGCGGACTCGAAGCCCTATGTCTTTCCGACGACATGCCCGATCTGCGGCAGCGACGCGGTGCGCGAGCACAACCCGCGCTCGGGCAAGGAGGATGCTGTGCGCCGCTGCACCGGCGGGCTGGTCTGTCCGGCGCAGGCGGTCGAGCGGCTGAAGCATTTCGTCTTCCGCGACGCGCTCGACATCGACGGGCTCGGCGACAGGCAGATCGAGTTCTTCCATGCCGATCCCGACCTGCCGGTGAAGGAGCCGGCCGACATCTTCACGCTGGCGGCGCGTGACAGCGTGAACCTCAAGAAGCTCAAGGACAAGGAGGGGTTTGGCGCGCAGAGCGTGGCGAAACTCTTCGCCGCGATCGAGGATCGCCGCACGCCGCCGCTCAACCGCTTCGTCTTCGGGCTCGGCATCCGCCATATCGGCGAGACCAATGCGCGGCTGCTGGCGCGGCATTACGGCTCGTTCGAGGCCTTGCAGGCGGCGGTGATCTCGGCTGGCGATCCGGCTGCGCCAGAGCGGCAGGAGCTTGACGCCATCGACGGCGTCGGCCCGACCGTGGTCGAGGCGCTTCTGCAGTTCTTCGCCGAGGCGCATAATCAGGAGATGCTTCAGCGGCTGCTGGTGCAGGTGACGCCGCAGCCGCTGGAGGCGGTCGCCTCCGTCAGCCCCGTCGCCGGCAAGATCGTCGTTTTCACCGGGGCGCTGGAGCAGATGACCCGTGACGAGGCCAAGGCCATGGCCGAGCGGCTGGGAGCGAAGGTCGCGGGCTCGGTTTCGTCGAAGACCGACCTGCTGGTGGCGGGTCCGGGGGCTGGGTCCAAGCTCAAGGACGCGGCGAAGCACGGCGTGCAGGTGATCGACGAGGCGGGGTGGTTTGCGCTTGTTCTTCCTTCTCCCCTCGGGGGAGAAGGTGGCAGCGCACAGCGCTGACGGATGAGGGCCGCGCCGATGCTCGGCCCTCATCTCGATCCCGCTCACCCGGTCATCCCTCATCCGACCCGGCTTCGCCGGGCCACCTTCTCCCCCGAGGGGAGAAGGGGAAGCGCTGATCCTCCCCATCACTTTTCTTCAAGACACGCCCGCTCCCGCATCGCATATCCTCGCGCCATGGATGCGATCACCCAGAGCGAGACGCTGAGGTTTGAGCCGCTTGCCGCCGGCGAGCGGGCCAAGCTGTTTCCGGCCGCGCGCTTCGGTGGGCTGGATTGTCTCGCGGCGACGTTTCGCAGCCATTCCTACGCGCCGCATCGGCATGAGAGCTTCGTGATCGGCGTGATCGAGGCCGGCTGCGAGACCTTTCGGGTGCGCGGCGTCCGGCACTATGCGCGGTCGGGGCAGATCGCCTTCGTCAATCCGCTCGAAACCCATGACGGCGAGCCTTATGGCGCGGGCTACAGCTATCGCATGACCTATCCGGAGGCCGGGCTGCTGCGCGAGGTGGCGGGCTCGCTGGCTGGGCGCGAGACCGACGCGACGCCGTTCTTCCGCGAGCCGCTGGTCGAGGATGCCGAGGGCGCGGCGCTGTTCTCCGCCGCCCATCGCCTGATCGAGCAGGGTCGCGACGCGTTGGCCGGGGAGGAGATGCTGCTGCGCTTCTATGCCCGTTGTCTCGCGCGCCATGCCGACTGGCCGGTCGCGGCGCTCGGGCGCGAGGCCGGGCCTGTCGCGCTCGCCCGCACGATCGTCGAGGAGCGCTTCGAGGAGGATCTGTCGCTGGCCGATCTGTCGCGCCTGACCGGACTGCCGCGCCATCACCTGATCCGCGCCTTCCGCTCTGAGACCGGGTTGACGCCGCATGCCTATCTCGTCGATGTCCGCATCCGCCGGGCGCGCGAGCGGCTGCGGGCCGGCGACTTGCCGGGCGAGGTCGCCGCCGCAACCGGCTTCTGCGACCAGGCGCATCTGACGCGCGCCTTCAAGGCGCGCCATGGCGTGACGCCGGGCGCGTTCCGCTCAGCCCATCTTTCCTGAGCGCCGCATCATGCCGTCAGCCCTCGACGATGCCCGGATGGGCCTGTCCGACATCTGGCCCGCCCTGCTCGCCGCCGTGCCGGTGGCGCTTCTGTTCGGAGCGCTTGCCGCCGGAAAGGGCCTGTCGCCGCTGGAGGTGGCGCTGATGAGCGCGCTCGTCTTCGCCGGCGGGGCGCAGTTCGCCGCGGTCGAGCTCTGGGCGAGCCCTGCGCCGATCGGGGCGCTGGTCTTCTCGACGCTGCTGATCAATGCGCGCCATGTGCTGATGAGCGCATCGCTCGTGCCCAAACTGCAGGGCTTCTCGCCGGGGCAGCGGCTCGGGGGGCTCTACTACATGGCCGACGAGAACTGGGCGCTGGCCGAAAAGCGGGCGCGCACGTACCGGCTGACGCCGGCCTACTGGTTCGCGATGACCGCGCCTTTCGTGGTCTGCTTCGTCGGCATTGCGACTTTGGGCTCGCTGATCGGGGCCGCGCTCGGCGATCCGCGCCGCTTCGGCGCCGATTTCGCCTTCACGGCGATCTTCATCGCGCTCGTCGCCGCCTTCTGGAAGGGCCGCGTCACGGCCTGGACGGTGGCGGCGGCAGGGCTTGCCTCGGCTGCGACCTACAAGCTCGCCGGGCCGCCCTGGCATGTGCTGGCGGGGGCGCTGTGCGGGCTCAGCGCCGCATGGTGGGCGGCGGGGCGCGAGCATCCGAGCGTCGGCGAGGCCAAGGCGTGACCTTCGATACGCTCAATCTTCTCGCCATTCTCGGCATGGCGCTCGTCACCTATGCGACGCGGGCCGCAGGGCTGGCGCTGGCCGGGCGGCTGTCGCTCTCGCCGCGTGCGCAGGCGGCGTTCGACGCGATCCCGCCGGCCGTGCTGATCGCGGTGATCGCGCCGAGCGCGCTGGCGACCGGCTGGGCGGAGACCTGCGCGGCCGCGATCACCGCGCTGGCGGCGACGCGGCTGCCGGTGCTCGGCGTGGTGGCGGTCGGGGTGGTGGCTGTGGTGGGGTTGCGGGCGGTGGTGTGAATCCTTCTCCCCTCGGGGGAGAAGGTGGCCCGGCGTAGCCGGGTCGGATGAGGGCCGCCGACGCTCTTGCGTCGGCGGATGACCAACATCCCTCGTCCGACCCGGCTGCGCCGGATCGGCCCTCATCCGTCAGCGCTTCGCGCTGCCACCTTCTCCCGCAAGGGGAGAAGGGGCGCGCGCCTATAACGGCAAACACGCCTTCTCCAGCCACCCCTTCGCCTCGCCCTCGACCGAATCCGCGAGATTGCTCCAGACCTGCGCATGATAGGCGTTGATCCAGGCGATCTCGCCGCCGTCGAGCAGGCTCAAGTCGATCAGCGCCCGCTCATAGGGGCAGAAGGTGATCGTCTCGAAGCCATAGATCGTCCGGTCGCCGCCGGGGATGACGCGCTCCTCGACCACGATCAGGTTCTCGATGCGGATGCCGTATTCGCCCTGCTTGTAGTAGCCCGGCTCGTTGGAGAGGATCATGCCGGGCTCCAGCGGCGTCGTGCCGAGCTTGGACAGCCGCTGCGGCCCCTCATGCACCGAGAGATAGCTGCCGACGCCATGGCCGGTGCCATGGTCGAAATCCAGCCCCGCCTGCCAGAGTGGCAGCCGCGCCAGCGCGTCGAGCTGTGCGCCGGACGTGCCCTTGACGAAGAGCGCACGCGAGATGGCGAGATGGCCCTTGAGCACGCGGGTGTAACGGTCTCGCATTTCTTCGCTGGGCTGCCCGATCGCCATGGTGCGTGTGATGTCGGTGGTGCCGTCCTCGTACTGCCCGCCTGAATCGACCAGGAAGATGCCCGGCTCGATCGGCCGGTTGCTCGCCTCCGTCACCCGGTAATGCGGCAGGGCCGCGTTGGGCCCGGCGCCGGCGATGGTGGTGAAGGAGACATCCCTGAGCAGCCCGGTCTTCAGCCGCTCGGCTTCGAGCGCGGCGACGGCGTCGATCTCGGTCAAACCGCCCTTGGGCGCCTCCCGCGCCAGCCATGACAGGAACCGGGCCATCGCCGCGCCATCGCGCAGATGGGCGGCGCGGGTCCCGGCGAGTTCGGCTTCGTTCTTGCGCGCCTTCATCAGCGCGATCGGATCGGGGCCGGCATCGGGCGTGCCGCCGGCCTCGCGGATCAGGGTCGCCAGCGCCGACGCCCCGGTCGCCGCATCGAGCCGGACTTTCGCGCCGGCCGCGCCCAGCGCCTCGAGTTGCGCCTCGAGCGCGGTGGGCGGGGCGATCTCCCCGACCGCGCCGATGGCGTCTCCCGCCTCATTGGTGATCTTCTCGGCCGCGAGGAAGACGGTCGGGCGGCCCTCGCGCGGCACGATCGCATAACCCAGCGGCAAGGGCGTGTGCTCGACATCGCCGCCTCGGACATTGAAGGTCCAGGCCAGCGCATGCGGGTCGGAGACCACCAGCGCATCGACCTTGGCCTTGGCCAGCGCCTCCTGAATGCGCGCGAGCTTTTCCGCTGGGCTCTCTCCAGCAAACTCGGCGCGATGCGCTTTCACCGGGGCCGTCGGCGGCGCGGGCCGGTCGCCCCAGAGCGCGTCGATCGGGTTCTCCGTCACCGCGACCAGCGTAGCGCCGGCAGCCGCGACCGCCTTCTCCAGCTTGGCGACGCCATCGACGGTATGAAGCCAGGGATCGTAGCCGAGCCGGCCGCCCGCCGGCAGGTTCTGCTCGATCCAGCGCTCCAGCGGCGTCTCTTCCATCTTCGTCGGCGTGACGACGGCTGTATCTGTCTGCGCGGCGGACTGGATGGTGTAGCGTCCATCCACGATCAGCGCCGCCCTGTCGGCCAGCACGATCGCGGCTCCGGCCGAGCCGGTAAATCCGGTCAGCCAGGCGAGGCGCGCCATGTGCGCGGGCACATATTCGCCCTGGTGCTCGTCGGCGCGCGGCACGATGAAGCCGTCGAGCTGGTGTGCGGCGAGAGAGACCCGAAGCGCGGCGATCCGGGGCGCGACGTGGGCCGGATCGCTGGGCTCGGCGAAAGACTGGAAGCGGCAGATGGCGGCAGGCGATTCGGTCATGGCGGGTCCGGATGCGGTCGTTTCCGGCATGCTCGCGTCTCCGGCCTTCGATGACCAGCGGAAAAGCGGCGTTTGCGTCTGTATTCTGAGAGGCCGCCGCTGCACTGCGAACAGGCGGGCTGCCTCATTGCTATGCGAATTTCGCAATCATTAACGAAATGCGACGGATCGCATGCGTTCTGCGCATATCTCGCATCTGCGAAATCATCTTCTCGCAAGTGCGAAGAGGGCCCACTTTAGTCGCATAAGAGAACGAGGAAGCGACCGGGACTGTCCTTCGTTTCACTGTTGGAGAGACCCTATGACCTATCTGACGAACACCACCGCCTCGCTACTGGCCGCCGACGCCGCCAAGACCTCGCCCGTAACCGGCCCGACCTTCTGGCAGCGCCTCTATGCGGCGATGATCGAAAGCCGCCGCCGCTCCGCCATCCGCGAGCTGCGCGCCCGCTCCTACCTCGTCAACGAGGCCGAGATCGTGCTGGGCGGCTTTCCGCAGGCGACGCTGAAAAACGACGCCGCGCTGCCGTTCAATCGTTGAGTCTCCGCCTCACCTTCGTTTCCCGCCGCAGGCCTCGCGCCGTTCGGCAAGCACTGGACCAATCATCATGATCGCCATCATCAAGCACGCTTATCACTGGGTCGTCGATGCGGCCCGCTTCACCTCCGCTGTCTGGCATGACGCCCGCGCCATGCAGGCGGAAGCGGAAGCCAAGTACGGCCATATCGGCTTCTGAGCTCCCGCGCCGACCACCCGGCGCGACAGGTTCTTCGCCTATCGGAGGCGGCGTGGTCTTGGGGCCGCGCCGCCTTTTTTCATGACCAGGGTCGCCCAGCCCTCGCGCAGCGACTGGCGGGCGAGGTAGAGCCCCTGATGCCGGTAGGCGGCGACGATGCCGGCGACGTCCATGGCGAGCAGGCCCGACAGGATGACCGTGCCGTCGTCGCTGAGCACGCGCGCGATCGAGGGCGCGAGTCGGCGCAGGGGGCCTGCCAGGATATTGGCGAAGACGAGGTCGAAATGGCGCGGCCGGTTCGCCTTGGCGTGGCGCAGGCCCGGCGCGACATAGAGATCGAGCCCATGTGGCGCATGGTTGACTCGGGCGTTGTGGGCCGCGACCTCGACCGCGATGGCGTCGATGTCGCCGGCGACGACCTTGCGCCTGATCTGTTTCGCCAGCGCCAGCGCGAGTATGCCCGTGCCGGTTCCGACATCGATGGCGTGGCGCGGACGGCGCTGTTTCAGCTCGGCGTCGAGCGCCAGCAGGCAGCCCGCCGTGGTGCCGTGATGGCCCGTGCCAAAGGCGAGCGCGGCGGGAATTTCGATGCCGATGTCGTTGATCCTGACCGCATCGCGGTCATGGGCGCCATGGACCAGCACGCGCCCGGCCCGGACGGGCTTCAGGCCGTCGAGCGAGGCCGCGACCCAGTCCTGCTGGTTCACGATGGTGAAGGGCGTCATATCGATGATGTCGCCGACGATGCCGCGCAGCATGTCGCGCACCGCGTCCTCGTCGGGATGCGTCGCGAAATAGATCTCGACCTTCCAGGGCGCGTTCAGCGAGAGCGTGGTGACGCCGGTCTCGATCTCGAAGGCGGAGATCGCGGTCTCCGTCGGGTCGAAGACCTCGCCCAGAAGCTCGGTCAGCGCACGCGCCTTCTCGCCCGAGGTCGAGAGTTCGAGGACGGTCGCGACCGTGGAGGGGAGAAGGCCTTCGCGCATGATGGGAGCGCGATAGCAGGGTGGGGCTGGCTTGTCATTCGGCCGCTGGCTGAAGTGCCACGTCCGGAGCCGGAATGAGCGCGATCGCATACGTCGCCACGTCGGCTGCGATCTCGGGATCGGCTTTCAGCTCGCTCGGCGTGCGGGCGCGGGGAATGATGCGGCCGTCCTGCGCCAAATCCTCCAGCCAGAGCGCAACGGCCTCCGGCGCGTTCGTCAGCGCCTCATCGAGCGTGTCGCCGGCTGAGAAGCAGCCGGGAAAGGTCAGGAAACCAGACGCCGACGGCGTGGTCGGGGCCTGCATCCTTGATGATGGCGACGTAGGTCAATTCACTCTGCAGCGAGGCGCGAGGGTGCAGTAGCGAACGGAATTGCCATCAGGATAGCGTCTTGGGACGCCTCCAGAAAATCGGGATCGCGCCGCAACTCGTCTATGCTTCGCGGCTCGGGAAACTCCGAGGCGGTATCTTCAAGCCAGCTTTCGGCGGCGAACTCCAGCACTTCTCGCGCCTGCTGGAATGCTTCGTCGAGCGTGTCTCCGGCGGTGAAGATGCCCTTCACGTCGGGGAATTGAACGCCGTAGCATGATGTTTCGTCCTTATGGACGACAGCAATGTAGTGTCGCATGGCGACCTTCGTTCAGTCTCGTTCCCAGCCCGCATCCTTGTATATCCCATGCACCGTGCCGATGGGAATGTCCCGCCTGGGATGGACGACAACTGTCATGCGTTTGGTCGCCGCATGCACGAACTTGTGGTGCGAGCCCCGCACACTCTTGAGAACGAACCCGTCGCGTTCAAGGCGGCGAATGATATCGCGGCTGTTGGTGAGCATCGGAACCTGCTGACTCGCATCGGATCCGATCCATATATCGTCATGCCGACCTTCAATGAAGCATGTTCTTGTTTCGTTCAAGGGCAAATCAGGTAGTTGCCCCCAAACGAATCGATCGCTCACCCCGCCTTCTGCACAAAGCTATCCAGCACCATCTTCCGCCCGGCCTTGTCGAAATCGACCGTCAGCTTGTTGCCGTCCACGCTCGCCACCGAGCCGTTGCCGAACTTGACGTGAAAGACGCGCGCGCCGGCGTCGTAGGCTGAGGAGCCCGATGACTTGGCGGTCAGTTCGCCCTCGATCAGCAGCGGGCCGCGCTGGCGGTTGCCGCCGAACCCAAAGCCTACGCCGCTTTCGGAAAAGCCTGAGCCGCCGCCGCCCTTCGCCTTGTTCTCCTGCGCGCGCTGCCAGCCCGGCGTGTTGTAGCTGGAGCCGAAGCTCTCCATGCGGTCGAAGCGCGAGGCGCCGTAGCCGCCTTGGCTGTAGTTGGACGCCGCCTGCACGACCTCGACATGCTCCTCCGGCAATTCGTCGATGAAGCGGCTCGGCAGGCTCGATTGCCAGAGCCCATGGATGCGGCGGTTCGAGGCGAAATAGAGCTTCAGCCGCTTGCGGGCGCGCGTCAGGCCGACATGGGCGAGGCGGCGCTCCTCCTCCAGCCCGGCGCGGCCGCTCTCGTCGAGCGCGCGCTGGCTTGGGAACAGGCCTTCCTCCCAGCCGGGCAGGAACACGGTGTCGAACTCCAGCCCTTTTGCGCCGTGCAGCGTCATGATCGAGACGCGCGCGGCGTTTTCGCCCGTATCGGCGTCCATCACCAGCGAGACATGTTCGAGGAAAGCCGGCAGGTCCGGAAACTCGTCGAGCGAGCGCACCAGCTCCTTCAGGTTTTCGAGACGGCCGGCAGCGTCGGCCGAGCGGTCCTTCTGCCACATCTCGGTGTAGCCCGATTCCTCCAGCACCAGCTCGGCGAGTTCGCCCTGCCGCATATGCTCGGAGCGCGCGCTCCAGCGGGCGAAAGCCTCGACCAGTTCGCGAAGGGCGGTGCGCGCCTTGGGCTTCAGCTCGTCGCTCTCGACGATGCCGCGCGCCGCCTGCAGCAGCGAAAGCTGGCTGGCGCGGGCGTGGTTGTGCAGGATCTGGATGGTCGCGTCGCCCAAACCGCGCTTCGGCTGGTTGACGATGCGCTCGAAGGCGAGGTCGTCGCTCTGGCTGACGACGCAGCGCAGATAGGCCATGGCGTCGCGGATCTCGGCACGCTCGTAGAAGCGCGGGCCGCCGATGACGCGATAGGGCACGCCGGTCTGGACGAAGCGCTCCTCCAGCTCGCGCATCTGCGCCGAAATCCGAACCAGCACGGCGATCTCGGCGAGGTTTTCGCCCTTGGACTGCATCGCCTCGATCTCGTCCGTAATCAGGCGGGCTTCCTCCTGGCTGTCCCAGGCGCCGGTGATGGTGACCTTCTCGCCGGCCTCGTCCTCGGTCCGCAGCGTCTTGCCGAGACGGCCTTCGTTGCGGGCGATCAGTTTTGAGGCCGTGGCGAGGATATGCCCCGTGGAGCGGTAGTTGCGCTCCAGCCGCACCACGGTCGCGCCCGGAAAATCATGCTCGAAGCGCAGGATGTTATCCACTTCCGCGCCACGCCAGCCATAGATCGACTGGTCGTCGTCGCCGACGCAGGCGATGTTGCGCCGGCCCTGCGCCAGCAGCCTGAGCCATAGATACTGCGCGGTGTTGGTGTCCTGATACTCGTCGACGAGGATGTAGCGAAAGCGCTCGTGATAGGTCGCCAGCACGTCGGGATGCTCGCGGAACAGCGTCAGGCAGTGCAGCAGCAGGTCGCCGAAATCGACCGCGTTCAGCGCCTTCAACCGGTCCTGATAGGCTTGGTAGAGCTTGCCGCCCTTGCCGTTGGCGAAGACGGCGGCCTCGCCGGGCGCGACGTCCTTGGGCGCAAGGCCCCGATTCTTCCAGCTATCGATGAAGCCCGCCAGCATGCGGCCGGGCCAGCGCTTCTCGTCGATGCCCTCGGCCGCGATCACCTGCTTCATCAGGCGGATCTGGTCGTCGGTGTCGAGGATGGTGAAGTCGGAGCGCAGATCGAGCAGTTCGGCATGGCGGCGCAGCAGCTTGGCCGAGATCGAATGGAAGGTGCCGAGCCAGGGCATGCCCTCGGCGACCGGGCCGACGAGATGGGCGACGCGCTCCTTCATCTCGCGCGCGGCCTTGTTGGTGAAGGTCACCGAGAGGATCTGCGAGGGAAAGGCCCGGTTCGTGGCGATCAGATGGGCGATGCGCGTGGTCAGCACGCGGGTCTTGCCGGTGCCGGCGCCGGCGAGCACCAGCACGGGGCCGTCCGTCGCCTCGACGGCCAGACGCTGCTCCGGGTTCAGGCCCGAGAGATAGCCGGCCGAGGGCGCAGCCTGCGCGCGCGCGGCGAGGCCGCCGGGGCGCAGCTGTGGGGCTGGGTTGAGGCCGTGGTCTGACAAGATGCGCGACGCCTGATCGTGATTCGTTCTCGCGGCAATATAGGATGTCCGGAGCTGGATTGCGCCCCTTCGACTTTGGCCGCTCTACTGGATCTCCACTGAGGACTCGCCATGGCGAACGAAGATTGGCCGATCAGAAATCAGGTTCCCCCGCTCAGCGGCTACGACGCCTATGCAGCCGACCCGGTGCTGCCCGCCGTCATGGCGGCCTTTGGCGCGGATTGGGCCGGCGAACGTCTGCATGAGGCGGGACGCACCGTCGGATCAGGCGAGATGCAGGAACTGGCCCGGCTGGCCAACCGTTTCACGCCCGAGCTGAACACGCATGACCGCTACGGCCATCGCATCGACGAGGTCGCCTTCCATCCCGCCTGGCACGAACTGATGGGCCTCGCCATCGCGCAGGAGACGCATGCGCTGTGCTGGAACCAGCCGCGCCCCGGCGCGCATGTCGCCCGCGCCGCCCTGCAATATCTCTGGTATGGCTGCGAGAGCGGGATCTGCTGCCCGGTCAGCATGACCTATTCGGCGATCCCCGTGCTCAGGCAGGACGCGGGCCGCTGGGCCGACTGGGGCGCGCTGATCACCTCGACACGCTATGACAAGCGGCAGGGGCCGGCCTCGGGCAAGACTGGCGCGACCGTTGGCATGGCGATGACGGAGGTGCAGGGCGGTTCCGATCTCCGGCAGACGCAGGCTGTCGCCTCCGACAACCGCGACGGGACATTCTCGATCAGCGGCCGGAAATGGTTCTTTTCCGTGCCTCACTCGGATGTGTTCCTGACGCTGGCGCGGACGGAGGAGGGCGTGTCCTGCTTCGTCGTGCCGGGCTGGCTGCCGGACGGGTCGCGCAACGGCGTCGCGATCCAGCGGCTCAAGGAGAAATGCGGCAACCGCTCGAACGCCTCGTCGGAGGTCGAGTTTCGCGGCGCGATCGGCCATCTCATCGGCGAGCCCGGACGGGGCCTGCGCGCCGGGCTGTCGATGAACCACAATACGCGGCTCGACATCGCCGCGGCTTCAGCCGGGCTGATGCGGCAGGCGGTGGCGCAGGCCGCCCATCACGCCGCCCATCGCTGCGCCTTCCAGCGCCGGCTGATCGACCAGCCGATCATGCAGGCCGTGCTGGCCGATCTCGCGATCGAGGCCGAGGCCGCCGCCTGGCTGGCGTTCCGGCTGTTTGCGGCGGTGGACCGCCAAGCCGAAAGCGAGAGCGAGCGGCTGCTGGCGCGGATCGGCGCGCCGATCGCGAAGTACTGGGTGGCGAAGCGCACGCCCGCCGTGGTCGTCGAAGCGCTCGAATGCATCGGCGGCAACGGCTTCATCGAGGAGCATCCGCTGGCGCGGCATTATCGCGAGGCGCCGCTCAACTCGGTGTGGGAGGGCTCGGGCAATGTCATCTGCCTCGACGTGCTGCGCTCGCTGGAGCGGGAGCCGGGCTCGCTGGCGGCGCTGCTCGACGAATGCACCGTCGCGCGCGGCGCGGACAGGCGCTTCGACGCGGCGCTGGCCGTGCTGGAGGGTGAACTGCCGGAGCTGACGCGCCATGAAGGGCAGGCGCGGCGTCTGGTCGAGCGGCTGGCGCTGATGCTGCAGGGCTCGCTGCTGTTGCGATACGCACCGCACGATGTCGCCGACGCGTTCATCGCGACCCGGCTGGACGGTGGCTGGTCGGGCCATTTTGGGGCGTTGCCGACTGCGATCTATGCGGCTGCGCTGGCGCAGCGGGCGGTGCCGGCGCTGTAGCTTTTGTCGATGTCGGGTCAAACAGCCCCGTCATCCCGGACGCAGCAAGGCGGAGCTCCGGGATCCATCGTAAAGCACTGTCCTGCCTTATGATGGATCCCGGAGTTGCGCGGCTTCGCCGCTAGTCCGGGATGACGGCGTGTTTGTGACGAGAGGCGGCGTCACGACTGGCCGCCGCCGGCCTCCGCGCCCCAGAGTTCGTTCAGCCGCCGGTCGCGGCCGCAGCCGGACCGGTAGATCTTATAGCGGATCGGGTTCTTCTGGTAATAATCCTGGTGCTCGTCCTCGGCCGGGTAAAAAGCCGTCTGCGCCACGATCTCGGTCGTAATCTTCGATCTGAAGCGGCCTGACTTCTCCAGTTCCGCCTTCGAGGCCTCGGCCAGTTGCCGCTCTTCCTCCGAACCGAAATAGATGCCGGCGCGGTATTGCGAGCCCCGGTCGCAGAACTGGGCGTTAGCCGTCAGCGGGTCGTGGTTGCGCCAGAAGACGTGAAGCAGCTTCTCGTAGCTGACCTTGGCAGGGTCGTAGACGATCTTCACCGCCTCCGTATGCCCGGTCTTGCCGGTCGAGGTCGAGACATAGGTCGGATCGACCGTGTGGCCGGAGGTGTAGCCCGAGGTCGTCGAGATCACGCCCGGCAGCACGTCGAAGGGCGGCTCCATGCACCAGAAGCAGCCGCCGGCGAAGATCGCCGTGGCGGTCGCGGTCTTGGCGGGCTGCTGGGCGAAGCCGACGGCGGAAAGACCCAAGCCAGCCGCGATGACGAGCCCGGCGAGAAGCGTGCGGCGCGTGCTCATCTCAGGCTCCCGAACCGTCGGCGGGCGCGAAATCCATCGCGACGCCGTTCATGCAATAGCGCAAGCCGGTCGGCGGCGGGCCATCAGGGAAGACATGGCCGAGATGGCCGCCGCAGCGGGCGCAATGCACCTCGGTGCGCGACATCAGAAACGAGTTGTCTTCGGTCGTGCCGACCGCGCCCTCCAGCGGCTTGTCGAAGCTCGGCCAGCCGGTGCCGCTCTCGAACTTGGTCTGGTTGGTGAAGAGCGGATTGCCGCAGCCGGCGCAGGAGAAGGTGCCGGCGCGCTTCTCGAAATTCAACGCGCAGGAGCCGGGACGCTCGGTGCCGTGCTGGCGCAGCACACGATACTGCTCGGGCGTCAGCCTGGCGCGCCACTCGGCGTCGGTCAGTTCGACCTCGAATTGCTCGTCCTTCTTCGTCTCGCCGCCGAACAGGCTCATCAGACCCATGATGCATCTCCCTTGCCGGAACGACCGGGCGCGTAGCGGTCCGATCCTCATGCTCGGAGAACAATATGGCGATCATGGCTGCGATTTCAGCCCCTTGCAGGCTCAAATCGCTTCACGATCCTGTTGAAGCCGCTTCAGGCGTTGTCGCCGGCGATGGCCGCGATCACCGCGTCGGTAACCTGACGCGTCGTGGCCTTGCCGCCGAGATCGGGCGTGTGGAACGCGCTGTCGGCCGTCACGCGCTCGATCGCGCGCATCAGCCTGGCCGAGGCGGCCGGCTCGCCAAGATGGTCGAGCATCATCGTCGCGGTCCAGAAGGTGCCGATCGGATTGGCGATGCCTTTTCCGGCGATGTCGAAGGCCGAGCCGTGGATCGGCTCGAACATCGAAGGGAAGGCGCGCTCGGGGTTGAGGTTCGCGGTCGGTGCGATGCCGAGCGAGCCCGCGAGCGCGGCGGCGAGGTCCGAGAGGATGTCGGCGTGGAGATTGGTCGCGACGATGGTGTCGAGGCTGCCGGGCTTGATCACCATCCGCATCGTCATGGCGTCGACCAGCATCTTGTCCCAGGTCACGTCGGGGAATTCGGTCGCGACCTCGGCAGCGATCTCGTCCCACATCACCATGGCGTGGCGCTGGGCGTTCGACTTTGTCACGACGGTCAGCAGCTTGCGCGGGCGCGACTGTGCGATCCCGAAGGCGAAGCGGATGATCCGGGCGACGCCGGAGCGCGTCATCATCGAGACATCGGTCGCGACCTCCTCTGGGAAGCCCTTGTGGACGCGCCCGCCGACGCCGGCATATTCGCCCTCGGAGTTCTCGCGGACGATGATCCAGTCGAGTTCCGGCCCCGAAACCGACCGCAAAGGCGAGGTGATGCCGGGCAGGACTCGGGTCGGGCGGACATTGGCGTATTGGTCGAAGGGCTGGCAGATCGCCAGCCTGAGGCCCCAGAGCGTGACGTGGTCGGGCACGTCTGGCGCGCCGACCGCGCCGAAGAAGATCGCGTCGTGCCCTTTGATCTGCTCGCGCCCGTCTTCCGGCATCATCAGCCCGGTGCGCTTGTAGTAGTCCGAGCCCCAATCGAAATGGTCGAAGCGGAAACCAAAACCGCCGTCACGGGCCGCCAGAGCCTCAAGAACCTCGACGCCGGCCGCGATGACCTCGACCCCGATGCCGTCTCCGGGGATGGCTGCGATGCTGTAGGTTTTCATGGCGCTGTCCTTCCGCCGGCTCGGGTTAAGCCGTTCTTGCGAGCGATCGCAACTGGAGTCAATCATCCATTGCAGCTTCCATGGAAGCTGTTAGGCTCCCCCCCCATCGGAGGGGCGATGCAGGCTGGACTCAAGACGATCGACCAGGGCGGCGAGCGGGCGACGAGCCTGGTCGATAGCGCTTACGCTGCGCTGAAGCAGGCGATCCGCGAGAGCGTGTTTTCGCCGGGCTATCAGGCGTCGGCCGGCGAACTTGCGCTGCGTCTCGGCGTCAGCCGCACGCCGGTGCATGAGGCGGCGCTCAGGCTGCAGGAGGAGGGGCTCGTCCGCATCCTCCCCAAGCGCGGCATCCTGATCTGCGCGCTTCAACCCGACGACATCCGCGAAATCTACGGCGTGCTGATCGCAATCGAGGCGAGCGCGGCCGAACTGGCGGCGTCGCTGCCGGCGGTCGAGCGTCTCGCGCTCGCCGAGGCTCTGTCCGACGCCACCGAGGCGATGGACCGTGCGCTCGCGGCCGGCGATCTCGCCGGCTGGGGCCATGGCGACGCCGATTATCACCGCCTTCTCGTCGAGGGCTGCGGCAATGGCCGCTTCCTGCGCATCATCCAGACGGTCAACGACCAGTCGCACCGGGCGCGCATGCTGACTTTGCGCCTGCGGCCGCAACTGCCGGTCTCTGTCGCGGAGCATCGCGAGGCCATCGACGCCATCCGCGCCGGCAATGCCGAGGCCGCCCGCGAGGCGGCGCGCCGCCACCGCATCCGGGCGCGCGACGAATTGCTGCCGCTGCTGGAGGGCATCGGCCTGCGCCATTTCTAGATGTCGACCAAAACCAACGCCGGATCGCGGCCAACGCGGCAGGCATCATCATGGGAGAGAAACAATGCGTCGTCTGATCCTGGCCCTCGGGGCCGCACTCGCCATCACGGCCGCGCCGGCGATGGCGCAGAGCTATCCAAACCGCTCGATCACCATGGTCGTGCCGTTCGCGGCCGGCGGGCCGACCGACATCATCGCCCGCATCGTCTCCGACCATATGGCGCGCACGCTCGGCCAGACGATCGTGGTCGAGAACGTCGCCGGCGCCGGCGGCACCACCGGCTCGCTGCGGATCGCGCGCGCCACGCCCGATGGCTACACCATCATGATGGGCAATCTCGGCACGCATTCCGCCTCGGTCGGCCTGTATCCGAACCTCGCCTATGACCCGCGCACCGATTTCGCGCCGGTGATCAACACCGCCGGTACGCCGATGCTGATCTCCGCGCACAAGGATTTCCCGGCCAACACGTTGCAGGAGTTCGTGGCGCTGCTGCAGGCCAATCCGGGCAAGTACAATTACGGCCATGGCGGCGTCGGCTCGACCTCGCACCTGACCTGCGTGTTCTTTCACCACCTGATCAAGGCGCCGGTGCAACATGTGCCGTTCAGGGGCTCAGGCCCGGCGATGAATGCGCTGCTCGCCAAGCAGCTCGACTATGTCTGCGACCAGACCGTCGGCATCGTGCCGCAACTGACCAATCTCAAGACCTATGTCGTCGCGACGCCCAAGCGCCTCGACGTCGCCAAGGAGGTGCCGACCAGCACGGAAGGCGGCCTGCCGGGCTTCCAGGCCGTCGGCTGGAACGCGATCTTCGCGCCCAAGGATACGCCCAAGGAGATCGTCGACAGGCTCAACGCAGCCGGCCGCGCCGCGCTCGCCGACGAGGCCGTGCGCAAGCGCCTGCTCGAACTTGGCTGCGAGATACCCGATGCGGCGGGACAGACCTCGGCCGCGCTCGGCGCCCATGTCCGCGCCGAAGTCGACAAATGGACGCCGGTTATCAAGGCGGCGGGCGTTACGGCGCAGTAGACGGACGACGCGAGAAGCGTCACCCAACCGTCACGCGACTCCTCTAGTCGGCTCGCCATCAGCGGGCCGACGACGGGGTTTTCGATGCAGAGCGCGCGTGCGGTCAAGCGTGAGACGACGGCGGGGCTCGGTTCGGCGGTGCATCGCAGCAAGGCGCTGTCGAAGGCGGGCCTGCTGGAGCGGATGTTCACCTTCGCCTTTTCGGGTCTGGTCTATCCGCAGATCTGGGAAGACCCGGTCGTCGACATGCAGGCGCTGGCGCTGAAGTCCGACGATCATGTCGTCGCGATCGCGTCCGGTTCCTGCAACATCCTGTCCTATCTGACCGCCGATCCGGCCAGGATCAGCGCGATCGACCTGAACGGCGCCCATATCGCGCTCGGCCGGCTCAAGCTCGCGGCGCTGGCGCGCATCGACGACCATGCCGATTTCCTGCGCTTCTTCGGCCAGGCTCAGTCGGCGGCGAACGTCGCCTTCTACGACAGCGAGATCGCGCCGCATCTCGACGCGACCTCGCGCGGCTACTGGGAAGGGCGCGGCCTGAACGGTCGCCGCCGGATCGGCATGTTCGCGCGCAACGTCTACCGCTACGGCCTGCTCGGGCGCTTCATCGGGACCGGTCATGTGCTCGGCCGGATGCTCGGCTGCGATCCGCGCGCGATGCTGAAGGCCCGCGACATGGCCGAGCAGCGCCTGCTGTTCGACCGGCATATCGCGCCTGTCTTCGACAAGCGCATCGTGCGCTGGCTGGTGCGCCAGCCGGCCTCGCTCTACGGGCTCGGCATTCCGCCGGCGCAGTACAAGGCGCTGGCCGGCGACGGCGAAGGCGGCATCCGCGCCGTGCTGCGGCACAGGCTGGAGCGGCTTGCCTGCGGCTTCGACATCAAGACCAACTACTTCGCCCGGCAGGCTTTTGGACGCGGCTATGAGCCCGGCCCGGATGCGTCTCTGCCGCCCTATCTGCAGCAGGCGAATTTCGCGGATGTGAAGGCGCGCGCCGGCCGCGTCGCCTACCATCAGAGCGCGGTCACGGCCTTCCTCGAAAGCCAGCCGGCCAAGAGCTGCGACGCCTATGTGCTGCTCGACGCGCAGGACTGGATGAACGACGCCGACCTGACCGGCCTGTGGACGCAGATCACCCGCACGGCCAAGCCCGGCGCGCGCGTGATCTTCCGCACCGCAGCCGATGAGCGGCTGCTGCCGGGCCGCGTGCCAGCCGCGATCCTCGACCAGTGGCGTTACGACGAGGTGCGCAGCCGCGAACTCGGCGCGCAGGACCGCTCCTCGATCTATGGCGGCTTTCACCTCTATACGCTGGCTGGAGCCGTCGCATGAGCGCGGCCGCGCCGCGCGGCGACGCCGCGTCGCTGATGGATGCGATCTACCGCCGCCAGCGTCATATCTACGACGCCAGCCGCAAGTTCTATCTGCTCGGCCGCGATCGGCTGATCGGCGAACTCGATCCGCCGGCGGGCGGCAGCATTCTCGAGATCGGCTGCGGCACCGGGCGCAACCTGATCGCGATCGCGCGTCGCTATCCTCACAGCAACTGCCACGGCCTCGACGTTTCGGAGGCGATGCTGGAGACCGCACGCGCCAGCGTGGCGCGGGCCGGGCTCGAAAGCCGCATCCGGCTGGCGCAGGCGGATGCGACGGATTTCGATCCCGACGCGCTGTTCGGCAAGGCGGGCTTCGACCGGATCGTGATTTCCTATGCGCTCTCGATGATCCCGCCCTGGCAGGGCGTGGTCGAGGAGGCGCTGCGGCGGCTTGCGCCCGGCGGCTCGCTCCACATCGTCGATTTCGGCGATCAGGCCGGGTTGCCGACCGCGTTCAAGGCGGTGCTGCGGCGCTGGCTCGGCCTGTTCCATGTCACGCCGCGCGACGATTTGCCGGCCGTCAGCGAGGCGCTGGCAGGCGAGAATGGATTTACCGTCGCAAGCCGGTCGCTCTATGGCGGCTATGCCATGCAGGCCCGGCTGACGCGACCGGCACGGTGAACCCGGTCAGGCTGGACGCATCTCGCGGGGGCGTGCTAGCGGCTGAGCGATGACGGATGCGCCCGGCGAGACGACGAACCCGACCGACCTCGCGGCGTTGAGGGACCGGCTGCGCCAGCTCTTCCACGGCCGTTCGCCGGCGGCGCTGCGCTTCCAGCTCGCAACGACGGTCGTCGATGTCCTGATCATCGCCTTCTTCATCGCGACCCCGCTGATCCGCGACAAGCCGGCCTTTCTCTGGATCGACTATTCGATCGCCATCATCCTGATCGTCGAGATCGCGGCGCGCCTGCTCGCCTGCACCCATGTCTGGCGAACCCTGCGCCAGCCGACGATGCTGCTTGACCTGTTCATCCTGGCGACGCTGCTGGCGCCGCAGTTTCTGGAGAATTTCGGCTTCCTGCGCATCCTGAGGCTCTGGTCGCTGTCGCAGCGCGGCGTGCTCTGGCAGCAATTGCGCACGACGCGCTACCGCGAATGGGAGGACGTGTCGCGGGCGCTGATCAACCTGACGACGTTCCTCTTCGTCGTCACGGGCTTCATCTACACCTTCTTCTTCATGGGCCGGCCCGGCGTCGAGGGCTATGTCGATGCGTTCTATTTCACGGTCGCGACCGTCACCACGACCGGCTTCGGCGACATCACGCTGCCCGGCATCGGCGGCAAGCTGACCTCGGTGGCGGTGATGATCGTCGGCATTTCGCTGTTCGTGCGGCTGGCGCAGGCGGTGTTCCGGCCCAACAAGGTCACCTTCGCCTGTCCCGAATGCGCATTGCAGCGCCACGAGCCGGACGCCGTGCATTGCAAGGCCTGCGGCCACCGCCTGCGCATTCCCGATCACGACGATTGAGCGTATCGGAGTTGAAAAGCCGCGAGAATCTCGTCGACCTCAATGCCGCGTCTCGGGCTCGCGCTCGCCGGTCATGCTCTCGACCGTGATCGCGGTTTTCCTCGGCATGCCGATGATACGCCCGATCGTGACCGGCAGCGGCATCATGCTGTGGGCGGCCTTCATCAGGGCGATATTTGCGAGGATGTCCGGCGGGAAGGGCGCGACCTTGCGGGTCGACATGTCGACATGCAGCGAGAGGTTCTCGCTGGTCGCAGCGAGCCAGCCCTCGGTGGCATGGCGCATTTCCAGATAGTAGTGCAGCCGTTTCTCGTCGAAGGCGATGAGCTGGGCGGTGATGCGGACCTGGTCGCTCTCGGTCAGCTCGCGCTTGTAAAGCACATGGCATTCGGCGGCGAAGAAGGAGGCGTGGCGGGCGTCGACATAGTCCTGATTGAGCCCGACCAGTGAGAAGACTTCATCGACCGCGCGGTCGAACAGGACATGGTAATAGGCCATGTTGAGATGGCCGTTATAGTCGATCCATTGCGGCTCGACCGACATGACCGACGAGACGAAGGGCGCGAAGAACAGCACCGGGGCGCGGCTGTCGTCCTGCATGGCTGACCTCCTCTTCCCCGTTGGCGGATCGGCGCCGGTCCGTCCTGCGTGGTTTCAGTCCGCTTGAGGGGCAAGGAGCAAGGCGTTGCCGTGCCACGACCCCACCTCGCCGCTTCCCGAAACGCCGCTCACGACCAGCGTATCGCGAAACACACATACGCGTTTGCCCGTGTCCTCAACGGTCAAGCGTCTGCTATGAAGCATGACGTAGTAAAGCTCCAATATCGGAATATGACAATGAGCCTGGCCGCCGCCGAATCGCAACAGACCCCCGCACGGGCCGCATTGCTGCCGCCGGGGAGCGAGGCCATCGCGGCGGTGACGCAGGCGCTCGCGGCGCGCTTCGGCAACCGGCTCGTCACCAGTCTGGCGGTGCGCCAGCAGCACGGCCACACCCTGACCTGGATCCCGAACCAGCCGCCCGACGCCGTGGTCTATCCCGACTCGACGGAAGAGGTCGCCGAGATCGTCAAGCTCTGTGCGGGCCACGGCGTGCCGGTCATCGCCTTCGGCACGGGCACCTCGCTGGAGGGCCATGTCAACGCGCCCTATGGCGGCGTCTGCATCGATTTGGGCCAGATGAAGCAGGTGTTGGCGGTGCATGCCGAGGATCTGGACTGCGTCGTTCAGGCCGGCGTCACCCGCAAGGAACTCAACGAGCATCTGCGCGACCAGGGCCTGATGTTCCCGATCGACCCCGGCGCCGACGCCTCGATCGGCGGCATGGCGGCGACGCGGGCCTCGGGCACCAACGCCGTGCGCTACGGCACGATGAAGGACAATGTGCTGGCGCTGACGGCGGTGATGGCCGACGGGTCGATCGTGAAGACCTCGACGCGGGCGCGCAAAACCTCGGCCGGCTACGATCTGACGCGGCTGCTGATCGGTTCTGAGGGAACGCTCGGCGTCATCACCGAGATCACGCTGAAGCTGCACGGCATCCCCGAGGCGATCGCGGCCGGCGTCTGCCCGTTTCCCTCGGTCCAGGCGGCCTGCGACGCGACCATCCTGACCATCCAGACCGGGCTGCCGGTTGCGCGCATCGAGTTGCTCGACGATGTGATGATCCGGGGCGTGAACCAGTATTCCAAGCTCTCTTTGCCCGAGACGACGATGTTGTTCGTCGAATTTCATGGCTCCGAGGCCGGCGTGAAGGAGCAGGCCGAGCGCTTCGGCGAGATCGCGCGCGATTGCGGCGGCGGCGATTTCGACTGGGCGACCAAGGCCGAGGACCGCTCGCGTCTGTGGCAGGCGCGGCACGATGTCTACTGGGCGGCCCGTGCGCTCCGGCCCGGCGCCGAATCGGTCGCCACCGATGTCTGCGTGCCGATCTCGCGGCTGGCAGAATGCGTCGAGGAGACCAAGCGCGACATCGAGGCGAGCGGACTGATCGCGCCGATCGCCGGCCATGTCGGCGACGGCAACTTCCACACCCAGCCGCTGGTCGATCTGAGCGATCCCGACGAGGTCGAGCGCGCCCAGGGCTTCGTCGACCGGCTGGTCAAGCGCGCGCTGGCGATGGGCGGCACCTGCACCGGCGAGCACGGCGTCGGCCAGAAGAAGATGAAGTATCTCGAGCTGGAACATGGCGCGGAAGCGCTCGCAGTGATGGCCACGCTCAAACGCGCGCTGGACCCGCAGAACATCCTCAATCCGGGCAAGATCGTCGCCCTGTGACGACCTGACGCCTTCGCGCCCGCGTCGACGGGTCGAAATGTCGTGATGTCGCCGCGACTTGCCGACATAATCCTGTCGGCTCGATCATGCCGTGATAAGCACGGTCCGACGGAACAGAAGGATGTGGCCCGCCGGTGCGTGAGACCCTGACAGTCCTTGCAGGCCTGCTGGTGCTGACGCTGCTGGCCGCCCTGATCGGCCCGGGCTTCGTCGATTGGCGCAGCTATCGGCCACAGATCGAGGCGCGGCTGAGCGCGGCGCTCGGCGTCGAGACCTCGGTTGCGGGCGGCATCGGGCTCAGGCTGCTGCCTTCGCCCAGGCTCACGCTGGCCGATGTCCGGATCGGCCCTGCTGGCGAGACGGCGAGTTCGGTCGCGGTCGAGAAACTCGAGGCGGAATTGGCGCTCGGGCCGCTGGCGCGCGGCGACGTCAGGCTCTCCGACGTGCAGGCCGAGGGGGCGACGCTGTCGCTCATGCTCGATGAAGCAGGCGGCGTCCTCCTGCCGGCGCGCATTGGCGCGGGGCTGCCGGCGCAGACCAGTCTCGAACGTCTCAGCCTGCGCCGTTCGGCGCTGATCTGGCGCGAGCCGGGCAAGGAGCCGGTGACGCTCACGCCCGTCTCGGCCGAGATTTCGGCCGTCGGGTTGACCGGGCCCTGGCGCATCGAAGGCGAGATCGACGGCGCCTCGCTGCGGATTTCGACCGGCGCGCTGGAGCCCGAGGGCCGCCTGCGCGCCAAGGCGACTCTGACCGGCGAGGAGACGCAGATCGGCTTCGACGGCCTGTTCCTGTTGCCGGCGACGGCGGGCGGACTGAACCTTGGGATCGACGGCGCGTTCTCGATGTCGCCTGGCGGGGCGCTCGCGCTGTCGGGCCGGGTCAGTGGCGGGCCGCGCCAACTCGACCTTGCGGGTCTGGTGCTCGACATCGCCGGCGGCGCGGCGCGGCTGGAGGGCGAGGGCCAGTATCTGCCCGGCCGCAACACCGGATCATTGGCGCTGCGGGCGCGGCGGCTCGATGGCGACGCGCTGGCGCTCGCACTGGCGGAGCGCCCCGGCGCGATGCGGGCGCTGCTCGGGCTGCCGGGACCGATCGACATCGGGCTGGATCTGGATCAGGTGGCGTGGCGCGGCGAGGACTTTTCCGCCTTCGGCCTGCGCGGGCGGCTCGACGTCAACGGGTTGAGCGAAACCTCGGCATCGGTGCGTGTCGGGGGCGCCCTGATCGGCGCGAGCGGCGCGCTCGATGCGGGCGGCGTGGCCGGCCGGCTCAACCTCAAGGCCGAGGATTCGCGCCGCGTCGCGCTGGCGCTCCAGCGGGCCGGGCTCGATCCGGCACTGGCCGATCTCGTCGTGGGGCTCGGGCGGATCGACGCCGACGCCGTCGGCGCGTTCGACGGCAGCCGGCTCGGCGTCGAGCGTCTGCTGGTCACGGGTTCGTCCGGCATCCGGCTGGAAGGCTCGGGCGACATCCTGCCGGAGCGGCTCTCGGCCAAGCTCGCCTTGCAGGGGCTGGACCTCAATACGCTGCCGCCGGCCGAGAGCTTCGCCGGGCTTGCCGGCGCGCGCGACCTCTCGCTCGACCTCGCCTTGACGAATGCGCGCTTCCGCAGCGCGCCGCCGGGCAGCGCCAGCCTCGTCGTCGTGCGCGAGGGCGCGAACTGGCGGCTCGACCGGCTGGCGATCGACGGCTTCGGCGGCGTCGCGGTGTCTGGCACGGGCGCTCTGCTGAGCGAGGGCGGCGAAATCTCGGGACGCATCCGCGCGCCGCGCTTCGAGGCGGTGGCGGCGCTGGCCGGGCCGCTGCTGCCCGAGACCGCGCGGCAGGCGCTGGCGCGCACCAGCGATGGGCTGTCCCGGCTCGATGCGCGCTTCAGGCTGACTCGCGCGCCCGGCGGCGAGACGGGTCTCGTCGTCGACGGCGCGGCGCAGGCCGGCCGGCTCATGCTCGACGGGCGGCTCGATGCAGCCGGGCAGTGGCGCAACGGCTCGTTGAAGTTCGACCTCACCGACCGCCGGCAGGTCTTCGCGGCGCTTGGATTGCCGACGCCGCAGCGGGGCGGGCAGGGGCTGCTGACGTTGTCGCGCGAGCAGGACCGACTGGGCGCGACCTTGGCCGGCCCCGGTCTTTCGCTCGTCGTCGAGGGTGACCAGGCGGCGCCGACGAGACTGACGGTGCAGGCCGACGGCCCGGGCCAGATCCTGCCCGAGGGGCCGGCCCGCCTGCTGCCGGACGGCCTGTTCGACGCCCATGCCCGGATCGGCTTTGCGTCCGACGCGATCTCGCTCGACGACCTCGTCGCCAATCTCGGCGGCACGATGGCGCGCGGCGCGCTGACGCTGCCGCGCGAAGGGGCGATCTCGGGTCGGTTGGCGCTGCCGCAGCTCGATCTGCGCGGCCTGATCGCCGGCGCGCTGGGGGCGACGCCCGCGCCGGCCGGCGCGGTCTGGTCGGCGACGCGTTTCGGTGCGCCGATCGTGCTCGGCAATCAGGGATTTTCGCTGGCGATCGAGACTGGCGCGCTCGTCGCTGCCGACGGCCTGCCGCTGCGCGATGCGCGCTTCACACTGACGACCGACGCCGACGGCATCAGGATCGAGGGCCTGAGCGCCGCCTATGGCGGCGGGACGGTCGCCGGGCGTCTTGGACTGCGGCGCGAGGGCGGGCTCGCCCAGTTCTCCGGGCAGGTCGATCTGGCGCAGATCGATCTCGCGGGGCTGACCGGCGGCGGATTGACCGGGCGGCTCTCGGGCCGGGTCGAGGCGGGCGGTTCCGGCGAGAGCCCGGCCCGGCTGGTCGCTGGGCTTGGCGGCGCCGGCAGCGTCACGCTGTCGGGCGCCAGCCTCAGCCGCTTCGATCCTGCCGCCTATGGCCGCGTCATCGCGGCCACGGGCGAGGACGCTTCGGAAAGCGAGACGGCCCGTCTCCAGGGACGCATCAGTGAACAGCTCGACCGCGCCGCATGGTCGCTCGGCGATGTGAGCGTGCCGTTCACGCTCGCGGGTGGGCTGATGCGGCTGCAGCCCTTCTCGTTCGAGCGATCCGGCCTGCGCGCGGAGGCGAGCGGCATCGTCGATCTGCGCGCGACGAGTGCCGATCTGAGGCTCAGCCTGCGCCCGCTCGGACCGCTGCCCAAGGGCTGGCCGGGCGACGCGCCGCAGGTCGGCGTGGCCTGGCGCGGGCCGCTTTCGGCGCTGCGGCGCGAGACCGATGTCGGCGCGCTGTCGAACGCGGTCGCGGCGCGCGCGCTGGCGCGCGAGATCGAGCGTGTCGAGGCTTTCGAGGCCGATGCGCGCGAGCGGGCCGCCCATTCCCGGCGGCTGCGGGCCGAGCGCGAGACGCGCGAGAACGAGCGCAAGCTCGCCGAATTCCTCAAGGCCGAGGAGGAGCGGCGGATCGCCGAGGAGAAGCGCGCCGAGGAGGCGCGGCGTGTCGAGGAGGCGCGACGGCTGGCCGAGGAGAAGCGGGCGGAGGACGCGCGGCGCGTGGAGGAAGCCCGGCGGCTGGCCGAGGAAAGGCGGGCCGAGGAGGCCAGGCGGATCGAGGATGCGCGGCAGGAAGCGGACATCCGGCGCAGGATCGAGCGGGTGGAAGCGGAGGAGCGCGCGCGCGCGGCCCGGACCTCGACGCCGGTCGATCAGCCCGGCCCGATCATTCTGCCCGGCGCGCCGCGCGAGCCCTTCAGCAATGCGCCGGCGCAGCCATCGCAGCCCGGCACGGTGCTCCAGCCCCTGCCGCCGCCGCTCGACATCCAGCCCGTGCCGAGACCGCTTTCGCGCACGACGCAGCCAAACTGATTCAACCTGCTCCGAGAGTGATTCAACGCGCTGGGAAGTCGATTCAGGCGGCTGGTAACCTGATTCAAGTTTTCTGCTCAAATCTCTGGAATCAGTACGGTTTTTCTGTTTGTCAGTTCGGATTTTTTTCAGCCAGCGTGCGGTAGTGCGCCAGCGCGTGCAGCCGCAGCGCCGCGGAGAGATTGGTCGGTCCGCGCTGCTGGTCCACCTCGCCGACGAGTGCGGCGACCGAGCGGTCTTGCCCGGACGCGATCTCGCGGAGCGCCTCCCAGAACGGCTCTTCCAACGAGACGCTGGTGCTGTGGCCGGCGATGTTGAGGGAGCGCTTGCGCTCGGTTTTCATGTTTGGTCCGGCTTGTCCGGCGTCAGGCGATGGCCGTCGAGATCGCGCGCCGCCTTGTCGCGCTCTGCTTCGGTGAGCTGGCGCTCGGCCCTGGTCCTGCCGAAGGCGATGCGGTTCTGCTGCGCCTGCGCCTCGGCGTCCTCGCGTGCGCGCTGCTTGCGGACGCGGCGCAGATTGACGATCTCGGCCATCGCGCGCCTCCGCTCAAGCGGGACCGAGCATCAACTCGGGCCGAACCGTCCGGTCGAACAGATCGGGCGCGACGCCGGCGCGCAAGGCTTCCTCGCGGAGCGTCGTGCCGTTGTGATGCGCCGCCTTGGCGATCGCGGAGGCCTGATCGTAGCCGATCTCCGGCGCGAGCGCCGTGACGAGCATCAGCGAGCGGGAGAGCAATTCCGCCAGCCGCTCCTCATTGGCGGCGATGCCCTCGACGCAATGGACGCGGAAGCTCTCGGCGGCGTCGGTCAGCAGCCTGACCGAGCGCAGGAAGGCGGCGGCGATCACGGGCTTGAAGACGTTGAGCTCGAAATGGCCCTGGGCGGCGGCGAAGCCGATCGTGGCTTGGTTGCCGTGGACCTGCGTCGCCACCATGGTCAGCGCTTCGGCCTGGGTCGGATTTACCTTGCCGGGCATGATCGAGGAGCCGGGCTCGTTCTCCGGCAGGCTGATCTCGCCCAGCCCCGAGCGCGGGCCGGACCCCATCAGGCGGATGTCGCTGGCGATCTTGAACAGGTCGGATGACAGCGCCGCCAGTGCGCCGTGGCTGGCGGCAAGCGCGCCGTGGCTCGCCAGCGCCTCGAACAGATTGCCTGCCGGGCGGAAGGGCAGGCCGGTCAGCGACACCAGCTCCCGGGCGAACAGGCCCGAGAAGTCGCGATGGGTGTTCAGACCGGTGCCGACGGCGGTGCCGCCCTGCGCCAGAGCGTAGAGCCCGCCGAGCGAGCCCTCGATACGCGCGATGCCGAGCTGCATCTGCGCGGCATAGCCCGAAAACTCCTGGCCAAGCGTGACGGGCGTCGCATCCTGCAGATGGGTGCGGCCGATCTTGATCAGATCCTTGAACGCCTCGGCCTTGTCCGCCAGCGCCTGTTCGAGCCCACGCAGCGACGGCAGCAGCTTCTGCGTCAGTTCCAGCACGGCGGCGATGTGCATCGCGGTCGGGAAGCAGTCGTTGGAGGACTGGCCGCGATTGACGTGGTCGTTGGGATGAACCGGGCTTTTTGCGCCGAGGCCTGAACCGAGGCGCTCATTGGCGCGGTTGGCCAGCACCTCGTTGACGTTCATGTTGGTCTGCGTGCCGGAGCCGGTCTGCCAGATCACCAGCGGGAAATGCCCGTCGAACCTGCCGGAAAGCGCCTCGTCGGCGGCCGCGCCGATCGCGCCGGCGATACGCTGGTCGAGCAGCCCCAGCCGCGCATTGACATGGGCGGCCGCCTTCTTGACGAGCACGAGAGCATGGATCAGCGGCAGCGGCATCCGCTCGGCCTCGCCGCCGATCCTGAAATTCTCCAGCGAACGCTGCGTCTGCGCGCCCCAGTAGCGGTCGGCTGGTACATTGATAGGCCCGAAGGAATCGGTCTCGGCGCGCGTCGTCGTCATGGATCAGGCCGCCCGGCTGTGTGCGTTCAGGTCTTCTTGCGGAAGGAGTCGAGGCTCACGACCTGGGCGCTGCCGCCATCATCGGCAGGCTCGGCCTCGCTCTTGCGCGCGTCCTTCTTCGCGGCCGCCTCGCCTGAACGGTCCGGGGCTTTCGCAGCAATGGCGGGGACCGCGGCGAGGCCGGTCTTCGCCGGCAACCGCGCCGGCAGCACGGCCGGGGTGATCGCCGGCTCGGAGCCTGCGCCGCGCGGGGTCTTGTTGGGCGTCGCATCCTTCTCGGCGGGAGCGGCGGCTGCGTCGGCGGTCTCCTGCGGTTCGAACTTCAGACCGAACTGTACGGAGGGGTCGAAGAAGGTGGTCACCGCGTCGAATGGAATGAGCAGCCGCTCGGGCACGCCGGAAAAGGAGAGGCCGACCTCGAAGGCATGCTCGCTGACGTTGAGGTCCCAGAACTGGTGCTGCAGGACGATCGTCATCTCGTCGGGATGCTTGTCGCGCAGGCGCTGCGAGACGCGCACGCCCGGCGCGGTCGTGCGGAACGTGATGTAGAAATGATGTTCGCCCGGCAGGCCGTCGCGTCCGGCCTCGATCAGAATCTTGCGCACGACCCCCTTCAGCGCGTCCTGCACCATGAGATCGTAACGAAGAATATCCTGTGCCATCGAGCCTTGATGTCCGTTGCGATCTTGCGATCCGTTTGCCCGTCCGGCTTGCGGCGGAACCGCGTCCCGGCTCCGACGCTCTCGGACTCAAAAAAGTGGAGGCTTCTGTTGCCAGGCGCCTCCGGGCCCCGCCTTACGTCGCTAAACGGAAGGACTTAGGTTTGGGAACCAGCACCGCTTACGCGGCGACAGCGACCCGAGCATTGTTGTCATTGGCAACTATGCGTTAGCCCTATAACGGCGGAACCATACCGAGCAAAAGAACGGCCTTTACACCCTCGTCGATCCTATTTCGCCCCCGCCGCAGCCCTGCCTGACTGGCTGGGCGAGCCCGCGATCCAAGAGTTCGCGAGCCGCCCCAAGGCTTACGCCGCAGGGCTGTGGTGGAGGCGCCGGGTACCGCCCCCGGGTCCGAAAAGCTTATTTCGACGTCCGTTTATCGCCATAGCCGATCTTGCGAACGGCAAAGCCAATATAGGGGCTGCAGGCGCGGGGGGGAAGGGATGGTTTTGGCTTCCCGCGCGAATTCGCCAAGGGCGGGGAATATCGGTGAGACCGATAGGCCCATAGCCCCGCGCCATCGCGTCGATCAGGGGCGCGCGGAGGCTGCGGCCGGCCGATCGCGCTCGATCTTGATGACCATGCCGTCGCTGGCGCGCAGGTCGAGTTCGATTTCCGCCCCGGCGGCGTCGCGCCCCTCGATCTCCCAGGTGCCGTCGTCGAGCTCGATCTCCTCGATGCGGACGACGCCGTTTTCCGTCGCGATCCGGCGGGCCTGATCCATGGAGATCGCCGGCGCGCCGGTCTGCGCCGGCGCCGGCGAAATGGCGAGCGGAGCGTAGAGCGCCAGTGCGAGCAGCGAGGCGGCGGCGAATGTGTGGAGCGGCATGATGGGTTCCTCTTGATGCAGGTTGAAATCACCCGGGAAAACAGTGCGCCGCCGCCATTGTTCCCCGACGAGAAGGTTTCAGGCCTGCGCGAAAGCCGGGGACAGCTTGCGTCCACGGCGCAGGCAAGGCGTCCGGAAACGGTTAAGCTGCCGCCGCTTAAAGCCTGCGAGATTCGTCCATGCGCCAGTATCACGACCTGCTCCAACGCGTCCTGAGCGAGGGCGTCCGCAAGGACGACCGCACGGGGACCGGCACGCTCGCCGTGTTCGGCCACCAGATGCGCTTCGACCTGTCCGAAGGCTTCCCGCTGGTCACGACCAAGAAGCTGCATCTGAAGTCGATCATCCACGAACTGATCTGGTTCCTGCGCGGCGACACCAATGTGCGCTACCTGCAGGAGAACGGCGTCACCATCTGGGACGAATGGGCCGACGCCAATGGCGATCTCGGCCCGGTCTATGGCCGGCAATGGCGCTCATGGCCGGCTCCGGCAAGAGACGGTTCTGATGCGACGATCGACCAGATCGCCTGGCTTGTGGACGAGATCCGACGCAACCCGGATTCGCGCCGGCTGATCGTTTCGGCATGGAATCCGGCCGATATCCCGAAGATGGCGCTGGCGCCCTGCCATTGCCTGTTCCAGTTCTTCGTCCAGCCTTCGGAAGAAGGTCCGGGAAAGCTCTCCTGCCAGCTCTATCAGCGCTCGGCCGACGTCTTTCTCGGCGTGCCGTTCAACATCGCGAGCTATGCGCTGCTGACCCATATGGTGGCGCAGGTCACGGGGCTTGGTGTCGGCGACTTCGTGCATTCCTTCGGCGACACGCATCTCTATGTGAACCATCTCGACCAGGCGAAGCTGCAGCTTACGCGGGAGGCGCGGGCGCTGCCGACGCTCAGGCTCAATCCGGCGGTGACCCGGCTGGAGGATTTTTCGTTCGAGGACGTGACGATCGAAGGCTACGAGCCCCATGCCGCGATCAAGGCGCCGATCGCGATATAAGGGAGGGGCAGGTGGCCGAGCCGAGCGCGGATGATCTGAAGGCGTTGGCGGACATGCGGCTCGCGGACGCAAGGGCTCTTCTTGCGGCTGGACGGCATTCGGCCGCGTATTATCTCGCTGGATACGCGGTCGAATGTGGGATCAAGGCGATCATCGCTCTTTCGTTTCGCGCTGCCGTAATTCCCGACAAGAGATTTGTAGATAGCGTGTATACTCATAGCGTCACCAGACTCGTCGCAGTTGCGGGCCTGGAGACCGAATTAAAGCAGAAGGCCAAGGAATCTGATGAGTTTCGATTGAATTGGGGACTTGTCGGAGCATGGAGCGAAGCAAGTCGATATGAAGTCGTCGATCCTTTCCGAGCGACCACCCTCGTCCGGGCGGTTGAGGGTGAGATTGGGGGAGTGTTGCCATGGCTGAAGACGCATTGGTGACCGAGGACATAGAGGCAGCCCGTCGTCTGGTGGGTTTCTTGGATGCAAATGGTTTCCCGGTGAAGGCCGCGCTCTGGCTGTACCAGTCGGACGCGGCTCGCTGGCGCTTTGTGATTGGCTTTCAAGAAAAACGAGAGAACGTGACTTCGTTCTATCGCGATATAGCCAAGCTAATGAATGGAGCGGGACGAAATCTTGATCTTCTCGATCTCTATAAAGTCGATTTTGTCGATTCGGATGGTTCCGTCGTCGGGCCGCTTTCAAAAGTCCTGCATATCGATGGCGATTCGAGCGTCCGTTTTCAAAAAAACCGTATAAACGGCGTGTTTTTGGAAGATGCGTTGATCTTCCGGTTATCCGCTTGACGCACTGCAGTATGCGCTCCATCCGCCCCGCACGGCCCGACGAGGCCGGGCTCGTCCTCGGCTTCATCCGGGAACTTGCCGTCTATGAGAAGCTGCCCGACGCGGTGACCGCGTCCGAGGCCGAGATCGCGGCGTCGCTGTTCGGCGAAAATCCGCGCGTCTTCTGCGACATCGCCGAATGGGAGGGCGCGCCGGTCGGCTTCGCCGTCTGGTTCTATACCTATTCGACCTTCTCCGGCCGGCACGGCATCTGGCTGGAGGATCTGTTCGTGCGCGAGGCGCAGCGTGGGCGCGGCATCGGCAAGGCTTTGATGGCGGGCCTCGCCCGGCGCTGCGTCGATGAGGGGCTGACGCGGTTGGCCTGGTGGGTTCTGAACTGGAACGAGCCCTCGCGGGTGTTCTACCGTTCGCTCGGCGCCAAGGCGCAGGACGAATGGACGGTGAAGCGGCTCGATGGCGCGGCGCTGGCCGCGCTGGCGAAAGGTGCTTGAGCCATGGCCGATCTGCCCGTCGTCATCGTCGCAGCCATTGCCGACAACCGCGTCATCGGGGACGACAACAAGCTGATCTGGCGTCTCAAGACCGATCTGCGGCATTTTCGCGGGTTGACGCTGGGCCGCCCGGTGGTGATGGGGCGCAAGACCTTCCTGTCGATCGGCAAGCCGTTGCCGGGGCGCGAGACCGTCGTACTCACGCGCGATCCCGGTTTTGCCGTCGAAGGCGCTCATGTCGCAGGCTCGCTGGAGGCAGCTTTGGCTCTGGGGCGAGAGCTCGGCGCGGCGCGGGGTTCCGATTCAGTGGTGGTCGCAGGCGGCGCGGACGTCTATGCGCAGGCGCTGCCACGGGCCGACAGGCTGGAACTGACCTTCGTCCATGCCGAGCCGGAAGGCGACGCCCTGTTCCCGGAATGGGACGCGACATTGTTCGAGCCCGTCTCGCGCGAAAGCCATCCGCGCAGCCCCGATGACGAGCACCCCTTCAGCTTCGCGACCTTTCGCCGCCGCGCCCGGGGCTGAGTTTGCGTTGACGATGAAGAGGTTGCGCCGTTGACGAATCCGTGGCCCATGCCCAAGTCAGCGCCACGCGCATGCAAAGGCGCTGACAAACGGCCGCTATTCGCCTATGGCTCGGCAGGTCGACAGATAAGGGAACGGCGCGAGTATGCCTTGGAGCAACCAGAGCGGCGGTGGCAATAACGGGGGCGGACCCTGGGGCCAGCGCGGAGGAAGTGGCGGCGGCGGTCCCTGGGGCGGTGGCTCCGGAGGCGGCAGCGGCGGCTCGGGCGGCGGTTCTCCTCCCGATCTCGAGGAAATCCTGAGACGAAGCCAGGACCGGCTGAAGAACCTGATGCCGGGCGGCAGCCTTGGCGGCAGGGGTCTGATCTTCGGTGTGCTGGTCCTGATCGTGATCTGGCTTTTGACCGGCTGGTATATCGTCCGTCCGAACGAGGTCGGCCTGAACCTGCGCTTCGGCAAGTTCATCGGCAAGACCGGGGAAGGCCTGAACTACAACTGGCCCTATCCGATCGGCGGCGTGATCAAGCCGCAGGTCACCAACATCATCACCACCGAGGTCGGCTTCCGCACCGTCGAGTCCGTGCGCGCCTCGCGCCAGTCCGATGTCGGCGAGGAAAGCCTGATGCTGACCGGCGACGAGAACATCGTCGATATCGACGTGATCGTGCAGTGGCAGGTCGATCCGGCCCAGCCCGAGGACTACGTTTTCAACATCCAGGATCCGCCGGGCACCGTGAAGGCCGTCGCCGAAAGCGCGATGCGCGAGGTCATCGGCCGGCGCAACATCCAGCCCGTGCTGACCACCGACCGAGCCGCGATCGAGACCGAGGTGCGCCAGCTCATGCAGGAGACGCTGAACGGCTACAATGCCGGCGTCCAGATCCGGCTGGTTCAGTTGCAGAAGGTCGATCCGCCGCAGCAGGTCATCGATGCGTTCCGCGACGTCCAGGCGGCGCGCGCCGACCAGGAGCGCCTGCGCAATGAGGCCCAGACCTACGCAAACCGCGTCGTGCCGGAATCGCGCGGTCGCGCGGCCCAGCTCGTGCAGGGCGCGGAAGCCTACAAGGACCAGACCGTCGCCGAAGCGCTCGGCCAGGCCAGCCGCTTCAACGCGGTCTATGAGCAGTACAAGAACGCGCCGGCCGTGACCCGCGAGCGTCTCTTCCTCGAGACGATGGAGCGCGTCATGGGCGGCACCGACAAGATCATTCTCGATCAGAACAGCAATGGCGGGCAGGGCGTCGTGCCCTATCTGCCGCTGAACGAGCTCCAGCAGCAGCGCCGCCCCGCTCAGGGCGCCCAGCAGGGGGGGGCGATCCGATGAACGGCTCGATCATCCGCATCGGCCTGCTCGCCATCCTGGCGATCGCGGCCGTGGTGTTCTACGCCATGACCTTCGTGGTCCAGCAGACCCAGTCCGCCCTCGTGCTGCGCTTTGGCGCGGTGCGAAGCGTCGTCACCGAGCCCGGCCTCTATTTCAAGCTGCCGGCGCCGTTCGAGCAGGTCACCCTGCTCGACAACCGCATCCTCGACCTCGACCTGCCGGCGCAGGAAATCATCGCCTCGGACCAGAAGCGTCTCGTGGTCGATGCTTTCACGCGCTATCGCATCTCCGATCCGCTGCGTTTCTATCAGGCGGTCAACAACATCCCGCGCGCCAACTCGCAGCTCGCCTCCATCGTGAACGGCAATGTCCGCAGCGTGCTGGCGGAGGCGAGCTTCACCGCCATGGTCCGTACCGACCGCTCGCGGCTGATGAACCGCATCCGCGACGACGTGAACCGCGAGGCGGCCCGCTTCGGCATGACCGTGGTCGATGTGCGCCTGCGCCGGGTCGATCTGCCGGCGGCGAACTCGCAGGCGGTGTTCCAGCGCATGCAGACCGAGCGTCAGCGCGAGGCGGCCGAAGCCCGCGCGCTCGGCGGCCAGCAGGCGCAGGAAATCCGGGCGCGGGCCGAACGCGACTCGACCGTGATCGTCGCCGAGGCGCAGCGCCGCTCCGACGAGATCCGCGGCGAGGGCGAAGGCGAGCGCAACCGCGTCTTCGCCGAAGCCTTCGGCAAGGATCCGGAGTTCTTCTCGTTCTACCGCTCGATGCAGGCTTACGAGGCCAGCATCAAGGCGGGCGATACGCGGATGGTGCTCTCGCCGGATTCGCCGTTCTTCCGTTATTTCAATGGATCGACCGCGCAACGGCCGGCGACGCCGCCTGCCGCCACGGCCGCTCCGGCACAGCCCTGATCAACGCCTGAGCGCCGCGCATGCTGGATTTCATCGCGGCGCTCGGGCTGGTTTTCGCCATCGAGGGCATCCTTTTCGCGGCGGTTCCGAACCTCGCCAAGGATGCCTTGCGCAGCGCCGCCGAGACGCCCGCCGATCGCATGCGCCTGATCGGAATCGGCTCCGCCGTGCTTGGCGTCTTTCTTGTATGGTTGGTGCGAAGCGGATGAGTTGCCTCGTGCGCTGAAGGTTGCGTGATGACATGATCGTGCGTCGCCCTTCCGCCGCATTTTGAGGTTCACTCTTCGCCAGCGTTCCGCGCCGCTTCTGCGGCTTTCCACGATCTTTCAACGAGGACCAGAGATGGCACTGAAATCCGCTTCCGCCTCCCGGCCCGTGCGGTTCGCGTTCGCCGCCGGCGTCGCAGCCCTCGCCCTGACCGCTGTCCCGATGCACGCCCAGGCGCAATCCGCAGCGCCGCCGCCGGTGCTGACAGGGCAGGCTTCGCTCGCTGATCTCGTCGATCGCGTGATGCCGGCTGTCGTCAACATCGCGGCCGTGACCACCGCCGACACGCGCAACCGGACGCTTCCGCAATTGCCGCAGCTCGGCCCCGACACCCCCTTCGGCGACCTGTTCGAGGAGTTCTTCAACCGTCGCGGCCAGGGCCAGCAGGGTCAGGGGCAGGCCCCCAACCAGTCGCCGCAGCAGCGCCGCTCGCAATCGGCGGGCTCGGGCTTCGTGATCGATTCGTCGGGTATCGTCGTCACCAATAACCACGTCATCGGCGACGCCAACGAGATCACCGTGATCTTCGGCAACGGCCTGCGCCTGAAAGCGGAAGTCGTCGGCAAGGACGCCAAGGTCGATCTCGCGGTCCTGCGCGTGAAGCACGACAAGCCGCTGCCGGCGGTCAAGTTCGGCGATTCCGACGCAATGCGCATCGGCGATCCGGTGATGGCGATCGGCAACCCGTTCGGGCTCGGGGGCTCGGTCTCGTCGGGCATCGTCTCGGCGCGCAACCGCGACATCAGCCAGGGACCCTACGACACCTACATCCAGACCGACGCCGCCATCAACAAGGGCAATTCGGGCGGTCCGCTGTTCAACATGGCCGGTGATGTGATCGGCATCAACACCGCGATCCTGTCGCCGACGGGCGGCTCGGTCGGCATCGGCTTCGCCGTGCCGTCCTCGCTGGCGACCAACATCGTCGATCAGCTCAAGGAGTTCGGCGAGACCCGCCGCGGCTGGCTTGGCGTGCGCATCCAGAGCGTCGATGACGCCACGGCCGAGGCGCTGGGACTAGGCACGGCGCGCGGCGCACTCGTCGCCGGCATTGACGACAAGGGTCCGGGCAAGCCCGCCGGCCTCGAGATCGGCGACGTCATCGTCAAATTCGACGGCAAGGACGTCAAGGATTCGCGCGACCTGCCGCGCATCGTCGCAGCGACCCCGGTCGGCAAGGATGTGCCTGTCGCCCTGATGCGCAAGGGCAAGGAACTGGTGAAGACCGTCAAGCTCGGCCGCCTCGAGGATGGCGAGAAGGTCCAGTCCGCGTCGGCCCGTACGCCAGCGGAGCCCGCCAAGCCGGCCGTCACCACAGCGCTCGGCCTCGAGTTCTCGCCGCAGACCGAGGAACTCAAGAAGCGTTACTCGATCAAGGATGGGACCAAGGGCGTCGTCATCACCAAGGTGGAGCCCAACTCCAACGCCGCCGACAAGCGCATCTCCGTCGGTGAGCTGATCGTCGAGATCGGCCAGGAGGCGGTGAACAGCCCCGAGGACGTGACAAAGCGCCTCGACGCGCTGAAGAAGGAGGGCAAGAAGTCGGCCCTGTTGCTGGTCTCGAACGCTCAGGGCGAGGTCCGCTTCGTTGCCGTCGCGATGAACTGAGGCTGGTTCGCCAGGTATTTCGATCAGGGCGGCCCTCGCGGCCGCCTTTTTCGTTTGGGCGGCCGGTGATCGATCTCATTACGGTTTTGCGTTGGCGCGTCGTCGCCTGCGATGAGAGTTTCGCCGCATTGGCAGGAGCCCGGACCCATGAAGATCAGCGACATCCCCTTCGTCACGACCGACTGGTCTCAGGTTCCGCCCGAGCGTCATGCCGGCGATGTCGGGGAGGCGATCTGGCGCACGCAGTATTTCGGGCCTGAGGAGAACCGCATCCGGGTGCGGATCGTCGAGTATTCGCCGGGTTATGTCGCCGACCACTGGTGCTCGAAGGGCCACATTATCCTGTGCCTCAACGGCGAAATGGAGACGACGCTCGAAGACGGCCGCGTGATGCCGCTCAAGGCCGGGATGAGCTATCAGGTCGCAGACGGAGCCGAAGCGCATCGCTCGCGCACCGAGACCGGAGCGAGGTTGTTCATCGTGGATTGAACGCTGTTGGGTTCACTCGGAAACGATCCGTCATCCTGGACAAGCGGCAAAGCCGCGCCGCTCCGGGATCCATCGTAGAGCACCGTAGTCCCCTATGATGGATCCCGGCGCTCCGCTTCGCTTCGGCCAAGATGACGGAGTGTTTCCGAGTGAACTCATCGTCTGCGGACGATCTCGTCGCCCCGATACCCCTGCGCATAAAGCAGCGCCGTCAGGTCGGCATGGTCGAGCCGCGCATGCGCTGCCGCCGCAACCGCCGGCTTGGCGCGGAAGGCCACTCCAAGTCCTGCTTCGCCCAGCATGGCGAGGTCGTTGGCGCCGTCGCCGATGGCGAGGGTCTGTTCGGGTGCAAGGCCGAAGCGCGCGCGCAGTTCGAGCAGGGCGTCGAGCTTGGCTTGCCTGCCGAGGATCGGGTCGGCGACCTCGCCGGTGAGGATGCCACCTTCGGCAAGCAGCGTGTTGGAGCGGTGCTCGTCGAAGCCGATCGTCGCGCTGAGCGGCCCGGTGAAGACGGTGAAGCCGCCCGAGACCAAAGCCGTGTAGCCGCCGTTGGCGCGCATGGTCGCCACCAGCGCCCTGCCGCCCGGCGTCAGGGTGATGCGCTCGCGGATGATCTCCTCGACGACCGCGAGGTTGACGCCCTTCAGTAGCGCGACGCGCTCGCGCAAGGCCGGCTCGAAGGCGATCTCGCCGCGCATGGCGCGTTCGGTGATGCCGGCGACGAGGTCCTTGAGGCCGACATAGGCGGCGAGTTCGTCGATGCATTCCTGGCCGATCATGGTCGAATCCATGTCGGCGAGGAACAGCGCCTTGCGGCGGATCGAGGCAGGCTGGACGATGATGTCGATCGGCGCTTCTGCAAGTTCCGCGCGGATGACGGCCTCCAGCGCCCGGTCGTCAGGGTTTTCGCAAAACAGATCGGCGGCGATCTCGCCGTCGAGACGCTCGGCTCGGCTGGCGCGCGCAGCTTGCGCGACGCTGGCGAGCAGGGCATCGCTCAGCAGGGCCTGACCATGGGCGGAAACCAGCGTGGCGACGCGTGTCATCGGAACCTGAAGAGAAGAATGGGTCGGGGGCGGTCAGGGCGGTGCTCATCGCAGGTCCGACCGCGAGCGGCAAGTCCGCGCTGGCGGTTGCGATAGCGCAGCGCGTCGGTGGGACGGTCGTCAACGCCGATTCGATGCAGGTCTATCGCGATCTGCGCGTGCTGAGCGCGCGCCCGGACGCTGCGGAGGAAGCCGCCGCGCCGCATCGGCTTTATGGCCATGTCGACGGGGCGGTGAACCATTCGGCGGCGCGCTATGCGCAGGATGTCGCGCCGCTGCTGGATGAACTGGAACGGGCCGGCTCGCTGCCCGTGCTGGTCGGCGGCACGGGGCTCTATTTCAAGGCTCTGACCGAGGGGCTGTCGCCGATGCCGCCGGTGCCGGACGATGTACGCTCGGCGTTCCGCGTCCGCGTCGACGGTCTCGACACCGCGCTGCTGCATGCCGAACTCGTGGAGCGCGATCCGGCGATGGCGGAGAGGCTGCGGCCGAGCGACCGGCTCAGGATCATGCGGGCGCTGGAGGTCGTGCTGGCGACCGGGCGTTCGCTGGCGAGTTTTCAGGGCGAACGAAAGCCCGGCCCGCTGGCAGACGGCCGGTTGCTGCGGCTGTTCGTAATGCCTGAGCGGGCCGAGGTCAGGGCGCGCATCGACCGGCGTTTCGAGGCGATGATGGCGCAGGGCGCGCTCGACGAGGTCGCCGCCTTGCGCGAGCGCAGGCTCGATCCGCTGCTGCCCGTGATGCGGGCCCATGGCGTGCCGGGTCTGATCGCCCATCTCGATGGCGAGGTCAGCCTCGCCGAGGCGGTCGTGCGGGGACAGGCGGACACCCGCGCCTATGCGAAGCGACAGGTCACCTGGTTTCGCCACCAGATGGCGGGCTGGCACGCGGTCGCGCCGGAGGCGGCGCTGTCGGTGGCGTTTGCAGGGCTGGAGCGTTAGGCCGCGACGACGATGGAGTCCGCATCGGCGAGGCAGATGCGGTTGCGGCCTTCGTTCTTGGCGCGATAGAGGGCGCGGTCGGCGCGCTCGATGAAGGCGGTGAAGCTTTCGCCGTCGCGGCGGGTGGCAGCGCCGAGGCTCGCCGAAACCTGCAGGGCCAGTTTTTCCGAAACCGGCAGCTTGCGGCGCGCCAGTTCATCCTGGATGCGGCGCGCCATGCGCAGCACCGCCGTTGTGCCTGTTCTCGGCATGAAGACCGCGAATTCCTCGCCGCCGAAGCGGCCGACCAGATCGCGGCCCGGCCGGGCGATCCCCAGCAACAGATCGGCGAAGGCGCGAATCACAGCGTCGCCGGCGGCATGGCCATGGCTGTCGTTGACGCTCTTGAAATGGTCGAGATCGACGATGATCAGCGCGGTGTCTTCGCCTGCGGCGTCGCAGTCGGCGATTGCGTCGTTGGCCTTCTCGATGAAGGAGCGCCGGTTCAGCAGCGCCGTCAGCGGGTCTGTCTCGGCGAGGCGGCGCAGTTCCTGTTCGCGCTCCTCGCGCTGGCCGATCTCCTGCGAGAGCGCGCGGCGCGTGGCGCGCTCTCGGCCGATCTCCAGCGCCAGCGTCGCCGCACGGCTCTGCAGGGTCTGGTTGGCGACCATCAGGTCGGTGACGTCGGTCATCGTCATGACCAGCCCGTCGCCGAGCGGGGCCAGCGCGATCTGCAGCCAGACCGTCCTGTCCCCGATCATGTAGGAGGTTTCGACCATGTCGGCTCGGCGCAGTTCGATGGCGTAGAGGCAGCGCCGCCAGATCGTCTGGTCGGCCAGGAAGGGCAGGGTCTCGCGCGCGTCGCAGTCGAGCAGATTGTCGTCCGGCCGCCCGGCCAGGACCGAGGCGCGGCGATTGGCGGTGATGATAAGCGTGCGCTCGATGTTGCCGTCATCGTCACGCAATGCGCGCAGGGCGACGATCCCCGACGGCGAGGTGTCGAGCACCGTGGTCAGCAACTCCTCGCGGAACTGCAGCGGCCGGCTGAAGACCACGACGTAACGCTGGCCGTCGGGCGCCGTCGTCGGCATCAGCAGCCGTTCCCACAGGCAGACCCTGACCGTCTTCAGCGAGCGATGCACGGTATAGGCCGGCTTGCCGTCGGCGAGCGCCTGATCGAAGGTCGAGATGCTGAAGCGGGCGACCTGGGGCGACATCTCCGAGACCAGCTCGCCGAGCCGGTTGCCGCCGACATAGCGCATGATCTCGCGGCCGTAGTGGATATAGGCGTAGTCGCCATCGCCCGTCGGCCTGACGATGAGCAGATCCTGCCCGAAGCTCTGCATCACCTCGTCGAGGAAGGCCTCGTGCGGCGCGCCCGCCGTGCCCTGTGCATACCGAACGAACCGGCCGAGAAGCTCGGCGATCTCCGGCGCATGGGCGCGCGCCGGAATGTTCTGCGTATGCACTTCCTGATACATCGGGGCTCCGGGGCAGGATGGGTCACACTAACCGCCCGGTCTTGAAAAAGTGTTCCCTTGGGTCAGTGACTTTGCGGCGGTTGCCGCAAAGTCTGGTTGAGGACTGTTGCTGGCTCTTGACCGGGTGTCCGGGCTCGTCTAGCGTCCCGCAACATCTGAAAAGGGCCTCATGCGCCATGCGCAAGCTTATTATCGTATCGGTGCGCTGGTAGGGGCCGGTTCTTCAGAACCGCGCGTCCCCGACGCCAGCGCACGTCCAGGCCCCTCCGAGGGCCTTTTTTATTGCCTTTTTCCCGCCGACCCACCCGAAGACGAACTGCCGCAGGAGACCGTTATGAGCGAGATGATGACCGGCGCCGAGATGGTCGTCCGCGCGCTTCAGGATCAGGGCGTCGAACATCTGTTCGGCTACCCCGGCGGCGCGGTGTTGCCGATCTACGACGCGCTGTTCCAGCAGGACAAGGTCAAGCACGTGCTCGTCCGGCATGAGCAGGGCGCCGTCCATGCGGCGGAAGGCTATGCCCGCTCCTCATCGGGCAAGGTCGGCTGCGTGCTCGTCACCTCGGGACCCGGCGCGACCAACGCCGTCACCGGCCTGACCGACGCCTTGCTCGATTCGATCCCGCTCGTCGTCATCACGGGACAGGTTCCGACGCATCTGATCGGCTCGGACGCCTTCCAGGAATGCGACACGGTTGGCATCACGCGCTCCTGCACCAAGCACAACTATCTGGTGAAGAGCATCGCAGACCTGCCGCGCATCCTGCACGAGGCCTTCTATGTCGCCGCGAATGGCCGGCCCGGCCCTGTCGTCGTCGACATTCCCAAGGACATCCAGTTTGCGCGCGGCAGCTATTCGCGGCCGCGCGACAACCAGCACAAGACCTACCGCCCGACGGTCAAGGGCGACCTGAACAAGATCAGGGCGGCCGTCGAACTGATGGCGAAGGCGCGCAAGCCCGTGTTCTACACCGGCGGCGGCGTCATAAATTCCGGCCCGCACGCCTCGGCGCTGCTGCGCGAACTGGCGCGGCTGACCGGTTTTCCGGTCACCTCGACGCTGATGGGGCTGGGCGCTTACCCGGCCGCCGACAGGCAATGGCTCGGCATGCTCGGCATGCACGGCACCTACGAGGCCAACCTCGCTATGCATGACTGCGACGTCATGATCAATATCGGCGCGCGCTTCGACGACCGCATCACGGGGAGGCTCGACGCCTTCTCGCCGGGCTCGAAGAAGATCCACGTCGATATCGACCCGTCCTCGATCAACAAGAACGTCAAGATCGACATCGGCATCGTCGGCGATTGCGCCCATGTGCTGGAGGACATGGTGCGGATCTGGCGCGAAACCTCGCCGCAGGTCGACAAGGCGGCGCTGACCGCCTGGTGGACGCAGATCGAAGGTTGGCGCGGCCGCAACAGCCTCGGCTACAAGAACACGACCGACATCATCAAGCCGCAATATGCGGTGCAGCGGCTCTACGAGCTGACCAAGGGCCGCGACACCTATGTCACGACCGAGGTCGGCCAGCACCAGATGTGGGCGGCGCAGTATTTCCACTTCCAGGAGCCCAACCGCTGGATGACCTCGGGCGGACTCGGCACCATGGGCTACGGCCTGCCGGCCGCCATCGGCGTGCAGATGAAGCATCCCAAGGCGCTGGTCATCGACATCGCCGGCGAGGCCTCGATCCTGATGAACATGCAGGAGATGTCGACGGCCGTGCAGTACCGCCTGCCGGTCAAGATCTTCATCCTCAACAACGAGTATATGGGCATGGTACGGCAGTGGCAGGAGCTGCTGCATGGCGGGCGCTATTCCGAGAGCTATTCGGAATCGCTGCCCGATTTCGTCAAGCTGGCCGAAGCCTATGGCGGCCACGGCATCCGCTGCTCGGACCCGGCCAAGCTCGACGATGCGATCATGGAGATGATCGACACGCCCAAGCCGGTGATCTTCGACTGCCTCGTCGCCAAGCAGGAGAACTGCTTCCCGATGATCCCGTCGGGCAAGGCCCATAACGAGATGATCCTGCCCGATTTCGAGGGCGACACCGGCGACATCATCGACGCCAGGGGCAAGCAACTGGTTTGAGTTAGGCAGTAGGCAGTAGGCAGTAGGCAGTAGGCAGTAGATTTCTTGCCGACTGCCATTTCCCATTGCCCTCCAAGGAAACGACATGACCACAATCGGCCTGATCGGCGGGATGAGCTGGGAATCGACGGCGGTGTATTACCGCCTGCTCAACGAGGGCGTGCGCGCGCGCCGGGGCGGGCTGCACTCGGCCGATATCCTGCTGCACTCGCTCGATTTTTCTCCGATCGCCGAGATGCAGGCGCGGGGCGACTGGGACGCGGCCGGCGATGTGCTGGCCGACAGCGCGCGTCGGCTGGAGCGGGCCGGCGCGGGCTGCATCGTGCTTTGCACCAACACCATGCACAAACTCGCTGACAGGATTACGGGCGCGACGCGCGCGCCGTTCCTGCATCTCGCCGACGTCACAGCGCGCGCGATCAAGGGCAGCGCCTCACGCAAGCCGCTGCTGCTGGCGACGCGCTTCACCATGGAGCAGGCGTTCTACCGCGACAGGCTTAGCGCCCACGGCGTGGAGGCGCTCGTTCCGGCTGAGGCGGAGCGCGCCGAGGTCCACCGCATCATCTATGAGGAACTCTGCCGGGGCGAGATCAGGCCTGCCTCGAAGGCGCGCTATCTCGCCATCATAGCCGATACCATCGCCCGCCACGGCGCGGATGGCTTCATCCTCGGTTGCACCGAGATCGGGCTGCTGATCTCGCAGGACGATACGGCGCTGCCGGTGTTCGACACGACGGCGCTGCATGTCGAGGCGGCGTTGGACTTCGCGCTCGGGGCCGAGCAGGTGGCGGCATGACGAGCAAGACAACCATCAGATTGTCAAAAGCCAATCGAGTACATCTCCCGAAATCCATAAGGGACGAGAACGGCTGGCCTGCCGGAACCGTTCTCGACGTGAAATTCTGTGATGGAGGTGTGCTTTTCACGCGCGCTGCCGATCAGAGCCGTGATCAGGAACGCCTAGCACGGCAAGAAAAAGCAACGCGCGCCCCATGAAACTCGTCATCGCCAACAAGAACCACTCGTCCTGGTCGCTGCGGCCATGGCTGCTGCTGACGCAGTTCGGCATCCCCTTCGAGGAGGTGCTGATTCCCTTCGCGCAGGCCTTCGACGATCCGGAATGGAAGCGCGCCGTCTCCGTCTTCTCGCCTGGCGGCAAGGTGCCGGCGCTGATCGATGGCGAAATCCAGGTCTGGGAGTCGCTCGCTATCCTCGATCATGTCGCCGATACGCGTCCCGATCTCGCGATCTGGCCGCGCGACCCGGCCGCCAAAGCGATGGCGCGCTCGATCTCGGCGGAGATGCATGCCGGCTTTCCGGCCTTGCGGAGCGCTTGCCCGATGAACCTCGCCTGGGTGCATCCGCCGAAGGATCGCGGGGCAAAAGTGGCGGACGACGTCACCCGCATCTCTACGATCTGGCGTGATGCGAGGGCGCGTTTCGGGGCTGGCGGGCCGTTCCTGTTCGGCTCGTTTTGTGCTGCGGACGCGATGTTTGCGCCCGTGACGGCGCGCTTCACCGGGTATTCGATGTCCCTCGATCCGGTCTGCGCGGCCTATGTCGAGGCCGTACAGGCGACGCGCGGCTACCAGTCCTGGCGGCTCGGCGCATTGGCCGAGCCCTGGATCATCGCCGAGGACGAGGCGAAGGAGCCCGTCATCACCGATTTCCGCCCTCATCTCAGCCGAAGCCGAGCCCTGTCATGAACACGACCCATTATCCGACCGCACCGCAGAACCAGCCGATCGCGCGTCATACGCTCGCCGTCACCGTCGACAACGAGCCGGGCGTGCTGGCGCGGATCGCAGGGCTGTTCTCCGGGCGGGGCTACAACATCGAGAGCCTGACCGTATCCGAGACCGAACACGAGAAGCACATCTCGCGGATCACGGTGGTGACGTCGGGCACGGCCCATATCATCGACCAGATCAAGGCCCATCTCGACCGGCTCGTTCCCGTCCATCGCGTCGTCGACCTGACCTTGCAGGGCGAGGCGCTGGAGCGCGAACTCGCCTTGGTCAAGGTCGTCGGGAAGGGCGAGCACCGCGTCGAGGCGATGCGGCTGGCGGCGGCCTTCGGGGCGCGCACGCTCGACGCCTCGCTGACCTCCTTCGTGTTCGAACTGACCGGCTCGACCGACGAGATCGAGCGCTTCATCAAGCTGATGACCGTGGTCGGCCTGACGGAAGTCTCGCGCACAGGCATCGCCGCGATGAGCCGGGGTCCGGAGGCGATGTGACGGTTCCAGATATCCGGGCTTCCGTGCTACGGATATCCGGGATTGGAGATGGCCATGAAGGTCCAGGTCGCAAAATGGGGCAACAGCACGGCGGTGCGGCTACCGAAGGCTGTGGTCAAGCAACTCGGGCTTGCGCCGGGAATGACGCTCGACGTGTCGGTCGATGGTGCGGGGGTGAGGCTCGAGCCTGACATAGGGGCATTCGGTACCCGCCCGGATGTTCAGGTTGGGCGTCCAGAACCGTTTCCCGTGACGCGCGAGTGGCTGCTCGAGGAAGCCGAGCGCCTGGGCGGCCTGGCGAATGCTCCACGAGACGATTTCGATTGGGGACCGGATGTCGGCTCTGAAGTGATCTATGACGACTACAATCCCCGCAAGAAGGCATCCTGAACCGGGCGAGGTCTACTGGGTCGAACTCGATCCGGTCGTCGGCGCGGAGCAAGGCGGACGCCGCCCTGTTCTGGTGTTGTCGGACGATTCCCTTCACAGTCTGTCGTCCCGCGTCCTGATCTGCCCGATCACCACCAACCGGCAAGACTGGCCGACCAAAGTGTTCATTCCTGCCGGCTGCGTCGTCTCTGGAGCGGTGCTGACCGATCAGGCCCGAATGATCGATCGCGATCATCGGCATCTCCGCTATATCGCAAGCTGCCCGACGAGATCACCCTGAGGGTGTCCCAGCGCGTGGCAACCTATATGGGCATCATTCCAGCTAGAGAGGCTTCCTGACGATGTCGATCAGCCTCAACCACATCGCCCTCGGGCTCGGCATGCTCGGTTTCGCCTGCTTCGCCTGGCCGATCATCCAGCGCGTCTCTGGCCGCGCGCTTCCCGAAGCGCCCGGCAGCGGCAAGAGCCTGCGCTCGCCGCTCTGGTGGGCCGGCTTCGTCCTGACGGCGGCGGCGCTCTTCCTGCAGCGCATGGCGAGCCAACAGGCAGGCGGCTGACGCCGCGCTCAGCCGCGAAAACCGCCCTCGTCGAGAAAGTCCTGCTCCGCCGGCGTCGTCTGCCGGCCGAGCACAGCATTGCGGTGCGGGAAGCGGCCGAAATCGCGGATGATGTCCCGGTGGATCACTGCGAATTTGACGCCTTCGGGATCGTTTGATGCGTCGCAGAGCGCGATGCAGCGTTCCTGATGCGCAAGGTCCTCGGCATGCATGAACGGCATATAGATGAAGCGCCGCTCAGGCACCGGTATCGTCAAGTCGAAGCCCTTTGCGATGGCGCGCTCCGCAATCTCCAGCGCTTGCGCATCGGTGGCGAAGGCGCGTGGCGATCCCCGGAAAAGGTTGCGCGGGAACTGGTCGAGCAGGAGCATCAGGGCATAGACGCCATCGGGCGTGTCCTCCCATGCCGCAAGCTCGCCACTGGCGGCGGTCTCATGCGCGGCGAGAAAGCGGCTGCGGATATCGGCGTCGAAGGCATCGTCCTTGGCGAACCATTTCTCCGGGCCTGCGGCGCGCCAGAAGGAGAGAACCTCGTCGATCGTGGCGGGTGTCGTCATCATCTGGTCCTTCTTGCGCACATTCGCGGACAGAGGCGAGATGTGGTCGCGTCTGCGCGCCCGCAAGGCTCTTGCGCTCCTGACCGCCGCGCGCTAGAGAGCCGAACCGTAACGTACGGTACGGTCAAATCCGGCGACAGATGCGATGATGGCGGCGACGCTCAAGACCCGCGACAGCGAGACGGAAGAGCCGACGGCCCGCCAGGAAGCCGTGCTCGAAGCCGTACTGTCGCTGATGGTGGAGGAGGGCGACCAGTTGACCATGGCTGCGGTCGCGCGCCGGGCGAGCTGTTCCAAGGAGACGCTCTACAAATGGTTCGGCGACCGCGACGGTCTTCTGACCGCGACCGTGCAATGGCAGGCGGCGCGTGTCCGGGCCGGGGCTTACGACCGCCAGAGCCTCGACATCGCGACCTTGCGCGACAGCCTGAAAGATTTCGCGGCGAACTGGCTGAGTGTCATCTCAAGCCCGACCTCGATCGCGCTCAACCGGCTCGCCATCGGCCATGCGGCGTCGCGGAAAAGCAATCTCGGCGGCCTCGTGCTGGCCAATGGCCGTTTCGCCATCGGCGAGCGGCTGCGGCCGGTGCTGGAGGCCGGCCGTGAGGCGGGGCTGCTGCGTTTCGACGACGCCGAGACGGCGTTCCGCACTTTCTTCGGCCTCGTCGGACGCGACGTCCAGATCAGGCTTCTGCTCGGCGATGCGCTGAGCCTGAGCAAAGCCGAGATTGCGCGTGACGCGGCCCGCGCCACCGACCAGTTCCTCGCCCTTCACGGTGCGAGCAAGTCCTCGACAGAAGACCTGACCGTCCCGAAAGCCTGAAGAAACCAGCCAGAACCCAAGGAAGGACCACCATAATGCGCGTCTATTATGATCGTGATGCCGACATCAATCTGATCAAAGGCAAAAAAGTCTGCATCGTCGGCTACGGCTCCCAGGGCCATGCCCATGCGCTCAACCTGCGCGATTCCGGCGTCAAGGACGTCGTCATCGCGCTCAAGGCCGGCTCGCCCACCCGCAAGAAGGCCGAAGAGGCCGGCTTCAAGGTGATGACCCCGACCGAGGCGGCCAAGGTCTCCGACATCATGATGATGTTGACCCCGGACGAACTGCAGGGCGACATCTATCGCGACGAACTGCACGCCAACATGAAGGAGGGCGCAGCTCTCCTGTTCGCGCATGGCCTCAACGTGCATTTCAACCTGATCGAGCCGCGCAAGGACCTCGACGTGCTGATGGTCGCCCCCAAGGGCCCCGGTCACACGGTGCGCTCCGAATATCAGCGCGGCGGCGGCGTGCCGACCCTGATCGCGATCCATCAGGACGCCACCGGCAACGCTCATGATCTCGGCCTCTCCTACGCCTCGGCCAATGGCGGCGGCCGCGCCGGCATCATCGAGACGACCTTCAAGGAAGAGTGCGAGACCGATCTCTTCGGCGAGCAGGTCGTGCTCTGCGGCGGCCTCGTCGAGCTGATCAAGGCCGGCTACGAGACGCTGACCGAGGCCGGCTACGCCCCCGAAATGGCCTATTTCGAGTGCTTGCACGAGGTGAAGCTGATCGTCGACCTGATCTATGAGGGCGGCATCGCCAACATGAACTACTCGATCTCGAACACCGCGGAGTTCGGCGAGTATGTCACCGGCCCGCGCATCATCACGGCCGAGACCAAGGCCGAGATGAAGCGCGTGCTGGCCGACATCCAGTCGGGCAAGTTCACCCGCGACTGGATGCTGGAGAACAAGGTCAACCAGACCTCGTTCAAGGCGACGCGCGCCCGCATGGCCGCCCATCCGATCGAGGAGGTCGGGGCGAAACTGCGCGACATGATGCCCTGGATCAAGGCGAAGGCGCTGGTCGACAAGACGAAGAACTGAGCCAGGGCCACCCCTTTTGCGACGGTCCGGCTGACGCCGAACCTTTGGGATCAAGGCGAAGGCGCTGGTCGACAAGACGAAGAACTGAGCCGGTTCAAGCAATTGCCGGATGAAGGGCGGGCGCCGAGAGGCGCCCGCTTTTCGTTTGCCGGTAAGGCCGAGACCGGCTGACGGAACCCTTGGTTAATTGGGGCGTTCTCATGGCCAGAAGCAGACGGGCTCATGCGGGAGGCGACGATGAACCGGGAGCAGGACTTGACGATGCGGGAGCGGGCGGCGCGCGAAGCGTGGTCGAACCATGCCCAGGACGAGGCGCAGCGGGTCAATGTCATCCAGCAGGATGACGTCGAAGACTGGCCGCTTCTGACATTCCTGCTCGGAGGGCTCGCGCTGGCGCTGATCGCCAACACCTTCTTTGGCCTGACAGGCTGACGCGCCCGTCCACGACCCGAGGCCCCTGCAGGCGATAGTCACGCACCGCACGGGCTCCGGCAGGAAACAGGGAGTCTCGATCATGATCGATCAACAGCAACGTCCCGTCGATGCGCCGCAGAACGGCCCGACCGAAAGCCCGCCTTCGACGCAGCGACCCCGCGTCGAGCCGAGCCAGCTCAATCAGGTCGATAACGGCCCGACCGTCGAGACGCCCGTCGAAGCCCGGGGCGGCTTCATGGGCAAGCCCGTCGTAATGGTGCTGATCGTCAGCCTCGTCCTGGCGGTGCTGGCGGGCATATTCGTGGGATACATTCCGCTCTGATGCGACAGATTTCCCGGCTGCAACTTGAGGAGGGTGTCATGCCATATCTCAAACTGCTCGACCCGCAGTCCATTGCCTGGCTCGCCATGGGCGCGTCCTTCGCATTGACGTCAGCCGTGGTTTTTGGACTGATCCACATCTGACGCAGCGCCGCGCCGCACGAAAATCAGCGTCGCAAAGATGTATGAGGCCCGGCGGAATGATCCGCCGGGCCTTCGTTTTGCCAGTGTCGGCGTGTCGCCTCAAGCCGGTCAGAAACTGATCTTGTCCTTGATCTCGGCCTCGACATTGGCAGGGAGAATATTGCGCTTCACCAGATCGTCGAAGTTCCTGAACTTCGCCTTGGCGCGCTCCTCGATGATCTTCTTGGCGCGGGCGTCGCCGATGCCCTTCAGCGTGTCGAGTTCGGCGGCGGTGGCGGTGTTGATGTTGATCTTTCTGACGGCGGCGGCGGGCTGTGCAGCGGCGGGTGTCGCCGGGCGGGCCGGCTGGGCGGCGGCCGGAGCGGGAGCCGTGGCCGGAGCCGCCGGACGGGCCGGGGCGGTCGGTGCCGTCGCCTGGGCGAAGACGGGGCCGGCGGCGACGGTGAGGATCGCGATGCCGGTGACGAGACGCTTGATCATTCTGGTATCCCCCAAAATCCATCCCGAATGATGGCGGTCGATCAGGCTCCGGGTACGCCTGCCGACCCGGCTGGAACGCTCTGTGTCGTCGCCGCTCGCGTCAAGCTCGCACTGGTTGGTGACAGGCTTCCGACGCGATGAAGCGAGCATCGGCTCCTCTGGCTGAACGGGATGTGACCTCGCCATTCATCCGATCGTTATCATCGCGCTCAGCGTGTCATGAACTCGGCGAGGCGGCCCGCGCCATAGAGCAGGCTGAAGCCCCAGGCGGCCGACGCCGTCCAGTTGGCGATCTGGAACGGCCAGAACGGCATCTTCACGATGCCGGCCACGATCGCGATGACGGCGCGCAGCGGTCCGAAGAAATGGCCGATCAGGATGCTGAGCACGCCCCATTTCTCGAAGAAGGCATGGCCGCGCTCGAGCATTTGCGGGTTCTTGTTGAGCGGCCAGTAGTCGGAGACGCGGGGACCGAGGATCAGCCCGACCCAATAGGACACCCAGAAACCCATTGCCGCGCCAACCGTAGCGGCCACGGACAGCGGAAGCAGATTGAGGCCTGAAGCCCCGGCGACCGCGCCGAAAGCGGTGAAAAACACGGTCGCCGGCACCAGCCAGGACAGGACCGCGACGCATTCCGCGAAAGCGACCAGGAAGACGATCGGCAGCGCCCATTGCTGGTTCGCGCGCATGAACTCGACGAGCCATTGCATCCAGAGTTCGAGTTGATGCATCGGCGGGGAAATCCTTGATGGCAGGCGAGGGCTTATCGCCGGCCCAGTGCCGTTGCGCAATCGTCAGGCTGCGACGAAATTACGGTTTGCACGGCAACGCCTGCTGACTATCCTGCCGGTCAAGAGCAATCAGAATGAGTGGCCGACGTGGCGTATGCCCGAACGCGGCCGTCGGGGAAACAGGTTTCATGGCCTTGCAGGACAACCCGCATCGCGCGGCGGGGGCAGGCGACGCGTCTGTCGCAGCGCCGGCCGTGGCGCTCGGCGCGCTCGACATCACCTTCCACATCGAGGGCAGCCCGCCCTACAAGGCCGTGACGGGGATCGACCTCACCGTCTCGGCGGGCGAGTTCGTCTCGGTGGTCGGGCCGACAGGCTGCGGCAAGTCCACCTTGCTCAACGCGGCGGCCGGCCTGCTGACCCCGTCGGCCGGCACCGTCTCGATCTTCGGCCAGCCGCTCGCAGGGCTGAACCGGCGCGCCGGCTATCTTTTCCAGGCCGACGCGCTGATGCCGTGGAAGACCGCGCTCGAGAACGTCAAGGTCGCGCTGGAGCCGATGGGCGTCTCGGACGCCGAGGCGGAGAAGCGCGCCCGCGACTGGCTCGCCCGCGTGGGCCTGCGGGCCTTCGTCGATCGCTACCCGCATATGCTCTCGGGCGGGCAGCGCAAGCGCGTCGGCCTCGCCCAGATGCTGATCCGCGACCCGGAAATCCTGCTGATGGACGAGCCCTTCGGGCCGCTCGACGCGCAGACCCGGCAGATCATGGGCAATCTCCTGCTCGATCTCTGGTCGAAGGACCGCAAGGCGCTGATCTTCGTGACGCATGATCTGGAGGAGGCGATCTCGCTCTCCGACCGCGTCGTGGTGATGTCGGCGGGGCCTGCGGCCGGCATCGTCGCCGACTATACCGTGCCGCTTCCGCGCCCGCGCGACATTGCCGAGATCAGGCTGGAAAAAGCCTTCCACGAGATCCATCGCGACATCTGGGCCTCGCTGCGCGTGGAGGTGCAGAAGGCTTATGCAATGGGAGACGGCCGCGATCTGGTCGAGGGAGCAGCGTCGTGAAGCGGATCAAGCTGCTCTCGCTGCAAATCCTCGTCATGGTCGTCTTCCTGGCGATCTGGCATGTCGTCACGGCCTATCCGGTCATGGGCGACGTCAAGACCATCCAGTTCTTCTTCTCGACGCCGGCAGCCGTGATCGGTCGGACCTGGAACCAGCTCACCGGTACCGAGATCTACTGGCATATCGGCATCACCCTGACCGAGACGGTGCTGGCCTTCGTGATCGGCTCGGCGGCCGGCATCTTCTTCGGCTTCACCTTTGCGCGGCGGGAGCTGCTGGCGGCGGTGTTCGACCCCTACATCAAGGCCGCGAACGCCCTGCCGCGCGTGGTGCTGGCGCCGATCTTCGCGCTCTGGTTCGGCCTCGGCATCTGGTCGAAGGTGGCGCTCGGCTTCACGCTGGTTTTCTTCATCGTCTTCTTCAACGTCTATCAGGGCGTACGCGAGGTCTCGCCGACGGTGCTGGCGAACGCCCGCATGCTCGGCATGAACGAGCGCCAGCTCTTCAAGCATGTCTACTGGCCCTCGGCGCTGACCTGGATGTTCTCAAGCCTGCACACTTCGGTCGGCTTTGCGCTGATCGGCGCGGTGGTCGGCGAATATCTCGGCTCGTCTGCGGGGCTGGGCTACAAGATCCAGGAGGCCGAGAGCGTCTTCGACGTCACCGGCGTTTTCTCGGGGATGCTGATCCTGACGATCTTCGTCATCGCGATCGACAGCCTCGTGACCATGGTCGAGAAGCGCCTGCTGGTCTGGCGGCCGGCCCAGAGTTCCACGACGACGGTGTAGTGGCCCCGGTTTTGCCGACGCTCGCAAAGACGGTGACCGGCCTTCTTGCCGCCGCCGACCGATCTCGCCTATCGTCACTGCCAATGCGCTCCAAAGAAGCGCAACATCGTTCAACCGGAGGAATGCCCATGACCATTTCACGCCGCATGGCGCTTGCCGCGCTTGCCCTGTCCACCACGCTCGGCTTTTCGGCGCAGGGCGCTTTCGCCCAGAATGCCGAGAAGCCCAAGGTCACGCTCGGCGTCGGCGGCAAGCTGCTTTTGTATTATCTCCCGCTGACGGTCGCGGAGAAGAAGGGCTTCTTCAAGGAGCAGGGGCTCGATGTCGAGATCAACGATTTCGGCGGCGGCGCGAAATCGCTGCAGGCGCTGATCGGCGGCTCGGTCGATGTCGTGACCGGGGCCTATGAGCACACCATCCGCATGCAGGCCAAGGGCCAGGACGTGCGCGCCGTGGTCGAGCTCGGCCGATTCCCGGGGATCACCATCGCGGTGCGCAAGGACCTCGCCGACAAGGTCAAGTCGGCCGCCGATTTCAAGGGCCTGAAGATCGGCGTCACCGCGCCCGGCTCCTCGACCTCGCTGACCGCGCAATACGCCATGATCAAGGCCGGACTCAAAGCCAATGACGCCGCCATCATCGGCGTCGGCGCGGGCGCGAGCGCGGTTGCGGCGATGAAGAACAAGCAGGTCGACATCATCTCGCATCTCGACCCGGTGATCTCGAAGCTGGAAGCCGACGGCGATGTCGTCGCGCTGATCGACACCCGGACCGAGGCCGGCACGCGCGCGGTGTTCGGCGGCTCCAACCCCGCTGCGGTGCTCTATCTCAAGGGCGATTTCGCCGAGAAGAACCCGATCACGACGCAGAAGCTGGTCAACGCCTTCGTCAAGTCGCTGAAATGGCTGGAGACGGCCAAGCCAGAGGATGTCGCCGATCTGGTGCCCGCCGAATACCATCTCGGCGACAAGCCGCTCTATCTGCGCGCGGTGAAGAACTCGCTGGAGAGCTATTCGCGCACTGGCGTCTCGACGCCCGAGGCGCAGCAGAGCATGTATGACGCGCTCAAGACGCTCGATCCGGAACTGGCCGCGTCTAAGGTCGATCTCAAGACGACCTTCATCGACACGTTTGCGAAGAAGGCGGCGGCTGGGTCGTAAATCCTTCTCCCCTCGGGGGAGAAGGCTTGGCGTCTTGCCTGATCGCTCCCATCACCGCTTTCGATTGGTCCTCCCGAGGGCGCCCGGCCTAGGCTGCGGCGCCCTTTCCCTTGCGAGGCCGCCATGTTGAAAGCCCATAATCCCGCATCGATGTTCACGCCCGTCGGCCCCTATTGCCATGGCGTCGAGGTCGTCCAGCCGACGCGGTTCCTGTTCAGCAGCGGCACGATGGGCCTCGACGTCGGCGGCATCGCGCCCGATGGCATCGAAGCGCAGTTGGAGACTGCCTGGAACAATCTCAAGGCGATCCTGAGCGATGCCGGCATGGGTGTCGGCAACATCGTCAAGGTGACGACTTTTCTCGCCGACCGCTCGATGCGCGGGCCCGCCACAGCCTATCGACAAGCGATGCTCGGCGAGCATAAGCCTGCCGTGACGACGATGGTCGCCGGCCTCCTGCAGGATGACTGGCTCATCGAGATCGAGATCGTGGCCGCAGCCTGAGACCAAGCATGAACATCCTCTCCATCCAGTCGCATGTCGCCTATGGCCATGTCGGCAACGCGTCTGCCGTTTTTCCGATGCAGCGGCTTGGCGTCGAGGTCTGGCCGATCCATACCGTGCAATTCTCCAATCACACGGGCTACGGCGCCTGGAAGGGCCGCGTCTTCGAGGGCGGCATGATCGACGAGGTGATGGAAGGCATCGCGGAACGCGGCGTGCTGCCCTCCTGCGACGGCGTGCTCTCGGGCTATATGGGCTCGGCCGATATCGGCCACGCCATCCTGTCGGCGGTGGAGCGCGTGCGCGCCGCCAACCCCAAGGCGGTCTATTGTTGCGATCCCGTGATCGGCGATGTCGGGCGCGGCGTGTTCGTGCGGCCGGGCATCCCGGAATTCATGCGCGAGCAGGCGGTGCCGGCGGCCGACATCGTGACGCCCAACCAGTTCGAGCTCGAACTGCTGACCGATATCCAGATCAGGACGATCGCGGACGCACATCGCGCCGTCGATGCGTTGCGCGATGCGGGTCCACGGACCGTGCTGGTGACTTCGCTCGTCACGGACGAGACGCCCGCCGATTCGATCGACATGATGGCGGCCGACGCGCAAGGAGCGTGGCGGGTGCGCACGCCGAAGCTCGATGTCAGCGTCAATGGCGCGGGCGACGCGATCGCGGCGCTGTTCTTCGTGCATCATCTGCGCGAGCAGTCGGCTGCGGCTGCGCTCGCCAAGGCGGCAGCCTCGATCTACGGCCTGCTGAAGCGAACGAAGGAGGCCGGCTCGCGCGAGATCCTGACAGTGGCCGCCCAGGACGAGTTCGTGACGCCCTCGCACCAGTTCACGCCTGAGCCGATCTGAGCCTTTTCCCGCAGGGTTGACCGCCATGAAGCGCCGTTTCGTCACGCTCGATGTTTTTGCGACGCAACGCCATGCCGGCAACCCGCTGGCCGTGGTGCTCGATTGCGAAGGCCTCGATACCGAGGCGATGCAGGCGATCGCGCGCGAGTTCAACCTGTCGGAGACGGTGTTCGTGGCAAGCCCGGCTGATCCGAACCATCGCGCGGCACTCCGCATCTTTACGCCGCGGCAGGAACTGCCCTTCGCCGGGCACCCGACCGTCGGCACAGCGGTGCTTCTGGCGCTGCGCGACCATGCCGAAGGGCGGGGCGCCGACATCATCACGCTGGAGGAAAAAATCGGGCTCATGCCCTGCGCCGTTACGGTGAGCGACGCGATCTCGGGGCGGGCGGTGTTTACATTGCCCAAACTGCCCGAGCGGCTGGAGCAGGTCATTCCCATAGCCGATCTCGCTATGGCTCTCGGCCTCAATGAGACCGATATCGGCTTCGAGGACCACGGGCCCAGCGTTTATTCAGGCGGCGTTCCCTTTACGCTGGTGCCGGTCGCGAATCGCGGTGCGGTGGCGCAGGCGCGGGTCGCCGGCGAAGCCTTCGCGCGCATTTTCGCCTTCGCACCCCATGCGAACGCCTACGTCTACTGCCGCGAGACGACCGAAACCGGCCATCACTTTCACGCCCGAATGTTCTGGCCGGAAGCCGGCGTCGTCGAAGACCCGGCGACCGGCGGCGCAGCCGCCGCCTTTGCCGGCGCCGTCATGGCTTTCGACCGGCCCGGCGATGGCGAGCATCGCTTCGTCATCGAGCAGGGCTACGAAATGGGCCGGCCGTCGCAGATCACGCTGGAACTGACGGTTTCCGGCGGCGTGCTGACCTCGGCCCGGATCGGCGGCTCGGCCGTGATGGTCAGCGAGGGCGCGCTGCTGTGAACGGCGTCGTCGATGGGACGATCGTCACGCTGTCGCGGATCGAGGCCAGGGTCGAACCCTATGACTGGGTTTTCGCCCGGCAGCAGGAGGCCGAGATCGCGGCCTACTGGGCGAAAATCAGCGCTGGCAAGCCGGCCATGTTCAACGGACGGGTGATGCTGCAGCATCGCGCCGCGATCGGGGACGGCGTGTTTCGCGCCGGCTATTTCGAGACCGACTATGCCGCCTTCATGAGCTGGCGCGATTTCGGCCATCCCGGCCCGGTGGTGCGCAACGGTTTTGCGATGGCGGCGCTGAGGGCGGCGGACGGGGCCTATCTCTGCGGGCGCATGGGCGAGCACACGGCCAACCCCGGAAAGGTCTATTTCGCCGCCGGCACGCCCGACCGGGACGATCTGCGGCCCGACGGCGCGCTCGATCTTGCCGGCAGCGTGACGCGCGAACTCTGCGAGGAGACCGGGCTGACAACCGACGAGGTTGCCGTCGGGGAGGGCTGGGCGGCGGTGATCCTGACCGGGCGCATCGCCTTCATGCGGCCGGTCTCGGTGCCGCTCGACGCGGAGGCGGCGCGGGCGCTGATGCTGGCGCGGATCGCTGCGCAGGACGAGCCCGAGCTTTCCGACATCGTCATTATCCGCAGCCTGGCCGATTGCGACCGCTACGACATGCCGCCTTTCATGCGGCTTTATCTGGCCCATATCTACGGGCAAGACTGAAGGATCGTCGTCCCATCAAAGCCCTCATCCTGAGGAGCGATCGCAGATCGCGTCTCGAAGGATGCTCCAGGTGGTTCCGGAGCCTTCTGGAGCATCCTTCGAGACGCCGCTTCGCGGCTCCTCAGGATGAGGGCATTGGGTGGACGACACGAGATCGGGAGGGAATGGGACTGACATGACGCAAGACACGCTCGCTTTTGAGATCCTGCCTCTGCCGGCCGACAACCCTTTCGCCGCAGGCTGGGAGACGCCCTTCGGCCTGCCGCCCTTCGCGCGGATCACGCCCGAGCATATCCGCGCGGCTTTCGAGGCCGGTTTTGCGCGGCATCGCGAGGAGATCGACGCCATCGTCGCAGGCCCGGACGCACCCGATTTTGCCAACACGATCGAGGCGCTGGAGCGGGCCGGACGGGGCCTCTCGCGCATCGGCGGCGTGTTCTACAACCTGACCGGAGCCGACACGAACCCGGCGCTGCAGGCGATCGAGCGCGAGATGTCGCCGATCGCCTCGCGGCACTGGTCGGCGATCATGATGAATCCCGGCCTGTTCGCGCGCGTCGACGCGGTCTTCGCCAAGCGTGACGAACTCGGCCTCGACGCCGAGCAGCTACGGCTGCTGGAGCGGACGCATCGCGGCTTTATCCGCTCGGGCGCGCAGCTCGACGCCGACGCCAAGGCGCGGCTGGCGGCCATTAACGAGCGGCTGGCGGAGCTGGGCACCAAATTTGGCCAGAACCTGCTCAAGGACGAGGCCGACTATGCGTTGGTGATCGAAGACGAAGGCGGGCTTGCCGGCCTGCCGGACTTCGTCAAGGCGGCGATGGCGCGGGCCGCGACCGATCGCGGGCATGAGGGCAAGCACGCGGTTACGCTGTCGCGCTCGGTCATCGAGCCCTTTCTGACGTTTTCGACGCGTCGCGATCTGCGCGAAGAGGCGTTCAAGGCCTGGAGCCGGCGCGGCGAGACGGGCGGCGCGAGCGACAACCGCGCCATCGTCGCGGAGATGGTGAAACTGCGGGCCGAGAAGGCCAAGCTGCTCGGCTTCGCCACCTTCGCCCATTTCAAGCTCGACGACACCATGGCCAAGACGCCGGAAAACGTCCGCGATCTGCTCGAACTGGTCTGGACGCCGGCGAAGGCGCGCGCCGCGCAGGAGGCCGCCAATCTGGCGGCGCTGGCCCAAAGCGAGGGCGAGAACGGCCCGATCCGCCCGTCGGACTGGCGTCACTATGCCGAGAAGGTGCGCCAGCAGACCTACGCGCTCGATGAGGCGGTGCTGAAGCCCTATCTCCAGCTCGACCGCATCATCGCGGCCGCCTTCGACGTCGCCGGCAAGCTGTTCGGGCTCGCCTTCGCCGAGCGGCGGGAACTGGCCGGCTATCACCCCGATGTGCGCATCTTCGAGGTGAGCGAGGCCGCCAGCGGCCGGCATATCGGCCTGTTCCTCGGCGATTATTTCGCGCGGCCCTCGAAGCGCTCGGGCGCCTGGATGAGCGCCTTTCGCGGCCAGCGCAATTTCGACGGCGAGCGGCGACCGATCATCGTCAATGTCTGCAATTTCGCCAAACCGGCGGATGGCGAGACGGCGCTGCTCTCGATCGACGATGCGCGCACGCTGTTCCACGAGTTCGGCCATGCCCTGCACGGGCTGCTGTCGGATGTGCATTACGGATCGCTGGCGGGCACCTCGGTCTCGCGCGACTTCGTAGAGCTGCCCTCGCAGCTCTACGAGCACTGGTTCCTGACGAAGCAGGTGATGCAGGAATACTGCCTGCATGCGCAAACCGGCGAGCCGATCCCCGATGCGTTGATCGACAAGATCAGGCAGGCGCAGACCTTCAATCAGGGCTTCTCCACCGTGGAGTACACCTCATCGGCGCTGGTCGATCTGGCCTTCCATTCGCTGGAGGAGCCCGGCGAGATCGATCCGCTCGCCTTCGAGGCGGCTGAACTTGCGCGGCTCGGCATGCCGGCCGAGATCACCATGCGCCACCGCACGCCGCATTTCGCCCATGTCTTCTCGGGGGACGGCTATTCGGCAGGCTATTACAGCTATCTCTGGTCGGAGGTGATGGACGCAGACGCCTTCAATGCCTTTCTGGAGGCGGGCGACATCTACGCGCCGGAGCTGGCGGACAGGCTGAAGCGCTACATCTACTCCGCCGGCGACACGCGCGACGCGGCCGAGGCCTACACGCTGTTCCGTGGACGGATGCCGACGCCGGATGCGCTGCTGGAGAAGCGGGGACTGGCGGCCTAGCGCCTTCCCCGTGCTTCGCGGGGATGAGGCCAAGCCCTTGCGCCGGCTGTCAAAATCGGCAGCATGATCCCCGCCGGGCGGCTCTCGCCCGCCATGGGGGGACACCATGCTGAAGACCTGCCTTGCCGCGTTGCTCGCGGCCGCGACGATCATGCCCTCTGCCGCGTCTGCTGACGTCATGACCTGGCAGTTGCGCAGCTTCTCGAAAAACCAGATCGAGATCGCGTTCTATTCGCAGAACCGGCGCAACGAATGGCCGGGCGGCGGCAAGGTCTATGTCAACAAGACCTACGACACCGTGAAATATCCGCTCACCTGCATCAAGGGCGAGAAGATCTGCTACGGAGCCTGGCTCAAGGGCAATGCGACGCGCTACTGGGGCCTGGGCCAGGGCGGCAAGCAGAAATGCGCCGATTGCTGCTACACCTGCGGCGGCAATACGGTGACCAAGGTCCACAATCTCAACGAACGCTGAGCCCATCGGGAAATTCTACTCCGGCGGCCGTCTGACGCGCCTTTCTGCGCTTCCGATGCTCACGGACTTAAGAGCCCGATTCAGAAGTTCACGCGGGTTTGCAGTGTCTTGCGATTCGTCGCGTGAGCATGCGGATGCTGGCGATGTGGGCGAAGGCGGTGGCGCTTTCGATGGATTTTTCCCAGTCCTTG